>Ga0206682_10000122_pt1 | contig 77988 bp, 114 predicted proteins | sample M240m12015metaG_FD_155444 | JGI IMG/M metagenome (GOLD analysis project Ga0206682, IMG submission 155444) | Ammonia-oxidizing marine archaeal communities from Monterey Bay, California, United States - M2 40m 12015 | ecosystem: Environmental > Aquatic > Marine > Intertidal zone | place: USA... | reverse complement strand
GTTGAAGTGTCCGAATTATAAGTTGTATTAAAAAATCCAGCATCTGCTTGTGTTGCGCCTATAAAATCACTTACACTAATTGGATTACCTGTTGATGGAATTGATGCAGTAACATTACTAGTTACTAAAGTACCGCCTTTATAATAATCTGACATTTTAACATCAGCACTATCATTACCACCAAATTCTTCAGCAATTCCATTATTGAAAGTACTAGTAGTAGTTAAACCTTTAATAGTAAAGTTTACAGTTCCTGAAGTTCCTAAACCATCTATTTGTGAATCAGTAAATCCATACCAACCATAAATTAAGCCGTATTGATTACCAGATGAGCCATAGGTGGTTGGAGATGCAGTTTGAACATTATAAAGAAATGGCTTTACTGTAATGCCGCCAATAGTAACTTCTGCTAATGCTGGGCCTCCGCCATAATTTGCATCAGTTCTTTTATATGCTACAAATATATAATTACTATTATCATCGCCAGTTTGTTCTTGGCCTTGAAATGGATTTGGACTACCTACGTTTGGAAATGTTCCAGAAGTTTGAGTATTTTTCATCCACATCAATTGTACTAATTCATAAGTTGAGCCATCATCTGCTGTCCAGGTTGTATTATTACATGAACCAAACGAGGCTGAGCTCATATACGAACCCATGGTTACATTTGTGTATGTAATACTTCCGGTTTTCCATTGAGGAAAAAGGCCAGTAATACTTCCAGCTCCAGTATAACCATAAGTACTTCTACAATCTCCTGTATAACATAATGGTATACCAGCAGATGCACCAGTACTATTTAAAGTATATGATATATTACCTGTACCACTTGGACTTGAATATCCATATACGGAACCGCCTATACCTTCATAACCTGAAGTTGAACCACTTCCAAATGGACTAGCATGGTGTATTCCTGTTCTTAATTTATATGTTGCAGTGCCTATAGTAATAGTACCAGTACAAAATGTACTTTGTGCAGTAATTGATGGATTAGTACCAGCGTCTTGTACTCCTATGGCATTACCTGATGGTGCAATTGTCATTTTACAATTCCTGAGATTAAGTCTTCAAATTGCTCTACTTTTTCTACTCTATTAGGCCAATAAATATATTCCTTTTCTGGGTTTAATTTTAAATTGCTTAATAGTGGTAAAATAGCATTATACAATTTGTTTAGTTTTTCTTCTGTTTCAGATGCAGTTAATGATGCAGTTGATGCTTCGGTCTTAACGGCCTGCACCGCCTCCAATTCATCTTCATCTACAGCAGTAAATCCAAAATCAAATTTATCTAAATCTATGCTCATATTTATTCCTCTATATTCTTATATTTATGTTTCCTAGGTATAGTTTTACTTCTATCCCTTTGAACTTTATGGCCAAATGGTTTATCCAGGTCGAAAAGAATTTTGTGGTATCTCACCTTTGTCTTCTTCTTTGAGTTTATCCGCTTCTCCATACCAGTTTGCTCTTTCGCCTTTGTCTTTATTAAAAATTCTATCCCAGTTATCGTTATATTTTTCTACATCAGTAGGTCTTTGTTTTGACCCTTTACCGCCGTGCCATTTACTCATTTATTTTTTCCAAATATTGCATCCCAACCATCACGATATTTCTGCATATCGCCTGGCCCAGCTCTTCTAAAGTCGCCTTTACCGCCTTCAGCTTGTTGTCTTTTTATTCTCTTAGAATCTCTTCTAACATCGATTGGTGGCTCTTGTCCATATACACACGTTACTTTCTGCTTACTACCATGATTAAGTGATTTATTACCAACCGTGGCATTTATTTTAAAATCTTCTGGCATTACATTCTCCTACCAATTGTGTATTACTCCTGCTATAATAAAAAAGCATGTTATGAAGTTAACTAATACAATAACGCTTCTGAATACTGCAACTGTGTTAGCTTCCTTATTATTGACTCCAGCTTTTTCTCCTAAGCTTTTTGCCCATAATCTCCAAAATGATGCTATTTGTTTACCCATTCTATACTTACGCCTCGTCTGTTAAGTTCATTAATGCACTTTACTTTTAGCTTTGGCTTAGTATTACTTTTATTAATTGTTTCAAAAAGCTCTTCTTTAGGTGTATTCCTAATATAGAACCTTTGAATAGTTTTCTTTCCAGTACCTCGTTCTACTGATACGTGGTCTGGTTTAAATTTTACTGGCATAATATTCTCCTATTTTACTCGCTTTATACTACCTTTCAAATCGGCTAAGTATGCAAAAAATTCAACCTGGGGAAATTCTCTTTTTAAGTCTAATAATGCTTGTAAGTTTTCCTTGTGGTCGTCGAATAATCTAATTCTTGCATATTCGCCTGTTTCTAAATACTTTTTAAATATGATTGATTTATTAGCTGCGCTATTTTTACCACCCATATTTCCAGCTCTTTCGACATACACATTTTTCATTGATATACCATGAGCTTCAAAAGTTTTTAGAAATAATTTTTTATCGTCCATGTCGCTTCTTGCTGTGACTATAATTACTTTTGAACCTTTTTTAGTTGCATTACTAATTATTGCTTTCGCTTTCTGAATCATTCGTGCAATAGGCGTTGCAGTCTGATAAAATATTTTTGACGATTTAAATTCGCCATAATCCCATTCTTCATCTCTTCCGAGCTTGTAAGAATTATATTCTTGTGGAGTTAGTTCTTTTATTTTTTTAGATTTTTTATTAATAACTCTAACACGAGCTTTTGATACGAACATTGTATCATCAATGTCAAAGATGGTCAGGCCTTTACCAGCCCGTTCTGCCAAAAACTCGTTAAACTTTTTCATGTTACTATTTATAAGTAATTATAGTCTATTATCTAATTCGTCTGTAAGACTTTCAATCCTATCAATAGTATGTTTTTGTTCTTCCACTTGTTCGGTTAGCTTTTCAATTTTTTCAATCATCGCATCTAACTTAGCGATTGCAATTTCTATTCTTGCCATAATGTTCTCCTATATTAAGCTACTTCTGAAAATGTTATCCAAACTTGTTTCCAAGGTTCGTGACATCCGCTCACTCCGATTGCAGAGTTGTCGCATCCTCTGCCGTCTGACCAAATTTCCAAAGATATGTCGTCAAACATATTTTCAGTGAGTTTAACTTCTGGGTAACGCTCATCTGAAAAGACGTCGCCTCCAGCATACTCAAAATCTATTGTTGATGGTCTTACAAGCATGTGGTCTTTGCTAAGCTTTTTAATAAAAGCTTGAACTCTTTGACCTTGTTCGTTCTTATAAAGAACTGTGTCACCGGTTTCTATCATATCCGTTCTCATTATAACGCACCTCCAATTAGTAATGCTACTAGTGTTGTGATTGTTACCTCAAGAAAGTCTTTGTCTAGAAGACCGTTGGTTTTTAATGTTTGTAATAACTTCATTTTCACTCCTTTTAAATTATTATATGTATATTATACCAACTTAAAGCTCATTTGTACAGTGTTTTGTCTCCAAAACATGCATGTTTTTTAGCCTTTAGGTATTCGGTTTCTTAATTCAGATGATGAAAATGAATGGTCTCGACTGTTATAATGTATGCGAATATTGCGTTCATCGCATATATTTTTAGCCGTAAAGTCCTTATTTAGGTAATCACTTCCTATAATACGAACATCGATTGGTAATGATAAAAAGACATCCTTTAAATCATCTTCTGTATTATAGACGATTATATCATCGACATATCTTACAGCAGCTAATTGTAATTGTCTTTCTACCAATGTTTGTATGGGTTTATTTTTTGAATCCCTATCCCATGAAGGGTCGTTTTGTAATGCAACTACGAGGTAATCACATTCATTTTTTGCTTCGGCCAACATTGTAATATGACCAGCATGGAGTAAATCGAAGGCACCACAGGTAATTCCTATAGTGCCTTTTGATTCATGTTTTTCTAACCACTTTAACATAATTAACTAAAATGTTTAATTATAGATTCTATTTTATCTTCTGCCTCAGCAATCTTAGCAACTTCTTTTTCTATAGTTTCTACTATATCGCTATGTTCTCCGATACCAGCTGGGTTACGCTGATAAACAAGTACATTAGCTTTAGCTACTTCGATTTCACCTTGCAATTTAGCGATTAACGCTTTAAGTAAATGATTCATATTTTACCTCCCAAAAAATTTCCTTCTTTTATATTCTGCAATTGTATCTACTAAAGTTTTGGTCCAATTATCTCTGTCCTCGATAAAAACTTGTGGGCCGTCGTCTCCAGCAATACAAACAACTAATTGCTTAATTGGTCTGCCAGTTCTCTCTTCCCACATAATTGCATATGCTGAACATTGAATGAAGTAATTGGATATCCATTCTTTCTTTTTTAGTTTTCTAGATGTTTTCCAATCAATGATTGAATCTACACCTTTCCATTGTCCGACCAAATCTACTCTTCCTGCTAAACCTAAATGTTTAGAAAATAGTGGTGCTTCTTGACAATATACTTTAGTTACACATTCATCTAAGATGGGTTGTACATCTTTAAATGTTTGTATATTATGAGGCATTTCGTCCTTGATAAAATCAGGGTCGTTAGCTATATATTTTTCTATAATGTTATGAACCGTTGTACCGCGGGAGCTTGCAATCCTTGATACTCTATTGGCTTCTTCTTCGCCAACACGAGCTCTCCATTTTTGGATTGCTTCTTCAGATAGAATTTTTAATACAGTTGTGACCGACGGATATTCTTTTCCTTCTGGGTCTTTGTATATTCTGCCTGTTCCAGTACTCTCTGCAATTAAGTCATCATAACCTAATGCAATTGGTTCGTGTAAAAATTTCATCTCAACATGGTTCTCCAAACATTTTGGATTCGACTACATTTCATAAATTTATGTAATCTTTTATATAATTTTTTCATTATTACTCCTACTTTGTTTTAATATTATCTCTAAGACTTGGGGGTAAATTACTTTTAATTTTGTCTTGCACTTCCTTCCATCCATCACCAGCTCTACCTAAAACGGATTTTCCACCGTCATAATCTATTCCTGGTGCTTTAAGAATTACTTGCTTTAAGTGTGGGTTGTCTTTAAGAAATTGAACCTTATCGGCAATTTTCATCATGTGCGTTTCAATTTTCTTGTCGTTCTGATTTTCAAAATCATATATTGGCATTAAACCACTCCGGTATTTTGCGTTTGGTCCAGACCATACTGAACCTTGCTTGCTTTGTTTGGTAAAAATTACGGTAGGATTCGACTGCATCTGTACCCCCTAATCCATGTACCACACATTCTGGACTTGCTTTCATGGCTAGTTTGAACATTGTCATTCCGCCATTTCTGTTGATATTAGTTGGGATTTTACTTAGAATATCTCTCAACTTACTATCCGTTGAATGTGTTTTACCATACCTATATTTATACTCATCACAAAGTGCAATAAAATGCTCATAGTGCCATGAATAATTACAACAGCTTTCCCTCGTCCAAACAGTGCATGGATGATTGAAATGAACTGATTTGTAAAGTATATCCTCTCGTTCATCTGGTAACTCATAGTATTTCACCATTGTTTTTCCAGACTTTGAAGGCTTTTTCATTTCGGTGCCGTCCAACATTCTGTGAGTAGTTGACAGCATTTGAGCAGATTCCACAATCATCTTAACGACATGTTTATCGCACTGTAATTGTGCTGCTTTTACTGGGTCATTATCTAGTACAAATATATTCATAATATAGTTATTATACCACAAGTTTAGTGGAATGTACAGTGTTATCTGCACATTCCTAAATCCCTCCTAAGAATTTATTACTTGTTTCATATCAGCAATATCTTGGTCCATCCTCGCGATTTTTTTCATGAGTCTGGCCGCAATTGCGTTTTTCCCTTTTTGTAGTAATTTTCTACGATAGTATAAAGTCTCTTTCCTATCTTTTTTGAGACGTTCAACCGATTGACAATTCATAATTATACTCCTTGTAATAGTTAAAATACTCATAATATAGACTTACTTTGCAATCAAACCAGGAAATGCTTCCTGACAAAGTTTTTTCGTTACTCCAGGGATATTTTTCATATCCTTATCTTTTGCTCTGACGAGTAACTTAGCTTCGGATGCATGAATGCTTTCCAAAAGCTGGACAAATAGGGTTTCTCTTTTCATAGGTTTTAGCTTATCTGCGATAGCTCCTTTGAAAAAATATTTAAATTGTCTAAATTCTTTATAAAGACTGCTTGGTGCATGACCTTCAGGTGCATCATCTTCTTTATAAGGTGGTTTCCCTACAGGTAGGAGAGATACTACATCATCGTCATATGCGATTCTGATTACATCCCTTAATGCAGGTGAATCGTGTTCTTTTAAGAACGCAATTCTGTCTTCTCTTTTGGCGACTTTATTCGCCTTTGTTAATACTTCAGATACTAATAGTTTCATTGTTATAAAATTCCTCCACAACTTCAATCAATTGGTTACATCTCTTTTTAATTAAGTAATTCAATACTTTCATTTTCATAGCAACTTTTTGCTCGTTATAATTATATATAATGTTTTGTTGGATGTCTTCTGGGACTTCCGTCAAATCAATTAACTTTTTGTTTCGTTGATAATTACGAAACGTCTCATGTTCCATTACATTTCTTAAATTATCTGAATTTTCTAACCATTCAGCAATTCTAGTTTTTCGTAATGGGGTTTGTTTTTTATCAGTCACAAATGTATCATCGTCAGATAACACATTAGGAATACCATCTCCGGTATCGCCTTTCATTATATGATTGAACAAATAAGTTCTAGGGTTATTGTCCTTTACTATTTTCTTTTGTATAGGACTAAATTGTTTGACATTTTTAAATTTTTGTAATTGAATAAAATCTTTATCAGAGGAAACAATCATCATTGGTTCACCTAAACCAAACTCTTGAGATTGTAATACTAATGAAGCAATAATGTCATCTGCTTCTACTCCGTCCATGTGAATAACCTTATAAGGTAGGTTTTCTTTAATTTCATCTCTAACCAAATGTAGAATTCTAAAAATCTCATTCCAATCTTGGTCAGATTGTTCTCTTTTTGTTCTTCTTTTAGCTTTATAATAAGGATAATAATCTTTACGCCAGGTATTCATACCATCAGCACATATAACCATTTGGCCAAATTCGTCTCTATATTTTTTGTTATACATTCTAATAGAGTTTAGAATCATGTGTCTTATCATAGACTCATCATTTAGTTTTTGCACTATAATATTTGATAGTGCGATTTGTGAATAATCAAGTAGTATCATCGTAATCCTCATCTGTAATAAAATCAGGCTCGAAAGCAATCTCAGTATCATTTCTTTTTAAAGCTTTCATTGCTTTTAATTTAACATATAATCTATCCATGTCTTTTTGTAATCCATGGTCTTCGCCTTTAAACCTTAGTAACATACTATATAATAAGTTTACTATTACTAAAGCATCTCTGCCTTCTTTTAGATTTTCATCTCTTAACTCAAGTCCTGAGATATTATGACCTTCAGGTGTTTGACCTATTTCATATAATTCTTCATCTATACAATCGAATATATGTTGAGAGATTTTAATCATATCATCGTGTAATTCAGCGATTATTTCTTCTTGAGATTTAATACGCTTTATCTCTTTACCAGTGAATATGTTAATTATTTCTGCCATTATTAGTATTATACCAGGTTTTAATCGTTTTGTACAGTGTTTTCTTGTAAATTTTTGACCGTCATTCCGCCAATTTTGCAAGAAATAATTCCATTATAATAATCATCTGTTAGCAATACTTCTCTATCAAACTGTTCTTTTGCTTCCATATAAGCACATGTCCCTTTGGTTTTACATAGGTGAATTATTTCTCTATGAAACATTTCATCACCTTGTTTTTCTACATCGCCTTTTAAATGTTTATTTGAGCCATAGTAAACGCGCCAATCGCTTTCGACTAAAAGTCGTTTTCTGCGTTTTCTAGTTTTTGTGATTGGTAGAGTTTTCTTTGACCAAAAAAACTTTTTGCCGATATATTTTCTACCTGTAGCACGATTTGTAATACAGTAGACAAACCCATAATAATCCTCAGAGGAAAAATCCTCTGGTGGTTCCCACTTGCGACCATTGTATATCCATTCCATATATGTATTTATACATCAAAATCAAGCTCATCTGGCTCCTCAACTGCTGTTCCACAATGTGGACAAAATATAGGTTCTGGTTTTTCTTCTAAAAAGTGAATTCTTGTTTCTGTAAAACAAAATTCGCAATTGTGTGTGTACCAATGGTTTGGGTCTGACATTAGGTCTCCTTATCCTAAGTGTTCTTTAAGCTCCGTATATCCACCGATTTTATTACCGTCAACGATAATCTGTGGAAATGTTCGAGCACCTGGAAATTTTGCTAGCATTTCGTCTCTACTAAAATCTATTCCGTAATGAAAATATTGATATTCTAATCCTTCTTTTTCACAAAGTTGTTTTGCCATATCGCAAAATGGACATGGTGTTTTTCCATAAATCTCTATCATAATGTTTCCTCAATAAATTTACCAATTGTTTCTATATCTTGTTCTGATAACATACCAGCTTGGGCCCACATAGTAGAACTCATAGCTCCAACTTGGCCTTTGTTTTTATATGTTGTTAATCTGTCAACAATATAATCTGATGATTGACCAGCTAGTGCAGGAAATGGTCCCATTCCCTGTCCTTCTGTTCCGTGACATGCTGCGCATCCAGCCCATAATCCTTTAATAGAACTAAAAGGGTCTCCTTCAGCTAAAGCTTGTTTACGTCTTTCTATCTCAGATGGTGTGCCATTTAGTTTAACATATTCTATATAACATTCACCTGTACATGATGTCGTTCTTGGCACATCTTTATATTCTAAATTTTGATATGCCATAGCAATTGTACCAACCATTGCCAAACATATAGATATTATATATCCTTTCATATTACTCCTGTACTAAATCTCCGGATTCTACTCCAGTGGGTTCTCCTTCCCATAAATTAAATGCGATTGCTCTTCGAGTTCCTCTAGTAACTTCTGAAACTCTATGATAATGGTCTCCTGCTTGGAATATAATAAGTCTATTATCTTTAGCTTTTACAACTTCTGGTTCTTTATCTCTACCATCAGTATAAATCTCTAAATTACCACCATCAAAATCTTGACCTGGAGGATAGTAAATTGTACCAATAATAGGTCCTTGTATTTCTCCAGTTTTTTCCCATAATGCTTCGTCTTTATCGACATGCATTACAAGATTGTTTTCCCAATTGCTATCAGTTTTATCACATGTTTGAATACCTGTCCAGTATTCAAATCCTTTAATATTCCACTTCTGTGAAATAGGACATCCATCTGACCAAACCCAATCAACGAGTTTTTGTGTTGTATTTACAGGTGGTGTTGTCCACCAACCTCCCCACCATTTATAAATGCCTGGGTCTTTAAAAATTTCTTCTTGGTTATCTTCGATTTCTTTTAAAAAATCTTTATCTTTGATGTAATCATCGAATATTGCTATCATTGTAATGCTTTTCCTATTGTAAAAAATGCTAATAACATCATAAAAAATACGCTTACTTGAATAATGGAAGCCCAAAAGATTTGTCTCATTGGGTGAACATCTGGTAGTTTTTCTATAATCGATTCGTTCGGCGATAGATTAACTATTTGTAATATTTTCTTCTCTTTCATTATAAACTTAAGTTTTTTAATGTGTTGTCATCAACATCTTGTTTAACACCACCAACAATATAGCTGGCGATTTCTGTTTCTTGTGGAGCAACTTGGACATTGCCACCACCAATCCATTTTTCCGTCCAAGGTAATGGATTAATTTTTGGAACAGTATAAGGACAAGGTAAGTTAATAGCTCTCATTCTTTTACATCCAATCCATTCTATATATTCAGCTAAAATGTTTTCATTTAAGCCAATCATTGAACCATCTTTAAATAAATATCTGGCCCATTCTTTTTCTTGTTCAATTACTCTCTCAAATAATTTAACTGCTTCAGGTTCCATTTCCTTAGCAATTTTAACAAAATCTTTATCCTCAGCCAACATCTTTTTAATTATTGTTGTTGTGCCAGCTAAGTGTGTGTTCTCATCTCTTGCGATAAACTTGATAATCTTTGCATTACCTTCCATCTTTTTAAGTTCTGCAAATGCCCATGAACATGCAAATGATACATAAAATCTAATTCCTTCTAAAGCATTTGCCGATAACATACACATCCATAAAGAACGTTTATGGTCAAGTTTATTTGTGGCAGAATTATTATCTGAAATTAACTCATCGTAATATTTTGCAATATCGTTACCACATTCTAAAATTTCTTTTACATCAAGCATACCGTCAAAAACAGTAGCAGGGTTAGGATAAACATTCCTAATAATATGGGTGTAAGAGCGAGAATGAATAGTTTCAAAAAAGGACCAAGTTTCAATCCAGTTTTCAATTTCGGGTAACGAAGCAATAGGAAGGAAAGCAAGGTTCGGGGCCCGACCTTGTACAGAGTCCAGTAATATTTGCCTTTTGAGATTAGATGTGAAAATGTGTTTTTCATGGTCTGTTAATGCCTCGAAATCTTTTTTATCTTTTGAAATATCTACCTCTTCAGGTCTCCAAAAGAATCCAAGTTGTTTTTCTGTTATTTTTTCTATCTGTGGGTATTTAACTTCGTCGAATCTTTGAACATCGACAGACTCATCTAAAAACATATTTTTAGTTAAATGTGATTTTTTACTTTTCTTCAGTATCGGCATCGGGTCTCCATGAAATTGTTGATTTAGTTTCTATTGCATCTTGTGCACATTGTATATAGTCTTTATCCTCTTCGGATAATACCGACCAAAATTTACTAATGGTCAAGGTATGTTCGTATACAACTTCTGGTTTAGACATATGATAATCTTGTTCCATCCACATTTGAAGGATGTCCATTCTTTGATTTATTTTATTTCTTAAATCTTGCAAGAGTCACAGTCCTCGTCATCTACCATTGTTGTACCACTTTCGTAAGTGTGGTGCTCATCTTCTTTCATTTCACCGGCACCATCGTATGTATTAAAATAATATAATTGCTTGAGACCAAACTTGTAAGAAGTAACCAAGTCTTGTATCATTACCGACATTGGAATCTTATTATCCTCGTAATGTTCAGGATTATAAGATGTGTTAACAGAAATACCTTGGTCTATGTACTTCTGTAATATAGCACAGATTTTAAGATATCCATCAGGACTCTTTTGTTCCCAGAGTAAATCATATTTGTTCTTCAAATGATGATAAGCTGGTACGACTTGAGCTAGAACTCCGTCTTTGGATTGTTTATATGATACTAAAGCTCTAGGAGGTTCAATACCATTTGTACTATTACTAATCTGTGCGGATGTTTCTGCGGGCATTAATGCCATGAGAGTTGAATTGCGGATTCCAGTGTCTTTGAGTTGAGTTCTCAGCTCGTCCCACGGGAATCGTTCTTTATGCTCTATCAAATTATCTATCGCACCCTTATATGTATCATTTGGCAGAACTCCGCGGGCATACTTTGTATCATTATTTTTAGGTATTTTGCCTTTTTCTTGTGCTAAATTTGCAGATGCTTTAATTAAATAATATGACCAAGCTTCTGCGTATTCATCAACTATTTCAAATGCCGATTCATCGTATTTAAATCCTCTTTTTGCTAAGAAATAAGCTAAATTAATAATACCAATACCTAAAGGTCGTCTGTTTTTCGTCCCTTGTTCTGCTGCTGCAACTGGATAATTTTGGTAATCCAATAACTCGTCAAGTGCTCTAACTGATAAATCACACCACTTTTCAAATTCTTTTGGATGGTTAATTAAACCCCAATTAATTGCTGATAATGTACATAGTGATATTTCTCCTGTATGGTCATCATATGATTCCATAGGAGTAGTTGGTAAATCAATCTCACAACATAGATTACTCATTCTGATTGGAGCCTTTTTAGGTTCAAATGCACCATGTTCATTTGCATGGTCAACATTCATAATATAAATTCTACCGGTATCTTTTCTTTCAGTTAATAATGTCTGAAATACTTCGAGTGCTGGTAGAGTTTTCTTTCTGATTGAATATGCTCTCTCGTACTTTTCGTATAATTCTTTGAATTTATCTTGGTCATCAAAGAACGATTCATATAAGCCTGGAACATCGTTCGGGTCAAAAAATGTTATGTTACCACCAGTTAATAATCTTTCGTACATTAACTTATTTAACTGAAAGGAGTAGTCCATGTGACGAACTCTTGTTTCCTCTGTACCTTTATTATTTTTAAGCACAACTAAATCTTCAAATTCGTAATGCCATAATGGTAAGTAAACTGTTGCTGCACCACCACGAACTCCACCTTGAGAACATGATTTTACAGCTGATTGAAAGTATTTTAGAAATGGTATAAGCCCTGTGTGTACAACTGAACCATCTCCGACTTTGGCACCTTCGGCTCTAATTGAACCAGCACCAATTCCAATACCTGCCTTTTTGCTTATGTATTTGACAACACTAGTAGCAGTAGCGTTAATTGAGTCAAGGCTGTCGCCAGACTCAATGAGAACACAACTCGAGAACTGTCTAACTGGTGTACGAACACCTGCCATAATCGGTGTAGGTAGTGAAATGTAAAATTGTGAAATTGCATCGTAGTAATCCTTTACATACTTAATTCGCGTTTCGTTTGGATAATTTTGGAATAGAGTTGCTGCAACCATCATATACAGCATCTGTGGAGTTTCATAATGAACTTTGTTTTTTCTGTCTTGGACGAGATATTTACCTCTAAATTGTTCCATACCTGCATAGGTAAATGTATCGTCTCTGTCATGCTTGATATAGGCGTCAAGTTCATCAATTTCTTCACGAGGATATTTTACCATAATATCACCGTCGTATACGCCTCTATCAACGTTTTCAATAATTAGTTGTGCAAGTGGCCATGGGGTATAATCACCATAGACTTCTTTTCTTAGTTTATAAGAAATTAACCTTGCGGCAACGAATTGGTAATTTGGGGTGTGCTCAGATATGAGTTCTGCAGCAGACTTAATAAGTAGCTCATGAATATCATATGCTGGTATTTTATCATAGAGTTGAATGTTAGCTTTAATTTCAATCTCCGACATACTAACACCAGTAATATCTTCACATGCCCATTCTAATACTTTATGGACTTTTTCTAAATCAAAGCTTTGAAGCGTTCCATCACGCTTAGTTACGTTTATTTCCATTATGTTGGTTCCGTTCATTTTATATTAACTATTATACCATAAAACTGGTATAATGTACACTACTTTTTGAGTTTTTTTAGCTCTTTTTCAAGATTATCTATACGGTCTGCAGCCAAAGGATATTGCTTTCTAAATTTAGCATCCTTTTTCATGAGCTCAAGCTCATACTTTTCTGCAAAGTATTCCATAAATCTATCGACTTGTTTTTGGAACCAAATGCCGAGGGTTGTACCCTGGAACCACTGATAAAACGAAGAACCAATAACTGAAGATAGAATGGACTTGAGAGATAAAATTATTAACCAGTGCATATTATACCTTCTTTTTTAATTTATTAAGTGCCTTCACATAGTTTGGCATTCCATGGTCTACTATACCATCAAAGAATTTAAATCTTTTCCATGAGTTAAATATCCCGTGAAACATATCGCGCCAAGTTGGTTTAGCTTGGAGGTCGCCTAATCTATTAAAGTAAATCATTTCACCGTGATGTCTGAATCCTAACCATGCAGGTGGGATACGACATACGATATCGTTATTATTCATAAACCTGTAATGTTTTACTTTAATGTTCTTTACAAATTTTGGACCACCAACTCTTGGTGAACCGAATGTGAATAGTTCTTCTGTGCCGGCATATCGAGTGGAGGCGATTGTTGCCATTGCTGCACCTAATGAATGTCCTGTGAACCAAACATCTTTTCTAACCTTTAATTGGTCGTTATGTTCAATTTCAGCTAATACATCCATCCATAAATCGTTAACTTCTTTTTGAAATCCGCCGTGTACTTTACCACCAGCTTTTGCTGTGTTCTTAATAACATTTAAGTCTGCCATTACATCATTTAATTTAGAAGGTTCTGTTCCTCTGAAAGCAAACCATAAATCATTTCTATCTTTTGCTACTAATACTTCAGCTCCATCTTTAGAAATTAATTTCGCCCATGGAAATCCTAATTTCTTTGCAGCTGCTTCTGCCTTATCTGGTTTCATATACGCTATTGCAGAAAGTTTAGCTGCATAAGCTGCTCTTTCCCAATGGTGTAAATCTTTCATTCTACTCGTTGCCATCTTTTTTCTCCACTTTAATTTCAATTGCTCCAGCATCTTTATCATTTATTGTTACATTCCTATAATAAACTATCACTTCGCCTAACTGGTTTATGTATCTTTTTATCTCTTGCGTATTATAAGACATATTCTCATAATCCGCTACCGTCATAGCTACGAATACTATATCGCCACCATGCTTCTTTTTAATATCATCGATAAACCTATCTAGATATGTATATCCCTCTGGATATAAATCTTCTCTACCTAATTTACAATTAGGCTTTTTCGTTTCTGGGTCTTTAAGACAATTTTCAATTATCTTTGTATCAGAAACGACATACCATTTTGGCTCTTTTAAATCCAAGGGCCTTGGTAAAACTGGTTGTACTATATCAAGCTTTATTGGAACTGTTTTTACTTCGACTTCTCTTGGTCCAAGTATGGAACAGCCACTAATCGTTAAGGCTAGAAATGCGATTACTATCTGCTTCAATTGCATCAAATGCCTCCTTTGTTCTATCATTAGCACGTTTTTCAATCATGCCTGGTTTTGCACTCGCCAACTTAGCAATATTATGTCTTCTAAATATATCCAAATACTCAGTCATTTCTGCTTCGTATTGTTGATTTTGTACTTGTAAATTTTTTAAATTTTTTGCGGTAGATTCTAGATTTTGCTGAATAGCTTGAATCGTTCTCTCTTGTTCTTCGAACTTAACCTCATACGCTAGGTTGAGCTTATTAAGTTCTGCATTTTGATTCCAAAGAATGTAACTTCCTAAACCCATAACAACAATAATTCCAATCAATATTTTACTCATATTATTACTCTTTAGTCTTTATAGTTTCCGCATTCTTTTGAGCTTGTACCAACTTCTGTTTATTTTCTTTAGCTGTTCTTCTTGCAAGCATTCTTTCTACGAATTTACGACCTTCTTTAGTTCTACCGTCATATATTCTTTTTTCTTGCTTCTTTTTCTTTTTATCGAAAACAACATCTGCTGGCATTGAAACGCCACCAGCACCTACTGAGTTGGCTGCCATTTCCCATACTTCTTTAAATGATTTCATCTAGTTATTTCCCCGCTATTAATATATATACTTTGGTTCGTTTTAAGATGTTTTACTTCGAAAATATCTGTACCAAATATACTGCCGACTGGTGATATTGCTTCTTTTACTTCTACAATATCTTTAGCTCTAGCAATAGGTTCTCCTGTATTTAATGATATAACATCTTCCTTTAAGGTATATTTACCTGGATTAATTTTACCATCCTTTTGGAACCATTGCTCATTCACTGTATCTACTTCCCAATCTTCTAAAACTTTATTAAGAACATCTTCCATTTCGCTTTCGGTCATTCCACTATGTTCTTTTACTAAAAATAAAGCCGTTGCATATGATGCAAGTTTTGTTTTACCTATAGGTAACTTATTTAATAATCTTTTTAGATTAAATACTAACCTATGAAAAATTGTATATGAACTTTTTTCTACAGGATTTTTTAAAGTACTAGCTTTTCGCAATACTTTACCATTATTGTCAATAATGCCGTATTTAAATGCATCCATATCATCCCAAGACTTTGTTAATAATCTTAGGAATCTAAGTGCATAAAATATATCTCCAGCTCTTGATATTAATCCCATTATAGTTTCCTTAGTACCTCAACAATGTAAGGGTCCATAGCAATTTCTACTCTATCGTCTTCAGGTAAATAATGCAAGTAGACTAAAAATGGTTTTATATAAGTCCAGTGTTCTGCCCTCACTTTATACCATAACATCTTGCTAGCAGCATCTATACCGAAAACATTAAAAATCACAATTAAGTGATTTAATATTAATCGTTCTTGTAAATCGCCATGAGCTTCATATCTGCTCAGTAATCGTTTAATATACTTAAAGCGATTTACATCTTCTTTAAATTCTTCAACATCTATACATTCTGGATTATTATAATTCGCAGATGCATAGAGCTTAAAGTTTTTTCTATTCAGCTTATCAAATACTTTCATCATATAGTTATTTATAACCTTTCGGCTATACTATTTGTTAAGGAATACTTCTACCTTTGACTTATATTTTTTAGCAATCTGTTGTACTTTTCTGTCTTTAGCAAATTTATCTAAAGATGCTTTTTTACCATAGAATTCTAAAGATGCTGGTCCTGAAGAACCTCCATCAAAGCTAGATACATGCATTCCCTTGATTTTACTAATCAGTTTATCCATATATTCCATTTCAGATTTATCGAATCCAAAGTTATCATCGAATTTATTATTAGTATTACCTTTTTTTACTTCAATGTATGCTCTGGCTTCAAAACCTTTACGATTTCTATCGTCAAAGTTCTTCATGTCTCTGACATCTTCGTTTACTTTAATTTCTTGTCTTAATTGAAAAAAATCTTTCATTAGTCGCTTTCTCCTTCGCCTGCATCATAGTTTTTATCGACGTAATCAAAGAATTCTTTTCTTTTCTCTTTATCGAGTTCTGCCGGTGACGCTACACCAAATTTCTTTAAAGCCTTTTTAAAGAAGTCTTGGTATCTCTTTTGTTTATCTGATAATTCATCTACTTCTACTTCAGGTGCAGTTTCTGCAACTTTAGCTTCAAATAGTTCTGGAAAGATATCTGCGATATCGTCCATATCCATACCGTATGTATCGTTATCTGATAACATAGCTACAATATTTTTCTTTTCTCCGGTAACGTCAGCTGTTCCACGACCTTTTAGTTTAATTTTAACTTTGAATTTTTTTTCTGCTGCCTTAGCGTCAGCATTACTTCCAATCCAATCGATGTCAGCTTTTTCCTTACCCTTACCAGGCTTTTTTGCTTCGTCTAAAGTGATAGTTACTTCCTCCACTTCTTCTTTAACATCAGAGCCGTCTACTGTTTTACCAGATTTTTTGACCTTATGTTTACCTTTAAAGTCTTTTTCACCAGTCTGTGGACCATTTTTTCCGTCTGGAGCTTTTGGCTCTTCAGGTGATTCATTTTTTGGTTTATCATGACCCCAACCCATTTTCTGGTATTTTTCGTGTTCAGCCTTATCTTTGACTTCAACGCCTTCACCATTTTTTGGATTATACATCATGTGAGGATATTTAACTTCCTCTTTCTTTACTTTACCCTCAAGTACATCACTTACTGTAGCAGCAATGCTTTGAGTTTCTTTATCATGCAATTTTGCCATTTTTAAATTCTCCTATTAATGCATAAAAAGCATTCCTGTAATCCCAGTGGCTGCCGCCGCAATGACTACCCAGAATATTTTGTTAATTACTGAGACTGTGCTAGCATTACTTCTAACTAAGTCTTCTAACCTATCAACTCTATTTATAAGAGCTAGGATTTGTTCTCCTTGTTGTTTACCAAAATCGGTCAACGTGGTGATTTTTTCTTCAGCCCTAGCTAAGGCTACAATCGCATCTTGCATTATATCAATTTTCTTTTCGATTCTATCTAATCGATTAGCTTGTTCAGTTCGTTGCTCTGCTGCCGTTGCCATATAAATAAACCCTACATTTTAATGGGGTAACCCCCTTTATTAATCTATGATATTCGAATTTTTTAATATCAAATACCATTCCTTTCTTTAACAACCATGGGAGACAATTTTCTATTTGAAATTGCCATCCTTCACCTTCCAGAACTTCGATTTCTCTATCTTCAAAATCACGATGCCAAACATATTCAGCATCATCACTTTGTAGGTCAAAGGTTCTTATATCACCTTCTTCCCAATATGGTTTTTTACCAAAAATAGTTTCCACCGCCTTTTAGCCCTAAATCCTTTGCATACTTTGGTAATCTACATGACCAGTATCCTGGTGATAGCTTATCCGTTTTAGTATCGCAGTTATGACGAGATGCGAAATTTCTTGCCGCGTCTCTATCGTTTATTTTAGAGGTTAACCCTCCTTTTTCGTCGCCAAAATTAATTTTCTTTACGTTTCCTGTTTTAGGATTTTTAACATATACAACATATTTCTTTGGTCCTGAGCTTCTGCTTGGTTTATTTAACTCTGGCTCTGGTCCCTCAATCATAGGTTGTTCTAAAGGAACTGTTAATCCCTCATAGATTCCAAATCTTTCTTCGATGTAATTTAAAAATTTATCCACCGAACTCGTGTCCTGCTACTCTTTTCATTTGTTTTACAAATTCTTTATAATCGGGTTTCTTTTTATATAGCTTAATGGTAACTTCTTCTCTATCCTTACCTTTAATTCTCCAATTATAACCATCTTCTTTATGGTCAGGTTTTGTTGTTTTTACAACTCTTCTTTTAAATCCATCTTCCCAAGATTCACCTTTGTTCTTACCTTCATTAGGTAAATCTTCTTCAGTTGCCATTGCATAAAAAGCTTTAAATCCGATATATGGTCTACTACCCATCATATTTTGGCACTCCAAACTCTTTTTTCCCAATTGCTATCTTTGGCTTTCTTTTGATTTTGGCCGTATTCTTTTTTCAGGTCTGCTATAGCTTTTGAGCTTCCAATAACTTGAATTTCTTCACGACTAATTTTAACAACTTTTAATTCTTTATGTTTCTTAGCAATTTTATCGATGATTTTTTCACCGCCTTTTGTATTGTATAAATCAATATGCGCTTTCGCCCAATCGCCTTTTGCTGAGCCACCTTTATCGAAATCAGGGCTCCAACCCTTATCGTAATACTTTGCTTTTTGTATAGCCTTTTTTGCTTTTTCGACTGACTCTACTGTAAATACTTTAAATGTTTTCATTACTTTTTCTTTAAATCGTATCTGAACGATTTTTCCTTGGATTGACCCTTTTTAGTTATACCAAACCCAGCCATTGAAGCAAGTTGCTGAAGCATTGGCCAGTTTTTCTCTCTATTCTTTTGCCTATTGTTTTTCATCATTTTATCTTTGATATCTTTGAATAGTGTAGATGCCATATCAAGGTCGTTCATTACCAAAGGTGCTTCTTCTACTTCTTCTTTAGGAACACAATTAGGAACCTTTTTGCCGTTCTTCATCTTTGTACCAACTTGTACATAGCCGTCCCAGCATGGTCCTTTATTTTCTCTAAATTCCTTAAAGTCTTTCAATTTAATCTCTATCCATGTCTATAGTACCGTCCCATTTACCTCTTTCGATACCACCCATGTATGCAAATAGTGCCCATTCACATTCTACTAGAGCTTGATAAATTGCATTTGGATTTCCGTCTTTACTAGTTCCACCCGTTTCTGCAGTGTATTGCATATCATCTTGCATCTTTGCGAGTTTATGAAGTGCTTTTTGCATGTTCTTTAAACTTTTAATTTCTTTCTTTCTATCGAACTCTTTACCTTCAAACTTAGTTTGTTTGTACATAGGCATTCTTGCTTCTTCAATAGTAGCTTCTTCAATATTTTGCATTAACCAATCGTCAAATTCTTCTGGGTCATCAGTTTTAATTTCACCATTTTTAATAGCAAACATTTGAAGTGCCTTCTCTACGTTTTTTGGCAAGTCTTTATTTCTTTTATTATAGTTATCAATGTCCCTTTTAAACTTCTTTTTTAGTCTATCGAGCGACATTACTTCTTCAATTGTTTCTGCATCTTCTTTAACCATTTTATCTACAGTCATGCCACTTTTAAATTTTCCACCTGACATTGCTTTAGGATACATTTTAGCAATTAGGTCGTTATAACCTACGAGTACGTTTAATATATCAGCTTGTATTTCTTTTGTTGAAATACCTTTAATTACTTTCTTAACTGCACCGAGGTTACCTTGAGCAAGAGCTCTAGATACTGCCTGATAGTCTTTCTTATCTTGACCGCTTTCTTTATTAGAAAGCCTTGCTATATTCTTAGTAGCAAGAGTTAAGTCTTGATTATAATTTTCTGATAGGTCGTTTCTGAGTTGTTTAAAATTTTTCATTATGACATTGCCTGTAATGCAAGTGAATTAGATTTCGCAATGATTTTTTTATCATCAGCTTTAACTCTAACTGTATAGTGTCCACCTGCCTGTTTTTCACTATCAATAACAGTTAGTCCTTTTACCTTTAATGCTTTTACCATAAATTTGTTTAAATCAGCTTTATCAAAGAAAGCGTATGAAAAGTTTAATTCGTTTAATACTTCTTCATCTACCATATCTTTCATTTGTTTAAGAAAATCAGCTTTTGCTTTTGCATCGTTTTTAGCATTTAATTTTTCAACAGCCTTTTTAATCATTTCAAGTCTTTTCTTCTTGTCAGCTGGTGACATACCTTCTTCAACAGATTCAAATTTTACGTTTAACCTTTTTGAATGTTTCTTTAACAAGTCTTTGACTTTCATATTTTTGTTTTTTGGATTTGCAAATTCATCTGCTAATTCATCGTCTGACAATATGTCGTAATCCAATTTATCATCAAAGTCTTGACCCTCTTTAGAACCTACTGTCTTATTACCAATTTTCTTTAACAATACTTTCAGTTGTGCTTGTGCTTTTGCTCTTTCTTTTGGGTCTCTATCTTTAATACCAATAGCCATTGTTCCTTCTTCAACAGATTCATTGGCCATTCTTAAAGCATCTTTTACGATAGGGTCATCGCCCAATCCGCGCTTCATGTTTTCGATTTTTTTATATGCACCGGTCATATTCCCAGCCATATCTATAGCGATTTTTACAGCAGCTGATACCAAAGACGCTGGATATTTGCTTCTATATTTTTCTCTTAATTCTTTAAAATTCATTTTTTATCCTCTTACTTGTTTTGCAAGGTCAGCATCTGCTTTACCCCATGTTCCACTTGATTTTGTTACGAAGGAATTAACTCTTGCTAATCCCCATTGGATTGGAGTAGTCCCTGGTTTATGGCCAGTTCTCCATGCTGCAACTCCTCTATCAAAAACTTTCTTTAATATAGCATAAGGCATTCCTGATTTGTCTGCCTTTTTCTGTAGAGCCTTTTTAGCACTACCTTTATCTTCAATCATATAATCTTCAAATGTAAAATGTTCTCCGTACATTTGTTTATATTTCTTCGTATGTTTAGACGGCTTTGTTTTAGCGTCCTTATCGCCAGGAGCTGGTTTATAAGCTGCTGGGTTATCATCGTCCATTTTAGACTGCTTGGCAAATTGTGCATGTCTCTTTTTATTTGTGGACTTTGCTAAACCTTTATAATAATCTGATTTTTTAATCTTATCCTTTACAGTCATTTTTTCTTTTTCGTCTTTTACGATTTTTGCAAAGGGTGTAGCATCTAAATATGATTTAGTTAATTTATCGGTTCCTAATTCACCTGCCATAGATTCTACTGATTCTAACCAAACTCTTTTTCTACCTTCTTTTAAAGATACTAATAAGTAATTACTACCTTTATGTAAGATAATACCTTGTTCTTTTGTTTCTTTAATTCTTACTGGTTCGCCTTCATTAAAGATATTACCTTCAACATATTCTTCTCTTGTTTCAGATACTGTAGGTAATTCAATATGTCGCCTTACAGATTCTTTCTTTAATCCCATACCTTTTCTGATAGCAAGGTATAAATCATTTACAACTTGTGTATTTGCTGATGGAATACCTTTTGAAAAATTAGTTACATCGCCTTGAGAAGCAAATAATCTTAATTTTGAAGCTGACATTCCACTTACGCCTTCTGCATCTGGGTCTCTTTCCCCAGCAGATAAGACTTTAATTACACCTTCAAATTGGTAAAAGCCATGTCGAGAAGATACTCCATTATATTTATTTAATAGTGTTTCAAACTCTTTAATTCTATCTGAGCCAGCAACCATGGATACTTTTGTAAATCCTTGGTCATATAATTTAACAGCAATGTCTAAAACTGTTCTGACATCAGCATCTGCCATAATTGCTCTTCCGTGTTTAGGGAAAAGCTTACGCATAAACTTAACTTTATCTTTAAATGTTAGTGGATTCTTTTTTGGGTCTTGAGATTTTGAAGCGTATATGCGATATGCACCGCCTCTAGACAATTTTTTCAAAGTGTCGAATAACTTTTCATGTCCTATAGTAGGTGGATTAAACCTACCAAAAACAAATGTTACTTCTTTTGTGGATTCAACGATATAATCGCTAAAACTTTTTATTTCCATTATCCTCGGTTCCCATTTAGTTAGGATTATCCCAACCTTTTATAATATCTTTGCTGAAATTATTAGCAGAAAATTCTAATCTATCTACTAATTTAACAGCTCCACCTTCCATTCTATCTATAGCAACAAAACCTTCGGGGTTGGTTACTTTAAATCCGGATGTCGTTTTAACAAACGTTCCTATCTTTGAAAGTTTGTTTAGTTTATTTATAAGAATTAATTTGCTATCTACCACTAAATTTTGTAAATCAAATATCATCTGTAACTGTTTAAGGTTACTTTTGTCAAAGAAATTTACTAATTCGTCCCGTTTCTTAATTTGTACATCTTTACCTTTTTGTGAACTTCGCTTATCAATTTCTTTGGCATATCTGTCTCTTACAAACATAATTAAACCAGTAGCATGTTTTTTAGTATCTTTAATTCTTTGGCCCTGTCTGACCATACGGTTATTATATACATTAATGATTAAATTTAATTCTTTATTTGATTCTATTTCTTTTAATACATTACCTTGAATTTTTTGGAACATTTTTCCAGCAGCTGAGAGTTTAGTTGATAATACCTTTGTGTCGTTTGCTGTTAATGTTGCTGTGCCTGAAAGGTCTGGTAATACAGCATCAACCATCCAAACATCCTTTGATTTTTTAAGTTTTGGTACAATTTCTTTTCCAAACTCAGCACTCATTGTTTCAAATGTTGCTCCTGAATAAGTTGTGTGCCACACGATTCCAATCTTTGCTGCCATGATGCTTTTAGCGACATCATTGTTAGTAGGTACAGCGTAAACAATAGTATTAGGGTGGAAAGTGATATGCGGAATTCCATTAATTGTTTCCTTCTTTAAGTCTTTTCGTTCAAACATAAAGTCACCTTGGATAACCCCTGTGATTCCTAATCCTTTTAAGTTATCAAATGCTAATATAAGTTTCTTCTGTAAATCACCAGATGTATCTTCTTTGATATCATCATGATTCTTATAGATTTTAGGATTCTTATTAAAGATTCCTTTTTTAGCAACAAAGAACTGGCCATCTGATGGGTCAATTCCTGCGAATACGGCGGGAGCCCCGTCCCATTTAACAGTAACATCTACAGGTGATTTCGTGCTACCTGCTAACATATCCCTCAGTGACCTAAGCGCTTGGATAGCTTGGCGGGCTCCCTTGACTCCTCCGTCAAGGATTAAATCTTCTATGTGAGTCATGTGTGTATTTTTTGACTCAGCTAGATAATTTGTAAATTTCTTCATACTTTACCTTTTTTATGTTTTATATCAAAGTATTTATTATACATACTTTCGAATAATTGTACAGGTTCTTTTGGAAATATTTTGTTCCAAGTTTTCTGTGATAACTCTTTGTCTTCTGTATATAAATCTTCCATATAAATTGTTAAAAACGATTTTGATAATTCATATGCTATAATTTCAGCATCTATAAAATCGTCAATCTCATTAGTTAAATTATTACTGTTTAATGTTATTGGCTTCTGTTTATATTCACCTTCCCATGTATCATGTTTATGTGCATGTAAAGCAGAATATAATCTTTCACCTTTGTTTTTTCTTCTAATTAATATAGTTTTATCAAAGTTTAAAGCAAATCCTGTAAAAAAATCGGTTGCTTCGCCATCTTCTGGACTCCAACTTTCAGGTATATGAAACTTATTAACTATACATTTTACAACTACGTTTCTTTTCATAAAATTGGTTTTTACACCTAAATCATAGTTATATGGTTCACTTACCTTTTGATATGGTTCAGCCATATTTTGGCTTTCTAATCTTTCATGTATTGCATGAAGTAATTGTGTAGAGCCATCACGACCCGAAGCCAATATCAAATATTTCATTATTTACCAGCTTTCACATAGACAGCACTTTCGGCTCCTTTCGAGCCAGCATAGTTTACAAATTGTGTAACTAATGCGTTTGCTGTTCTACCGCCTGATTTATCAATGTAATAACAAAGATAATTCAGTGCTAATTTTGCTGATATCCAAGTCCAATCTTTTTGCTTAAGTTCTTCTTTAAATTCTTCGTACGATGTATTATTATAAAAGTGATTAAATAATGTATAATAAACTTTTATATCTCGTTCTTTACCATCTGCAATATTTTTGGCCATTTTTCTAATACCCGATGCATGGTCTGGTAATTTCTTTCTTGTTTCTCTTTGTACATAATCCTGCATTGGTCCCCAAGATATTCCACCGCCTCTTGCGTTTTTACCTTTAATTTCTGCTTTAATAGTTCCACCTGCAGTATTATCTTTTACTGTAAGGATTCCAGTATCAAATATTATTTGTCCACCTTTAGCTGACCAATAAGTTCCTCTACCGGATTCTAATTTACAACCCATATATTTGTGTAAATCAATATCAGGTGGTACTTGATTATTATATTCTTTTAATGGAGGTGGATATTTTACTTCTGGTCCTTTTAATGAAATACCTACTAATCTTCTATTTGCAAATTCTTTTAAAATAGATTTATTATAAGAAGTAATGTTAGAAATATCTAATTCTTTTTTATGATTAAATCCATCTACCACTGCCCATATATCTCCAGGATTCCATTTATCATCTTTTAATGGTTTATATCCTGTGTTTTTATATGCAAGGTCTTTTCCAACATAAACTTTACTCATACCTTGAGTACCACGATAAAGTTTCATTCCTTTATTTACATAACCTTTTTCAATTAAAAGCTTAGAAATATTATAAGAGGATTGAAACCATGGACCTTCAAGTGCTAACATTTTATCTAATTTTTCGTCAACATCAATTCCTTTGGCCGCGCCTTTTAGAACTTCTGGTGTGAAATATTCGATGTCATGATTATTACCATGAATTAACATAGCTGATAACATTAGGCAATTATGAGATTCTGTTAGTTTAGTATTTGCTGTTCCACCACCAGCTCCACCACCGCCTCCGCCGAAGACTTTTGATTTAGCTATTTGTGTATTTTTATAAACGTTACCATCAGTTCCGTTTAATGTAAATATAACACTTCGACCAGTTTTATCGTAGTTATCTATTTTTGCAAGAGCATCGTCTTTATCAGCAACTTTAAAAGTTCCACCTTTTGCTAATTCAATAGGTTTATCTTGAGCTACTAATTGTCTTAAAATATCTAATCTATCTTGGCCTGATTTACCATGAGGTTTTGACCACTCTGGGTTTCCCATAGGTACAGCTTCATTTATTACGAAACTTTTTAAAGATTTCATATATCCTCCAGTTATTAATTCTATTTATAAGTTTTTCAATTAGAGGAATGTATGTTTCATCATATGAACTTACGGTTAAGTTCAGTTATGAATCCTTGTTCTCTCATTCCTATTTCAAATTTCATAGCGTCTTTTAATAGTGCAAAGACGTATTCTGCTTTCCAGGTTGGATTGGTTGGAGGTGGTTGTTTTGCTTTAACTTCAAAAACTACTTGCTTACCTTTCGTGGATATAGACATCAATTCTCTCCGCAAATTTTAATGGTAATTCTCTATCAAAAGCTCTAGAATGTCTTCCTAGTGATTTTGCAAATTCTGTCCTTGGACCTCTACCGTGTAGAGTTACTCTATACCTTGGTAGTTTTTGTGGTTCTTTTACTGAATACCCATGTTCAAAAGAGCTCTTTGCATATCTTTCTTTTAGTTTATTAAGTTTATTAATTGACTTAACTGCTGTTCTGATAGTTTCAATTTCTAACATACTTCCAGCACATTCTGTAAAAGCAGTCATTATATAAGCATCTGTTCTCATGTTATACTCCATGTGTCATGTGCTCGTATGCATCCGGGCAGTTGTTAAAATGTTTTCCGCACATGCATGTGCCTTCTTCGTCAATTGATGGTGCACCAACAGCTGACCTAATTTGGTCTTCGGTCGCATTCTGTGGTAATCCAAACTCTTTATAATAATCCATTATTTACTCCTTTTATTATTATTAATTATACCATAATCAAAAGTAAATGTACAGTGTTTCCTGTACATTTTCTTAAGAACCTTGAGGCCACTCTTCGAACCTCTTATTTGATAATTTTGCTATAGCCCAATCTCTATCAGTTAGGGCAACTCTTTCGTCCCAAGAATCACACATTCCTGGTCTCATTCCGCCATCTATTTCTCTTAAAATCGCACTAGTTGACATTTGCTCAACCTCTTCTACGATTCTTTCGATTATAATTTGATTTGTTTCGTTTGACATTTTATTCACTCCTTTTTAAAATATATAATAATTATACCATGTATTGATAGAAATGTACAGTGTTTTGTTCAAAAAACTTGCAAAAAAATAGCCTAGTTAAAGGCTATTTTTCTATAATAAAAATTAGTCACTCTTAACCAAGGTGTAAACACCCCATAATAGGCCTACCCATGCGAGTAGTTTGGCTAAGCCGCCAAATAAGATTACTGAACCACAAACAGCGATTAGTCCAAGTCCATCAATAGATGTTCTTTCTCCTAGTCTGTCCATTGCCCAATCTTTAGCTTTTAGTAACATATTCATATATTTTCCTCTCTATATTTTGAAATCCGCAAAGGTGTCTTTGTTTTCAGACTCCCCGAATTTATTTATTGGTTTGTCAGGTATCATATCCGTCATTATGTCGGATTGAGCTGACTCTTCAACATCATATAATTTCATGCGGGACCTGTCTATACCAATCACAAATCTCTTGTACTTGGTCGGGTCGTTATAACGATTTTTTAATTGTTTTACCATCATTTGACCTAGCTCATCTAGTTCCTCAGTTGATATCAAAGCGAACATTAAATCAGCTGTCGCTGGTAAACCAAATGACTCTGATGTATCTTCCAATCCAAGGTCTGTATTACTAAACCCTGACCTGGTTGTTTGCGTTGCCGAAACAATAGGTACATCAAACTCTACAGCAAGGCCACGTAATTCTTCCGCGATGGCTTTGATGTATGAATAACTATTTATACTTCCACCCATGCCTTTCATACGGCTAGATGCACAAATATTCAAATAATCTATGTAAATGATATTCGGACGAAAGTTCTTTTTCATCTTTAATTCGTTCAGTAAAGCACGAAAGTGGCCAGTATGAGCTGCACCAGTTGGATATTCTTTTACAATTAATTTACCAATTGTTCCTTTTGCAATTTTACCTATCTTTTCGTTAAAAACGTTTTTAGGTAAAGTCTCAAGTTGTTGGATTGGTAAGTCCATTAAGTTAGCATCGATACGTTCAGCAATACGCTCTTCGGCCATTTCCATTGTAATATATAAAACATTCTTGCCTTGTTCTAGTACTGATGCGGCACAATGACACATAAACAAAGATTTACCTACACCAGTACCAGCAAGGGCGATATTTAATGTTTTATTTGGCAGTCCGCCTTTTGTAATTTTATTAAAGTAATCTAAATCAAAAGAGATTCTATTTTCTTTTCTATTATAAAATTCAAATCGGCCATCTGAATTATCAATATAATCGTGACCAATATCTTGGTCGTATGAAACACCAAGAGCTTCTGATAGTATTTCAGGTATAGCACCTTCACTTCTGTCTTGGTCTTTACCATCGATGATTTGGATTGATTCCATTATGGCATTATAAACTGCTCTATCTCTACACCATTTTTCTGATTCGTTAATTAAGTAATCGGTATCAACATCTGACTTTTGTGCAATTTCATTAATAAGCGTAGATGCTTGATTTAATGTATCGGGATGTGCACTTTGTTTTTCTAGCTCTAAAGCTAAAACTTGAGATGTTGGTAGTTTATTGTGTTTAGCAACAAACTTTGTAATCATATCAAAGACAATTTTATGTGTGCCTTCAAAATAATCTTTCTTAATATAAGGAATTACCCTACGGCAAAAGTCCTCGTTATTTATCAGTTGATTTAGGATGTGTGTCTGCAGTTCCAATCTTTGCCTCTCTGTTCTCTAATGAATCCGTAATTATATATTGTAGTAAATCGCCTAAATAATGTTGAAATTCTTCATTCTTTAATAAGTCATCTGGTTCAAATTCTCCTGGGTCAGTAAGGTTCCAATTAAAGGAAAGTTTTGCAGTATCGTTGGCTGGGTCTTCTTTTACTGAGACTGCACCATAAGTTACGATAACATCTGCATACTTTCCTTTTTGAATTTTAATTCCATAAAACTCAGAACCTGGATGTTCGACCATTGTAAATGTTCCAGAATCTATACTACCATTATACACTATTTTAGTCCTCTTGTACAGTGTTGTCTGGGTCAATTTCTACATCAAGTAATGGTTTATGACCTATTGAATAGTATGTTCTAACAAACTCTTTAAAGTCTGTGCCTTCTAAAATTGGTTTCCAAAACTCTTCAGTTAGTGTATCTTTTTCTCTAACTTTTGGTTCAACAATTTCACCAGTTTCTCTATCAACTCTAGCATACCAACCAACATTTGGTTTTACAACATAGCCACCTGCCATGGCAACATCGAGCATTCCGCCATATTCTGAAATACCACCTTCCCATGTAACTGATACTGGAATCTTAGATTTTTCTTTTACAAACCTAGATTTCTCAACATTAATCACAAAGTTATAGCCTTTGATTTCTCCTGACTTTTTCTGCTGTTGTCTTCCAATAATCCAAATGTTATCAGCTGAGTAATAGATACCCGTTCCGCCTGAAACAATTGCTTTAGGGAATAAACCAATCTCTTGATAAGTATGGTTTACAGCAAGCAATGGAATATTCTTCATAGTTAAGTAAGGTGTAACCATTCTGAATAAGCCTTTAAGTGCTTTAGCTCTTGACATATCTGCAACTGATTTTTCATCTTTAGCATCTTGCAATTCTTTCTTAGAAGCAAGGTTACCAATAGAATCGATAACAACAATAACATTATCTTTACGTTCGATGTTATCTAATTGGTTTACAATATCAAATTTGAGTTCTTCAACATCAGTAATTGGAGTATGTAAAACTCTAGATGTATCAATACCGAATGCTTCAAAGTATGATTGTGGTGAACCAAACTCTGAATCGTAAAATAATAATACAGCATCATCATGTTCTTTTAGATAAGCAGCTGCCATAAGTAAAGCAAATGATGTTTTAAAATGTTTACTTGGACCAGCTAGAACTGTAAGTCCTGATGATAATCCTCCATCAATATCGCCTGATAAAGCAACATTGACCATTGGAACTGGTGTTGTAACCATATCCTTTTCTGTAAAGAAATGTGAATCTTGTAGAATTTGTGTTTCTTTAATTCTACTATTCTTTTTTAATTTATCCATTACTGACATTATTTTCTTCTCCTATTTGAACCAGGCATATTTTGCCTTTCAGTCTTACGCCATCTTGCTACGGCTTCTTTTTTCTTTCTTCTACGCTTCTGTGCTGGTTTTTCATAAAATTCTCTTTCGCGAACTTCTTGAACAATACCTGCTCTTTCACATTGTTTTTTAAATTTTCTTAAAGCGACATCAAAAGGCATTGGCTTAACTGGCCTTTTGTCTCTTGGATGTCTCTTCCGTGCTGTTAAATCTACTTTAGGCAACGAAATCCTCCCCTGGTTCCCAACTGCATCCAGTTAGTCCTCCAGCCTGAAGTGCCTTTAGTGTTCTCAATACTTCTTGTGCATTTCTGCCAGTATCGAGTGCGTTGACTGACACGTGTTGGATAACACTGTCTTTATCAATGATAAAGGTTGCTCTATAGCAAACGCCTTCTGCTTCATTAACAATACCTAGTGCATGGCTTAAACCTAAGCCACAATCAGCTGCAAGTGGATGCTGAATACTTCCGATTAACTCATTTTCTTTTTTCCAAGCTAATTTGCAGAACTCATTATCACCGCTGATTCCGATGACATTTGCATCACCGTTTAATTCATCCATTGCCGCAATCTCAGTTGGACAAATGAATGTAAAATCTTTAGGATAGAAATAAACTACAGTCCAATCTTTTTTCAAAGGTTCATAGCTGCTACTTACATCTACACTAATAAATTCGTTATCTTTTGAAATACCCTGTAAATTGAATTCAGGGAATTTATTTCCTACAGTTAACATAGTTTTCTCCTATTAATGTGTTATTATACCATACTTTAACCATTTTGTACATGGTTAAATTGAATGTTTTGCTCTTTTTCTCTATCGTCCCTATCGTATTGTGACCTATATTCATTATTAATCTCAATCGCTTTAGCCAAAAGAGTCAGCTTATCGCTAAACTTAGAAAATGCTAAAGTATCTTTAGGAAAACATGCTCCGCCATAACCTTGTTTACCATCATATCCTGGAACTTTAGTATGGGAAATACTTACTCTATCGTCAGCACCTACGGCTTTAATAATTTTATTAAAGTTTACATCGCCGTATTGATTACATGCATCGTATAGCTGATTAAAGAATGTTACTTTTGTAGATAAGAATGAATTAATAGCATATTTTACAAAACTTGCTTCTGCCTTATTCATTTTATAAACTGGACAAGGTGAACATAAACTAAAGGTTTCGTAATAGTACTCTAGTTTCTCAGCTTGAGCTTGTAATCCGCCGATAATGTGAAACTCTGGATTTACAAATTGTTCACATGCTGACTTTTCAGTTAAAAATTCTGGGTTATATAGTACATTTACTTGATTGTATTTATCAATTGTACTTGGTGTAATAGTAGATTTAATTACAATCATACTTGTTAATTCTTTTAAATTTTCCATTACACTATCTAAAATAGTTGTATCAATATCACCATCATCTAGCATAGGTGTTGGTACACAAACAAAAGTTAAATGAGGTTTCCAATCTACTAACTGTTGTTGGTCAATACCATCATGACCATAATTTGGGTCGAGTATTTTTTTCTCTACATCAGGATTACTAAATCCATAATCAACAGCTTTTCCTACAAAGCCGTGTCCAATAATTGCTATTCTCATTTTTCCTCCATAATGAAATGTTTAGGTTTCCAACCAAGTTCCATAAGCTCTTTTGGATTAGCACATGTATCTTGTCTTTCACCCGTTACTTCTTTAATTGGTAAATTATTATCTGGCCAAATTTTATCTGCCATTTCTTTTACTGATACTGGTCTACCGTTTCCAACATCAATTGCTTTATGTTTTGCTAACTTATGATAGTTTTTCATACAAATATTAATTGCACTACAGACATCTTCTACATGAGTCCAATCTCTTGTATGATTTGTTAGATATGTAATCTTTTCGTTTCTTTCTTCTAGGTTTCTATATAACATATCTGTTCTACTATTTGGTCCATACACAGTGTGAAATCTTAATCCTAATGAAACTAAAGGTGCAATAGATTCCATAGCCTTTTTACTTGCAGCATAGGGAGATAACCACCATTCATAAATTGATGAAGATGATGCGTATATAACTGGTGTTTTATAAAATTCACAAGCAGTAAAAATCTTTTTAGATGCATCAACATTTACTTCCCAAAACTCTTGTGGTATTTCATGCGACCTTCGTACTCCAGCCATTGCTGCTAAATGAAGCACCATATCATATTTGGTTAAATCTTCGTTGAAATCTCTAATGTCTCCTAAGTACTCAGTAATATCATAAGTATCTTTATATTTATCTAAAAAATAATTAGCAATAAATCCTTTGCGATATCCTGCTGTGCCAGTCAATAGGACTCTTACTTTTAGTCCTGTAACTTCTGCTACTTCGTTACTCATAAAAATGCCTCCAAACTATTTTCATCTCTTTTATAATCTACTTTTCTAGCCAAATTGTTTTGAAATAAATATGATGTTTCAATTAAATCTCTTTTATTTTCTAACACTGCTTTTACTTCAGTTGCCATATCCTTAGCTGTTTTAAATGGTACATTTTGACATATATGATTATAGTTTTTCATTGGGTCAATAACTTCTAAGCTATCTGGTAATCCCATAATAGCTTTTGCTTCAGCTATACTTAGATATCTATCTTCAGTTGGATGGGCTACAACCTTAGGTAAATGTACAACAAATGCTCCAATATAATTCACTGGAATAATTGTACCTCTTAGCATGATGTTTCCACCTGCTTCTAATTTTGCATGTTTACGTCTAGCTTTTGCAGCTTCTCTTTCAAACTCTGGATATTCATCCATCCATTCTGCAATTGTTCCGTGCTTAATTCCCATTTTCATTAACCTAGACTCAATGGTAACTGATTTTTCTTCATGTGCTACAGATTCAGAATATTCAGCATGAGTCATTCCGCCTTTTACAACTTCTAGCATATATTTGTAATATGGGTCATCTTGACTTGGTATCTTTTTATTTAGTACTTCAGTTTGAAAATTACTTTTTACATTTAAGAGTAACTCTTGAATAGTTGGTCTTTCTTTATCAAAGTAATTAAGTACTGGAATCCTATCTTGGAAATGTTCTTTATCCCAAAAGAAGAAAAATGTTCTTTTACGATATTGAGGACTGCCATGATTTAAACTTTTAGTAAGATAAATGGAGAAGTTGTACCCATTTTCTTGGCCAAGATGGTACAACTTCTCTCTCATGAATGCACCTATTTTTCCAGCCAGACCTGGTGCATTCTCTCCCCACAGTACTTTTGGTCTGACCTGTTTTAAAACATACTCAGATGATTTTTCCATCCACTGATTATTTTCGTTTTGCTCTCCGTGAGAATTATGATAAGTACTTAAACCTGCACATGGACATACAGATGAAACAACATCTACATTTTCCAGTTTTACACCAGGGTTTTCATCTAGTACATGATAAGGAACATCAATATTATTATCTTTATAATGCTTAATGAGATGTTCTTCATTACCCATAAATCCAGAATATGTCATTAGATATTCTGGTGTTTTTCCATAAGCTTCATCTGAAGCCAAAATTTCACCACCAATTAGTGGAACTATACCTGCATGTTTCATCCGAAAAACTCCTCCAAAGAATTAGATGCCTTTGCTTTCATTGCATCCTTATATGCCTTTGACCATTGAATATGGCAAGTAACTCGTTCCTCGCCTTTCCATGGACCATTGGCTAATGTTTTTGTTTTTAATGAAACATAGTCTGGGTACATTTCAGCAAGTTTTCTGTGTACCTCATTACTTAATTCCACTGTTCGATATTCTGAACATCCGCCTTTTGCATTTGTAGCAGAAATAGAAACTCTATATCTTGTTGTAATTCTGTTTGCAAATCCTTGTGTTAACAACTGTAAGTTTGCATGGAAATCTTGCGATGTAGGTAATTTATCCCACACAATATTTCTTGGTAAATTTTTAGAATCAAAATAAGAATTAGTCATAATCCTTACATTGTTTTGATGTGGCCAGTATTTTAAATCTGGTACAACCCAAGATGTTGAGAATCCGCCATGATAAATTTGCTCTTCGTCCATCCATTTATTGAATGTATTGAAAGCATCATCAAACTCTTCTCCTGTCATATCTCTAGTTTCCCATTTGGTATCTAGATGTTCTGGTGCTGGGCCTTTATATTTAAAGTACTCCATGTCGTCATCGAGTACCATGTGTCTAGTGCCATAAAATTCATCCCAAATCCATTGTCTAGTAGGTGATAAACCTTTTACTGACTCTGGTAATGGTAATACTTTATCGCCATAGATGTCTCTCATTTCGTCAACCTCATGCGGTTGAACAGTAAATTTTACTTTTGCTTTCCACTTATCAGGTAGATTATTATAAGTTTTTTGCTTATGGATTCTACCTAATGTGGGAATGATTAAATGTTCCATTATGCTCCTGATATAGTTCTGGCTAGGTTATTAATTAAAAACATTAATCCTACGCCATTTAATAAGATTAGTGCTCTATCTTTCCAAATAAAGGAAACAATTGTCCATAAGAATATGCCAATTATAGATAAATATAAGTCGTAAATTTGCATACCTTCAACACCTCTAATTGACATAGCAAATAAAACGAATGCTGATGCAATCCATTTTAAATACCAATCAATCGTATACTTGGGTGTTGCCGATTTGTAAATTCGTTTTGAATTTTTTAGTTCTTCTTTACTGTATTCGCTCATAACTAATGTCTGCCTCACTTAATAATTCTATAGTTGTTTCGTTATGTTCTTTCCAAATATCTGGTACATCGTCTCCACATTCGTAAACGACTCTTTTGACTCCGACTTGTATTAGTCCTTTAGCACATTCGCTACAAACCGGAAGCCCTGAAATATATATAGTAGCTCCTTGTAGTGAAACTCCGTTAAATGTTGCGTTGTAAATACAATTCATTTCTGCATGTACAACATACTTATACTTTTCGCTTCTGTCAGTATATCTGAGTTCAGTATCTTCAATACCTCTAGGAAATCCATTATAACCTTGAGCAAGTACTTGTCCTTTATCGCCAATTGCTACTGCACCAATTTGTTTACTTGGGTCTTTTGACCAAGAAGCAATTTCTTTGGCCAGACCGATATATCTTTTATCCCATTTATTCTGTTTGACGTGGGCAAATTCAAATTTATTTGACAAGTTCAAAGTGCCTCTCATATACATGTAAATTTTGCACTTGCCAATAAATATCACCAGCTTGTACATCAATATTATTAAAAGTTAATTCGTTTGCCATTGTATCTCTAACATGTTTCTGCCATGCAAAGTCATTACGATAACCAAAGATAACATCGTTACTACGCATTTGAATAACGCAATCTAGGTAACCATCACGAATATAATATGTTACAGCATTAGTACAAATAAAATCATTTTTACCATTTTCATTATACTCAAGCCAAATGCTTGGACGATTGTAAACCATACATGCTCTGCGAGAGTCTGGGTTTTTAATTAATTCTTCAAGTGCATTTTCATATTGTTCAAAGTATTTCTCACCATAAATTAGTAAGCCATAATTAGAATTAATTTCGCCATGTTTGTTTGCAGTATATTTCCATGCTTGTGGTGGTTCCATATCGTTACCTACAGCATCTACACCTCTGTTAATATCATAAATGTTTGTTGACTCAGAATCATACCATTCAATTTCTTGTTCAATATACTGTGCGTTTGGAGTACCAAAGATAGCATCTTCATCTGCAATAAATGAAGCACCAATAAGTTCAATAGTCTTTTGGCCTGTTTTATCAATAGTAAAATTTTCGTTACCTAGCTCATTTTTAAAATGAGTCCTAATATCATTAACTGTCTGATGCATCTTTACTCCTGTTGAAAATATCATTGTTTGGATTTTGACCTGGGATACCATCTCTGCAGTAAGCTACAAAGAATGATGAATAGTTAATTAAATCTTTAGCTGAGTCTTCGAGTGATTCGAAGTTTGGTTGATAGTTATCAGATTGCATAGCTTCCATAACAGATAGCATTCTTAGCATTTTGGCATGCATAATATCATGAATGGTTGTGATACCATTCGGATAGTAATCAGCTTGACTTATTTTAGAATTAGGATTCTGATAATCGTTGGATTTTTTGGTTTGTAATTCTGCACATTCTTGCAGGACTTTTAAAGATTCTTTCATAATAACTCCATAATTTAATAGTATTATACCATAAACTCACGTAAATGTACAGGGTTTTTTTAATTATTTTCGTAAATAATTCCTTGCTCATTAAGTGCTTCTCTATTCCAAAGATGTCCTTGTTTTGTATCATCTTTAGATTGACCTAGATACGGCACTGCATGATATTCATCAATTTGTTGTTGGTTGATACTATATGAACTATTTCCAATAAAAAGTTCTCCAAGTATTCTACCAAACTTTCCTTTATCATGTGATACCATTTGTATTTCTTGGCCATCTAACATTTTAACTAAATTTGCTTTACTTGCTTTACCATAAAATTTTTCTTCTAAATCACGAGTCCTAGATTCAGGTGTATCAATACCCATCATTCTAACTCTTTGCTTTTTATAAATCATTCCAAATCCTAAATCGACATCTACATCAACTGTATCGCCATCTACGACTCGTGTAACGTGTACTTTATATCTGTACATTATTCTTCTTCTCCTATAATTGCTCTAACATGTTCTGAATGAACTATTACAGCTGCGTTTCCTTCTACATTTACTGGCATAGATTTCGACCAATCTAGGAAAACTCTTTGGCCTCTTTTCAATTGGCCATTTGCTCCTGAACCTACTGATAGAACTAAACCAGGTTTACTTGCTTTATCAATTGATTCCGTTAATATAATTCCACCAGCTGTTTGTTTATCTTCTACAACTTCAGCTATTAATACATTGTCTGCTAACATTTTCATAATTTTTTCCTATTTATAGAATATGTGGTCATCAATTTGAGTCACATATTCAAGTTGGTCTGCCCAATACGGCAGAATGTAATCTGCATGATACCATAAGGCACCTTCAGTAATATCTTTATACTTTCCCGTCAATGCTAAATCTGCAATATAAAGCGATTTAATCCAAGTCTTGGAATCAACCGGTTCATCAGATTTTCCATCACAATACCAGCTAAACTGACACTGATTTCTAATTGGAACTTCATTGCCTTTCCAATTTGTGAATGTTTTGGCTTGATAGATTACACCACATACTGTATTGGGGAATTGTAAATCTTCCATTCTATTTATAACAACATGTGCTACAGCCAATTTACCAGCAAATGATTGATTAGCAGATTCAAAATAAATATTTTGTGCCATACAATATCTGTCATAAGTTTCTTCTTCCTCAGTAGCAAATGCATGAGGTAATGTTAAGACTGCAACTACTAATGCTGCAATCCATAATGAGATTTTTCCATAGTCTGGATTATTCATCTAATTTCTCCTTAATATAATCTTTTATTGAAACTTTAGCCGACCAACCTAGGTCTTTTAATTTTTCATTTTTAACATCAGCATCTAAACGATTTGCTGAATTTCCTTGAACCATTTTTGCACCACAGCCCATCATATTTACTAGTTGTAAAATTGAATAACTTTCATCAGATGCAATTCCATAATCATCTCCGTAACCTTTTAATCCAGCTTCTAATAATCCATGAATAGTATCACTAATATGTGTGAAGTTTCTTTTTTGTATTCCTGGTTCTGTAACTGGTAATTCTTTAGCACCTTCGCTTATAAGGTTCAAATACTTACCGATGACAGTTGCATATTTACCTTCATTAATTTCATTATCTCCATATACATTATAAAAGTATACAATTGTATAATCTAGGCCAAACCATTTAGAATAATTTTTAAGATACTCTGTGTTGTTTGCTTTTGTATATGCATAAGGACTCATTGTTGAGCCTTCTTTATCTCTAGTGAATTTTGTAGATGAACCCGAATAAATTATTTTAGCATTTTGGTGTTTAGCAAATTGTAATACTGCTGGGAATGTTAAATAATTAGATTCAATTACTTTTTCATAATCTTCAAAACTAGCTTCGACTCTAGCGTATTCTCCTAAATGCCAAATGTATTCAAATTTATCTTCTCTATGTCTCCAAATATCAAATAAACAAAATGCATCGCCATAAAAATATGCAGCACCTTTGTGTTTTGTATTACCTGTAGAATGATTGTCTAATACTGATACATCGTGTCCACTATCTAATAATGTTTTTACTAAGTGTGAACCAATAAATCCACAACCGCCTGTTACTAAATGTCTTGCCATTAAATATTATTCCTAAAAACGAACTCTATAGCTCTCTCAGCTTCTCTACCAATATCTCTTTTTGAATACCAATTACCAGTATCATTATCTAAATCTCTACAGAGATACTCGATTTCTTTTGATGTAATTGGATATCCTTTAGACATAGCATTACCTGCAGTCGATACCATAATCTGATACATTTTACTATACCAGCCAGTTCCATTAATTGTTTTATATTCTTCAACTTGATTTTTGTTTACAAAAGGACAGTCCATATATCCGGTCCAAGAATAGTTAGTGTTGTTAAGTTGTCCTTTTCTGTGTTCGATGAGTCCCTTTTTGATTGCATCTGGTAGCTTATCGAAAAATGATTCATTTGGTACAACGTATCTGTGTTTTTCCATGAGTGCCATTGGTTCCATAAGTTTTCCATCATGTGAGAATATGAAATTGAAAGCTCCGTCGTATTGACTTGGTACGTAGTACATTCTGGATAAGTCTTTAGTTTGTGCATCTGCGATATCTCCTATCTCTTTATTTAATGCATACCAAAAGTGTTTGATTTTATCTGCTGGAACAGCTTCAGTTAGTGGAAATACTAAACGAAACTTTGGTTTTTCTATAGTAGATGATGCTGTTGAATAACAAACATATCTGTATTGAGAATATTTCTTTTCGATATCTTTTACATCACCATCATAGTCATCAATATCAAGGATGCCGAAACCACCCCAGCCCGTGACATTGGAATTTGCTCGAGTAGTTTCGGTCTTATAAATTGCTGGACTAATTAAAGGTGCATCTTTTTTCTTAAGATACTTTTTCTGTTCTGCTAAACGATATAAAACTTGCTCAAACTCATCGAATGAATTGTAGTCCATTCGTTTTTCAGTTTTGTTATCGTATATCGAATCAAATATTGTTAAAGAAACCATGATTACCGCTGTGGTCTGGACCCTCCCAGCCTTCTGGTTTAATTAAATCTGGCAATCCAAGTGGATTTGGCCTAGATTCTTTTACACCTACTTCTTTTGAAAGATTTGCTTTGAGTACTTCGTCCCATGCTTTATATGGGTCAATCCCGAATGCGTCAAGTGTACCAATAGCAACAACACATAAATCAATTAATCCATCGACAATTTCTTCTGGGTCATTATTTGTAAGAGCTGCTTCTGTTTCCATTAGTTCTTCTCTTATAAACTTAACTCTAAATTCTAGATACTTACGTAGCTTTTCAGCATCGTCTTTATTCTTGTGCATCCACATCTTTACGCCATATTTGTAGTGCATATCTGATATGTCTTTTACCCAATCTTTACTCATTATAGTCTCCATTAACTATTTGTTCTACTTCTGATGCAATATGATTTGCACCTAATAGTTTTGTTATCTCAATTACTTCTGGTAGAATCTTTATTGCTTGCATATATGTAAGTTCTCTCCAATTCTTTAAAACATAATTGTGTTTATTATCGTTACTCAGTTGAGCATTTACCCACTTATATCTATAACCAAATTTTTTATCCATTTCGTCATGTAAATATGTCTCGAGCTTTCGACCATTAGCAAACTTAACTGTATCAGCTGCATTCTTAATAAATAGATATCTAACTCTTAAGTCTTCAACATCATAATCACCTGCTGCCAAAAGCATCTTAATTGGATGTGCTCCCTTTGGTACAGTGACTGCTCTTGTTCTACCAATAATATCTCTAAGCGCGGTTCCGATATATCCAATGTCTCCGTGAATAACTTTTTCGCCAATTTTTTCTAAATCGTTTTTATGTGCCCATTGATATACCCCATGGATTTGATTTCCTCCTGGGTCTTTAGAACCAGTAAATTTGCCATATTCTGTTACCCATTCTTCATATTGAGGAACTGATAGCGTAGGTACTTCGTCTGCCTTTATCCAATCTGTTACATGTTCAATTGTTTTTATCATTTTGGTACTATGATATCCTTGTTAGGTACTTGGATTGATGGTCCTTTTTTACCTGACATTTGGTTAACCTGGTCAGCAAGTTGGCCAACTGGTTTTACCGTAAATAATACGTGTTTGTTACTAATTGTAACGCCTTTGTGTGCTTCTGTGTAAGCCATAAAAGGAATAAAAGCGATTTTACCTTCACCACCTGGCAATAGGTTATAACCGTTTTCAATTGTAAGTGAATCAGTTCCTAATGTAACATCACCAACAATTTCTTCTCCTGATACGAGTCTTACTAGAAGTTGTTCAGTTTTTAGTTCTTTCATAAGTTTTCTCCATTTTGTAGTATTATACCATACTTATTAATAAATGTACAGTGTTTATCCAAAGAAATCCTCCAATGTAGATATCTCTTCAGGTGACCACCCTACAGCATCCAATACTGGTTGAATTGGGTCCAAGAATGTTTTTTGGAATTGCAATTCAAAGTCAATATATTTGTGTAAACCAAATTCGTCTGGTAAGTAATCAGGGAATGCGATTACATTTTCATGTATACGATTTGGCGTTTTCAAATAGACGAATTTAATCTTTTCGCCGTTTTTGATTTTTGTGTATTTTTTATTTAATGAAAGGTCATCAACTTGGCTGTTGTATAATAATGAGCCTCTGACATGGATTGGTGTACCTTTTCTGTAAATAGTTGTATTACCTTTGTATTCTCTAACTTTGGATACGCCACGAGGGAATGCAATTTCATGTGGCTGTAATGTATTAAAGTAATTTTTAAAATGGTCAATAGCTTGTTGAGTTTGGCTTTCGTTACCACTCATAATAACTTTGAATATCTGTTTAAGAGCATCACGACATGGCTCAGGTGTTGACGATTTAATAGCTTCAATACCCATAATCTTGAGTTTAGGTTCAGCATATCGAACACCTTCGTTATCATGGACGTTTAGAATATATCGCTTTTTAGCCGTCCACAATCCTTTGTCTGCAATAGCTTCTCGTTTCATTACCATACGATTATCAATGCCACCAAACATAGAATATAATTCGTCATATGACTTTTCGAGTACTGGCTCTAGATTTTGTGCACAGACTTTATCAAGGAAGTCGATAGGATTAGGTGGATTGATTGCTTTTACTAAATCATCTAGGCATACATACAATGAATCTGTGTCGATTGCGAGGACATAGTCTTTCCAGGTTTTTCCTTTTCGCAAGGTTTTATTGAGATGGGCGTTGATTGCATATTCGGCCCATCGTATTGTAAGTTGTCCGGTGAGTGTAATTGCTTCTGCGATTCTCTGGTCAAAGAATCTAAAGTATTTATTCCCCATAGCACCATAGAGAGAATTAAGAAGAATTTTAATTGCCATCTGTCTATTCTCGGACAGTGAAATTTCCCTTTCAATCGAGTAAAGCTCTTGTTTATCATTTTTATCTACCTTTTGTAATTTCTTTTGAGCATTAATCATTTCCCTTTTAATGCCAACCCTTTCGTTATACATGTCGTCAATAATCGCTGGAAGAATACCTTGCTTTTCTGTTCTGAAGTATTGTCCATTTGCGGCTAGGGCTTTGCCTTTATTGTCGATGTTTTGTGATTTGGTGAGGACAGCTTCGATATCAACTTTAGTAACTTCTCCATCTGCAATAGTTTCAGGTGACATATTGTATTGCATAATGATAGAAGGATATAGTGAGTTGAGGTCGAAGCTGACCACGTTGTCATGAATACCAACCAATGGGTCTTTTACGAAACCACCAGGATAATTAGTTTTTGTTTTATCTTCTGAGAATGGAACAACCATTTTATTATCTGTCAATTTACGATAAATGATTGTGTCCCATATAGCAGTTGTGCCAAAAGTATCAGAATAGTTTACACCTGCTTTATATGCGATTGTCATTGCAAGAGTAATAAGTCCCATCTTATCTTCTAGTCTATCAACCAACTCAACGTCTTTGATATTATAATCAATAAACTTTTGGAAATCGTTTTTATATAAACTGTAAATTGAACCATATTCTTCGTATGACAATTTCTTTTCGCCAAGTACGACATTTGCAATATGGTCGAGTTTGTAAGATTCTTGAGCACCGTATGAGTAACCAAACTTAATGAATAGCTCTAGGTAATCCATATTAGATATACCTTTTAATTCATAAGCAACTTGTGTTCTGCCTTGTTTAGTAATTTCTCTACGTTCAATCATTCCCCAAGGACTTAGTCGCTTAGAGAATTGTTCGCCAAGAAGTTTTAGAATTCTGTTATGTAAATATGGAATATCAAAGAATCTTGTATTCCAACCAGTAATAACATCTGGTGAATGTGTTGTTGAATCCCAATGGCCAATAAAATCAATTAACAAACTAGATTCTTGTTCGAATCTTTTATAGACCACACGGTGGGTTTTCATAATAGTATTTTCAACATTATAATCACCGAGTCCCCAGACGTAGTAAGTATTATCGATATTGTTTTTGATAGTAATAGCTGTAATGACATTGTCTGCTCTATCTGGCTCTGGGAATCCGTCGTCTGATGCGACCTCGATGTCGATTGTTGTTACGTTAATTAGATTACGATTGAATTCAATCTGTCCAGGGAATTCATCGTTAATAAAGGTAGAAATATAACGAGTGTTTCCAAAGATATCTCTACCAGCTACATCTTTGTTTACGCCAATCCAATCTTTGGCTTCTCGCATGGATTCAAATCTGACTTCTCCGACTGGAGTTCCGTCAAGTGCTTTCCATGATGTTGGACGGTTTGTTGAAACATATAGTTTCGGACCGTATTTGATTTTTTGTGTTACACGTTTTCCATTTTCATAACCACGATATAATAGCATATTGCCATATCGGGATACGTTTGTGTAGAATTTCATCATATAATTGTCACCTTGTATATTATATATTATACCATACTATCATAGGTTTGTACAGTGTTTTTTGAAAAAAGTGGAGGGAGACTGCTCTCCCCCCGCATGAGTTTTCAATTGGAAGCTAGAAGTTTTGACTAGTCATGAGTATAATGGACGGTGCAATACCTAATATTGCTCCTCCTGTTAGTAACATGATAGTTACTCCTCCTAGGGCCTCCGCAATGTCCTCGTGTTTTTCTACGAAATGCATAAGTGCTTTCATTGCTGTTCTCCAGTAAAAAAGTTTATTACTTATCTACTAGGTTTTCGCTGCTCACCAGAATCTATTCTTGAATAAATTCCTTCTTCTTTGATGCCCCAGCAGACCCTATTTGAATCTTCCTAGGACGCCTTTCCTCGGGAACCTCTACTCTGGCATACACCACTAGTATTCCGTTCTCTAAATCGGCACCATCTATTACGACAAATTCTGAGAGACGGAAGCTCTTCTCAAATTTGCGGGATGATATACCTTTATAAGCATATTCACGTTCGTCATTTTCAACTTTACCTCTTACCTTAAGAATGCCATCCTTGACTTCAAGTTCAACATCATCTTTAGTAAATCCAGCAACAGCCATCTCGATAAGGAATTGTTCCTCATCGACTTTCACGATGTTGTGTGGTGGGTAATTGTCATTCCCTGACCTAGCGGATGTGTGAATCCTTTCTAGTTCATCGAACAGGCCTTCAAAGCCTACAAAAAGTGAACGAGGTACGTTCAAAGTATTTCTAACCATCTTATTTCCTCCTATTATTAAGCAAGGGTTATTAATATTATGAGACCCGGTTATCCGGCATCTCGGTTTTATTTATAAGATTTTTTATCTTATATGTGTATTATACCAGGTTTTAATTGATTTGTACAGTGTTAATTAGTCTCTAGGACCAAAATATTTTTCCCACGATGTTGAAGGTTGAGGGAATTGTACTAAATTTAAAGTATCGGGTTTATATCCATCTGGCCAATAAGGTAAGTCAATCCAAGGGATTAGATAATCATCGATGTGATGCAATTTTCCAGCTGCTTCGTATCTTTTAAAATACTGAATAAAAACAGTCATCCAATCTAACCATCCACGACCATGGTTTTTATCATTTGCTAATGATACAATTCCGCCTATTCTTTGGTCATAAACATAAGTTGGATAAAGGTCATTCATAGCTCTTACGTCTAGTAAACCTTTTTTGCCAGCGTCTTTTACTTCTAGGTAATTAATTACGTCTTCACCTACTAGCAAATCTTCTGGAAACTGTGCATATTCTACTGCTTTACGAGAATACCATGTGACTCTATTATGTGATTCACAGCCATTAACATAATCATGTTCGTATTTTGTTAATTCTTGGTGAGCATCAGATAACAGTGTTAAGTATGGACTTCCTTTTTCAATCCAATTTCCGGCCATGGCCCAATCCCACCAGCCCTGGGGCCTTAAGAAACATCTATATCCACGTCCGGCAATGTGTTCTTGATTATTAGGGTCTAATGCATGTCGGTGTGATGACCTTATTGCATCGTCCCATCGCATGTGCCAACTATAACCTTCGTTTGGAATAATACCATATTGGTTTTCTATTGAAATTACATCTGGAGGTGTAGGCCTTACCCAATCATCAGGTGCACCAGCTGCTGTAGCATGTGCTTCTGGATTTGCAAGTGCTTTATATAAGTAAATTCCATGAGGTGTTAAAAAGTCATCACCATCTATCATTACCATATAGTCATCGTCAGATTTTAAAAATTCAGTAAGAACAGAGTTTTTACCTTTTGAAGGTCCTCCATTACTTTTTGTAGATACCCAAGATATCCCTTCTGAATCAAGCCATTCTGTAGCAGTGGCTTTAAAATTATCATTTCTTGTATTAATTACAAATTTTACTTCTGACTTATCAAGTGTTTGACTTTGACTACCGTCCCACATGCGCTTATGCCTTTTCATTGCGGCAACGCCTCGTGTAATTAATACATAGAATCCTAGCTTCTTAGCTGACATATTAAATCCTAAATTGGGTAGATTGGCCAAACAACACTATTTGGAAAAGTTTCCTGTTTAGTGATATCTCTTAAAGCTTTTCTATAAGCTTTCATTTCATCACTCATTGTTCTATCTGATAAAGCAAAAATATCAGTTATACCAATCTCTTGATTTCTTCTTTCTCTAATTTGAAAAGCCATGTCTTCAGGTGATTTTTCTGTAACTGTATATGTTTTATATTTAGTAGTAGCATCTTCAGTCCATTCCCATGTTAAGTCAGAAACTTGTGGGTCAAAATCTGGTTCATCTGAAAGAACAATTTCTTTAATTGTTTTAGTAGGTTCAGCAACTACATAATTATCTACAACACCTTTAGTTTTTTTCCACCATTTTGCAGCTACTGAAGCATTTTTTTCTGCAAGGGCGTGTAAATAGTCATCGTCAAAACTATCTGGTAAACCCATTTTTCTATACCAATCATTGTGTCCCTCATTTTGGTATTTAACAAGTACTTGCTTATTAATTAAATCTACTTTTTCAATTGTATATGTTATCATAATTTCTCCTTAATAAAAATAAAAGTATACTTCATTACCTGAGCCTGTCAGTTCGTCAGCTCGAGCTCCAGAATAAAGCATTTGTGCGGCATGTTTATATTTGTTTTGATGGCCTGTAAAAAATGAGTTGGCCACCCAATTGTATCTTGAATTCCATGCATTTGAATAGTGTATACCGTAAGCGCTTGGGTTTGTGTTAGATAAAGCTTTGGTATGATACAAATCAAAATATCCAGTTGTTTGTGTCCCTGACTGGCCAGCTGGTAAAGTCCCATATGCTTGTCTAGCGAATGTGTATACAGTATTTGCACTAGTTTGTGTAGTGGCATAGCCATATCCATCTGCTACTTGATAGGTTGAAGATGTTCCTCCGCCCCATGGATTGTATACGCTTCCAGGTGCGTGTGGTAGACTATCACAAAATGCTGAACAGTTGCTCCACCCACTGGTCGTTGAAGTATTAATAGATATTAAAAGATTAACACCACTTCCTGCGACTGTACTACCTGCACTAGCACTTTGCGTGGCTTGGCCTCCCATATAACCAGACAACTCAGCAACTATACCTCTAATATCTGTTGTATCTGTTAAAACGTCAGCTGTTCTACTTTCGGTTCCAAATGCAGCAGCTGATTCTCCGCTTTCAGCTACGTAATATGAACTTCCTTGATATTCACTAAATCCATATCGTGTAGCACTGTCGCTGGATTCTCCAGCTTCTATTCTAACAGTTTGTTTACTTGTACCGCGCATATCATCTACGCTAATAGTTCCAGAAACTGGTACATCATGATACGGGTCTGCATCATAATAGCCATTTATTCCGAACGGTGAAGAACCTTGATATACATCGTACTCAAGTTCTATTTCAGAAAATGCTAATGAACCATTTGTTGTTAGTGTACTCATTTAATCTCCTATAATTTACTATTATTTATAAGACTTTTACTGCTTATTCGAGTTACCAATGTTATATTTTGGACATAATTCCCAATGAGCTTTTTCTTTAAAAGGTATAACCTTAATTTGTCTCAATGGTGCAAGTTCTGTTACAGGGCCTTTTTTAATTATACTAATTAAACCCCAATCAGCCAATAAGGTGGCAATTGTGTTTCTTCTTTGTAAATCATTCTCGATTAAATTAGACGGCTTACCATCTAATAAGAATAATTCTTTAAAGTGTACTAAAAAGTACCTACCTTGCTTATGCAAAATATGACATGACTGAAAAAGTTTGTTATCTTTTCTTGACGCGACTCCAATACGAGTTAATGTTTCTCGTACTTTAAGAAAATCGTCCGGTTCGTTTAAAGATACTTCTAGCATATCAGCTGGTGACCAGTTTTTTATTTCAATATTTTCGTTTTCCACCTTTATAAATCCTTTGTTTCAATTCTTCTATTTTATCATCATTTAATAATTGTATAACAGATTTAGCCTTTTCGTCGCTATATCCATAATATTCTTTTATGACTTCGATATCGGTAACCTCTTGTGGCTTAACCCACTTTGAGAACCGTTTTTTCTTCTTAATTATATTTATAAGAAAATCATATTGAAGCCTATGGTCTAGGTGGTGTTTTAGATTCATTTCGTTAGCATATAAAATCGTATCTGGAAAGAATGACAATCCACGATTAATAATAAATGGACTGTATTCTTTTTCAGTTACATCATCGACCATAATGTTTTTCTTGGTCGAATTAATAGATTTTAAATAGTCAAACGGATTCATTCTGTTCCTGTTTTTGTTCGTATGCGATATAAACCTCTGCTTCGATTTTGTTTTCAAAGGTTTGTTCTTTGGTTATTACATTATCTTCATTAAATCGGCATGCCCTATATTTTTCAGCACCGTCATAACTAACTACAATAATATCCCATCTCATTTGAATTGTACTCCTGCCATTATTTCTGTACAACAAGCAACCATATTGAGTTCATGGTCAGCAACAAAACTATTCTTATATTGATAATCGGCGAGAATAAGAACCAACTGTGGAATACTCTGTGGATTTACATAATCGTTCATATTATCATATATTTTTCTGAATAGCTGAGCTGGGTCTGAGTCAATATTATTAGACACCCATTGTCTCATCTTTTTAAAGTCTTTAAGTTTAAGAGCGTTCATTAGCTCATTGATTGATACATCAGATAGTGAAACAAGAATACCTGAATCAATATTACCCGATGTTCCGTATCGCTGTAATTCATTTAGAACTCTTCGCCAATCTGGCATATATTTCATAATGAGTTCTGCTAAAATCTTTTCGTCATATGCAACACCTTCTTCAGCGAGAATGTTTTTGCTTCTTTGTAGAAAAGAACCACATAATTTTACCGACTCTTTTTTAGAGATATTAAATTCAATCACACTACAGCGAGAATGCAATGGGTCAATAATTCGGTTCTTAAAATTACATGTAAGTATAAATCTACAATTAGCTGAGAACTCTTCGATAAATCCTCTTAGTGCTGGTTGTGTAGATTGTGGATTAAGGTAATCCGCTTCATCGAGGATAACTACTTTGTAGCCACCTTGGAGTGAGACCGATGAAGCGAATTGTTTAATTTTGTTTCTTAGTGTATCAATACCTGATTCTTCTGAACCATTAATTAATAAATAATCTAAATCGAGTTCGTTACATAACGCTTTGGCGACTGTAGTTTTACCAAGACCAGCTGTGCCAGTCAATAGCATGTTGTGCAATTCACCTCCGTTAACAACCGCTTTAAAAGTTTGCTTAATGTTGTCTGGTAATATACAGTCGTCAATGGTTTTAGGACGATACTTTTCTACCCATAAAAATTCATTCATCCTACAAATTTCCCCGTTGCTAAATCGACTCCAGCGTCATCTACAACTCTGGTTGGCCAGTTGACATCCCACTGCTTAACAGTATCCAGTCTGAAGCTTCTCCATGCTCTTTTGTCTAATGACCAAACGGCATATGCTTCAGAATCGGCCGACATGCTGACAGTGATATCAACACCTTGTTCTTTTAGTAGTTCGGGGTTAAGAGTACATGGCATAATTCTAATTTCGCCAGTACCTATCTTTTTGAATGTGACTGTTACGTTTCCAGTCTTTAGTGCTTCGAGTAGCTTTGTTTTTTCAGTTCGTTCCATAATATAATCCTTAATAAAAAATGTGGGGAATGTCTTCCCCTCAGGTTAAGCGTCTGAATCTTCTTCAGATGGTTGCTCATCAGCAACTGGTACTTCACCTTCAGGAACTTCGTCCTTAGGTGCAGCAGCTTGTAGGAATGAAAGAATTCTATTTCTTACACCGCCTACTACTTCTAGCTCTCCGCCTTCAAATGCTCCACGCTTTGAACAGATATCAATTACCTGAACTGCGGTTGCAATATCTTGAAGACTGAGCTGAGGGGCTTGTTGCTCCTCTTGTACACCTTCAGGTGCGTTTACTTCTTCAGTCATTTGTTTCTCCTTTGCAAAGTTTATAGACTAAGATAGGAAACCCGTGTTCGGCATTTCCTACATTATCCTCATAATTAGTATGAGAATTCGGTTGTATAATATATTTATACATTGTATGTTGATGATTTCTCTAAAGCGATAAAATATTCTACTGGATAATCGTTGTTTGTCCAATTAGAAATTAGCTTAGATGAAATACTTACAAAATAATCACCAGGTAATAACTTGAGATTTGGCATATTTACAACGAAATTAAAATCGTTTTTACATGCATTATCTCTATCTAGTGTTAGTTCGAATGTATTAGATGTTGCATCTTTTTCATCAAATACTTTAGCAGTGATAACTCCGTTTTCACCGACTAGAGCTAAGTCAGTATGACCTAGAACTGAGCTGGCTTGCTTGAGAGCTTTAAGGTTATCATCTGTAAGATTGATTCCAACTTCAGCATCAGGCATTGTAATATCCTTGGATGGTTGAGTTAGAATATCAATTTCAGAGAAGTAATATTGAATCCTTTTACTTTCATCGTTCTTAATGGTAACAGATTTATCACCAAATTCTAATTGGGCATCGTCAATAAGACCATACACTGATAAGAATTCGTTTAAATCATAGATTCCAAACTCTTGTGCAAAATCTTCAACAATATCAGATGAAGCCAAAATAGTTTTAGCCTCAGAAATTGTTTTCAGTTTTTGACCAGGTTTAATTACCAAATTAGGATTAATGGTCGCAAAGTTTTTCAATACGTTAATTGTATCATTACTTAAATTCATAATATTTCCTTTTTATATTTCTGTACTATTATACCATAAAAGCGAATCATTGTACAGGTTTATTTTCGCTATCATGTATTGAAAGTGCAATAATGGAATAGTGTAAAACTTTCATTAGGTCTTTTCTATGGTCCTGACTACTTCCTTTACGTCCATACCTTTGTGCGTATTTCAATACATTTCCTATTGTGAAGCCCATACCATGGCCACAATCTAAAATAAATTCTGTTGATTGAAATTTATTTTTAGAGTAGTGACTATTGTAAGTACTATCAATATAATTTTGGAGCTCATCGATTAGAGCTCCTTCATTAAACTTATAATCTATCTTCGTCTGTTTCTTCGACATTTTGTTCCTCATTAAAATCGACTCCTGCATCTACTTTTGAGTAGAGGTCAAGGAATGCTTCTTTAGTATCATCATCAAACCTTGCAATACATAGGTCGATTGCTTTCATTCTATCGTTAAAGATTGAATTGGTTTGAACAATATGGCAGAGCCTTCTTGTTGAAATGACCTCATCGACACCATCATCATAAAAAGTTTTTCTTATGATATCTGCCCATGCGACTAGGTTTTCTGCGAAGTCTCCATCTATTGCATCAAATTTTGCCATGTGCTTCATAACAATTTTCTGTTCAACTCTTGGTGAAGGAAATTGTTGGTCGATAGAAATAGTAAATCTTTCTAGGAATGCTTCATCGATTATAGATGCTGCTGTAAACCTACCGTCATCTGAACCTTTACCTTTTGTATTCGCAGTAGCGATTACATTAAATCCAGGTTGCGGAGTAATTGTTTCACCCGTCTTTTTAACAACAACTGGTTTACCTTCAAGTATACCTTGAAGACACATAATTTTATTTGTAGCTCTGTCGATTTCATCGAGTAATAGCACTGCACCGTTTTCCATTGCTTTAAGAACTGGGCCTTTAGCAAAAACAGTTTCTCCATTGATAAGTCTGAAACCTCCAATAAGGTCGTCTTCATCTGTCTCAGGATTGATTTGTACACGTATAAACTCCCTATTAAGTTTTGCACATGATTGTTCTACCATAAATGTTTTACCATTCCCTGATAATCCAGAGATATAAGTTGGATAGAACATTTCTGATTTTAGGATTTGTGTTATGTCTTTAAAAGGACCCCAAGGTACGAACGTTGGGTCGGCTTTAGCATAACTTTTTTCTTGATTAACAATTGATTGCATTTGCAAGGTTGAACTATTAGTTTCTTCTTTTTGTCTCAAAGGAACGATAACTGAGGATAAATCATATTGACCTCTGACATCGCTTTTCACTTCGAGTAGTGGAGACCAATCAGCTTTAGAAAATCCTAAAGATTTTGCAGTATCGACGATAACTGCTTTCCTAAAAATGGTTTGGTCGGGATAACTTGCTTGTAGTTTCTCAACTATTGTATTTGTATTCACTTTCATCATAATATAAATTTCACTCCTTTAATTTAATTTATAATAGTATTGTACCAGGTTTGAGCCAATTTGTACAGTGTTTTGTTGCAGAAACATGCATGTTTTTATGCCACTGCCTGACCAAATTTGCTCATTAGGTTCTTATTATTCTTCTTGTTATTTGAGAACTTCTTGAATGCTCTTAAAACTTGACCTTTAGTCATATCTGAATCAGCTTCAATTTCGTTATCTTCGTCAGCTTTAAAGGTATCATTTTTAACGACATACCAATTATTGTATCCCATTGAATCTTTAAAGTGTACACATTTTTGTTTTTTGTGCTCTGCAAAATATTTCTTTTTAGCTTGAGTAAATTCGTTTGACCACCACATATCGTCATTGCCGTCAAAATGTGCTTTTGATATTGCATGGTTGAAATCGTTTCTATGGTCAGCAATAAAGAATCCCATAGTTTGAACACCGTATCTTTTCTTTAGATTATCTAGTAAATCTTTAGTTCCGCCAGTTCTAGCGTCTTTAAGAATTACACTCCTACCATCAATTTCTACTTTGTGTTTTGGATTATAATTTCTCTCTTGTGGTATTCTATCGATTTTATGGCTTTGCATAACTGATAGCCTATTAGTATCGCCATCAGTGATTGTAAGGAATGTTACCTTTTCAATACCAAACTTCTTTTTAAATTCTCTAACTAATTTGTGAGATACAATAAGTGCTTGGTTTAAAGGTGTTGAACCAAAGTCTTCACATTCGGCTCTTGACCATCTGTCATAAGGACCATTACATTGTGCCATTCTTGAGAATATATGCTTTAAAGCTTCTTCAAATTTTGATTTGGTTAAACCACTGTGAATTAGCTGAGGCATTGATAAGCTATCCATGTAAAGGTCGCCATCTCTATATAGCTCATTTACATTATTACCAGAAGTAAATGCATATACATCAAATGGAATATTAACTGCTTTACAAAACATTACGCTGTGTATTAGTTGGTCTAAAACATTGTTCAGTGAATCAAACATTGACCCAGAGTAATCGATAATCATAAACATTCCATGATTTTTACTGTTGGCCATTTTAGTAGTTTTTGCAAAGATATCTTCTGAAACTCTATAGCTGTGCAATTTGTTAACATCAATTCTACCAGTTTTTGCAGTAGTTGCATGCATCCATTGATGTGCAGCTTTTTTCTGCTCAAATTCCTTTACTGCTGGAACTATAGCCTTTTTAACTCTTTTCATATAAGCTTTAAATTTTTCTTCTGAATCTGCTTTATAAAAAGGTCCAATACTATTGTTATAGCAACCGTATTGGTTTTCTAGGATTTTTTGATTTATTCTTAGTTTAGCCAATTGGTCATATTTGAAAACTACCTTTTTGAAAACTTCTTTAGAAATTTCATTGGCATAAACAAATTCAGTAGACTCTGGAAGTAATGTTTTTTCCATAGCTCTAAAAATAGAATCAGTAACTGAAATATCTTCGTCAGTATGCTCAGGTAGTGCAGTTTTTAGAGAACCTTCATCAGTTTCTTCATCATCTAATTCTTCGTCTCCAGGGTTTGAATTGCCTTGAGTGTTTTCTTCTTTTTTGTTTTCTTCTTCATCTTCGTAGTCATCGTGACCCATGTTTTGTGTTGGGTCTTCGTTTTCGGATTCTTCTTCGTCAAAATCATCTTCAGCTGTTTCTGGTTTTTGAATTAATTCCTCTTGGTTTTCTTGAGTCCAAGCTAGGATTTCTCTAACAACATCGAGTACTTCTGAAAACTCTTCTGTCTGCATAGATTTATTATAAAACGATAATTCTACATCTGACATTGGTACATCAAGAAGATTACCAATTTTAGCTTTTAGATTAATTTTATCAATGAGTTTTACTTTGTCCCAATCGATAGAATCGACATCGCCAAAAAATTCGTCAGCTACTAGTTTTTTATAGCCTCTTGACATTGGTCCGATAAGACCAGGATAATCTCTTTTAATTTTCTTTTCAATTCTGCAATCTTCAACTACATTAATATATGACCTAGGGCATCCTTCCAATTTCTCTGGACTATCGTGCCATCCCTCAAAAGGAGTATATAGTGCATGGCCAACTTCGTGACCAATAAGAAGGTCTTTGACATCTTTACCCATATCTTTCCAATCTGGAAGACCTAGAGTTCTGTTTTTGATGTCAAACCAAGCAGTAGAATATGCACCGGTTTGAACGATAACGTCTTCTTTTGCTAGTAGTTTTGCGATTGTGGTATTCATATAATCACTCCTTTATTTGAATATATGTATATTGTACCATAGCTTGAGCCATTTGTACAGTGTTTTCTGCAAATAATTGCATGTTTTTTTAGCCTGGTGCCCACACCCGGACTCGAACCGGGACGCCATAAGCGAGGGATTTTAAGTCCCTTGTGTCTACCAATTCCACCATGTGGGCCTATCAGGCTAAATATTGGCCTGCCCTGGAGGATTCGAACCTCCGACCTACGGTTTAGAAGACCGTTGCTCTATCCAGCTGAGCTAAGGGCAGATAATTAATTCTGTACCATTATACCATAGTAAAGTATGTTTGTACAGAAAAAAATGCGTTTATATTATAAAGGTATTACATTTATATGTACATAAAAGTGCAACTTTTGTACACTTATATCTACATAAAAGTGCGATTACCTTATTTTAGAGAAATTTCTATCTTTAAAGAATTCAATCTTAGACCTAAATTTATTCTCTAAGACATCTCCTTTATGAGAGATGATGAATACATTAGAACCATCTTCTAGCGTATCCAGGATTTTGGTTAGGTTATCGATTCCATCCATATCTAAACTTGAGTCAAATGTTTCGTCCAATACTAATAGATTAGTCGATGCACTATTTTTCATTTTAGCTATTTGTCTCCAAGTAAAGAGTAATGCCAAATCAATTCTTTGTTTCTCTCCTTCAGAAAATGATGCATAATTAAATGTATCTCTATGACGCGACCTAATAGTTTCGTCAAAATTTTCATCGAGATGGAATGCAACAAAGAAATCTAATACTTGTAAATATTGATTGATTAACCTATTCATGACTGGCAGATATTGTTTGATAACTTTAGTTTTAATACCTGTATCTTTTAACATCTCACCAATAGCTTCGTTATAAGTTCTTTCCTCAACGTACTCTAGTTTCTTTTCGGTAGTAGATTCTTTACTCTTTCTAAGAGTCGATAAATCCTTCTTTGCCGTCTTGCTGTCTCCTGACGTTTTAAGGAGCGTATCGATTTCCTTTTGGGTTTTGCCAATTTCCTTTTGTAAGAGTGCAACCTTGTCATTATTTGAATTTATCCTTGATTGTTTTTGCCTTAATTGATTAAGGTTGTTCATAATTTCTTGACCTTCTTTTTCTAAAGTATTTACTTCTTTTTCTAAAGAGTTTTTATGTTCTTGAACATCCTTTGCCTTTTCCTTAAGTACATCTAATTTTTTTACTTTAATAGTTGCGTCTATATCCTGCTCACATGTAGGACAAATATCGTTATCCTCAAAGAATCTGGCTTCTTCAACTAGATTTTTAATTTTATTATTAAAGTCTTTATTATAAGCTTTCATGTCTGACATTTTATCGCCGAAATACTTATAGTTCTTTTCTTCACCCTGAATCATTGTCTGTAGGTTTTTACCTAGATTTTTAGATTCTTCAAAAACTTCTGCTATTTCTTCTTTATAAACATTAATTGCATCACGCTTTATATCAACTTGTTCTTCGTTTAGACTTTCTAAATCTTTAATATATTTTGATTGTGCTTCAATTTTTGTTTTATATAAATCAATGTTATGATTAATGTCGACCAATTCTTCACGAATCTTTGAGTTTCTCTCTTTTAACAACTGATTCATTTTAGAAAAAATACCGATATCTAATAAATCTTCAATTACAGCTCTTCTTGACCAAGCAGGTAATTGCATAAATGGAATGAATGAACTACTTCCTAGTACAACTACTTGATGAAATGATTTATGGTTGAGTTTTAAAATATTTGTTTCTAAAAACTTCTGATAATCTCTAACATTAGATGCTTGATTAATCATATTACTATTTTGCCAAATCTCAAATTTAGTTGGTTTGATTCCTCTTACGATTTTAAAATCAGAATCGCCAATAGTAAATTCGACTTCGACAACAGTACCTTTACGATTAATTGAATTCATCAATTGTTTCTTATTGATATCTCTGTGTGGTTTACCAAATAATCCAAATGATAATGCATCTAGTAATGTTGATTTACCTGCACCATTTTGACCTACAATAAGTGTAGTCGGTGATTTGTTTAATGATATAGTAATAGGGTCGTTTCCTGTTGAAAGAAAATTCTTCCAGGAAACAGATTTAAAATGTATCATACTACTTCCAAGTTTTGAGCTTCAGTATAAAGCTTTCTCAATTCGACTTTTAAATGGTCTTTATCTAAATCTGTATCTACAGCATCGACATAAGAATCAAGCAGTTCGGTAGTATCTTCTAGTGAAACTTTGTCGTCTTCCACGCTATCACCTAGATACTCTTCAAATGATTCTGCAATCTTTAATTCATATGTTTCAATACTTTGTAATTTGTCGACAAATTTATCGAACATATACAAGTCGTTTTTATTAATAACAATCAGCTTAATAAATTTCCTTTCAAACTGACTCATGTCGATATCATCATAATTTACTTTTGTATCATCATAAATTACTTTTTTGAACATCGTAATTGGATTTCTTACTGGTGTAATTTCTCTTGTTTCTGTATCTAATACATGGAAATATTTTGGGTCATCTACATCAGCCCAAGTAAATTCCATTTGAGAACCAAGATATGTGACATTATCTCTGGACGATTTGGTATGAAAATGTCCGGATAGAACCATTTCAAATCTTTCAAATACATCAGCACTCATTCCGTGTGGGTTTGGTACTCCAGGTAATAAATCAAATCCTTTTAACTCTAAATGTGCACCAAGAATAGATGCTTTACAATTCATAGCCCATTTAGTGTATTCTTGGTAATTACTATTATTAATCCATGGAATTACAGCAACTTTACATCCTGCATAATCCAGGACTTTTGGTTTCATAATAATGTTGACATTTGAAGTAAAATATCCGAGCAACTCTTTGAGTGAGCACAACTCGTTAGTATTTTTAAAATAAACATCGTGATTACCAGGAATGATATCCATAGTAATACCAGCATCCCGCATAGGCTCAAGAAAATGTTTGCGATTTTGATTAAGAGCTTTAAAATTGACGAATTTTCTGTGTTCATAATAATCTCCTAAATGCAAAATATTCTTAATGTTATGCTCTTTTAGATAAGGGAAAAAGACTTCTTCATAGAATCGTTCTTGATATCTTAGAAAAATGTCACTTGAATTTCTTACACCACAATGGGTGTCGTTTAATATAGCTACTTTCATTATTTCATGAATAGCTCAAGCTTTTGCTGAGCCTTTTCTTTTTTAGCAAATTTCTTAACTTTGTCATCGTTTGTTCTAACTCTTGCAATTCTAGATTTTAGAGTATCGACATACGCCATAGTTTCGGCTGCCATTTCGTTATCCATACCAGCAGTTACAAATTCTTCAATTCCCATTCTTTCAATAAATCTAAATTTAATATCTTGTTGCTTCTTCTCTTTAGTGATTCTTCTGATAAAAGCAAAATAGCAAATTTGAGTAAAGTATGAGAATGCGTTTGGTTTACCAGTTCTCGTAGCTGTTTCAAGGTTATAGTTTCCGATTGCTCTTAGGCAATTTTCTACTGCATCCATAACCATTTCTTCACGATAAGTATACCTCACGAAGTTCGGTCTATGGGATAATCCTTCTGCAATTTTAATAAAACATTTAGCAATATAATCAGTAACTTTAGGAATATCTTTTCCTTTACTTTCTGCTAAATTCTTTTCAGTAACATAATCCATTACTGCTTGAGAGAACTCTCTGTTATTTACATAGTGTGGTTTTTCTTTTGGTTTTAAAGCCATAGTTGGGTTTCCTCCATAATGTGTATATTATACCATAAGATGAGCTGTTTGTACAGGCATTTTTATTGCATTTATTTGCAGAAAACACTGTACAAAACGTTGTTTATAGTATATAATAGTATTGTATACTGGGGCGGGGTAGATATAGCAATAGTCAATGAAGTATCTTTTTAGCCGGTGTAACGGGTTCATCTTCTTCATAATAATAGTCCTCATCTTCAGCCACCTGAGTAGCATATTCTTTCAATACGTCTTGATACTGTTGTAGCATTTCACTCTCACCAGCCAACAGTTCACCGGTGGGAGCTCTCATCTGAAGCACATAACCCAAATACTTTTGCTTTAAAGAATCATCGACCTTAACGCTACATAAGACTCTATTCTTTAAAAATTTAAATAATGTACTTGATGAAAATGGAAAGTATGGACTTAGATTATAGGTACCAATCATATTTGCCTTAACAGCACATGGTCTCTCTACTAACATATTGTCATCATTATTTCGACTAACAAGTGCGATAATTTCATCTCCGTTAATGAACTTAATGTGTCTGATATCCATTTTATCTTCCATATATCTATTTATATCTTTACTTCGTGTATCTCGTAATTAAATTTTTCTTTACTGTATATCTTAATTCTTTCGGCTGCATGGTTTAATGTATAATTCTTCTTTGATTTCCAATGCATATCATCAGCCAAATCATAAACTACAGTATTTCTTCCATCATTACTTTTTCTTAATCCTCGTCCTATCGATTGTAGGACTCTAATTTGGCTTTTAGTAGGGCTGGCAAAGATAATATTATGAAGATTACGAATATTAATACCAGTAGAAAAGGTACCCATGGAAGCAACAATAATGGCATTGGTCTGCGTCTCGGTAATCTCACGGATTGATTCTCTGGTATCGACATCTGTTTCTCCTGATACATAAAAAAGTTTCCTATCTTTATTTATCTTTTCTGATAGCATATCATGCAATGGCTTACCATGTTTATCTACAAACTGAAATAATATTAGTGTATTACCATTTTGGTCTAATGCTAGGTTAGAAATAAATTTATTCCTAGGTATGTATTTGACAATATAATCTACTTCTTCTTGGTATTTTCTTTTAGCCATTTCTTTACATATAGCATCTTCGTATTTCATTAATAATATTTTAATATCTAATTTGGCTAAATCTTTATTGTCCATTAATTTTTTCGTCGTCGTGACTTGATGAACTGGTCCAAATAATCCTTCTAATACTAACTGATGAGTTTGTGTTCCATCGAGTGTACCAGTAGTTCCAATCCTATATTTTGCTTCAGTACATTTTTCTAATATTGCCGTAAGTGATTTAGCTTTAAAATTATGTGCTTCATCGCCTATAACCATACCAAATTTTTGGAACCATTGAGGCCCTAATTTATAGATTGATTGCCATGTGGTAATAGTAACTCTATTTTTATAGTTATATTTGTCTCTACCTGCATATATTCTATGACAATTTTTATCACAATCCCAAGTGTCCTTACTTGAGTAGTCAGCAAAATCAGAATACATCTGTTCTACCAATGATGTAGTAGGGACAATTATTAACACATTATCCTCGTACATTTCAAGGTAATATCTCAATGCCATATAAATGATTAATGACTTCCCAGAAGCAGTTGGTGATAGTAAAAGGCTTTTAGTTTCTTTTAACAAGAGCGAGAAGGCATCTACTTGGTAATCCCTAGGGGTTATATCCTCTCCGTTCACGCTAGCCGTCAAATGGGCCAAAAAGGTGTCTATGTCGTGGTTTAGTACCTCGTCAGGAGTGCCATAGAAGGCATCTTCTTTACAGACAATATCGTATTGCCTTTCATTTGCGAATTGTGTAAGATACTTATATAGTCCAGTATATAAAGTTTTCTTTCTCATGTCATATAATCGTATTTTTCCATCCCACATACGATTTTTATATGCTGGCATAAACTTATAACCAGGTACATAGAAACAAAAGTGTTCTGATAACTCTTGTTCTACGCTTGGTTCTGTTTTAATTTCTAAAAAAGCTTCGTTTCGCTTTTTAACTTCAATTATGTCCATTACAATTCAAAATCTCTTAATCGGTTCCTAGTTGTATTTATATCTCTACAAAGATAATGGTTTATATACCAACACACGAAGTTAATTGCATAACCAGAATCATACCAATGAGTATCTTTTACTAAATATGGTAATTGTGTTAGTGATTGTAATTTTTTGGTAACCCAATGATACTCTGGATAACCGTAACTAATAATAGGAACATCATGCATCATACACTCAATTCCTGCTGTGCTATTCTCAATAATAGCTACTTTAGTGTGAGGTAATATATCGTGAATGCTAATGAATCCATCTATAATTTCTACATTATAGCTTTTTATTCTTTTTATAAATTCTTTTGTTGGTTTATATCTAGGATGTAATTTTAAAACTACATTTCTTTCATCTTTTAAAGTTCGACATATAGATTCTAACTTTTTAGTATGGTCGCCAAAACTAAAATTGGTTACTGTTTCGTCATCTGGCATTTGACCGATTACTAATATATGGTCGCTTTTAGTTCTTTTACCTTTTCTCCATTTTAGTAATATAGAATCATCCCATTTATTAGCTTTATCTTTTTTTAACTTATCTACTATAGACCAAGCATCAGTAAAATCAACTGCTCCAACTTCAACAGGTTCTTCAAAGGCAAGTTCTGAAGCACCAGCATATCCTATAGTATCTAGTGCAAAATAATCTGCAGATGGTGCAGTAGGTTTAAAAATAATATTAATTTTATCTTGAGTAGATATTTCGTTTAAAAGGCAATGGTTATAGATATGAACATCAGCAGATAAATCAGAAGTTTCGGTATGACCTAATTCTTCCATAGCACTTCTTATAATTGCTTCGAATTTTGAAAAATTATCGTACCGATATTGGTGTATCTTATATTCCACTAGTAAACTTATTCCATTCTATAATGTTTTTAATATTCTGATGTCGCCATTTAATGTTTTCTAGGATTTCTTTTAGTGTATCAACTATTTCTTGAGCGTATTGTATTTTGGCCTGATGGTCTTGTATCATAGGGTCAGAGTCGTAAAACTTATCCATATCACCTTTAAGAACTGTGAGTCCATTCATAGGGTCGTATGTCCATCCTAAGTCATCAATTTCTTCTTTACTCAATTTGCCGTTATAATGTAACCATTTGTTCTTAAGTAGTACCTTAAAGTCATTATCTAGTTTTCTAACTTTAAGCTTATTAACCGAATAAATTTCTAGGTATTTAGAATGGAGTTTGGCTGAGTCTCTGGCAGATTTGTCCAGGTCGATTTTGTCAATAAGACAATCTTTTTTCCACATTTCATGTATTTGTTCTAATGTATTCATAATTTCCTCATAATCATATCATATAATATTATTATACCATTAAAAATGATATATGTACAGTGTTTATTTAAATTCGTATGTGGTATATTGAAATGATACCGTAGCCTTTAAATATTCAACTTCACCTGCTGTATCAAAGGATAATTCACTAATACTTATTGGAAATACTGAATTGAATTTTACTTCCTTTGCTACGTTATTATGAGAATTCATAATTAGTAGTGTTGCATCAGATTTAAAATCACCTTTTTGGTTCACTATACGATGCATCCAATTAGTGATTTCTAAATAATTATCCATGTCTTCAGTGACATTAAATGTAATCGATAATTCAGAAAATTCTAGCCTATCGCCTGTTTCGGTAAATGTTCCGCCACGATATCCTAAATCTACGTTTCCTAAATTGATTCCTGGTAAATTTACAGCTGTGCAAAAATATTCTACATTAGCAAATTGTTCTCTATCAATAGAAAACTGAAATCCGACTGGTGATAAAAAGTTTTTGTTTGTAGTTAATGTACTCATATATCTATTTATAAGCAAAAAAGAGGGGATTTAAAATCCCCTCTAAAATGAATCTGATTAATTAATCAGGTTTACACCATGATGTCATCAATTCTGAAGATTCTGAAGTATGGGTTAGCTCTATCTGTACCAGCGCCTGATGCGTTGCCTACAAATGGATTTTGTTGCATTCCATATCTTGTTTTGAATCCGATTCTTGGTTGGAAATCACTCTCCCCAACAGCTTTAACCATGGTTAAAGGTACGTATGGGCAGTAGAAAAGACCAGCGTCATAAGGATTTGAACCTCTGTAACCTACACAAGCGAAGTCAACAGTTGCATAAGGGTCGATATAGACCTTTAATTTACCATTAAGAACACCAGCGAATGTGTTACCAGTATCATCAACATTTAAGTCTGTTGATAATGCAGGAGTGTAATCCATTTGACCAGCAGCTGCTAAAGCTGAAGCTACGTCTGAAGAAACGATTACAAAGTTACCTTTGCCTCTTCTTGTTTCTTTAGCAATTACGTTAGCTTCTCTTTCGAGTTGCATGATTAGACCTTTAAATTTCTCAACCATCCATCTGCCGTCTGAGTCTGTAGCGACATCAAAGATACCAGATACTGCTGTTGAACTTTGTGTAGCACCGATTTTAGCTTTTGTTAGAATAGTTCTAACTACTTCTCTGTTGATTTCAGCTAAGATTTCAGCAGATAAGATATTCGCTAATTCGCCTTCAGCATCCAGGCCGTGGATTGCTTTAAGGTCTTGTGCTAATTCCATTGTGTACTCAGCTTTTAAAGCTCTTGACTTAGCTTCAACTGTAGCTTTTTCGATTGAGAAAGCCATCTCGCCAAATGCGCCACCAGTATTACCTAGTGCTTCAGAAGCAGCTGTAGTCATACCAGCACCGAATGTAGAAACTGTATCACTTTCGTCAGCGATTGTTCCATCGGTATCAGCATCAGTTACTCCACCTAAACCTGTTGGTTCAGCTTGATGAGTACCAGCTCCTGAGAAGTCGGTATCAGCTTCATTAAATAAAGCCTCTGTTCCGCCTTGAGTTGAGTATTTTGATTTCATCGCGAAGATTAATCCAGTAGGTCCAGTCATTGGCTGAACACCACAGATATCATAAGCGATTAAGTTAGGCATTGCTCTTCTAACAAGAGAGATAAGCACAGGGTCAAAGTTTGATACGTTTGAACCAGTAGCGTTAGCTGCTGTTTCAGAAATCATATTACCTTGCATTTGTGCTGCTTCTTGTCTTAGGGCAACTTCCTGGTTTTCTAATAAGCGAGCTGTTACTGCTCTCTTATATCTGTCCTTAATTTCAGGTGCACTTTCGTGCTCTAAAACGGGACCCCATTTTTCTATTAATTGTGAATCTGCATTAAACATTTTCGTTTTTCCCTATAGTTATTTATTAAATTTAGTTATAGCTTGTGTGTATCTAGCCATTGGGTCTGATAAATCGATATCGATTGAATCTTCTCCAATAACACTAGCTACTTCATCAGCCGCTTCGTTAGAATCTTTAGTAAAGTATGATTCTTTAACAGTTTTAACTTTCATTTCGAAAGATTCTCTGCTATCAAATTCGATATCTTCAACTAATGATGCTAATTTCTCAGCTTCAGTTTCAGCAAGCCCTGATGATTGTTCTCTTACTACTTCGTTCTTTTCAAAATCTTGAACTGATTGATGTAGTTTGATATTATCATCTGTGGATTTATTGAGCTGCTCCTCTAGCTCATTGACTTGTGCTGATAAATCATCAACAAGGTCAACTTTACCTTCTGGAACTTCAATATAATGTTCTTTGAACACTGTTTGTAAAGAAGACATGAACTCTTCAGCAATTTCGGTTCTTAAACCATTAGTTACTGAAACTTCATTTTCCTTCATCCAATTTTCAACTACATAGTTAAGATATGAATCTACCTTCTCTACTAAGTTTGATTGAATTTCAGATACCTCTTCTTCTAGGTTTTGTGCATACTCTGCATCAAGATTTTCGATGTGTTGTGAAAGCTTAGATGTTAACACAGCTTCAAAAATAGCTCCTGCTTTTCCTTTGAATTCATCGGAAAGAGTTGCTTCTTCTGAGATTAGTGCATCTAAATCTTCGTCAAAGTCAGTTGATTCTACCTTCGCTTTAACACTTGGTGCTGCAGCTTTAGGAGCTGCATTAACAGCCTTTTTAACTGAACCGTCATCTTCTGACTCATCCATTTTCGTCATCTTTGCAAAGAGTTTTTGCGCATCTTCTTTTCTAGCTTGTTTTAGGATTTCGACTGCTGCTTGGATAACACCGGCTTTAGTTTTAGGTACGGAAACGGCTTCGGCTTTAGATTCTTTTTCTTCTTCCTCTTCTTCCTCTTCGTGTCCGCCTTCTTCTACTTCTTCCTTTTTCTTATCCTCTTCTAGAGATTCCTCGTCTAAATTCTCATCTTGAACGAGCTCTTCCTCTTGAAGCTCTTCAGCCACATCCTCTTCGACTAGATTTTCGTTTTTTACATCTTCGAGTGACATAACGTTCTCCTATATTTTAGAGTTTAGTTTAGAGAGGAAACTTTTGAATGCTTTGATTTCAACGTTTGAATCGCCTACTTTCCTAGCCCTCGTTATTTCAGTCTCAATTTCTTCAATTTCTTGTGGAACCAGCACACCATTTTCCCATATCCAATCTACGCCTTCCATTATACCATTAACAAATGCTTCAGGAGCACTAGGGTCCTGAACAATATCAACGGTTGCTAATAGAAAGTCGTTATTTACATAGGTTGTACCTTTCTTATTCACAAGACTACCCATACCACGACTTGATACCCCAAGCTTAACTCCACCCTCTAATAAACCTTTTACGATTTGTCCCATAGGGGTGTCTAAGATTGAAGCCTTTCCAACAACATTACTTCCTTCCCATTTGAGGTCTGTAATTTTGTGTGAAACTTTATCAAGATTGATAGTCGGTCCATCTGGGTGATTTAATTCACCGACCGCTCTACCAGTCTTTACTTGTTCTGTTACATATTTGTTTACCGCCGCTTCGAGAATACCTTTCTCGTATATACGGCCATTACGGTTCTTTTGGTCCGCTTGCATGAATACGCCTTCGATTGCAAGTGACTTTTTACCGTTTACTTTTTCTTCGATAACCTCTAAATCGCTATCGATGTATTCTGCTATTAATTTCATTATTCGTTATCTGCGGTTTGTGTAATAACCTCGTCTCTATTTACCATTCCTGATGCAATATCAATCTTTTTGGCGTCTAGAGCGTCGGATATCTTTTGGCCCATAGCAGTTTCAAACTCCTTTTGTGCCGTTACATTATCACCATCATTTAAAGCTTTAATTAAATTTTCAACATTCATAATTTTTTCCTTCTGTATATATTTATAAGATTACTATGCCCAACGTGGGTCATCTGGGTCAGGAGCCATATCGTCTCCAGCTTTTTTCTCTTTATCAATTTGTTTCTGGATATCTTTAATATCTTCATCATCAAATTGTAATACATTTTTTCTAACCCATTCATTAGAAATAAATGTTCCCACATATTCATCAAGAGCACCTAACATATCGAATCTTTCTCTCCAGATTTCTGCTTGTTTTAGCTCTGCGAAATAATTGTCTTCGATAAAGTTATAGCTAATTTGATTCTTCCAATTATTCCAATCATCTTTAGTTATAATCCCTTTTAATAATAATTGGGTTTTTAATAACTGCATGAATATATCGGAGAATCTTTTTCTACATCTATCGATGAATTTTTTAAACTTAACTTCGTCCCTGGTTATTTCTGAAGCTCTACCTAAACTAAACTGAGCTTCTTGTTCTAACCTATTCATTGGAACATTAAGTGATTTATATAGTTTCTTTTGGAAGTATATAATATCATCAATCTGTCCTAGGTTTTCGCCACCAGGTAATGTTGAGATTTCTGTTCCTCTTCCACCTTCTCTACGAGGTAAGAAAAAGTCCTCTAACATTGACATATGTTTCTTATCGTCTTTAATATCTCCTGTTTTAGCATCATAAATCAGTTTGTTTCTATACTGACCCATAATGTTTTTCAAATATTCTTCTGCTTTACCTTTTGGTAAGTTACCAACATCGATATAGAATATTCTTCTTTCAGGAGCTCTTGAAATTCTGTAGATAACCAATGAATCTTCCATCATTCTTAATTGGTTAACTGGTTTAATTGCCTTTTGCAAATATGATAAAATTCTTTTTCTGCTTGTATCTAATACACCAGATGTACAATATGCAATTGCATCAGGGTGAATTTTTAATCCCTGATTATGATTACCCATTTTATTGTCCTGGAATAAGAAGTATTCTTTTTGCTTCTTAATTAATTTTGCACCAGTCTTTGGGTCTTCTTCCTCTTCTATTTCTTTGACCTTTCTTAATTTAGTAGGGTCAATATATCTTAATTCTTTAATACCACTTTTCGCGTTTTCAGAATCAATAATAATATGATATGGTAATCTACCATCAACATACCATCTTCTAAAAATATCGTGCGCGTATTGGTTAAAGTTTAATAAGCCTAATATGTGTTGAAATTCTTCTTGTAATGTCTTTTTAATTTTATCCGAAGCTTCCACTTGGTCTAAAACTAATCTAACGGGAACTTCTACATTATCGCCAATAATGGCTTCATTCACTATATCTTCAATAGCGGCATCGCACTCGGGCTGTGACGCTATGTCTCTGTATTTGTAAATAAGTTCAATTTCATTTTTAGCCTTGTCACCATCTAAATCTAGGTAAGCACCAAAATGACCACCTGCTTGAATTACACCAGCACCATCTTCATCTGTATTAGGTACAAATGATGGTCTGACTGTATCTACGCCTGTGTTTGAACCTTTACGTTTTATTTCAAAACCAAAAAATTCTGCCATGTTTATCCTCAAATATTATCGGAGGGAAATTAATCCCTCCTCAAATATTATTTATAACCTTACGAAGTCGTATTAGATTCCCAGTATTGAATGTTTAATTCTACTGTGAATTCTTCAATCGCTGAAGCTTCATCGTAACTTAATTCGATAGCTCCAATGTTTGTTGGATACGCTCCTCTAAAGTCGTATTTTTTAACTGGATTACCGCTGTTATCTAATTGTTCTACAATCATATCAGCCATATAATCCGTTGGGTTTGCAAGCCCTGTATTTGCACTATGTGCATTAATACCATTGCTCCATCTTTCAAATGCGTCTCTAACACCAAAATCGATATCGTTATAAACAGTAATTGTCCAAGGTTCAAAAGACCTATCGCCAGCCATGTTTAGTTTTCTTCCTCTAAAAGGAACTTCGATATTGGTAAGAACGGATGCAGGTAATTGAGCAGCCTTACACATAAATGATGTTAATTCTACATCACCCTGTGCATAGCCTGGAAAATTACATGTTACTTTGAAAAGGTTGGGTCTTGCACCGCCCCCTACTAGCTTCGATTTAAAATCGTCTATGCCTAAAATTGCCATGTTATTCTCCTATTATCCGCCAGCGACTTCAGTAAAGTCGACTCCGGTTCTTGTTGCAATAAAATTAAGAGTAATAAAGTTAATAGACCTTGCAGGCTTAACAAAAATGTCAGCTACAAATCTATTTGTATCTATTACTTGTCCGGTATTGTTTGACTCATCGCAAACCACTAAGAAATCTGTAATTCCTCTTCTGCCTTTCACATCTCTCAAGAATGGCTCTAGTAAATTTCTAAACTGAGCTCTTGTGAATTCGTCATTGAATTCAAATAGTTGTGATTTAGCAGCTGTTGAAATCGCTTTCTCTATAACAATGAATAATCTTCTTACATTAATTCTATCAAAGGCTGATGCTCTACTTAATAGTGTTTTATCACCAAAAAGCATTGTACCTTGACCTGGGAAAGAAACTAATGGATTAATCCTTGCCTTATAAAGTGTGTCTCTTTGAGCTTTAGTTGGGTTGTAAGCTAATTTTGCTACACCTAGTAATTGACCTCTATTCACACCTGCTGGTGAGAACCATGCGTCAGCTACTGAATCGGTGTTAGCACAAAGACCTGCACACAGGCCGTTACTTCCAATCCATCTATATACATCGTTGTATTTGTCATACAAATATACAGCACCACTATCTAATGATGCGTAAGATGTTGACGGTAATAAATTTGCATACGCTACAACGTCAGTAACTGGGTCTGTTCCAGTTGAATCGTCTATAGGAGGTGAAATGAATGCTATACAATCTTTTCTTGCCTCGGCTATAGAAATCAGTTTTTCTCCGATAGTATCTACACCATCAGCATCAGGTGCTGCAAACAATAAATTTACATCTACTGTTTCACCATCGGCTAAATAATCTAATGCAGTCGATACTTCGCCTGCAGTTAGGGCGTTATCAGATACTCCTAAACCTAGGTCTTCAACCAATACGGTATCAGATGTAACATAAGCGGAACCACTTGCTGCCTTCAATTCTGCAACTGTGTCTCCTGCTTTTGTTAATCCTGTATCGTGGGTTGCCCACCAGATATATTCTGATTTGTTATTAATGACGTCTTTGTAAAATAATGAAGAACCTGAACTATCCTTAGCGTCAGAAGCCTGTGATAGGAAACTAAAAGTTTCTAATACAGTTCCTCTTGTGCCAGTAAATAGGCCTTCTTCATCAATTACTGCTATATGCATTTCGTCCGCGCCTGCTGCTAATCCTTTTCCTTTTACGTAATCGGATGTACTAGGTGCTGCTTCGAATTGGCCTTTATGGGCCCATGTTCCGAATCCAGCTGCGTTAGTACAAACTTCTACTTGAAGGGAATTACCAATAGCGCCAGGGTATTTAGCAATCCATTGACCGTCTGTGCCGGTCGCTAGTGTTGCTTGGTCATACTCTGTTTCGTTAGATACGAGTCTTCCAGCCGTCCCGCCTGTAGCGTTTAGTGCTGCTCCAACTCCTCTAACCACTTTTAATGCGTTACCATACTTTAAAAAAGATGCCGCATTCAAAAAGTGTTTCGCTGTGTCTGCATCAATGGGTGCACCGAACTTTTCAGCTAGTTCGTTTTCAGAACCTACGGTTACAACCTCATGTGCTGGACCCCAGACGAATGCTCCTGCGAATCCACCAATGCTGGTTGATACGGCTGGAACTACGTTCGTTGCGTCAATTTCCTTGACTTGAACGCCTGGTGATACTTGAAATGCCATCGCTTTATCCTCTCTTTGAGTTAGTTAATAAGTTTCATAATACGTATATTCACTAGTATTATTTATAAGTTATACTATTTTATAAGCCTTAATGGTCTGTTGAATCGTTTGCTTCTACCACATCGCTTAGTATAAAGCGTTTATTTGGGTTAATTGCAACCTTAAATTTGGTCATTAATTTACGATTAACTAACATTTCGGACGCCGTGTCCTTGGTAGATAATCCTAATTCTGCATTATAACGTTTATTATTGAATATAATTGTGTGTTCTATTACTGGTCTTCTATCAAATGGTTTTAAACCTCTTTGTGGTTCAGATACATATAATACCTCGCTTTTGAAAGATGAACCATTTTTTGTCCATTTTACAAAATCTCCATCAGCTTCCATAGTGTCGACATGTAGCATAGTAGCAGTAGCACTATTACCAGTATCAAGCTTTGCTCTAATAGGGTCATGTTCCATACCTTCTAATTGTATACTTTCAATATACCCTGCTTCTTGTCTCATTAAAGCTCTTCTGGTTCTCTCATCTGAATATATGTTTAATATATGTTCTATTGTTTCTTCATCAGAAATCTTTTTAGTGGATTTTTGAGTTTTATAATCGTAACCCATAAAGTGAGAACGAATACCAGGACTGCCGTTTACTTCTAATATATATGATGTGCCTTTATATACACAATGGTCAACACCACAATACGAGGCTCCACTGCTTCTAGCCGCATTTATAACTAATTCTTTTTCTTCGTCTGATAGTTTATACGGTCTTGTATCTGCACCTAAGTGAACATTGTTTCTAAAATCTTTTTCTTCTTTTTGTCTAACCCTTTCAGCAGCACCAATAATTTTACCATTTACTAATAAAGTTCTAACATCTGAACTTACATCTAAAAATTCTTGTAATAAAATAGATGCATCGTATTTCCATAGAGATTGACATACAGAAACTAATGAACTCATATCGTTTACTTTAGCTACGCCAACTCCTTGAGTACCAGTCAGTGTTTTAATAATTACTGGAAATTTACCACCAATTCTTCTATGAGCATCTTCTATTGATTTAACATTATTTACAATAGATGTTTTAGGTATGGTTATATTATTTCTTTCTAGTGCAATAGCGTTTGACATTTTATTACTACATAACATCATAGATTCTAAATCATTTACCAAGAAAAATCCAATAGTTTGTAAAGATGATACTAATGATTGTGAAGTTAAACTTTCAACAGCTCCACCTCTTACAAAAATAAGTGTATTACGTGTTTCTATATCTAATGAATTGTCTTCACCATCATAATTTTGAATAGTTACTTTACCAATTTCAACGTCTGACGCCGAAATGAAAGCCTCATTAACATCAATAAGTTCACATGAAATTTTCTTTTTCTTTGCAACCTTTTTAAGTAAATTAGCAAACGTGCCATCAGCATCACCATAACCTAATATGACAATTTGCATATCCTCAATAGGAATATCCTCTGTTTGCTCTGTTACTGTAAAATAATCGTTAAACTTTTCCATTAGAAGCTCTGTTTCCACTCTTGCTCGAACCAGATGTTTCCATCATCGTCCTTTATACCTTTATTTATACCTACTGGATTACCATCATCTATATAACCAAACGGTAGCATATCATCTTGTATTGCTGCTAACTTTTCTCTAAATAATAAATCTTTCATATCGATATTAGATAAATTTTCAAATATATCAGTTGATGTAAACCATGCAAATAAAACTAAATTCATCATAAGGTCATCATGGTTTGGCGGTGATGCTTGATAAGAATTACCTTTCATCACAAAGGTACTTAATTCTACAATTGTATTAGAATCGTGTATATCTATTCGTTTTGTTTCTATTAAATCTTTTATATTTGAGCATCCAATTCTTTTTACTCTTTTAGTCATCGTACAACCTAAAGCATTTGCCTTAATACTAGATTCTACAAACATATTTTCATATTCTAAATCGTAATATAATCCATTACATACAACTGAACCAGCATCGTTACTTTCAATTACTACATAAGCATCATTAAAAGTTGATGCATATTTGTATATAATGTCTGGAAATAATATAGGCGATAAAGTATTATCTCTAAATACTGCTACTTGATTAAATGGTTTTGTAGTGACATCTATAATTGTAAATGTACTATAATCTTGATTACGACCCTTAGATACGTCGACCGTCATTACATATTCATGTTCTGGTTCTGGCTCTGCATATATCCAAACATTTTCTTTATAGTATAATGGGTCTCTAGACATTTGTCGCATTAAATGATTTGCGTCAATTAATGTATTACCTCTTCCATGGAATGTATTACCAAATTCTTGGTCAAACTGTAGTTCAGAAGTATTTGCGACCGTTTGCTGTTTCCATTTTTCGTCTCTTCCTGGTACATCCCACCAATCAACTCTTAATGGTACAAATTCATTAGTACCTTGAGCCGCGCCTTCCCACAATTTATGATATACGTTACCTACACCATTTGCAGTAGATGTAATAATAACCTTTGCGTCTGTACCAGATGAAACAACCGGATATGTTGATGTATAGAACTGTGCATCTTTTTCTACAAAGGCAAACTCATCGAGGAATAGTAAATTAATAGATAAACCCCTGATAGAACTACCAGATGTTGCAGCAGCTACAATCTTACTATTATTACTAAATTCAAGTGAACCTTTATTTAATGCTTTAGTTCCAGGCTGTAAAAAGAATGGTAAATTTTCTAGTGCAAGTGTAATACGTGCCAACATTTCTCTGGCAACTGCACCCTTGTTAGCTAATATTGCTATGGTTTTTTCTGGGTTAAATATTGCGTACCATAATAAAAAGACTACAGATGAAATTGATTTACCACTTTGTCTACAAGCTAAAACAATATTAAATCTGTTATCTTTAAATTGTTCAAACATCTTTTCCTGATAAGGATATAAATCAAATGGAACTAAACCTTCATCAAGAGAAATAACTTTTACATAAGTCCTTGCAAAATACGCTGGGTCTTGCATACACTTAGCGTATTCTTGTACTTCTGCTTTTGTAAACTGAGTTTCTACTCCGTCTCTTTTGACGGAAGGATTACCTAAGTAACCAAACTCGCTATTCTTTATCCTCTGCATCGATTACTATATTATCCTTATTTGTATCTAATAAAGCTCTTTGTAGTTCTGTTGTACTACCAACAAAAACATTATTCTGTGTTAATTTCTGCTCTTGTCTTTTCTTGTCATCTTCTTCTTTATTTAATTCTTTTTTAGCTTTCTGTAAAGACATAAGCTTTTCAGTAGTATCACCAATGTCTTTTATAGATTTAGATAAAACTTCAAATGCTCTTGGGCTTTCAGCTTCTCTGGCGAGTTGTGATAGTGCATCAAGGGATTGTACACCAGTTCTTATTAAGTCTTTATATGTTGCTCTTGAAAATTCATAATCGTCCTTTATGTCTTTTTTATCAACATAATCTTTTTGTCTTTTCACTGGCAAATTCTTTTCTAAAGAATCTTTTAACTTATTTAGTTTTTCCATTAATCATCATACGGATTATTATCAATTGTAGTTGTTACGGTATAACTTTCTGCCGTATCAGTATTACCAACTGTAAAATCCATCTCCTCAAATATGTTTGTATTATTGCTAGTTCCAAACTTTTCCAAATCAACATTAATTTCTCTAATTAAACCAACATCTCCTGTAGGTCCATAGAATTTCATTTTCATAGTAAAATCCATTTGATAGATTAATACTCTTCTTGTAACAAAGTCAGATTCATAATCATCTTGAATTGTTACACTGTCTAAAATAACTGGGACATCTTGTTTCATATCGAAACCATCAACAGGTTTAATAGTAACTGTATAATCTGGTTGGAAATATGGAATGATTTGTTCTATAATTTGTAAGCCATCATCTTGGTTTTTAACCATTGCATATAATGACATTGTTATATTGTATGAAGCATAGTTTTTTATTGTCTTTCTTTTTGTAACATCACTACCATGTGCTTCTACTATTTTATTTAGTTTACCTAATGATTGGTTAGTATCTTTTTCTACACCAGTAATTTCAAAAGCCAATCTTGGTAGTTTAATTGCTAACGGTGCTTCAAAGCCAGCCTCTTGGTCTAACCTAGCTAAAAACTTTTGTTTAGGTCCGTATGCTAATGGTACTTTTACTTGATTAAGTATACCGCCACTGCCATCTTTTCTGATTACACTTATGTTATTAAACAGTGTACCAAAAACAGCTACTGCCTTTCTGGTTGTTGCGTGGTAAAAATGACCTCCAAACATTAGTAACTCTCCGATGGGTCACCGAACGGATTAGATTCAGTAAAGTCTATAAAATTATCTGCTACATGCTCAAACGTTACGTTATCAGCTCCACCGTCAGATGGGAATACATTATCGTCATCGTTATCGCCTATATCATATACCTTTGTAATTGTACTTGAGTAACTATTTTCAGAACCAACTATTGGCTTAGTGGCTGAAGCTACAAATTGTCTATAAGTTTCTGAACCGCTTACACCGATATTAGCAACTGTAATTTTTCCAGAATTACCAGATGTCTTAGTTACAGAAGCCACTTCAGCAAATATTGAAATGCCAGTTTCTAGTTCTTGTGTTACAGTTTCACCAACTACAAAGTGTTGGTCTCCAGTACCTAGTGTTATATTCATGGCAATTTGATATGCCTGTGATACAGTTTTATTATCTATTTCAGCAATGCCTGTATCGAAGTCTTCATCTGAGAACTCGAATAATGTACATGCTAATCTATAAACTGGTAAATTGGATAACTGGAAGAATGGTGAATCGTCTTCTACATATGAAATCTCAAAGAATGAGTTGGTCATTGGTAGGAATAGTAAATCACCTTCTAATGGTTTGGCAGCATTTTCTCTTAAACCTACTGCATGATTCCAAACTTTTCTAGAGATTACAAATTGTGCTTCATCTCTAATTTCTAATCCAAACTTAGAATATAAATCTCCTTCACCCTCAAAGCCATCAACGTTTTCGATATATGCTTCCATTAAATAAGCATCATCAAATTTAGACGCAGGGTCTTCATTTAAAATGGTATCTCTATTTACTAAAGTTCTTGGAATATAATAGACATCTTGTCCATATATTTTAAGAGACTCGACAATAAGGTCTTCGTATAAATTTTGTTCAGCCCTTACTGCCTGAGAGAAATATACATTCCTAGGCATATTTTATCCTGTATAGAAGTCGATTGGTTGTTCCCAATTCAATCTAACTTCTTCTTCTAATTTTTCTAATTCTGCTATTGCATCGTCAAATAACTGTCTTCCGTTAAATGTAACTCCGCCTGGCATTACCATTCCTTCAAATTTGAGAAGGTTTGTTCCCCATTGTTTCTTTAACAATGAAGTTAGATATTTCTTTAAATAATAATCGTTATAAACATCTGTAAATGTGTCTGGGTCGATGATACGATAACATTCAACTACTAAATAATCATTTACTGAAACTTCTTCGCTCCAAGCCATATCAATTCTTAATCTATTTCTATGTCTGTCAAAAGAAATAAATTTATTGTCATTATCAATAACTAAATCTAGTGTTGAAAGATATTGCTGGGCCATTGAGTATTCTAATAGTGAACCCATATAACCTAAACTAAACATATCGTTTAAATGCATCTGATATTTAATATCAAATAAATTATTAGCTGAATATGTATCTCGGATTGGTAACACTCTTAATACATCAGTAACTAAATCATTAATAGCAATATAGCCATTATCAATATCTGTTTGTGTTACTTGGTGTTTTAAAAATACCTTTTCAATAGCATCAGCATGGTAGTGCTGATAGAATTGTAGAGCTTCGTCTACTCTATCATCGATTTGGTCTTCATCAACATTAATTTCAATTACTGGTGCACCTAGATTTCTAAGGCAGTAATCAATTAATGTAGTTCTGCTGTTTGGTTTTGCCATTTAATACCTCGATAATAATAGTTTATTTATAGAACTATTTATAAGATTTTAGATACTATCTAATACTTATCACCAGTATATCTGCTAGACCACATTGTAAGAGAATATTTAGTTCCTTTTAATAATTCAGTACATTCATGACCATGAGTAACGGCCCCAGGGAATAATATACACCAACCTGGTGGAATTTCTTTATTAGAAATACCTTGTCTAGGAAATATTAAATCGGCTCCTTCATAATCTTCATTTAATTTAACTGAACCAGTAACTAAACTTGCATCAGTATGCAATGGTAAATCTTTTTGTGTATCTACAGAATACTTCATAATAAAAGCATCTCTTAACCCATACATTTCCATAGGATGCCAATATCTTTCAATGATAGGATATAAATGTTTTTTCCAATGTGATTCTAATTCTTCAAATAGTCCTAATTCTTTCATTCTAATTTCTTGAGCTGGAAATTTATCACCCGGCATTGGCTCCCAAGTATTTAATTTATCACCCATTTCAATTAATCTTTCACATTGAGATTGGTTCATAAATTTAACTAATAACATATCTTTATCTAAAATCTGAAATTCGTTACCTGTGGGTAAATATAACTGTGGAAAAGTTGAAGGTAATAGTTTAGCTTTTACATCTTGCAATGTTGAATAATTAAAATCATTATCGCCATTTGCATGATAAACTAATGGGCAACTATTAGTATTTGGATTATATAATTGATTATCAAGAGTAGTTATATCTTTATCAGCTGTTTGAAATAAATAACCTGTATTATCAATTATAATATCCCATTCGTTTTTAAAGAATTGTTCTTGGTAAAAAGCTTGGTCATCATCGTGTACATTTTCATCATAATGTGATATAATATCTTGTAGTACACCAGCTCTTCCAATAAAGCCACCGCTATTTAAATATGGAAAAGGTTTTGTCTCATCAAATCTATCAGCCCATTCTGCATTTGGCCAACAACTATTTTCGCCTGAAAAGATTACATCAGCTTTCATTTCTAAAAATCTATTTACTATAGTTTCTTTATCATCACATATTAGAGAATCATATCCATCAGTAAAGAAAACTAAATCTGTTGGAGCTAGTTGATTAATAAATTCTTTTTGTAAATAAACTTTTTTACCACCATCGCGATGAGTCATAGGACTAAACCAATCAAAGTTATTACCTAGATTTTTTAAGTATATTCCATTATGAATAGCAGAATCATTTAAGTCTACGAGTTTATGTCTATCAGTACCAATTGTAGTAAAGTGTATATTTGTAAAGTCGTGGAAAGCATTCTCATGTCCGACTTCAATATCAGAAGCTACTTGACTTCTAAAATGTTGCCAACAAGGCTGTGGATTTTCTGTGCTGTCTGTATAACCTACTGATGACAATGTACCATTCATAATTAATTTTGGAATATGCTCATCTGAAGGTATTAAAGTTCTACCAAACTTTTCTATAATTATACTTGCAGTCTCAGGATACATTGCATAAGCTGTAAGGTTATATGGATAATAAGGTACTACTAAGTTATCATCAATTACTTTTTCTAACCCTGGTTCATTTTCATTATGCTGTAGATATACAATGTCATAACTGTCTAATAAAGTTTCTACTTCTTCTTCATTATATCTTTCTGGATTTCTAATCCAACAATCGTCTTCCATAACAATAACTGGTTCATCACCTTCTGCTATAGCTTTCCAAGCTGCGTAATGACTTAATGTACAACCAACTTCACCTTTCTGCATTTTTCTATCTTTATATGGGTCTCTCCATGTTGTATCGATATTCCACCCATGTCTGACTAAAGTTTGCATATCCATTTCTTCGCCATCAACACCATCAATATACGTATAGTCTTTTAAATTATTTTTTTCAAATAATTCTTTTCTGTCAGTTCGTCTTTTTAAATTTATTACTAGTTTTTTCATTTCCAATTAGGTCCTTCAATCCAAACAACTAGAGATTTCCTTACGCCTTTTGTGACTGGTAAAACTCTATGTCTTATGTATGATGGGAACATTATAGCGGTTCCCCTATTTCTTATTTCATTAGATGGTATAGCTGTAAATGAATCTTCAGTTTCAAATTCTCCACCTTGATAATCAGATGGGTCTGATAGTTGAATGCTTAAGCTTAATTTTCTATCTTCATTACTACCATTACTTCCATACCAAGAGTCAACATGCCAATTATAATATCCTTTATCCTCAGCAGGATAGACAGTATATTGCATATCGTAAATATTAGTTAATTCGAAATTAAAACTTTGATTCCAACTATGAAATAGATTATATACTTCTTGTTTTACAGATTTTTCATAATCGTTTCTATCTTGCAACCAACCAGTAATAGAACTTCTAACTCCAGTAGTATCAAGCTCGACATTAGGGTCGTGGCCAACACTAGCTGATTTTAATTCTAAATGATTGTCGCAATAGTTCACTAAATCATCACAAAATTGCTTTGAAAAATATTGGTCTTGGTACAACCAAGCCGGTACACTTACATTCATAATATTATTTATACAGTTATTTTTTCTCTAATTCTTCAATTCTTTTTATAAGCTCTGGATATGCATCAAATTCATGAAGCTCTTTACATGGGTGACTATTCTTTTTAAGCTCTTCGATTTCTGATTTGAGTTCTTTAATTGCTTCAATTAATAATGGTACTAACTTTTCGTACCAAACAGTTAGATATTCATCACTGATTGGAGCTTCTGTTACAGCCTCAGGTAGTACTCTTTGTATTTCTTGAGCTGATACACCAACCTGTAATTTATCGTTATCGTAACCAAGTTCTTTTGCTTTCTGATTTTCGGTAAAGTAATAACCACTTATTTCCATTACCTTCTGTAAAGCATTATCAATTGTGCCAGCAAAATCTTTTAATCTTTCATCTGAATAGTAAGCAGTAATGTTACTGGTTGCTCTAATTTGGCCTGTACCAGGAGCTCCAGTTCCAACACCGAGTGCTGTCATTTGATAAGATGTGTTTGTTATTGAGCCACTTGGTCCTGTTGGTCCACTAGCACCTTTTTGACCTTTAGCTCCAGTTGGTCCTGTAGGTCCAGTTCCACCTGTTCCACCGGTTCCACCCGTAGCACCTTTTTGTCCTTTTTGTCCTTTTGAACCAGTACCACCTGTTCCACCAGTTGGCCCTGTAGGTCCACTTCCGCCGGTTGAACCTTTAGCTCCAGTTGGTCCGGTAGGTCCTGTAGGTCCAGTTCCACCTGTTCCACCTGAGGCACCTTTTTGTCCTTTCTGACCTTTGGCTCCAGTTCCACCAGTACCACCCGTTGAACCAGTCGGTCCCGTAGGTCCTGTTCCACCACCCGGTCCAGTAGCACCTCTCTGTCCTTTCTGACCTTTAGCACCGCCAGGTCCTGTAGGTCCTGTTCCACCTGTTGGACCAGTTCCACCTGTATTACCTTTAGCTCCAGTTGGTCCTGTAGGTCCTGTTCCACCTGTTGGACCAGTTCCGCCAGTGGCACCTTTTTGTCCCTTAGCTCCATTAGAACCATTACTACCAGCAGGTCCCGTTGAACCAGTCGGTCCTTTAGCTCCTGTTGGACCAGTTGGTCCTGTTCCGCCTGTTGGACCTTTAGCTCCAGTTGGCCCTGTTGGTCCAGTTCCACCATTACTACCTGCAGCACCTTTCTGTCCTTTAGCTCCATTAGAACCATTACTTCCAGCTGGCCCTGTTGACCCTGTTGGTCCTTTAGCACCAGTAGGTCCTGTAGCTCCGCCTGGTCCTGTTGCACCGCCTGGCCCTGTTGACCCTGTTGCTCCTTTTTGTCCTGTAGGTCCAGTTGGCCCTGTTGGACCAGTTCCACCAGTTCCACCGGTTTGTCCTT
>Ga0206682_10000120_pt1 | contig 78122 bp, 42 predicted proteins | sample M240m12015metaG_FD_155444 | JGI IMG/M metagenome (GOLD analysis project Ga0206682, IMG submission 155444) | Ammonia-oxidizing marine archaeal communities from Monterey Bay, California, United States - M2 40m 12015 | ecosystem: Environmental > Aquatic > Marine > Intertidal zone | place: USA... | reverse complement strand
CCGGACTCTTGCGTCAAAGTTCCTTCTTCAGTGTTCGTGTTGGGCGACAAACGACCAGTCGTAGTTTGTCCTCTGTGAAAATAATGGAACCCCAAGCACTCCTCTTGCGTGACACACAGTCGATTTGAGTGGAAAGCCTGCGGCGGATCCTTTATGCCGCAAGCTTTCTCACACAAATTTCTTCGTTGCCATCTCGAGCCGTGAAGTCTTTCCAAGATGGGTCCTCTGCTTTCCATGTCGAAGCGACAGTTCTGCAAGTAGACCCCCAAAATGTTCAGGTGTCTCGTCTGAATCGCCGCCAAAATTTTCCTCACTCTCCAGGCCGCTGTGCGCTCGTCTCTCACATAATGGCCAACGATTCTTCGAATGAAACTCAACGCTTCTCCACCTATCTCACCGTACCAACCGATTGCAAAAGGCACGAATTCGCTCGTCAACCCTAGTTTCAGGGAGGCGAGTGCGGCGACGCGCGCTGGGAGACGACGCGGGACGACGACGGTAATGGCGTGGGCGAATGGCTCTGCGGTTGCGGTTGGAAAAGGGTGTTACATCGACTTTAACAAGAAATTTTGTGCTATGAGGACGATGTTCGCCACGACGATGACGAGCAAAGCGAATGATGAGAGCGCGCTCAAGACGCGTTCGATCGCACCAGACGATCTGCGCGACGCCACGAGCGCGCCTGCTGTGAGCGCGAGCGCGAGTGCGAGAACGGTGTCCCGCTTCGCGACAGTCGTGCGATACGCGTCCAACTCAGACACGGCTGCGGCGACGAGCTTTTCGGAGCTATCGTTGACGCGCGCGACGGCGTCATCGCACGCTTTCGAGCTCGCTCGCGCTTGGCGACTGGCTTCGTCGAGCTTGCCAGTGGAATTCGACACTGATTCTTCAATCTCGTCAATCTCTTTCCCGAAGTCTTCCAACGTTTCGCCGTATCGCACGTTGAGCGACTCCACGTACCGCGACAAAAGCGATTGGTTGAGCTCTAAATCCTTGATCTTCTGCGCCAGCAACCGAAACACGTTCGCATCGCCGCCACCCTTGGCGAGTTCATTCGTCGATGTCGCCATCTTGGGTTTAGCCGTCGCGACGCCCGTAGCGTTCGAGTTCGTCGCGTTCACGGCGGTCGCGCCCGCGGCGGTCGCATTTGGACGAGACGTTGTCGACGCATCAATCTTCGTCGCTCTCTCCTGTGCGGCGTTGTCATCCTCATCAGAGTTCGACGTCGTTTCGCTCGGTGCACCCTCCGCGATCGATGTGTTGACATTTGCCGAGTGATCTGTTTCGCTCGAAGTAGAGACATCTCTGTCGTCACCAGTCGACGCGCGCTCGTTTTCTTCGCCCACCACAGCGCTCGCGTTTGTTTCCTCACGATTTTGCTCCTCAACGTCTAGCACAACTTCTGCAGAACTTTCGCGAACATCCACGTCTTCGTCCTCGTCCTCGTCCTCGTCCTCGTCTGACAATAACGACTCTACCTCTTGCACCTCCGCTTGCAAACGCTCCATCTCTTCTTTCAACGTCTCCTTGGCGTCTTTACCGTGGATGCGCAGCAGGCTCAACGTGCAAAAGTGTTGCTGATCGTGATGACCAGTCATGCGAATTTGTACGTAACGCACCCACGCTGGCGAAGGCACGGCAAACTTTTGATAGTTTTGCGTGTTATCCGCACGTCCAATCATCAGTCTCTTCCAACCTTCCTCAATAGCGTGGTGCCCGTCCGTGCCCCAAACTTCGAAATCTTTGACGCGAGACGAATGAAACTCGAAGTTTCCTAAAACCAAGCTCGTCACCGTCACCTCCTCGCTCAGCTCAACAGTGACAAACTTTTCCGAAGCGCATGGAGAAATGTAATAAACATCTTTATCTTCCTTCAAAGCGGCGCTCGCGTGTTTTGAATCCTTATCGCTCGCCACCACCTTTGCTCCGTTGAAGCTCGCGGCGTAATTGTACATCTCCGCGTCTGCTTCCGTGAGGCGTTCAGGTTTGATCACGAGCTCAGCGAAAGTTGCTTCACCGTCGGTATCTTCTTCTTCCATCACGGGCGGTTCGACCGGCGCGGGCGCCGCCTGCGACGTTTCGCTCACGGCGTCGCGAGCGAGCTCGCCAGTCTCCGCCGTCGACGCTCCGTCCATCGTCTCCGCCTGCTGCTGCCCGCCTTCTACTTCGATCGAAACCTCGCTTGGCGCGGGTTCTTCGTCCACCGTCGTCGTCTCCGTGCTATTCGGTTCCAACGTCTCGCCTTTTGTCTCTGCGTCTTCGTTTTCGGAAACGGCGCCGTGCGTCACATTCACCTCTACTAAACGTCGCAATGCCTCATCTTCCTCCTTCTTGCGCTTGCGCTCCTTCTCTTCTTTCTCGCGCTGTTTTGCCTCCTTCTCGCGCTGCTTCTGCGCCATCTTCTCTTCCATGTTCTCTTTGTATTCTTTCAAAGACAACAAGGGCGCGCGCGGCTCTTTCTTCGTCTTTTTCACGTCAGACTCTCCTCTTCGCGCCTCTTCCGCGGCACCGACGCCGCGACTCCACGTGGGAAAGCACCTACACATGTCCTCGTTCGCCGAAGTTCGCGCCAGTAAGACGTATCTAAATTCCTCTAACGTCGACAGCGCAGCCACGCCTTCGGCGATGCACGCGGGCGCGTCGTGCGACGTCGTAGACGCCACCTCGTCGGCTGCAGCGACGTCACCGGCTCTGATGACGGCGTCGTCGACATCACTAACGTCACTGATGCCCGCACTTTCGCGCGCGAACGCGAGCGCGAGCGCGCTCGCGCTCGCGACGCAAAGGCTGACGATTACCGTGAGCGACAGCGCACGAGGACGCCGACGCGCTCGATGAACGCCGACGCCCTCGCGCGAGGCGACGCGCGGTCCTCCGCGCCCGCCGCGCGTCTCCACCGTCGTCATCGCCATCGACGCGACGGGGAATGCGCGCGCGCGCGCGACATCGCGCCAATCTAGCCATCGACGACGACAAGCAAGGGTTTAGGCGAGGACGCCCTGAAATTTCGCGCGGCCACTTTCATTTCCAAAAAGACCAAAAAGCCGAGTCAACGGCGAATCGCCGATTCGCTTCCCTTTCCGCCCGACGTCATCGATCGCCGGACGACGATGTCCAGCGCGCGCGACGATGGTGACGATGTGTTCATGACGTCTTTATCGACGCTCGACGCGCCGACTCGACCGGCGGCGACGTCGGACGAACGCGCGTCCGAAGAACCGAACGGACAAGCGACCTCCGCTGATGACGAGTCTGCATCCACAGCGAACTGTTCTCACGCCATCTGCATAGAAAATCTCGAGCGAGCGATGACGTCGTATGCGCGCGCGTCTGAGTCGTGTTCGCGCGCCGAAGATGAGCTTCGTCAACGGACGATGACCAGACGCCGCGAGGACGTGAAGGGTCTTTTGCGCGACGAAGCAGAACGCGTCGAGCGCCTGTGCGACGCGAACACGCGATTCTTTCTCCCGTCATCAAAGACAAGCATGGGCGTGGATGCACACGTCGTGTTTCGTGGCGTCACTTCTCCTCGTGTAGAAGATCTTTCGTTTGGCGCGGCGGTGGACGGCGCCGTTGAACGCGCGCGAGTCGCCTATCGCAGAAAGCGATCCCTCCTCAAAGCGACAGCTATTTCGTTAGAAGACGTCGATGCGAGCCTGGAAGAAACGAATCGAGTGCTCGACGTGCTCGGTGAAGTTGATACCGACGGCGACGAGGATGAGAACGCCGCCTCGTTGCGACACGTCGATCGCGCCTTGCGAGAATGCCGCACTCGATGAAAATCACCTAGGATACCAGCTGTTACTTTTACAATCGCTGTGCGCTACATAATGCTAAAGTTCTATCTTTTCCACTTCGCTGCGTTGTTCTGCGTCGCCGCCTTTTTCGCCTTCAACGCTCTGTACGCGGCGATGGCTTGGGCTTGCAAATCGACATCGACCTTGGTTTTCGGCGTCGTCGCAGTCGGAGATTCAATCATTTTCCGTTTCTTCTTCTTAATCTTCGCCTCGCCGTCCGGAGCGACTTCAAATGGTTGTGCGCCCGCTAGTTTACGTTCTCCCTTTGCCTCTTGCCGCGTCTTTTCGCGAAGCTTTTGCTTCCACAGCATGTCTTCTTGCGCCTTTCCCATCTTCACGTACGATTTTCCGTTGAAACCATCGACGTGTTCGTCGAACAGCGCGGTGAATTCGCCCAAGAAATCATCGCACGATATGTTCACGAACGTGCTCGTCTTCGCGAACCCTTGTCCACCGTACTTCGCTCGCCGGGGTTGCAGCACCGGTTCGATGAGTTTCTCAACCTCTCGCGCGGTGAGCGCGCGGTGTCCTTTCGCGCTTACGCGCAGCGCGCGCATCAATCTCGGCTTCGCCCCGGCGCGAGATTTCCACTTCTTCCCACCACTCGTCGCGCCGCCGTGTCCAGCGCGCGACGTCGACGCGGCGTTGCCGCCACCGCGTGCAAAGGTGTCGAGTGCGCCGCCGCCGTTCTTGCGTCGTCGCTCGGCGTCGAACGTGCGCGCGGTGCGCTCGGCGTTGGCGGGTAACCCTCGCCCATTGGCGTACTTGTTCAACAGCTTCCCCATCGTCGCCGCGAATGCGCGCGCGGCGCACACTGGGGCGGACTGCGGCGCACGCGCATTCCAGCATGCGCAGGCGCGTCAGTGCGCGACGCGATCGACGCGCGGTGACGCGAAGCGTTCGACTTAAACGCGCGCAGCTCTTCACAGCTGTTCGCACGCGCGACGCGCGCGTCGACCCATCGCACGCGCGCGCAGCGGCACCGTCTCGATGTTGTCTCGAAGCTCCGCCGCCGTCGTCGTCGCGCGTTCGTCGTGGTCGTGTTCGGCGAGACACTTGATGCGAGCGTCGTCGACGACGACGACGACGGCACTCGGCGTGGTGTGTTGCTCGACGTCGTCGTCGGCGGCGAAGAACGTCGGTGCACGAGCGACGGGCGTGAGAGTCGGCGCGCGCGCGCCCGGCGAGCGGTGGACGGCGCGAGCGACGACGACGACGCGAGCGAGAGGAGCGTCAAGCTCTGGGTCTAGTGGTGGTGATAGGTTCGATGAAGACGGTAAAGACGACGAAGTGTTCGCGGGATTTCTTCCGAACTCGGAGTCTGGATCGTTGACGCCGAGTCGCGGGAAACCGAAACGCGCGGGAAAAACCGCCGAACGATTCAACGGCCAAGTTTACATGACACCCGCCGAGCGCAGGCGCGCGAGAGATGAAGGTGAACGCTTGAGCAAAGCGTTGGCGAGCTTGGGCGTGGCAAGTCGCCGTGGGGCGGATGATTTAATTTTTGGCGGTCGCGTCAAGGTGAACGGCGAGACGGTGACGGCGCCGCAGACCAAAGTCAACTTGAACGCCGACGTCGTCATGGTGGATGGCAAAATCGTCGAAGGTGGGGTAAACTTCGTGAAAGAGCACGCATACTTCATGCTGAACAAGCCTAAAGGTTTCGTATGCAGCACAAAATCGAATTCGGCGCAAGGAAAGACGGTGTACGATTTGTTCGAGCAGTGGCGAGATGAGTTCAAGGCGGCGTATCCGGGTAAGCTCCCGCCTCGTCTCTTCACCGTCGGTCGCCTCGACGTCGCCACAACCGGGTTACTTTTACTCACGACGGATGGGGACTGGTCCCAGCGCGTCGCGCACCCGAGCAGCGAAGTCGTGAAGCAATACGTCGTCACGGCGAATAACAAACCGACGCGCGCGCAAATCGCCGCCATGGCTAAAGGGACCGAAGTCGACGGAGCTCGCGTCGTGCCGGTGCGCGTCGAGTCCATGGGCGCGGATGGAGGGCCTGCGAATAGAATTTTGGTCGAAGTCGTCGACGGACGCAACCGCGAGGTGCGCGTGCTGTGCGCGGACGCGGGCGTCGACGTTAAGAACTTGAAGCGTACGCGCGTGGGCGGATTGCGCATGCCGAAAGAGCTACCTCTGGGAAAGTACGTGCGTCTGAAACCCAACCAAGTGGCGCACGTCCTCGATAAAGGCTTGGCGTTGAATGGGGGGACGTTTTAAAGAAAAGAATCGGGTGTACAACTGTAATACAATACTCATGTCTGCTGCGACTATTCGCGACCTTTTACGTACGCCCTGCGCACAGCGGTGACGCCAGTGGCAACGACGTTGAAACTCACGCCCGCGAGGAAAACAAGCGCAAATATTTCTTCGTCGATTATCGGGATGCCGCTTTCGAGTTGCACTTGCTCGAGAGGCCCCAACCCACCCGTCTCGACGTCTCCAACGAACGCGAACGCCGTGCCAAGCATGGCAAGGCGACCGTTGAAGAGCTCGTAAGGCTTTTGCTCGCGCACCGTCGTCTCGTACGCCTTTTCGATTTCCCCGAAAGCCGCCTCGGCGCGTTGCTTGGCTGATTTTCCCGAAACCGTCTTAATCGGGCTGCGCGCTCCTTGCCAAAATCCGAGCAATAAAGAGCCGCCGAGTAGAAACCAAATCAACACCACGGATTCAACGTAAAATCCTGCGACTTCCAGGGCGTCGCGCGCGACTTCCACCGGGTTCACGACGTGCCGCGCCACGTATGAAAACTCATCGCCGAGCTGCTCGATTGGTCCATCCCCTCGCGTCAACACGTCTCCGACCGTCGTGCCGAGGAACCCGAGCATGGCGGCTCGTCCGAGTTGCAACTCCACACCCGCCACCGTTTCTTCCGGCGGTTTCTCCGCGTCGTTGATCCCCACCGCGCGCGTGCGCGTCGTCGTCGCCTTTCGTGACGTCATGGACGCGCGTCGCGTGCGCGTCGTCGTCGTCGTCGCTCGTCGGCTCGTCGCGCGCGTCGCGGCTCGCGCGGGCAGCGCGGCGTTCGCGTTCATCGCACCGCGCATCTCGCTCGTTCGACCACGCGCGCGCGCACCGAGGCGACGGCGGTCGTCGTCGTCGTGTGCGGATAAAGCGCCACTTTTAGCGGCGCCGCTCGAAGCCGAGGCGTCGCGACGCGCGCGCCGGTCGGACATCGCGACGCACGCGTCGCGTCGCGAGCGAAGATGCGCGCGACGACGACGACGACGGCGGCGGCGGCGACGACGACGACGCGCGTCGCGAGTCGACGGCGAGGACGACACCACGCGCTGTCGTCGCCGTCGTCGTCCGCACGCTCGACCGTCAAGGCGGCGGCGGCGACGACGACGAGCGATGCGCCGTTGCCTCGAACGTCGCGATTGGGACACAGCGGCATCGCCGTGACCGACGCGTGCCTGGGGACGATGACGTGGGGCGTGCAAAACACCGAAGCCGAGGCGCACGAGCAGTTGGATTACGCCATCAAACAACGAGGCGTGAACTTCATCGACACCGCGGAGATGTACCCGGTCCCTATGAGTGATCCGAGTTGGATGCCGGGAACGACGGAGAAGTTTATTGGGTCTTGGTTGGCGAAGAATTCGAGCGCCGTGCGCGAAGATGTCGTGCTGGCGACGAAGATTGCTGGGTTCGGCGCGAGCGCGAAAATCGTCGGCAATAGGCGTCGCGAAGAGACGACGGCTACGGGGAGATTAGATCGCGCATCGATCAAGTCCGCGTGCGATGCAAGTTTGGCGCGATTACAGACGGACTATATAGATTTATACCAAATACATTGGCCCGATCGATACGTCCCCATTGGGGCTTTTTTTGGGTCGCCGGCATACAATCCCGCGCTCGAGAGAGCGGACGCGGTGCCGATTCGCGAATCCGTCGAGGCGCTCGGCGAGCTCATAAAGGCTGGGAAAATCAAGCACTACGGCCTCTCGAACGAAAGCACATTCGGAGTGTGCGAGTTCGTTCGCGCGGCGGATGAACTCGGCGTACCTCGACCGGTGTCGATTCAGAATTCGTTCTGCTTGTTACATCGCGGCTTCGAAACCGAACTCGCCGAGGCGTGCGCGCCGTCAAACTTCGACATAGGTCTTCTTCCGTGGACGCCCTTGGGTGGCGGAGCGTTGACGGGAAAGTACCTGGACGGCGCTTCGAACGCAGCTGAAGGTCGCTTGGTCAAGTACGCGAAATACGGCTTCCATCAGCGGTATTTGAACGACCCATCGAGAGTCGCGACGGCGGAGTATAAGAAGATTGCCGACGAAGCCGGCGTAACGCTCGCGACGCTCGCGTTGGCGTGGTGTAAATCGCGATTTTACGTCTCCAGTACCATCATCGGTGCCACCTCCATGACCCAGCTCAAGGAGAACATCGATGCGTTTGGGCCCGACATCGTCTTGAGCGAAGAGACGCTCGTCGAGATCGATCGCGTGCACGAGCGTTGTAGGGATCCAAGCATCATGTCAGATTTTTCCTAGTCGAGTTGGTTGCGTTGCGTTGCGTTGCGTTGCGTTTCATCGCGTTTCGTTTCGTTGGGTATTGTAGTAAATGTGTTCGGTTGAGTCATCGTCTCCTCTCTCCTCGTCGCGTCGTCGCATCTCCGCGCGAAGCCAGAGCGAAGCCAGAGTGCCGTTTCAATTCCGCGAAAACGCGTGCCGGCCGCACTCGCGACCGCGTGCGGTCGCTCGTCCCGCCGGAACCGGCGTCGTCGTCGCGGATGGTGATGATGAAGGTCACATCTCTCGCGTGCCGCGCACCAGCGCCCTCGCGTCGACGCTCTCGCGCGCACGCGACGTCGTCAAACGTCGCTCCATCGCGCAACGGCCGTGTCGGTTTAAACGCGCGAACCCATCGGGAGGAGTCGCGACGGGCGCGGTACGCGCACGACTGCGACGCGCGGTGCGCGTCGACGCATTCGTCGTCGCCGACGACTCGCCGTCCTTCGAGCGCGCTTCGAGCGTCTTCGTCGTTCACGGCGCGGCTCTTCAACGACCCGCCGACGCCCGCCGCGGGCGCGCGAGCGCTGTACGTCGCCACGCTGAGCGTGTGTTTGGCGATGCTCAGCGTGGGATGCGCGTGCGGTGCCATCGCGGGAGCGTTGGTGTACATAGAATCTGGAACCGTGCTCGGCACGCTCACGACGACGATGAAGGGCGCGGTTGTCGCGGCGCTACCACTCGGCGCGATGTTCGGGTGCGCGGCGACGCCGGGGTTGAACGAACCGTTTGGGCGAAGATTCGCGCTGGGATGCTGCGATGTGGGATTCATCGTCTCCGCCGCGCTCATGGCGAGCGCGAGTGCGATCGAACAAGTCGTCCTCGGTCGTTTCGTCGCCGGTCTCGCGGTGGGGATCGCGACGTCGATGTGTACAATGTACATTTCCGAGTGCGCACCGGCGAAGACTCGCGGCAAGCACAGCGGCTTGGCGCCGCTGTCCGTCACCGTCGGTCTCTTGGGCTCATTCGTTCTCTCCTTATTCGCGACGAACGTGGTCGATGGATGGCGCTACATGTTTGCCTTCGCCGCCGTCCCGGCACTCGTACAACTCGGCATCATTCTCAAGACCAACGCGCTTCCCGAGTCGCCGCGATGGCTGGCAGAAAATTGTCGCGTCGGCGAAGCCAAGGCGGTATTCAACAGCCTCGGACAGCCCGATGTGGACGTGCACGTCATCGCACTGAACGCGACGACGAAGCCAACGAGTAAGATTTTGAGTTTGTTCAAGGACGCGAAGACTCGGAACGCGCTTGGCGTCGCGAGTTTGATGAACTTTTTCCAGCAAGCTTGCGGTATCAACGTCGTGATTTATTACGCTCCGAAGATTTTGAGCGATCTTGGATTCGATCGTTCGCACGCCATCGCGCTCACAGCGTGTGTGAGTGTCGTACAAATCATCGCAGGTACTTGGCTCTCGCGAAGCATAGACGCCATCGGTCGTCGACCTTTAGCTCTGGGTGGTATCGGCGCGATTTCGTTCGCGCTCGCTCTTCTCACGTTGAGCGTGACTCCGAGCGTGTACTTGCATTTCATGAGCGCCACCGCCGCGCCGTGGCTAGCCGTTGCTGCTATTCTCGTGTTTCGCATCGCTTTCAGCGTCAGTCTCGGCCCGGTACCGTACATCGTAACGAGTGAGGTCTTTCCACAAAAGGTGCGCAACGTCGGCGTGAGCGCCGCGACGGCGGTGCAGTGGATCATGAACGCCTTGGTGACGTTCACGTTTTTACGAATCCGCGAAATCTGGAGCGCACAAGGCGTTTGGATGTTGTACTTTACCGTGAGTGTCTTCGCACTTACCGTCGTGTATAAGGTTTTGCCGGAAACGACGGGAAAACCCCTGGAAGCTTAGTGTCGTGTAAGAAAATATAGCTTCGCCTGCAGTCGCAGCCACGACTCCTAATATTACCACTACACATGCGCTGCGCTAGATCTATACGCTAGAGGATACGAACCTAGTACTAAACTAAAAACTAACAACGCGCCGCAGTCACCACCGTGTCGTCGTCGAGAAACGATAAGGAATCAGCCGACGCGACATCGTGAGACGTCAAATCGATCTTGGCGAGATATTCGTCGTCCCAGAATTTCGTCATGTGACGCAGCCCGCTGTCACACGCGATCGTGCAAATGCAATGTTCTGGTCCGAGCGATTGCGCCACGCGCACCGCAGAAACGAGATTGACGGCGCTTGAGCTTCCGATGAAGAGCCCGTCGTGCCTCGCGACGAAGCGGCTCATCGCGACAGCCTCGGCGTCGCTCACCTTCACGGCGCCCGTGAGCATTCCCGGACGATCGAGCAAAACTTTGAAATTCTCCGTGATGCGATTGATTCCCACACCTTCCGTCACGGTATCGAACGGGTTCTTCAAGCGCTTTCCCTCCGCCTCTTCTTTCGTATACATGACGCCGCGCGAGACGCGATTAAACAACCCGCTTCCTTGCGGATCCGCGAGAAAGAGCTTGACAGACGGCTTCCGTTCCTTCAGCGCCACCCCCACACCCGCGAGCGTGCCCCCGGTACCGCACGCGCACACAAAGGCGTCGAGTTCGGCGCCGATTTCAGAAAATATTTCCACTCCCGTGCCGTCGGCGTGCGCGCGAAAGTTCGCTAAATTCTCAAACTGATCTGCAAAGTACCCTCCGCCCACGCCGTCGCGCGCGCGTGCGCGCTCAGCCTCGCGTCTGGCCACATTGACAAAGTGTCCACGATTTGCGATCGACACCGGTCGCACGCGCTCCACCCGAGCGCCGTACGCCTCGACGAGCGCCGATTTCTCCTTCGCGGCGTCGTCCGGCATGGCGACGAAACATTCCACCCCCATCGCTTTGCACACCATGGCGAGCGATACTCCCGTGCTCCCCGCGGTACCTTCGGTGCACAACCCTCCTCGTCGCAGCGCGCCACTGGCTAAGGCGTCCTCGACGATTCGCAGAGCCACGCGGTCCTTCACCGAGCCGCCGGGATTGAGAAACTCGCACTTGACGTAGATGTCGCATCGCGTCAAGCGCGACAACGACTCCACGCGCATCACAGGCGTGTTTCCGATCGCGCTCAGCACGTTCGCGCGTCGGTTTGACTGCGCGCGCGCGTCGTCGGCGTCGTCCTTCGTCGCGCGTTCGCCACGGCGCACTTTCCTCGCGGCGCTTTCGTCGCCGCGCACCGGCGCCGACGCCCTCGCGACGACGACGACGGCGAGCGCGACGCACGCCACCATCACCGCCGCGCTCACCGCGCGCGTCGCCGCGGACGCGTCGGACATCGTCGCGCACTGCGGTCGAGCGCACTGCGGTTGCCCAGGTGGCGACATTCGTCGACGCGCGTCGCGCTCCGCCGTCGCGCTCATGTCGCCCACGTACGCGTACCAGGACGAGGCGACGCTGCTGCAACACTTTAACGCGGTCGATGGTAACGGGAACGGGGCGATCGACGGACGAGAGCTTCAACGCGCGCTCGCCACGTCTGGATTGACGTTCTCCTTGCAAACCATCGCGCTGTTGATTCGCCTGCACTCCGCACCCGGGAATAAGAGCGGGACACTCTCGTTCACGGAGTACAAGAAAGTGCACGAATTTCTCGTGAACGCGCAAAACTCCTTCACGCACTTCGACAAGTCGGGGACGAAAAAGCTCAACAAGCGAGAGGCGCTGGAGTGTTTGGCGTACGCGGGCTACGGAGACGTCGATCAAAAGGCGATCGAGCACGCGTGTCGGGCGTTCGATCCGGATCGTTCCAATGACTTAGGCATCGACCAATTCATCGGGCTGTTCCTGTTCCTGGCCGCGGCGAGAAAAGTGTTTGAAAGCTTTGACGCCGACAAGAGCGGCAAGATTACGCTAGACTTGAACCAGTTCATATACGCCTCGGCGAAGACGCGTTAGCGGGGTTCGCGCGTCATGAACAGTACGTAGTAGAAGACGAATGATGTATTTCAGCGCATATTCATTACACCCGTGCCTCTATCGTGCCAAACATTTTCTCGTGGCGACGCCGTCTCTCGTCGCGACGCGCGCTCGTTCTAATCCGACTTGGCCATCTGCGACTCTTTCGGAGGATTTCCCCCATCCACGAGCAAATTCTTGGCGTAAAAGCACAGCATGAGCATACTGGTCAACGCTAACATCCCGCTCGGAAAAATGGCGGAAGATTCCATGTACTTTTTCCCCATCGCGAACGCCAACGTCGCCGTCACCGCCGCGCTCGCCGCCGTCCACGGCAGCGACGACGCGCCCGAGCTCCACGCGCGCAGGCTCGCGAAGCCCAAGCACATTAACGTCGCACCAATGCTCCCACCGGCGACCAAACTCGCGAACGATCGTTTCGCCACGAATCCCAGGACGCCGAGCGTGGCGACCACGGCGCCAAATGGAAGCGTCATGCAAAAGTCATGCCTCGGTACGCACGCCTTCATCTCGTGCGTCCAGCGTCCGTGCGCGTCGAAGCACGCGGATTTGAATGAACCGTTATTGCTCGACGCGTTCGTTCGCGTCGAGCGAGAAGAACGCACGACTGGTGTGCGCACGCGCCGCGATGGGTGTGGGTCGTTGCACGATTGCACGTTCGCGATGAACTGGCGATGGGACGAACGACGACGACGACGACGCGATGCGCTCGCGCGATGCGCTCTCGAGAGCTCTGAGAAATTCGCGTGTCGTAAACCGAAAGCCTGCGGTTGCATTCAACGCACCGAGCGATGAAGGAAGGTGCGGGGGCGAGGAGTGACGCGCGAGCGACGTCGCCGCGCTGAAATTCGAGCGTCGAGGACGTTGCGGTGGCTCTCGTTCAGTCAATGCGCTGATCGTGCGTCGTTTGATGCGGCATCATTCATATATTACAACTGTTCGGTGGAAATCAATAGGCGATCAACGCGCCGAGCTCGAGCCCGCCTCGGCGGCTTCCTTGGCGTCTTCGATGGCCAAGGATTCAAAATACTTGTCGTACCAATCCGCGGCGACTTCGATTTGATCCATTTCGGCGTAAATATCGGCTATTATGCCGCACGCGTCCGTGGCGACGCTCGTGTCGTCGTGCTCGGTGGATAACTTCAACACAGTCTTCATGTGAGAAAGGGCTTCGTCGTACTCGCCCAAGCGCGCCGACGCCGCGCCGAGACCGCGCTCAGCCTTTCGAACAGCCTTCCACGGTTCCTTCAGCGCGCTCTGGTTAGCATCGATGAGTTGACGCGCCTTAGTGAATGTTTCTTTCGCCTCTTGGGACGCTTGCGCTTTGAGTTTAGACTTGCCGCTCTTGAGCAAACTGATGATTTCGAGCACCGTCTCGCTCGAAGCTTCGTCCGAGGAATCCATCGTGGAGAACGCCACCTTGCGCCCTTGACTACTCCTGAGCTCTTTTCGCACTTCCTTGTTCACCTTCAGCAGCGTCGAGTTCAACCGTTCGATCTCCTCAGCGCGCTTACGAGCCTCCGCGCCGCCGACGGCGCTTCCGACGAATCCGATCGTCTGCCCGACGACCAGGGCGTAGATTAAATCTTTATGATCGACCGTCAACCCCGCGAACTGAACGTTGAAGTCTTCTCGGAAGATTTCATCCGGTTCCGTGAGCTCTTTCGGCAGCGTCGGCGCCGCGTTCGCCGCGCGCGTCAGCCCCGTCAGCCCCGCCGTCGCCGCCGCGAACCCGGCGCCCAACAAACCCCGCCGGTTCTTTCGCGTCGTCGCGCCGCCGCGTCGCGCATCGTCGCGCGCGTCTCCGTCCGCGCCCGCGCGTTGCGCGTCCCCGCTCGCCCGCGCCCGCGCGTCGCGTCCTCGTCCTCGTCCTCGTCCTCGCCCCGTCGCGCGCGCGCCGAGCGCGGCGACGCGCGTCGTCGTCCGCGTCGTCGCCGTCGTCGTCCGCATCATCGCGTGGTCGACGTTTGACCGCTCGTCTCGGGCGCGCGCGCGCGCCTTCGTGTGCCGACGCGACGCGACGCGACGCGACGCGCGATCGCTCGACATCGATCAGCCACGCGCGCGTGGTCGACGTCGCGCGCGCGGACGGGCGAAAACGCGCGGGAAACCTGACGTGGAGGGGGTGTCGTCGAATCGTGAACCTCGAATGAGAGAAATATCAGGAAATCGCGCAAACGACTCTTTTTTTTTTCGTCATTCGCGGTTTGAATCGTCGTGAATTCGGCGACGCGCGGCCGGCGCGCGACACTTCGCGACGGGCGCGCGGCGAGGACGTCGCTGGAATAATTTCCATCGATCCCGTCGACCTCGACGAGCGCGCGCGCGATGAACGGGGGCGACATGAGCGACACGACGAAGCCGAGCAAGGCGGATGACGCGCTCGATTTCAAGCAAGAAGCAAACGTCAAGCGGTTCGTGCGAGCGAACTGATGGGTGTCGCTCGATATCGCGGGAATACCGGTGCGTTGAAATTTCGTGGACTCCACGCCGGCGTCGCGCGAGGCGGAAGACGCGCGCGTCTCGCGTTGCGCGCGAATCGTGGATCGTTCGATCGGTCCCGGCGACGCGACTCTAAATTAAATCATCACGACCCGAGACTGACTCGCGCCGTCCGTTCGTCCATCGCAGATGCTTCGCATGAACTGGGTGAGCTCTGGCATCGCCTCGGCCGTGCTTTGGGGGTTCATCATCTGGGCCACGACGACCGGCATCAACGCCGCGACGGAGGTGAAGGGTTGGCAAGCGTGGGTCACCGTCAACTGGACGTGGTTGTACATCCTCACCCAAGACGTGTGGTTCATCTTCATCATCGGTTTGCTTTTCACGAAGTACAAAGACGTCAAGCTCGGGCGTGACGACGAAAAGCCCGCCTTCAGCGATTACGAGTGGTTTTCCATGTTGTTCGCGTGCGGAATCGGCGTCGGTTTGTACACCTACGGCGTCGCCGAACCGATGTGGTATTACCGCATGAACTACTACAATCCGCAAAAGATTCCCATCGTGAACGATGATCAACGCGCTCAACAAGCCATCTTCATGACGCTGTTCCACTGGGGTATCCACGGTTGGATTCCTTATGTTCTGGTCGCAATCACGCTCGGGGTCATTTGCTACCGTCACGGTCGTCCCATGACCATCCGTGCGGCCTTCTACCCGCTTTTGGGTGAAAACGTCAACGGTCTCATCGGTGATTTGATCGATGCGCTTTCCATCTCGTGCACCACCTTTGGCGTTTGCACGTCTCTCGGACTCGGCGTCACGACGATCGCCACCGCGATGAATCGTCTCAACAGCGACATCAGCGCTACATCCGACACGACCAAGGGTCTCATCATTTGGGTCATCACCGGCGTCGCTTGCATTTCTGTGGTCAGTGGCTTGAAGAATGGCATCAGGAAACTGTCCAAGCTCACCTTCAGTATCGGCTTGATCTTCCTCTTCGGCGTCATCTGTGCCGACGACCCCATGTTTCTCATGAACAGCGTCGTTCAATCCATCGGCCACTACTTGCAATGGGTCACCGTCGTCGGATGGGATTGCGATGCTTGGCCTGTGTTGAATGCCGTCCTCAAGGGTGGCAAGAACGGATGGACTCACGATGACGGCACGTGGAAAAGCACGTCGAAAACGTGGACGCAATACGCCATCGGCCGCCACGCGGAAAAGAACATCATCGACGCTGTGAGCGCAACCGCGGGCAACACCGCGGACACCGCAAACATGTATGGTGCGACGACGTCACCCTATTTCATGGACGATTGGACCATCTTCTACTGGGGTTGGTGGATCTCCTGGGCGCCGTTCGTCGGCATGTTCATCGCCAGAATTTCTCGCGGCAGAACCGTCGGCCAACTCATCAAGGGTGCGTTCGTCGCGCCCGTATTGTTCGGTTTCTTCTACCTCACCGTCCTCGGCTCTCTCGGGATCAAGATGCAACGCGTCGCCGAGTTGGCCCTCGGTGACTCATCTACTGTTGACTGGTCGAAAGGCAGCGGCTCCGTGGACTGCAGCGCGTTTGGCTATGCGAAGGGCAAGCTCGACACGACGTTGGCGAAATACGCCGCCGGTTTGCAACTGCAACAGGCTGGTTACTACCCACTGTCTTGCAGAGCTGGTCCTGATCACATCCTTGACGTCGTCGAACCGTACGGTTCTTTGGCGCGCCCGTTCCAAGCTTTGATCCTCATCGCCGTCACGCTTTACTTCATCACGTCTTCGGACTCTGGTTCGTACGTCGACGATTTGATCTCTGCCATGGGCTACGAAAGCCCGCCGGTTTTGCAAAAGATTTACTGGTGCTTCACCGAAGGCGCGCTCGCTAGTGCGCTCGTCTACAGCGGTGGTTTGAAGATGGTTCAAGCCGTCTCCATCGTCGCCGGCTTCCCTTACACTATCGCGCTCAACTTTATGTGTCTGGCGCTCTGGCGCGCACTGCAAGATGAAGGTGGTGATGAAGAATACCGTCGCAAGCGCAAGGGCTTCAACACGTGCATCTTCGACTTCCTCGAGCGTTTCAACCCGGACACGGCTGGCGCCAGCGCCCCCGTGCAGATGGAACGACTTTTGTGCGTTTTGAAGAACTTCATCTACCCGTTCGACGCCATTCTCAAGTCCAAGGTCGCCATGGGAGCCGACTACCAGTTTGCTATGATTAATGCCGCCGCCATCACCGGCGTTCTCTGGACTTTCATCGGTTTGATGGCGTCCACGCACGCCGGCGCGAACACGCACGCCGTCGCGTGGCTCTTCTGTTGCATCTTCATCTTCTGCGTCGCCAACGTTCGCCGCGAATTGCGCAACGCCAGAAACATCCTCGGCTGCGCCCTTGAAGATTACACCTCTGTTGCCATCTTGTTTCCGTTTGCCCTCGCGCAAATGGAGCATGAAGCGGACGCCGACGACAAGACGGCGTAAGCCCGAAGTCTTCGTGATCTCAAGACCCTTTTGACCTTGAAAAAACCGTCCTTTACTTAATTACGGCTCGACGAGTGTCGAGTAGATCATGAGGTGATCAATCAGTGTTGATGCGGGTGCGAGCGTGGCTTTTAACGAGTCGCGTTGGCGCCCTCTTTATATATATCATCTTGGCTGTACCGCGTGTTGTGTGTTGAATGAAACGTGTTGTCTCCGTCGCCGCTCTATTTCATCGGCGGCGGCGTTGTCTATAGATTGGATCCCGTTGATCTTGAAACTAATACCTCATTAATAATTATCACAGTACTTATTTACGCGCGCACGAACGAACGAACGCCGACGACGCTCGACAAAATTCTCGAGCTTCGCGTCTCGACAGCTCGAACGAGTTTGAATTTCTTTCTTCACATCGGCCCTCGGGGTCGCGATGTCGTCGTCGCTCGCCTTCCCCGATCGCGCGCGTTCGAACTCGCACGCGGGCAGTCGTCTGGCGCAGTGTCCGCTGTGCTCGAAATTCGCGCACGTCGCCCTGATCGAGGCGCACGCGGCGCAGTGTTCGGGCGATGCGACGGTCGGCGTCGAGCGGTCGCGCGCGCTCGAAGCGGGTCGGAATGCGAGCGCGAGCGACGCCGCGGACGCGGAAGCGACGGATGCGTTGACTTCGTGCGAAGCTTCAACGACCGTGAAGTCATCCGGTGGCGTCCTCGGCGCGCTCGCGGCGGCGAAACGACGGAACGAGCACGCGCAGACGCGCGCGCAGAATGACTTTAAGCGACGGCGCCAAACGACCGGGCTTCTGAGCGACGTCACGAACGCACCGCTCGTGAAGCGAAGCGATGGCGGCGTGAAATCAAGCGTGGTGAATGCTTCGACGCAGACGGACGCCGTGGTAGAAAAAGAAGAGGAAGAGACGATGGACGTCGACGCGGCGGTGGCGGACGTCGAGGGCGGCGCGCCGTCGAGCGTTCAATTCGATTTGCGCGTCATGAGTGGAAATCACGAAGAGTGTGGGATCTGCCTCACGCAGTTCGACGACGCCGAGGGCGTGGTGCGGCACATGTTTTATCCGTGCCAGCACGTGCGGCAGTGCGGCGATTGCGCACAGCGCGTTTGGCAGGTGCCAAAAGTCAAGCGGCGATGTCCGTGGTGCAAGAGCAAGATTGAGATACGGCCGCGCGCGTTTAAACCGTTCCTGTAGTCGATAGGGTGATCACCAGTAGTATCTAGCTATACGTATTGTTTGTACATAGATTGATTCTAGAATCCTGTGTTCTACTCCCGCGGCCAGAACAAACACACGCCGACGCCCGCTAGCGCGATGCTCGCGCCAACGTAGTCGCCGGCGTCCAACTTGAAGCCTTCAACCGCCGCCCCGAACGCGTACGATGAAACGATAAACACTCCACCGTACGCCGCCATGATGCGAGCGAACGCATCCATGGGCATTAAAAGAAACACGCCTCCGTACGCGACGAGCGAGGCCGCGCCGAATGCCGCCCACAACTTGTTCTTTTCCAACCGCACGGCGCGCCAAAAGCCGTAGCACCCGCCTATTTCGAGCGCTGATGCGAGGAGGAACAACGTGACGCACTGGAACACCTTACTCGCGGTCCACTTCATGCGCGCGCGACGACTGGACGACCGCGTGCGTCGTCGAGTGAGGCGAGGCGGTTATTTCGAGTTGGTGCGCTACTACTAGTTTTCTGGACATCAAACATCGACGCTACGGCGCTTAGGACGCGCGAGTGGCTTTGAGCAGGGCATCCCCAGGCGCCTCACTCTCGGCCACGAAGACGCGCTCGAGGGCGTACGAGACGTTCCGATGCACGTCGGTGGATGGGACGACGCACGCGTCGTTTGGACACGCGAACACGCAGACGGTTTGCCAATCCCAGCCCAAGAGATCCTCTTCGCTCGCGAGGCGCGATTTATCGCCCTTGTGCATCGACAACGCATCTTCAACGTCTCGCAAAAGTGCCGGAGTGAGTTGAAGCTCGCACACGCGCGTGGTGCCGCAGCGATCGCACGAAGTTGACGGTGGCGGCGTCTTCGTCGGCCAGATGAACTTCATGCCGCCGACGTCGTATCGCATGCACTGATCAGGCGCGCGCTGCAGACGGCGGGCGAACTTTAAATACGCATCATCCGCATGTCGTGCTTCGCCACGCTCGTACGTCTCTCCCGCCCACTCGCCATCCTCGTCATCGATGGCGACGACGTCCGTCACGGAGACGCCTTCGCGTTCGGCGTATCGCGCCAGGAGCGCCTCGGCGTGCGCCGCTTCCTTCACCGTCATCCCGCTGACCGCTTTCGGCTCAATCTCGGACACGAGGTGGTATTCTACTATTTGCGTCGCGCACGCCGCGTCGTACGCCTCGCGCACGATCCGTGACAAAGAAAAACCGTCTTCTTGTCTCGCGGCGTCGTCGTCGCCATCGCCATCGTCTTCGTCCTCGTCGCCGGGCGTCATCGCGGCCTCCGCGCGCCCTTCCGCGCGTCCTTCCGCGCGCCCTACCCCGCACACCAACATGGCATCTAATTCCGCGCTCAGCGCCGCCGCGTCCGCGCCGTCGTCGCACCACGCGCTCGATTCCGGATCGTCCCACGCGTCCTCCATCGCCGGCGCGCGTTCCGCCGTCCCGTACGTCTCGACGCCGTTCGTCGCGCGCGCGCGCGAGCCACCGCCGTCGCGCGTCGTGGTTTCGCCATCGCGCCCGCGCTCTTCGCTCGCGTCCGCGCGCGCCGCGATCGACGTCGCGCTGACGCACGCCCACGCGTCGTCTCCTCGACACGCCGCGCCGCCGCCGACGCACGCGTACGCGTACAGCGCCCGTCCGCGACCTCCTCTCGGCGCGTACGTCTGCACGACGAGCGTCATCGCGCGCGCGCACGACGCGCACCGCGGCGCGTACCACCGCGTCGCCGCGTCGCCGTCGTCGTCGCCGTCGTCGCCGTCGTCGTCGCCGTCCGCCGTCAGCGCCACCGGCGCGCCGCCAACCTTGTGCGCGCCGCGCGCGCCGGCGTCGGCGAACGCGCGCGACTCTCGGCGCGACGTCAGCCGACCCGGGTAACACAGCGTCGGACGCGCGCTCGCGAGCGCTCGCGCGCCGTCGTCGTCGCTGTCGTCGTCGTCGACGTCCATGCCGCGCGTCACTCTCTGACGCGCGCGCGGCGGCGAGTGGAACGATGCGCGCGGCGTGCGGCGCGCGGACGTGGCTCGAGCGCATCGGCGCGAGCGCGACGAAACGCTGGACCGCGTGCGGGGCGCCGCGACGACGACGACGCGCGACGACGACGACGCGCGTCGATGCGAATGCGAATGCGAGTGCGAGTGCGAATGCCGACGCGAACGGCGCGCGCGACGTTGATCCAGGGCGCGAGGGAGACGACGGAATCGCGCGCGCGACGCGGCGCGCTAAGGTGCTCGTCGTCACGGGACCGACGGCGATCGGGAAGAGCGCGGTCGCGATCGCCATGGCGCGCGCGCGACGAGAGCGACGAGACGCGCGCGAGGTTGAAATCGTGTCGTGCGATTCGGTGCAAATATATCGCGGATTAGACGTCGGGTCGGGGAAAGTGGGCGCGCGGGAGCTCGAAGCGTGCGCGCATCACATGCTGAGCGCGCTGGATCCGCGCGCGAGAGATGGGAGTGGAGAGTACGACGCGAACGCGTATTACGACGAAGCCGTAAACGTGATCGACGATATACATCGACGAGGGCGCGATGCGGTCGTCGTGGGCGGTGCGGGGATGTATTTGAAGTGGTTGACGGATGGGAAACCTAGCGCGCCGGGGTCGACGCCAGAGACGCGAGAGGCGGCGGAACGCGCCGTGGGCGAGGCGAGAGCGCGGGGGGGGTGGCGCGAAGCCGTGGAGTTGTTGACGCGCGCGGGAGATGCGGAGACGGGGAAGACGCTGAGCGAAAACGATTGGTATCGATTGACGCGAGCGTACGAAATCGTGCGCACGAGCGGGCAAAGCGTCAAGGCGTTCGCGCGCGAGAATCCTGAGGCGCGGTTTGATTTTAGATGTTTCTTTTTATCTTCGCCGCGCGTCGAGCTGTATCGAAAAATTGACGCTCGCGTGGAGGGTATGTTTGTAGATGGAATCATGGATGAAGCCGCGTGGTTATTGAATGCTGGAATCGCGCCGGGAGAAAACGTCCCGGCGCGGTCCATCGGTTACCGGCAGGCGATGGAGTACTTGGCAAAGGCTCGGGCGAAGGAGATCAAAGTCGACGACGCGTCGTTATTGGAGCTGGTGAATGAGATTCAGATGCTCAATCGCGCGTACGCGAAACGTCAATTCACGTGGTTTCGCGGCGAATCGCGCTACGCATGGATCAACGTCGACGACGATCGCGACGCAGTCGCTCGACGAATTTTGAGTGAGTTTGATCGCGATGAACATCGAGCCGGGGGCGAGGAAATCGGCGACTTGAGCAAGGACGAGTTGAACTTATTAAAACGGTACAGACCCGCGTTGACGGTCTTGAGCGACAAACGCGCGGTGAAACGCGTTTTAGATAGCATTAGCGCTTTAGTTTAGTTTGGTGCATCCTCCACGTTCTCCGCATTCGTAATCGATTCGACAGCTTCCTCACTCGCGGGCGTCACGACGGGTGGTTCTTCTTTTTGCTCTTCCTCACCTGCGTCCGCGTCGACGGGCTCTTCGGCGACACTTTCGCACTCCTCGACGCGCTCATCGGGCTTATCGACGACGACGTCGACGTGTGCGCCCTCCTCTGGCGCCATGAGATGTTGTGCTTCGTCCGGTAATATCTCGCCCTCAACGGCCACGTCCTCGATCGCCTCCGCGACGACGTCGGTCGCCTTCGCGGGGACGTCCTTGGGTGACGTCAGCGGCGCCTCGACGATCTCATGTTTTTCATCGATATCTTCAACGACAACATCGTGCGCGCCGTCTTCGTCTTCGTCCACCGCCACGTTCGCGCTCGTGATCCCATCCTTCAAGTCTACGAACGCGCGCGCGTGCGTCAAACTCTCCTCTGGGTACTCGCTCGCGAGGTACTCCAAGATGTACGTCACCGGCGCGCTCGGTCGTTTCTTGAAACACCCAGTCATCATATCCCGGAATAAATCATCCACTTTGCTCTCCTTCGCGTACGCTTCCAATTCTTCAATCATCTTCCGCGCGCCGCACGTCGCTGAATGCAGTGCGTGTTTTATTTTTAGCCGAATCGTCTTTTTTCTCAGTCAAAGCAAAGTCCAAGGTCTTTGCGTGCGTCGTCGCGCATTCTTCGACGCGGAATGACGTGCGCAGACGACGGCGAGGATGGCGCCGAGGAACCAGATGCGCGCGTCGCCTTTATACTTCGTCTCGCATCGTCGTGCGTCGACGCCGACATCGACGAACACGTCGTGGGGTTCGGTGACGGTTCGCGCGCAAAGACCTTGGACTTTCTCGATTGCGGACGCGAGGACGTGCTCGTGCTGCGGCTTCGCGCGACTTCGACGGTGAAAGCGAGGGCGAAGACGATGAATGGACTCACGTTGTCCTCCATCACTTCGCACGCGCTCGCGGACTCGACGAACGCCGGCGTCGTCAAGAGTGATGGAGGCGCGCGGGAAGACTCGCCTCGGCGACCTCGGCTCGAGCTCGTCGCGGACGGCGAGTGCGATCCAAAACAGCCTGTGTTGTTCATCGTGCGTCCGGACTGCGTGAACGACGAAAATTCGATCGGACTCGATGATTTACAGAGTGCGATGTACGGCTTCCTTCCGCACGGGGCGTCGATGGACGAGCTTCACGCGACTTTACAGTGCTCATTCGTATCCGCGTTCGAGTCGAGTGCGTCGACGGAGAGTCAATCCTTTGCGAAGCATGTGCGGGAGTTTTTGGATGGGATTCAAGGCGTAAACGCCCCAGTTCAGAGTCCAGAGGCGTCACTGAAAAGCGTCGTCAAGGCGGGCGGGGCGTCGGGTCGTGCACTCTGCGACATCGATCCCGCCAAGGCGTGTGAAGACGAGGCTTTCGTGCGTCAGCTCGAAGCTGCGGCGGTTGAGTGGTGCGCGGTGATGTCGGCGGCGAAGACGAGGAACGAAAGCGAAAGCGTGATCACGGAAGAATGTGCAGGGGCAAACGAAGGACCGCTAGTGGAGATTCGTCTGTGGCGCGCGCGACATAACGACTTGTCAGGTTTGGTGACGCAGCTCTCCGATCCGAGCATGGACATTGTGTTGGACGTGCTGGAACGATTTGCGGCGAAGCACACTGCTTCTGTCGATGAATTTTCGTCTCGCGTGCGCAACGTCGCGTCGGCGTTTAAAACGCTCTTGGGAGAAATCACACACTTACACAGCGTGAGTGCTGACAACATCAAGTTTTTGTCCACGCTCGAGAGTCATTTCAAAGTGTTGAGTGAGGCGCTGTTGCCGGACGTGCTCCGCGCCATCGCGCCGACGCTTCGCGCACTTCGAATGGTTTGGGTAATTTCGCACCACTACAGTGACGACTCTCGAATGGGTTCCCTATTAGAACGCCTGTCAGATGCGCTCATTCATCGTGTTCGCGAATCGGTAAACTACCAGGAACTGTTTGCCCAAGCGTCGAGCGGACTTGGGGCGCACGCCACGTTGCGCGACGTACAACTCTCAAAGTCGATTATGGAATCTTGGAAGAGCGAGTATTTGAACGCGCGAGAAGAAATCGAACGTTCAAATAGGGATTCAAGGTGGGAGTTTGATCGCGAACGCTTGTTCATGAAGTCGGATTACGTTGCGGACGTTTGTGCGGAATTCAGCGAAATGGTTATCGTAGTGAGTGATTTCCGCACGTTTCTCAGTCCGCGTCTCAAAGCAGTGACTCTCGATGCCGACGGCGTGGACGAAATCTCTGCGCGAGTGGATGCGCTTTGCCTTACAATTGAAATGTCGCAGCTAGACATCTTCGACTCGGCGAACGCAGCGAGTTGGAAGGCGATGCACAAGTCTTTCGTGATGGAAAAGACGCGCATCGAACGCGCGCTGTGTAACTTCATCGACGCATGCTTCAAGAGGTTGCGCAGTAGTGCGGGAGCGTTCGCGCTCGTTCAAGAGCTGAAAAGTACAATGCACGCGGACGACGACGAAGTACTGTCTGGATCGACGCGTATGACACTAAACAGTCAAATTCTTGGCAAGATGCAAGACGTCCTTGAGCAATTTTCTCGCGAGATCGATTCGACCCGGCACATCTTCAACAGTCACCGCCGCTCACCACCGCTCAATCGCGACCAACCAACCGTAAGTGGATCGATTCATTGGGTAAGATCACTGTTTTACAAGCTGCGAGTTACCATGAAATCGTTCAACGCGTGCGTCGAGGATCAACGAGGTATTCGCGACACGCCGGCGGCGCAAGAGGTGAACGCAAAGTTTTTAGCCTTGGCAAAACTTATCATGAACTACGAGAAGCAGCGCGTGTTAACTTGGAAAGAAGAAATAGACTCTACTTTGACATCATGCCTTATGCAACCTATATTATCGAAGAATGAGAGTGGGGACGACGTGATTATGAATTTCCACCCAGCGCTCACAAGCCTAATCAAGGAGACTCGAAATCTGGAACGACTTGGCTTCGACATCCCAGCAGAGGCGCGTGGCGTGGCATTGCAAAGCGAAAAATACAGCGCTTATAGATGCACGCTTAGTAAAATGCTCGCTCATCGTCGCGACGTACTCGATTCACTGTCACCACTGGAGCGTCAACTCTTCCGCACGCGCGTGGCGGTACTGAATAGCGCGTCTCTTCATCGAGGACTGAAGACGTATAATTGGAACTCTTTGGGTATTCCTGACTTTGTCGCGGCGTACACAACGGAACTTAAGGACTTTACAACTGTTATAGATGGCGTGCGAACGCACGCTGGCGATCTAGAGCGGTCAGTGAAAAAGATCTCGGTCTCATCATTCGTCGATTGTGAAGCACTGTCAAAATCCGGCGTTGAGCGCGAAAGCGGCGAACTGTTCGCTCAACTCGCCGCGCAATGCAGCAAAACGGCTTCGGTAGTGCGAGAGGAATACGTCAACATCATGAATCTTTTGCTTTGTGTCGAAGAAATCGTTTTCGGCACACGCACCGGGAAGGTTGTGCATTTGAGGGAATACTATGCCTATTGGGAGAGCGAGATTTACGACGCTCTCGTTCTCGCTGCGGAGCGGAACATTCTTCGATTAAGGGAGTATTTTGACAAGTCGCTCCCTTCGAACATCACTCTGTTTAAACTAAACATAACTCTGCGAGCGGGAGAAATCGTGTGCGAACCGCCGTTGAAAGAGCTCATTCGATCCATTGCATACGCGGCGAAATCCATTGCAAATGCCGCCTCAGTGCTCGGCCGATGGATGGACGGCACTTGTGTGGGGATGCCCACGCGGCGAGCAACTTCGAGCTCAGATTTGAGCCTCTCCACTTTACTTGCCATAGAACTCGACGATGACGCATCAAACACGGTGACTCATGCGTTCAACTTTGGGAATGAGGTTTCAGCGAACGAACGCGTGTGCGACGCGATGAGCTCTTTGAGCAACGTCTCACATCTCTTTGCGGGTGAAATCCGCCGCCAGATGGAAGTGTGGAAGCGATATCAAGCCGTGTGGAAAGACGACAAAGATCTCGTGATCGAAAAACATACGGAAAATATGAACGCATTGAGTCTTCAACGCGCTTTACTTAGATACGAGGACGTCATGAAAGCCATGGATGAGGACGCGAGCGTGGACATCGGCGCTGTGCGGGTGCGAGCCGACAAATTGACCACCCTCATTAAGAACAAGAGCGCTCAGTGGATCAAAGACATCGGTGCCGCGACGTATCATGCTGACGTCAAACTCCTGAATGACCTTTACGAGCACATGGCGGCATGCGAGAATACATTTTCAGTCGACGCACGTGATTTCCTCACCATGAAGAATCTGGTAAAGACGGTCAGAGATGTGCGCGAAAACACCGCGACCGAAGTGACGGCAAGTGGAGTGAACGATCGATTTGCCGTGAGAATGAAATACAGGATAGAACACGATCCCTCTGATCTTGAGCGCGCATCGGCGACGATTCCATCTTTTGAAAAGCTCCGCGCGCGCGCCGAACGTGTTTACGAAGGCATGACGTTGAAGATTTCAGACTTCAAGACGGAACTGAAAAGAACGGCGCGCCTATTTCAGGAGGAATGTGATGGCTTCGCGAACAGGCTCAAGGCTGAAGGCCCGACGTGCGCCGATCTTTTGCTAAATTTAGACGCCGGCTTCGAAAGTTTTGAGACGTTTAAAGAAGAAATTCTCGGTAGATTGGATGCATTGGCCGATATTAGAGACAGTGAGCGCGTCTTTGGCGTCGATCAATGCTCGTTTGAATCGCTTGAGCAAGCAAAAACTGATTTGGATTCCATGGCAAAGATATACGAATGTCAACGAGCGTATCGAGGTCAGTTGCGACAATTTTACGAAACGCTCGTTCCAGAGTTGGTCGTCGCGAACGTGTACGCCTCTGTCGTGGCTTTTGGTCGAACGCAGCTCTCGACGCTTCCGAAGAGTCTTCATTCGCATCGCCTCTTTGCGGCTGTCCGGGAAGAAATTGACGACATCGAAACTGATTTGAACCTCATCGAAAGCTTGAAAGTTGATGCAATTCGACCTCGTCACTGGAAGTCTGTGTTTCAGACTGTTGATTTTGACGACGAAACCGTAAAGAGCGCGCAGCTCTCGATGCGACACTTGAGTGAGATGAAACTTCACGCGCACGCGCAAAAAATCATGGACATTACAGCGGCGGCAGAGAAGGAGCTAAAAATTGAAAACGACTTAATCGCGATCGATCGATCATGGCGAGAAATGCGCTTTGATCTTAGACCTTACTCCAAAGGCAAAAGCAAGAAGCACGCGCAGCCCACGTACGTGCTTTGCGCCGTGGAAGAAATTACGCTCGCGCTCGAAGACACGGGATTAACTTTGCAGAGTATGTCGGCAAGTCGGTATGCTGATCCGCTCATCGAAAGCGTGCGCGAGTGGGAAGGAACGCTCGCATTAGTGGCCAATGTTCTACAGGTGTGGATCGACACGCAGCAACGTTGGATGTACTTACTCAGCATTTTTGGTGGCTCAGACGACATACGCACGCAGCTTCCTGAGGAAGCTGATCGTTTTGACAACATCGATACTGAAATACGCAAACTCATGGCGGAAACTGTGAAGACTAAATTCGTTTTAGACATGTGCAAATCCGAAGGGCGCTTAGAAACGCTGAAGAACCTTCGCGAGGAGCTGGAGATATGTCAAAAGAGTTTGAGTCAATATTTAGACACAAAGCGGGACGCGTTTCCGCGCTTCTTCTTCATCTCCGACGAGGAGCTGCTTTCAATTTTAGGTGCTGCCGATCCGACACTAATTCAGGAGCACATGTTGAAGCTGTTTGACAACTGTGCAAAGCTGACGTTTACGTCTGATAAAGCGTGCGTAGTCGGGATTACGTCCGCAGAGGGGGAATCGTTCAAGTTCAAGTCGCCCGTAAAAATTCAAGGCCCTGTTGAGGATTGGATGTCTGCCGTCGAAGAAGAGATGCGGGCAACCTTACGCGCGTTGTGCAAGTATGGAGTCGCGCGATACATGACGTGCGATCGTGAAGAATGGATAAAAGAACAGCTTGGAATGATCACCCTTGTGGGGTCGCAAATTTGGTGGACCTGGGAAGTGCAAAACGTATTCAAATCGATTCGCTCGGGCGATAAACTCGCCATGCGGAATTACAGCGACAAGCTCTCGTCGCAACTCGAGGTTCTCACGAAAATGGTTCGAGGCGAGCTTAGCTCGTGCGAACGAAAAAAAGTGAATACGTTGATCATCATTGACGTCCACGCGCGAGACATCATCGACTCTTTCGTTAGAGATTCTGTTTTAGATGAGTCAGATTTTGCGTGGGAGTCGCAACTTCGTTTCAAGTGGGACAAGGCACGCGACGACATCGTCATCAATCAGTGCAGTGGTGAATTCAGATATGGTTACGAGTACATGGGTTTGAATGGGCGTCTCGTAATCACTGGTCTAACTGACCGCTGCTATATCACGCTCACTACGGCGCTGACGTATAGACTCGGCGGTGCCCCGAGCGGGCCCGCGGGCACAGGAAAGACGGAGACCACAAAGGATTTGGCAAAGTCCATGGCTTTGCTTTGCGTCGTGTTCAATTGTGGTGAAGGATTAGACTACAAAGCTATGGGGGCCATTTTTAGTGGTCTTGTGCAGTGCGGCGCGTGGGGATGCTTCGATGAGTTCAATCGCATTGAGGCTGAGGTGCTGTCCGTCGTCTCATCGCAAATTAAGCAGATTCAAGAAGCGTTGAAGCACAATTTGTCACGATTCCAGTTTGAAGGAAAAGAAATCAATTGCGACGCACGCACCGGTATTTTCATCACTATGAATCCTGGGTATGCGGGTAGAACCGAACTTCCGGATAACTTGAAGGCTCTGTTCCGCCCCGTTACTATGATTGTGCCGGATTTGGAGCAAATTTGTGAAATTATGCTCTTTAGCGAAGGTTTCAACGCGGCGAAAGCTCTCGCGAAGAAGATGACGATACTGTACCGCCTGGCTAAAGAGCAACTTAGCAAAAGATCGCATTATGATTTCGGTTTACGCGCGCTTAAATCGGTGCTCGTCATGGCTGGCGCGCTGAAGCGCGATGCGCCCGAGCTCGCCGAAGAGGTAGTTCTCATGCGAGCGTTGAGGGATATGAATCTGCCAAAGTTTGTATTCGACGATGTCCCACTCTTTTTGGGTCTGATCGCCGATTTATTCCCTGGACTAGACTGCCCGCGTGTTCGATATCCTACTCTCAACGATGTCATTGAACAAGACTTGGCCAAGCATGGCTATCAAGTGTTGACGCGCCCGGGCGAGCAAGTGGACAAAATTATTCAGTTGTATGAGACTATGTTGACGAGGCATACGACGATGTTAGTCGGCGAGACTGGTGGAGGTAAGTCTGTCATGCTTGAAACAATCGCTCGCGCGCAAACTACGATGGGTCGAAATACGAAGTTGTACACTCTAAATCCAAAAGCGCAAACGGTGGCCGAACTCTATGGCGAATTGGATCCGGATACGCGAGATTGGACTGATGGTCTTCTTTCGAATATTTTTCGCGAGTGCAACAAACCGATGGCTATTGGACGTGAGAACGACTTCAAGTATATAGTATTTGATGGCGATGTCGACGCAGTTTGGGTCGAAAATATGAATAGCGTAATGGACGATAATCGCCTACTGACGTTGCCAAACGGTGAGCGGATTCGTCTTCAAGACCATTGCAAGCTTTTGTTTGAGGTGGCCGACTTAAAGTATGCTTCTCCAGCCACTGTAAGTCGTTGCGGAATGGTGTACGTAGACCCCAAGAATCTCGGCTTCAAACCGTTCCTCAAGACTTGGTCCGAAGGTGTCGGCGCCAAGCACCGCGAAACGTTATTGCGTATGTTTGACAAGTACATGGATAGAATGACGGCATTTTGCTACGACGGCACAGAACTTGACGGGCGAATGATTTCAATCGTGCGAACGTCGATCGATCGACCGGTGATATCTGTGGTAAAACAGTTCACCATTTTGATGCAAAGCTTTTTGGAAGCTCTCGATGACTCCACCAGCGACGTGGAGACGAGCCAGGATGATGACTACGTTCGGGCGATCGAATCGGCTTTTATCTTCTGCTTAGTGTGGTCATTCGGTGCGACTATCGTTGAAACGTCTGGAAACTCTGATCGTGCGAGATTCGATGACTTCGTTAGGCGACTCGCCAATTTCGGCAACGTTTTGCCGGCGGGCGCGACGTTGTATGATTATGGCTTTGATATCACTCGTAACACGTGGTACGAATGGAAAAGTCTCACCACTCCACTCGAGGTGCCACCAAACACTCCATTTTCGTCGCTCTTGGTTTCAACCGCGCACACGGTTCGCACAAACTGGTTAATCGACCTCATGTGCTCTTGTGACGCGCATACGCTTCTCACCGGCGATAGCGGAACAAGTAAAACTGTTGTCGTGAAGAACTATTTACAAAAGAGATTGCAAGATGGAAAGACGAACACGGTGACGATGAATTTCAGTTCTCGTACGACCGCAAATGATGTGCATAGCTCGCTCATGGATGTGCTGGACAAGCGCACGAAGGACACGGTGGGTCCACCCGTCGGCAAGCGTTTATTGTGCTTCGTGGACGATTTGAACATGCCTGCCGTCGATAAGTACGGTACGCAACAACCAATCGCGTTGCTAAAACTCATGATTGGCCGTGGAGGCACGTACGACCGCGGACGTGATTTGAATTGGCTGCAGATGAAGGATATTCAGTACATCGCAGCCATGGGGCATCCCGGCGGCGCACGAAGCGTTGTGGACCCACGCTTTGTTTCAATGTTCCAAGTATTCGAAATGCAGACCCCGGATGAGACCAATCTTAAGGTAATTTATGGTTCAATCATAACGAATACGTCAAAAACGCTGGCTCTCAAGCCCGGGACGCACGAACTCGTCGTAGATATGACTTTGGATTTATATAAGAGCGTCGTCTCCAAACTTTTGCCGACGCCGAGCCGATTTCATTACATCTTTAACCTTCGCGACTTAAGTCGCTTGTTCGAGGGCATGTCGAAAGCGACGTCAGCAAAAGTTCGAAACACCCCAGATTTCTTGCGCCTGTGGCGAAACGAATCGATTCGCGTGTTTCACGATAGGTTGATTGCGGACAAAGATCGCGACTTCGTACTGGGAAAAGTATCGTCACTTATTCGCCATGGGTGTACTGATGACACTTCGCCGATCACATCCAACCCGATTTTATTCGCCGACTACAGTCCACTAAAACAAATCGATGGAAGTGGATCGTCAGATGAAGTCGATCCTTCTAGTCGACTACGCTCGTACGCCGACGTTGGCGATTACGCCACCATCAAACCTTGGTTCGAGGACCTCATCAATCGTCGTAACGCCAAACTCAGCGATGGCTCAGCACCGACTAAACTAGTCTTGTTTGATCATGCGCTAGAGCATATCACGCGTATTCATCGCGTACTTCGAACAGAAAATGGACATGCGCTTCTCGTCGGCGTCGGCGGAAGCGGCAAACAATCGCTCGCGCATCTCGCCGCTGATATGGCGGGTTGTGAAGTGTTTGAGATCACGCTGACGCGTGGCTACAACGATGAATCGTTCAGGGAGGACTTGAAAAAGCTATACAACGTACTTGGGGTGCAAAATCATCCCACGATGTTTCTTTTCACCGACAACCACGTCGTTGAGGAAGGATTTTTGGAGTTAATCAACAACATGCTCACCACGGGTACGGTTCCCGCGTTGTTCGCCGATGAAGAGAAGGACGCTTTGGTGAATGCGATTCGTGACGATTTGCACGCGAATAAAATTTCTGTCACGCGCGATGAAGGTTGGCGATACTTTATTTCGCGTTGCCGAAAGAACTTGCACATCGTCCTCGCCATGTCTCCCGTCGGCGATACGTTGCGTCACCGTTGCAGAAACTTCCCCGGATTGGTGAACAACACTGTTATCGACTGGTTCACAGAATGGCCGAAAGAAGCATTGCTCGAAGTAAGCACTTCATTACTCATAAACGTAGATTTGCCAGAACAGTTCGCGGAGAAGATTAACGTGCACGTCGTGCACACGCACTGCTCGGCGATTGCTCTCAACGAAAAGTTCAAATCACAGCTGAAGAGACACAACTACGTCACTCCGAAGCATTATTTGGACTTTATCGCCGCCTATGAAGCAATGCTTAAGACGCAGCGCGCGTCAATTGAAACTTCAATCAAACGTTTGCGTGGTGGTCTCGACAAATTAATACAGGCGAGCACCGAAGTGGACGCAATGCGGACGAAGCTCAACGACGCGCAAATCGTCGTCACGCAGCAAGCGAAGGAGTGTGATGCTTTACTAGATCGCATCACGAAGCGCACGGCGGAAGTCGAAACTAAAGCAGCTAACGCAACGAGTAAAGAAGAAGATCTCATCAATGATTCAGCGCGTATCGCGAAGGAAAAGACGGAAGCTGAGGCAGACTTAGAGGCGGCAATCCCTGCTCTCGAAGAAGCCGCCGCGGCGTTGAATAATCTGAAAAAGGACGAGATTACCGAAATCCGATCGTTTTCTAAGCCAAACATCGCGGTTCAGCGAGTATGTGAATGTGTGATGATTCTCAAAGGACTGCCGAACGTCTCGTGGTCTGGAGCGAAAGGCATGATGGCAGATACAAATTTCTTAAGATCTCTCGTCGAGTTTGACAAGGATGGCATCAAAGAAAAACAGATGAAAGCCATTCGCGAGTACACAAAAGACTCAAAATTCAAGCCCGATGAAGTGATGAAGATTTCGACTGCTGGTGCCGGTCTGCTGAAATGGGTGTTTGCTATGATTAATTACAACAAAGTTGCTCGCATGGTGAATCCAAAGCGCGCCGCCGTCGCAAACGCGGAGAAGACGTTGAAGATTAAAGAACGCGAATTGGTTGAAACGAAGGCTGAGTTAAAGAGCTTACAGATCGAGCTAAAGCAACTCAGCACGCAGTTCGAAGAGAAGAGCGCGCGTCAGCAAGACTTGAAGGAAAGTGCCGAGCTAATGGCGAACCGTCTCGCCGCCGCCGAACGACTCATCTCGGGACTGTCGAGCGAAAAGGTCAGATGGACGAATGAGATGCAAGAACTGAATTCCCGTAAAGAGCGACTTGTTGGCGATTGTTTGATCACTTCCGCGTTCTTGTCGTACGCTGGAACGTTTACGTACGAGTTTCGTAAACAATTCGTTCACGATCATCTTGAGAAGAATTTGCTGGAGCTCGGCATACCGTTGAGTCAACCATTCAGACTCCAAGCGTTACTCACAGATGACAACGAAATGAATTCTTGGCTCGCCGAAGGGTTGCCAGGTGATGAGCTTAGCGTACAAAACGGTATGCTCACCATGCGCGCCGAGCGATTCCCGCTGTGTATCGATCCGCAGATGCAAGCGGTAAAGTGGATCAAATCTCGCGAGGGCGCGCAGCTCGAAGGTAAGATTAAACGTCAGACCGACGCAGACTTTTTGAAACAACTCGAGCTCGCCATTGAATATGGTTTACCATTCTTGATAGAAAACGTGGGCGAGTACATTGATCCCGTTTTGGACCCGGTGCTGAAGAAGAGTTTCTACTACGCTCCAAACGGAGCGAAGATGATCAAGCTTGGCGATTCTGAAGTTGAGTGGGACGACAACTTCCGCCTGTACATGACGACGAAACTTCCAAATCCCCATTACGATCCAGATGTGACGGGTAAAACGATTATAATCAACTACTCTGTCACTGAGCTCGGGCTCCAAGAGCAACTTTTGAATGTCACGGTGAAGCAAGAGCGCCCAGATCTTGAAACAGAGCGAGAAAAACTCGTCAAGGAAACCGTCGCGAATCGAGCACTGTTGAAGAAACTCGAAGACACGTTGCTTTATGAGTTGTCCACCGCACAGGGTGAAATCGTTGATAACGTGGAGCTCATCGAAACACTCGAGAGCGCGAAGACAAAGTCTACAGAGATTTCTGAAAAGCTCGTGGCGGCGGCGCGTTCGGCGAAAGAGTTAAACAAGGCACAGTCGTGCTACTCTCCCGTAGCAAAGCGCGGCGCGATACTCTTCTTCGTCATTTCAGCGCTCTCTAATCTCAACGCGATGTACGAGTACTCACTTTCGAGCTTTTTGGATGTGTTCTGCAACACGCTTCATGTCACGCCCGTGCGCGATCAACTGGACGAGCGCTTGAGTGATCTTGTGGATAGGTTGACGTACGACGTGTACAAATTTGCATGTCTCGGTTTGTTCAAGCGCGATAAACTCGCGCTTTCGTTTCAAATGACTACGAGAATCGAAGACGGTGATGGACGATTGAATGGCAACCTCCTACGATTCTTCCTCAAGGGCAACGTCACGCTTGACGCCGCCTCCGGGGATTCGCAACCGCTTCCATGGTGGTCCGAACGTGGTTGGCAAGATTTAATGCATTTAGACGAGCACATCGCGGCTAATGACGACAAGTGCGCAACACTAAACGGAATCGTCGATCGAATCACGTCCAACGCCGATGCGTGGCGCGCATGGTACGACTGCGAAAAACCCGAATCCGTAGCGCTTCCAGATGGTTACTCGGCGTCGCTGTCCAGTTTTGAGCGCCTATGCTTGTTGCGTTGCGCTCGATTAGATCGAGTCACGGTGGCGGTGTCGAACTACATCACTGAAACCATGGGTTCAAGATACGTAACGCCTCCGATTTCAGACTACGAAAGCATATTTAAATTGTCTTCCGCGCAGACACCTGTGGTGTTCATTCTCTCCCCTGGCGCAGATCCGGCGTTTGATATTTTTGCGTTGGGAGAAACGATGGGATTCAAGGCAGGAGGCAAACTGAAGTTCATGGCCCTTGGGCAAGGCATGGGACCTAAAGCCGAGGAACTTATTCTTACGTGCGCCTCGCGAGGTTTGTGGCTCATGTTGCAAAACTGTCATCTTCTCCCCAAATGGCTGCCGGCGCTCGAAAAAGTCGTCGACGGATTGGCGAACCCGCACAAAGACTTCCGTTTGTGGCTCACCACCGACCCGATCAAAACGTTCCCGATCGGTATTCTGCAAAAAAGTCTCAAAGTTGTCACAGAACCCCCCGACGGGCTCAAGATGAACATGAAGGCGTCGTACGCGAGATTGTCCGAAGACGTCTTGGGGAGTTGCGCGAACCCTTTCTTTAGATCTTTAGCGTACGTGCTGGCCTTCTTCCACGCTGCCGTGCAAGAGCGACGAAAGTACGGTAAGCTCGGATGGAACGTTGCGTATGATTTCAACGAAACCGATTTTCGAATTTCGTTCAGTTTGATCAAGACTTATTGTAACAAAGTTGCCGCCGTGAACACCGGCGGCGGCGGCTCGAGAATGATTCCGTGGGCGGCGTTGAAATATCTCATAGGTGAGGCCATGTACGGTGGACGCGTGAGCGATCATTACGATCGACGTATCTTGAGCGCGTATCTGGACGAGTACTTTGGCGATTTCTTATTTGATGGCTTTCACAAGTTCATGTTTTACGCCGACGAAGAAGCTCGAGTTCGTTATGAGTTGCCGCCGCCGGAATCTTCGTACGACGAGCAATCGCGCGTCATCGATGAACTTCCAGACGCGCAGACACCTGAAGTACTCGGGCTTCACGCCAACGCAGACGTCGCACACTCTACACGAGCAGCGAAAGCGTTATGGTCTAACGTCTTATCGCTCCAGAGTAAACTCTCCATTTCGGCTTCGTCGAACGACGAGAGCGCTGGCTCGAGCGATGGAAACGGCGCCTTGCTCGCCATCGTCAACGAAATCTTAAACGTCGTCACGAACGAAGATTTCGAGTTTGACTTGATAAAACTCCAGCGTCAGCGCGGAGATGAAGTTCCATCGCCGACGACCGTGGTACTCTTCCAGGAGATTGAGCGTCACAACGCGTTAAAGCTGGTGCTTCGACACTCGTTGCGAGAGCTCGTCAAGGCGCTGAGTGGGGAAATCGGCATGTCGCGAGAACTCGACGCCGTCGCGGATTCACTCTCGCGCGGGCGCTTACCGGAGGAGTGGAAAAGTGTCGCGCCACCGACAGACAAAGACGTACAATCTTGGATGACGTGGTACAAGACGCGGGAGAAGCAGTACAAGTCGTGGGCCGTCGACGGCGAACCAAAAGTCATCTGGCTCAGCGGTTTACACTGCCCGGAAACGTACATCGCGGCACTCATTCAAACCGCGTGTCGCTCTCGTGGTTGGCCTTTAGACGCGAGCACGATGTATACGGAAGTCACCCCGTACGTTTCCGCGGATGAAATCGACGCCAAACCCGAGATAGGCTGTTACATCTCGGGTTTATTTCTCGAAGGCGCGATTTGGGACGCCGAACGCCGCGTCCTGGCGCATCCAAACGACCGCGGCTTGGCGCGCGAGCTCCCCATCCTGCGTCTCGTCCCGATAGAACGCACCACGATGCCCTCTTCTTCCTCCTCCTCATCGACAACGAACGCTTTCAAAGCGCCCGTGTACTTCACTCAAAGTCGTCGCGACGCCATGGGTCGCGGTCTCGTCTTCCAAGCCGACTTGGCCTCGAGCGAGCACGCGAGCGCGTGGATCTTACGCGGCGTCGCGTGCGTCTTAAACATCGACGCGTGATCCGACGTCGATCTCACTCGTGTTTAAATAATCACACCATCGGTATTTCACGCGCCACGTTCGAACGCGCCGGGTTCGCGCGTCGTCGTCGTCGTCGTCGTCCCCGCGCGTCCGACCCGTCCCGTCGGCACTCTCGCCCTCGCGCGATCGAAATTTCGTCATCCTGATCATGAGCGTCGATGCCGCGAACCGTCGCGTGAAATCCATCGCCGCCCACGTCGGCGCGAACGCGTCCGCGACGAACTCGTTCGGGTCGTATCGCGGCGCCGCATCGGTGCGTCGCGTCGTCGCGTCGTCGCGAAAGATGTCGCGAAAAGTCGTTACGGCGGCGAACGCGTGAATGAATGAATGAATGAATGAATGAATGAATGAATGCGCGCGACGGCCGCGGGACGCTCGACTGACGACGCGCATCGACGCACAGGGATTCGCCAAATCGCCGGATGACGTCGTCATCGTGAGCGCGTGCAGAACGCCCATCACGCGAGCGAAGCGAGGCGGATTGGCGGCGACGCCGGCGGATGACTTGATCGCCGCGGTGCTGCAAGCGAGCGTGGCGCGAGGGAAAATTGATGTGAACGATGTCGGGGACATCGTCGTCGGATCGGTGCTGGGAGCGTCGAGTCAAAGGGCTAACGAGTGCAGGATAGGAATGTTTCTCGCGGGGTTTCCGAAGGAGGTGCCGGTGCGAACGACGAATCGACAGTGCTCGTCGGGGTTGCAGGCGTGCGCGGACATCGCGGCGGGAATCAAGGCTGGGTACTACGATATGGGAATCGGTGCGGGAGTGGAGACGATGACGGCAAATCCGATGAAGTGGGAAGGCGGGATTAATCCGCGAATCGCGTCGTCGAGCGACGCGCAAAACTGCTTGATTCCCATGGGCATCACGAGCGAAAACGTGGCGGAGAAGTGGGGGATCACGCGCGAGGCGCAGGATACGATGGCGGCGCGATCCCACGCGCGCGCGGCAAACGCGCGCGCGAGCGGCAGATTCAAGGCTGAAATCGTGCCCATTCACACGAAAACCGCTCCGGATCCCAAAACCGGCGCCGGCGGCGGCGCGAACGTCATCGTGTCGGAGGACGACGGTATCAGAGAGGGCACAACGGTTCAATCGCTCGCAAAACTCCCGGCTGTGTTCAAGAAAGGCGGCAGCACGACGCCGGGCAACGCATCGCAAGTTTCCGATGGTGCCGCCGCCGTCGTTCTGGCGCGAAGATCGTACGCAGAGGCGCGCGGCTTGCCGATTTTGGCGACTTGGCGCTCGTGGGCCGCCGTCGGCTGTGACCCAGCCCTCATGGGCATCGGTCCCGCGATCGCGATTCCCGCGACGCTGAATGCGGCGAACATGACTGTCGATGACGTCGACCTGTACGAGATAAATGAAGCCTTCGCGTCGCAGGCGACGTATTGCGTCGAAAAGTTAGGGCTCGATTCTGAAAAAGTCAACGTTAACGGAGGCGCCATCGCGTTAGGCCATCCGCTCGGCGCTACAGGCGCGAGATGTCTCGCGACACTGATTCACGAGATGCACCGACGTGGCGCGAAGACCGGTGTCGTCAGCATGTGCATCGGCAGCGGTATGGGGATGGCTTCGGCCGTGTCAATCGATTAGACCTGAGCTCATGCAACGAGTTTCATTAGTTCTGCCTCGTCTCTCGAGGACAATTTTGCTATAACAATTCTACATCTACATCTACGCGCTGAACGCGCGCGTGAAGGATTCTGAAAACACAGACGATACATCTATTCTACGTGCGTCGCGAACTTGCGCTTGAGATCCCAGAACGAGCTCTGCACTTTCGTCTCCAAAACCGCCAACGCGCGAACGTTCGGCGCGTACGCCTCCAAGTGCGCGTTCAACTCTTCGTTTGGTTTCTCATCGCGAGCCTTTCCGTACGCGTCTTTGCCACCGTGCATCCCAAATGCTTCCGGTAGCGCGTAATTCGGCCCTAGTGGCGTCACGGTCGCACCGATACGCTTTTCGATGTCCTTCAAAAGTTTGGGTTCGTCGTACCAAATCGTGTGTCCGCCGTCAGACGTGAGCTTGACGTCTTCAGGTTTCGGCTCAAACCACGGCTTGTAGCCTTTTTTCGTGCAATACCACACTCGCTCGTTCCTTGAGGCGACAATGGAAATCGCCAGACCCATCGTGTCCGCCCGACCTACTCTGCCGATGCGATGGATGTAGTCCTCGCTGCGATCCGGCAACGTCAGGTTGATGACGTAGGGCAGGTTCTTAATGTCGAGCCCTCGAGCGGCGACATCGGTGCATATCAGAAATCTCACGTCACCATTTTTAAACGCTTGTAAGTTTCGACGCCGCTCATCCATGTGGCGCGAACCTCCGAGGACACAGCACGAATACTTTCCTTCGACGCCGCCGACCAACGGCCCCCGGAATCTCTTCCCTCCGCCGCATTCGTTGAGAAACTTTTCCAAGTTGTCGCAATCGAAATTCGTTCGACAAAAGATCAAGCACTGATCCATATCGTGCGCATCTATGATTCTACGCACGATGTGCGGTTTCAAGCGCTTGATAGACTCGCTCATGGCGTCGTCGCCCTCGAGCTTTGTCGCGAGCGAGTGCAGACGATCCGTCGGCGCCGCGGGTGAGAGCGATTCGACGTCCTCTGTTGCTGGGTCCACGAGCACCAGGGCGTGATGCACCGTCTCGGGCACCGCCTCCTTACCTTTCAAATCTACCCACGTGGCGTTGACGGTGAGAAAATCGGCGAGTTTGCGAATCTCGGGCGAGTGCAACGTGGCGGAAAAGAGCATCACCTGTAATCGCTGCGCCGAGGACTCGGCGTGCTTGGGCATGCGCTCGAAGAGCTTCAAAATCGGCGCCTGATTGCCGGTGTCGAGCAAGCGGTCGGCCTCGTCCAAGACGAAGATACGACACGCGCTGAGATCGAGCTTACCGTTCATGGCGAGCTCCAGGATGCGAATCGGCGTTCCGGTGACGATGTCCACGCCGTCGCGCAATTGCTGATGCTGCGGTCCCTCCTTCACGCCGCCGATGAACAACCCGGGCACGAGCGTGGGATCGCGAAACTCCGACGCAAAGTTCACGAAAAACTCGTGCGTTTGTTCGGCTAAATCGCGCGCGGGTTCGAGAATCAGCGCGCGCGGCTTACGCGCGCCCGCTTCGAGCGTGTCCCCGGCGGAGGCGTCGTCGCCGTCCACGGCGTCGCAGCCTCGCAGCGATCCGAACGCGACGTATCCTTCGGGCATCGGGTACTTGAACTCACTTTCCACCAAGCGCACGACGCACTCCGCGTTTTTCACGCACACCGCCGGGAACAACCCGTCGCATTTCGCGCTCTGTTCGCTCAATCGAAACGCCTCGCCGAGCGCTTTGCCGTTTTTCGTAAACGCCACGACGCCGTTTTCTAAATCTAGCAAGCATCCCACGCAATCGCCCTTACCGAACTTCTCCCCGTAATCCTCAAACGATTTGTTGTGCGATTTCTTCCCCGTCCCCCCGTACCCGTACGAGTGCGCGTCCGCGCCGAGACCGTCCAGCGCGCCGAACCGACTCGAGTACCCGCATCGCGCCAACCCTTCGTCGCGCGCCTCGACTTCAAAGCACACCTTTAAAGCGCGTTCCGCCCCCGTTCGCGGGTCCACGCCGAATCTTCCCCGCACGCCCCCCCAACTCTGCGTCGCTCGGCTCTGCACGACGTTCGCATCGTAATCCACCGCGCACGTCGCGCTTCGAGCGTTCGCGCTCAAACCGCGCCGTCGCGCCGAGTTGGCCAAAATTTCCACGTCTCGCGCCTTTTCCGTCGTTTTCCTGCGCGCATCCGCGCGCTCGCGATCGATCGCTTCGTGCACGAGCTGCAGCGTCGGCGCACCGAACGCGAACGTCTTCCCGCTCCCGGTTTCCGCGCTCGCGAGAACGTCCCCACCGGTCAGGGCCAGAGGAATGGCTTCGCTTTGAATGGGCGTCGGTAGCGCGTACCCCGCGCGATCGGCGGCGACGATGAGCTCCGGGCACAGCCCGACCTCTTCGAAAGCCGCGCTAGACATGACGCGCGCGCGATTCTCGACGACGCGACTCGCGAGCGCGCTGAGAAGTGCGGCGAGCGCGCGAGGCGAGCCGCCGCGAACGCGCGCGAGTCACCGAAAACGCGCGCGCGCTGGACGTTCGATCGCGGTTACAACGCCAATCTCGCTAACTATCGTTTCGTTCCCTTCTTCTTCGATTTCTGTCCCGCGCCCGCGCCCATGCGCTCGACGCGCGTTCGCAGCGTCTCGACGTCGCCGTCGCCGTCGACCTTCGCCCTCGCCTCGCCCTCCCGAAACGTCTTTCGCATGTTATACGCGTCCTCGCCGTCCGCGTAGTACTTCTCCTCCACTCCCACGCGCTCGTATCGCAGCACGTCCCGATACAGATGCAGCGCCGCCTCGTTGCTCACCCGCACGTGCAGACTCACGTCCTTGGCGTCGTACACCTCCTCCAGCGCCGCGTGCGCCGCGCGCATGAGCGTCGCCGCCAATCCTAATTTCCGATGCGTCCGCAGCACGCTCAGCGACGTGATGTGTCCTCGTATCTCATCCGCGCACTCCTCGTCCAGCTTCGCCAGGACGTACCCGACGATCGCGCCGTCGCAGTCGGCGACTTGCAGCAGCGCCGGCCACGCCAGGGCGTGGTACAGGTAGTACTTGAGCTGATAGTTTTCGGGCAGGCACAGCAGGTTGCATCGCTGCATCGCGTGCAGGTCATCGATCGTCGCCGCGCGCACGCACGCGCCCATCGCGTCTCGCGTCGCGGTCCGCGGAGGCGGGGCGACCGGGACGACGCGATGCGACGCGATGTGACGCCGGCGCGCCGCACTCCGCGACGCGAGACGCGAGACGCGACGCGCGCGAGACGCGAGACGGACGTCCGCGACGCGCGATATGACGACGCGCGCGAATCGCGGCGCGACGGCGACGGCGACGACGACGAGGATGAAGACGAAGATGAAGATGAAGATGAAGATGAAGACGGCGTCGACGCGCGCGACGTCGTCGTCGGACGCGTCGTCGTCGGCGGCGGCGGCGAAGGACGAGGAGGACGACTGCGTGCTCGCGACGAAGTGCGCGCGCATGGCGAACTTCGTGTACAAGGGCGGCGGCGTCGAGTCGTGGATGGCGGACGACGGTTTACAGACCAAGGCGAGAGGCGTCACCGGAGCGACCGGTTGGTGCGTGTGCGACGACGTCGAAAGGAACGCGCGATTCATCGTCGTCAGGGGCGCGGCGTGGAGCCAGCCGGATACGGATAGGAATAAGTTGTCGTGGCAAATCGCGAAGATATGGCCGCAAGCGTTGCGAAAGGATCGAAAAACGCCGGTGGTGTGTCATCAAGGGGTGTACGAGATGGTGGAGGAGTTTTGGAGGGACCTGGTGCCCTGGTTGAGCGATGAGACGTTCGATGGGACGTATTATTTCACCGGGCACTCGCTCGGCGGGTCGATGGGACTCGTCGTCGCCGCGAGGGCGAGAGAGTTGGGATTGGAAGAGGCGAGAGTGGGAGGGGTGTACACGTTCGGTGCGCCGCCGGTGTTGGCGTACGATCGACTGGCCGGAAATGGTCCCGGTTCGCCGATCGACGACGAGCCAGAGGTTGGCATGGATGAGATTTTGCGGCTCGTCGGATTCACGCGCGGCGCGTCCTTGGTGAAGCAGTACGTGTTGGCGAAAGACGTCATTCCAAGGATGTGGCTCTCTGCCGATCCCGTGTTCGTCGCGGCGACGAAAACCGATTTTATAGGCGGTTTACTCGATTGGCGCCGCGAGACGTTCGGGGAAGGGATGTTCACAAAGAATAGATTCTTGTACGAATCCATCGGCGATTTGTATTGGCTCGAGTACGCCGACGGCGAGCAAGGAAAACCGACGTTGAGTCGGTACGGCGGCGACGACGTCTTGACGAAGCTTCGGATGAATTTAGACGACATCACACAGTCGCCGCTCACGGCGTGGCAAACGATCGGTGATCACAACTCGCAAGCTTACGTCGACGCGTTGCAATTCCTCACCATTCGTCGCGTCATCAACCCGTCCAAACGCTAGCTCCGCACTTCTAGGGATCTATTGTCTATTATTCAATATCTATGCTCAGCTACAGTATTTTTAGGAGATTGCGCCGAGGCGCCACAAGCGATGCTTCATGAGATACACGTGGTCGTACATGTCGAGTCCGCCGTTTACGAATAATCGCAGCTGAGGTATCGCCGCGCTCGCCGAGCGCATCGTCTCGCGGAACGATTCACCACTGGGAAGGTTTTGGCGCTCAAGCGCTTTTGCAAACACGCTCGCACCGAGAATCGCGTTGCTGATTGGTAAGAAACAGGCCTCGTGCCCCGCGATGCCGCCCACCCACACGTCTTCGGGAGACGCTCGCAGCGCGCGCAACATGCATTCGATTCGCTCGGTGACGTCTCTGAGACCCTCCCTCGCGCGTTCAACATCGAGCGTCTGCGAAGCGTGAGTCGCAGCGATCTGCGCCAACAACAGAGGTTCGGCGTGTATATTATCTGCTTCCTTATCGAAGAGCCGACGAACACTCGTGGCGTTGGAAATGACACTCGCAAAGCTAGCCTCGTCGTGCGCCAAACCGCGAGCGAGTTGGACGCAGTAATCATCGAATTCTCTGAGGCCGGCAAAGTTGGAGTGCATGTGTGCGAAAGCGTCGCAAAGACTTTCTTCACTATGAGCGCTAGGTACCGTCGGGGCCACTGCGCGAGAGATGGCGATGGATGCCTTCGCGCGGATTTCAACATCCTCGTCTTCGACGAGCGTCAACGCGCATTTCCATGTCGACAACGCCACTTGTGCCGGAAAGTCGTGACTCGACTCCTGTCGTTTAACGTTCTCAAGATTGAGGTATAGCAACAGATCCCCTCGAGCGAGTGCGTCGACAGCGGCGCGACGAGTCTCCGCGGACTGCGCAGGTGCAGATCCAATGGACAAAGCACGCGTAAACTTGTCCAACGACTTGAAATCGTCAATATTCAACGAACCGTTTTGTTGGGCAATGCGACGCTTGTACAGCACCGCAAGACATCGCATGCCTTCCGATCGCACGCGCTCGTTTATGCTCGAAAATGTAATGCTTTCGACGGCGGTAAAAACGGTCGACGAGACATTCGCATCGCTGCTTGCCGTCCACAAATCGATGCACTGAAGCGCGCGACGTGCGCACGTGTGTCGCGACTCTGTCGCGAGATTTTCCGCGGCGAAATGACGCAACTTATCGCTCAAAACTTTCGCATCTTTCGTAATGGGTGTTTTGAACATGGTTTTGTACGCCTCAGCGCGGTATTCATACGGCAAGTCTTGACTGATAGTATCGAGCAACGCCGTCAAGGCGTCGCCCGTGTCCAAATTCGCGCAAAGGCCATCATTCAGCGGCACGAGCCAAGAATCGAATCCTAATGTGAGTCGTACTCGCGCTCCTGCCGCTGTTCTATGCCACTCAGATGCCCCTGGATGACCTTCCGCGTTTGCCGATAGTACTGGTGCGGCACACTGCCAAATCATTCGCAACATTTCACCGATCGCGTTTTCATCCCCCGTTGTTCGGCACGCGCAATTTGAGCGCGCGCACTTGCGCTTTGAGTTTTCAATCGCGACAATGGCTTCAGCACATCTCAGCCATGTCGCAGAAATCATCGGACACGGCGCTCTGACGGCACACTCGGCGAATGCGACTAAGCGCCGGGACGCGTCGGCGGAGAATGCCGCCCAGCACACGTCATCAGAGAACGCTGACCGTCGGACTTCGTTGATGACTTCGAGGAAACACAGCAACGCTCCGTGAATGGCGTTGAGGTTTACTTTATCGACGAGCTCGAAGGTGAATATCCTGTCGATGTACTCACACAAACGCGTGGACGGTAGAATGGGCACCATAGCGCGCGCCGCGGCGGTGCGCACGGCGAGATATCTGCCCGACATGCATCGCACGAGCGGAACGAAGAAGTCGTCGCCACATTTACCATCGGTGTACGCGCTCTTGTCTTTGTCCAAGCTCGGTCTCAATCGAGAGAGTAGAGCTAGTATTGGATACAAGCTCGGATGGACGTCGAGTGACGTCTCCAAACACGACAGGCTCGTTGCCTTTTCGAGTTCGGCGCCCAAATACGTCATGAGTGTTGGGAACCTTTGGAAAAACTCGACGAATTTCACCTCGTGACGACCGTCAGCGGTGAAATGGCGCGCGCGCGTCACGGTGTTCATGTAACCACACACTTTGGTCAAGAGCGACGCAAAAGCCAGTGTCGCGGCGTTTTGAATCTATAGCATCGTCGAGGCAAAAGTCAGTCGAAAAGTTTGATCAGCAAACATCGATAAGCGAATGTTGAGTTCGAGTTTCCAAACGCCCGCTGGAGCACGCGGGCGCTCTTTGTTCGAACTCCTTGAATGTTGCTGGGGAACAAGCCATGCGCCCAATCGCAAGGCTAAAGCACAGGCAACGATACCTCCAGCGTGGCGCGGCGAGAAAGCGAGAACGAATGCGCGTGACAATAGAGGACGTACCTCCCAAGTTGGCGAAGAGAAAGCGTCGATGCACACCTGCACACCTCGCGCGGCGTACGGTGTGGTGTCCATCGTCAAATCTCGATCGGCGAAAATGACACGAATAACGTTGAAGGCATGCACTCGGGGAATGTCCGAGCTCACAACACCAGATGCAATATCGAGCAAGCGAGGGAGCGCGCCGTCGAGCGCCAGTCTCGGTTGTCCTTTTGGTTCGGCGAGAAGGATGGACATGAACGCGTACGGTAAGCCCGCCGAACGTCGAACGCGATCACGAATGCCTTGACCAGGGCGATTGAGTTGATCAAGAAGGTCTTCAAGCCAACGCTGCGGTAACGCTTTCATAGCAGCGTCGTCCGATCGCATCAAGCGTGAACAAACTGCAGTCATACCGATGCGTGTTTTCTCGAGAGCACCGGTGTGTTTTACGGCGAACAACACTTTCATCAAGCGCTCGCCCGTCGATTTGATCGCATCGAACGAAAATACATCCGTGGACGAAGCTATGATTTCACCCGTGAGTAGGCTCGTTTCCTTCACCGTCAGCCAGCACGCTGTCGTGATGATTTGAGCCTTGGGCGCGAGATCGAGTGATGCGTCGTCGTCAACATCCTCGGCGTCGTCCATGAGATCGTCGTGTTGTAGAGTTTTGACCTCCTCCGCCGTCGCACCCAAGGCATCAGGCTGACTAATGAAGTCCAAAGCCAAATCTGTGGCGCGTCCCGCGAGCGCCATTAAACGACTCGCGGAGTCCTGCGAATAGAAGTAGAAATGTGAGTTCAGTCAACGTCGCAACGAACCGCGTGACGGGATGAAGAAAAAAAAAGAAAACATCGAAAGAGCTCGGTCCTGGCCAGGGTTGTTTATTGTTCGATTCAGCCGACGGTTATCCGACATGGCAATTCGGTAGAGGGAGCCTGGTTTTCTTCATCGCCTTTCGAAAGAAGTGTCGAAAACACGTAGCGCGCGAGGCACGACTGAACTCACCTGTATTCGCTTCTGAGTCGACTCGTCGAATTTGCCATTCAAATCAATCTCACAAAGTGCAAATCTCGTCAAAAGAACGGCACCATGTGCAAGTGAGCGTTGACTCGCTTTCATGACGTCTCGTTCCGCGAGCGCAATATCTTGTTCGAGTAAGTCGCACAGCGATTCCATGACCTGGATAGTAGCTCCTGATTTCGCCACGTCTGCGGCGTCTCTCGCGTGTTCGACGACCTGAGTAACTGGACCAAGGTGGATACGCCAGTTCAAGTCGAAACCGTATTTACGAATGAGTAAACGAATCAACAGCGCCGCCGCACCACTTTCACGAACGCGAGGCGATCGTAAAAGCTGCAAAGCCCACTCGAGCCGTTTTGCAAGTATTTCTGGAGTCTCGATACCCGCCAGCGGTGCCGGATGCCTTTGCAATAAATCAAACGCAGTCATTCGCAATTTCTCCCAGCTGTCCACGAGAGCTCCGAGCAATAGATTCGTAAACGCTTCATCCCTCATGTATGCGTCGTACGGCGAAGTCAGCAACCGTCGCGCGATGATGACGTCGTGGCCATGTTCGACCGTTCCGTGTTTCTCAGTAAGTTCAAAATCATCAGCAGTCTTCCACGTATCCGCAATCACGTTTAATAGCTCCAGTGCGGTGCAACGTCGCTCGAATGGCGCGCCTGGATACACGTTTGCAATCAACACGCATACGATCTCCGCGACGAACGCATGCACCTCTGTCGCGCGCTCGATATCCGACTTCAAAGGATCATCCTTTGCTCGGTTTGTGACGATGCCCTTCTTAATCGCAGCTTCTCCGCGACGTCGGACTTTTTGTCCGATTTGATTGACACCAGTCCACATACGCACGAAGACTTTAGACACAAGCGTCACGACGGCGCTCCGAAAGGAAACCGATTCTCTGTGCGCGGACGAATGAAAAATCGAAGGTTAGTCGAGAAGCGATCAGCAAGTCATCGCGCGGTACGCCGCGTGAAACGGTCGAGCTCTCCGAATGAGTAGGAGGTTAAGGATGCCTCATAGTCGTCAGCGCCTTAAAGGATTGTATCGTCATAGAGCTCGAGTAAATTGTGACGAGCGATAAGGAAACGCACCCTCTGAGGTTAGCGGAAACCATGCGCTTCAATAACTTGAGTTCGTATGACCCTGGAAGTGTGGCCGAGCCGCGTCGCCCTTCCAGGCAAAGCCATTCGAGCACATCGAGACGCGCGGTTTTGTCCACGCTCGCCATGGCGTGGTCGATAACGATTTGGTCAACCTCATATGAAGGCGTCGAGGCGTCTCCGTTAGCCGCCGCCCGAACGACGGTGATGCGACTGGGATCAACCATTTGTAAATTACGAGCCACTTTGAGCACGGAAACGACGGCGGCGATGAGATTGTCGTTCCGATAGTCTCGTTTAGCTTCATTCGAGAGATGCTTCGTAAACTCGATGACGGATTCGCCGTCCTGTTTAAAAAAGAGCGGCAGGACATAAGTCACGATCGGCGCGCGTGCCTTGGATTCCGCGGACACGCAACGTGTCACACACGGAAGCCACCACTCGCGCCACTTTGAAATGGATTTGAGTTCGCTCATGTACGCACTCGACAAGTCGGCGAGCATACTGGATGCCGCGGGTGCAATCGACGCCTCTCGCATGGCGTCGAGCGTTTTTGAGAGTAAATCCAAATCCGCCGTAAGAATGCGTGTAGCGCCAAACTTGGTAATGAGTACGCGCAGGGCGAGGTACTTGCTCTTCTGCTCTGCTGGCCGTCGCAACGCTCGCGAGATAACGCGATCGACATAATCATCGTACTGCGCCTCAAATGAATCGACGATGATATCGAGCAACAACCCAAAGCACGTCTGGATTTCTCGCACGGTGTGCCCGAAAGTGTCTTCCCATCGCGACGCGATGACAAACGCGATGCGATCAAACGCGTCTCTTGGAAACGTTTTCAACGCACCCATCGACGCGGCCGACTTCATCTTTTCTAAAGCTACTTTCAAACACGTAACAGCGTGAAATCTATGATGAACATCATCGCCGTGCTCGATAAACTCGCAAATGGCCGGCAGCACGTCGTGAAATATCGCGTCACCGTCTCGCCGACGTGCGAGGGCTGCGTCGTCAGCCGTGATGATAAATCCACGAAGCACAGCAAGCGCACCGAAAGATGACGCTCGCATCGTTTCGTCTGCACTAGCCACTCGGGTCGCGGCGCGCAAGAGCGCGCTGCCATCGCAAGCACCGCGCGCTCCGGCAAAAAACGTCGCCTCCAATGCCTCGAGCGACGTCTCAGGACGATTGTCGTCGCAACACGCCCTCGCGAGCGTCACACCCGCCGTGAACGTCGCGTCTCTCGACGGTGCACTGTCAAGCGTCAAAAACGCGTACAGCGCCCGCAACACGGGCTCCAGCGTCGTCGCATCTTCTCGCCCCTGCGACGTCGTCATCGCGTACGCCAACGCCGCGCTCTCCGCTAACACTTCCACATCGTTCGGCGACGCTCGCACACCCGCCCGAGCCTCGACGACCGCTAATTCAAATCCACGTGCGAGCGCTGCAGCGAGCGCACGCCTCGGAATCGCGTCTACGACGGCGCGCTCGAACGCGCCGCTCGGCTTAGTCGCGAAACAACTCGCGAGCGCGCCGAGCGCGCCGAGCGCCTCGCTCGACGTCTTGCTCCGCCCGGCCGCGACCATCGCCTCGTCGTTGACGATCCCCATGAAAATGTCCAACGCGAGCGCGAGATGTTCCGACGACCACTTTCCCAGTTCGCTTTGCATCAATCGGCGCGCGCGTCGAAGCGTCGGCTCGAAGAGCGCGCCGACGGCTTCGCCCGCGATCGCTCGCGCATCCGCGTCCGCGCCTGCTTCCCGCATCGCCGCGCTCGTCGACGCGCACAACGCTCGCATGCGCCGTTCGTGATCCCTTCGATCGTCGGTGCCTTTAGTCCCGTCGGTGCCCTGCGGCGTCGTTGATTTCGTCGAGACGTCGGCGCCGCCACCCGACATGGCTGGTGCTGTTTTCGAGCGTTTGCTCTCGCGCGCGGCGATTCGGGGCGCGCGATCGCGCGGCATGCGATGGCCGCGACGCGATGCGCCCGCCGCGCGCTCGACGCGGCGTCGGAGGACGCGCGCGTCGCGCTCTGCGGCGTCGCGCTCCGCGGCGGTTAGGCGAGCGCGAGACGGTTTCGCTATGGTACGGCCTGTGATACATCCTAGCGCAGTGCGAATAGTTTAAGCGTCGGACTCGTGTCGGCGACGCAAATCGCGCGAGAGTCCGCGGCGAAGGCGAGGTCGTTGATCTTGCGATCGCGCTCGATCGACGCGACGGGCAGGCCTCTCGCGGCGTGGCTCGCCTCGTCGACCCAATTCCAAACCAATAAGCGACGATCCGCGCCACCGGACACGATGACGTCGCCCGTTCTGTTCCAAGGCACGAAATCAGCGCACGTCGCCGCGTTGGTGTGACCCCTGACGCCGTCAGCGCCGAGGCGGACGCATTCGACTCTGCCGTCGGCAAACGGTCCGGCGCTCGCGAGCGACGATTTCTTCTTACCTTTCGATGCGCGCGATCCACCGCTCACGCCGGGGTGATCGATATCGAAGACGATCACCGATCCATCACCACACGCGGAGACGGCGACGCGGCGAAGGCCCGGTGCGTTTTCTTCGCTCGTCTCGCCTCGATAAAACGCCAACGAGTGCAGCATCGGCGGATTGAACGCCTTTGCGCTCGCGCCCGCGTCGATCGACGCTGACTCGTCTTCCGCGCGCGCGGTAACCTTTCCACAATCGTAATCCTCTGCGCTCAGCATGTTCCTCGCGTCCCACGTCCGCACGGGCACGCTCTTCGCCTTGACGTCCCACTTCATCGCGCGACAATCCGTCGACGCCGTCGCGCACTCGCTCGCGCCGCGTTTCCTTCGAAACGCCACCGCCGTGACGCACCCATCGTGTCCGCGAAGCTTTCGCAAAATTTCCCCGTTGGACAAATCGTACGCGATCACCTCGCCCGCGTCGTCGCACGCCGCGAGCATCGCGTCGTCTTGATCGACGTCGACGCCGTTGACGACGTCTCCGGCGCCCTCGAACCGCCGAATCACCGCCGCGTCGCCCGCGGCGCTCATCTTACGCGCATCCAACTCGACGACGACCGCATCGGACGCGTGAAACAGCGCGTGTTCGTTTCGCCACGTCAGCGCGTTGACTTCGCGCCTGCGCGCGCCTCGAACGACGAACGCGCGCGCGTCGTTCGGTTCGCGCAAGTCAAAGTTGACGATCGTTCCTCGCCCCGTGGCGCACGTGCACTCGTTCCCGGACCGCGCGCGATGCGCCAGCGCCACCAGCGCATCGGTGTCCGCGACGGCGGGCGCGCGTCGCGGCTCGAGCGGCTCGAGCGTCATGCGCGCGTCGCGCGGTGACGTTTCGGTGGTTGTGAAATACGAACAGTCACCGCGTGGCGTCGCCGAGACTGTCGTCACACCGCGACGCCGGGACGCGCGACGCCGAGACGCGCTCGAAACGATGCGCCGAGACTGGTGGAAATTCTATCGAGTCGCGTTCTTCGTTCGGTTCTCCGCGTGGCGCGCGCTGACGCTCGCGTTCGCGGTGGTTTCCTTGTGTAGTGAACAGTGGCTGGAGCCGAAGCGGCCCGCGCGCGCGCTGCCGGGAATCTCTCGAGCCGGGCTCTGGCGCGTGTGCTATCACTTCTCGAACATCGATGCGCGTCGACTCGATCGATCGAGCATCACTCGTTGGTGGCGCGAGATGGAGACGTCGTTTCGGGGACTCGGGCGCGATTCTCGTCAGTGCTCGACGGAGATCGGCGAGTTTTACGGCGACGTCTTCGGTGGTAATCACATGAGTCTCGTAGAGCTGACGCGCGCCTGCGCGGTGGGATTCATCTTTTACGGCGCGATGGAATTGGTTTGTGAGGTTTTTTACTTCATTCGACGGCGTCGGGCGAAGGCGGGATTCGCGTCGACGTCGGCGGCGGTGTACGGCGGCTTTGCGGAAATCGCGTGCATCATCGCGTGCGTCTCGTACGCCGTTCTCGTCGCTCGCGTGCGCGCCGACATGCCGAGCTATATCGCGAAGGATGCGTTCGTCGACTATCTCGGGTGGGGGTACTGGATGTGGCTGACGTGCGCGTGCGCGCACAGCTTGTCGTGGACGTTCGTCATCGTCGATTGGGATTCAGCGAGCAAGGCACGAGCGGCGCGGCGTTCCCACCGCGCCTTCCGCGCGCAAGAAGAAGAGGCGCTCGCGGCGAGCGTGCCTTAAAAACTGCATGAATGAATGACAAATTTCTGCTAGAACCGCACCCGCGACTCGACTCGAGCGTCGCGAATCACATCGAACCAAACGTCTTCCAGAGCGCTTCGACGGCGGGCCCACCGCCGTTGATGACGTTCGAGTACCCCTGCGATATTAAATACTCTTTCGCCTTCTGCCCACGTCCGCCACCGCCGCAGTGCGTGATGATCGGCGTCGACTTATTCCCGCCCGTCTTCGCTTCGAGGACTTGCAAATCGCGCAGCGCGTTCGCCGAGCGATCAAAAGCGCAATTCACCGCGTTCGGACGCGCGCTGGTGCCGCAATCCGCGATCGGAGCGCTCCCCTGAGGTCCACCAAACTGCTCGTCCGACGGTTCGACGCTAAAATCGCTGTTGCGCGCGTCAAGGACGACGACCGTTTTGCCTTGATTTGCGCTAAAAAATCGTTCAAACTCGTCGTCCGACGCGACGCCGGGCTTACGCGCGTGCGCCATCGCGCGACGAGGTCGATCGTTGTTCGCTCGACGCGACGGCGCGGCGCGGACGACGCGATACGCTCGTGCGATCGCGTTCAACGAGCGCATGCGCGGGCGAGTGTGGGGGCAGTTGTGCGAGCTGAGGAGGGCGTCGCGGTTGCGTGAGCGCGCGATACAGAGTCGCGAATGAGTACTATTAAAACATGATCGCGCAGTTACGCGCCGAGCAAGTCCTTGGCGTCGAGCGTGCGATCGCCGTTGACGTCGAGCTCGTTGAATCGAGCGGCGACGGTGTCGAAATCGCTCTGTTCGCACTTGCCCATGGCTAATAACATCGCCTTTGCGAAATCAAACTCGTCCACGTAACCCTTATCGCCTCCTTGCGCGGCGAGCCACTCGGGGGTGAGTTTAAACGCCTTCAGTTGGGCGTGTTTCTCGACTTGGGACTCGACGCTCGAGCTCGCTATTTGTCCGATGGCCCACGCCATGACGCCGACGGTGATGAAGCAGTAAAACGAGGCGAAAATCCTCCCGCTCTGCGTCTTCGGCGTCACGTCACCGTATCCGACGGTCGTGCTGGTGACGATGGACCAATAACACCCGTCTAAAAAGCTAATATTCTCGAGTCGATGCATCACGACGGCGCCCAGAATGACGACGACGGCGATGGCGACCAACGCTCGCGCGAGCGGAGACAGCTGCTTCGCCCTGAACGTGCGTTCCTCTTTGTTCGCCAGCGCTCGCTTCAACTCTTCGTCCTGATCCGCGCGCGCGTCCGCGCCGACCTGCGCGCGCAACTTTGCCATATCAACCGCCATGCGCGCCTTTGAACGTTCCATCACCGCGTTCATCGCGCGCTCCTGCGCCTTTAAAATCCAATCCGTAACCTTCGTCATCGCCACCCCCGCGATGGCGACGCCCGTGACGAGCAGCACCATCACGAACACCTTTCCCTCGTCCGTTTTCGGCGACATGTCCCCGTACCCCACCGTCGTCGCGCTGATCGCCACGAAATACGCCGCGTCCGCCGGCTTCGCGAAATCGCGCTCCCCCCGAATCTTTTGCAGAATACACATCGCCCCCAGCGCGTACGCCACGAACGCGATCCACAGATTGTCGTAAACGAACCCCACGATCCGTTTCGCCAGCTTTTTCGGCGGTTCCGCTTTCGGCGGTCCCGGTCGCGCGCCCTTTCGCTTCGACCGCGTTCGCATCCTTCGTCCCCCGTCGTCGTCGTTCGCGTCCGTCGTCGTCGTCGTCGTCGTCGCGTCGCTCGCGGACGTCCACGCCGCGCGCACGCCGCTCTCTTCATCGCGCGCCATCGCGCCGTACTTCCCGGGCGCCTCGCGCGGCGCGTTCGGTCGACGCGGCATGGTGTGGTGACGCGACCCGCGCATTCGTCGTTAGTGTTGGCGCATCCATCCGGCCGTCCGATCGTCGACGGCTCGACGCGCGTCCGACCGCGACGCGCGCGCGCGCGCGCGTTCGGTCGATGGTTGAAAATACCGCGCGCGCGCTCGCGTCGAGCCCGTGGACGATCTTGGTCGCCTTCGTCGTCGTCGACTGCGCCAAGCACGCGCTGACGCGTCGCTTCGACCTCGAACCGTTGCTCGCGCTGCAGCGCGCGATCGCGCGGGCGTCGCGGTCGCTCGCGCGACGCGCGTCGCGCGCCGACGCGACGTACGAACGACGGGTGGAAAAATTACGCGCGCGACTCGCGGCGCTCGAGGCGAGGCGGACGCCGGCGACGCGCGCGGCGCTGCGATGCGCGCACGGGGCGAGCGCGATGAAGGCGGTCTGCGGACTGGCGTTCGTGGGCGCGAACGCGCGCGCGGTGATGTTCGCGCTGCCGAGCGCGTGCGCGTGGCCGATGGGGAAGTGGCTGTCGTTCGGGCTGGACGAGGACGCGCGCGAGGACGGGTGCGTGGGGGGGGTGGCGTGGACGACGGTGAGCGCGGCGGGCGTCGACGCGGCGTGTCGAGCGTTCTGGACGCCGGCGATGCGAGCGATGCGGCGCGGAGGCGCCGACGCGTGAGAAAAGCGTGATTTCGATCGGTGCGCGTGGGCGCGCGGAGGCGGCGCGACGCGCGTCGAGGGATGATTCGAAGACGCGAGGAGACGCGCGCGCGCGGCACACGCCGACTCGACGTCGGCGTCGACGTCGGACGACGCGCATGTCGCGCGGCGCGTCGGCGCGCGGCGCGGTGTTGACGCGGCGCGCGGCGCGCGTCGTTTCGAACGCTCGCGCGCGCGCGGCGATGGCGCGCGCGCTCTCAAACGCCGAGCGTTTACAGCCGCGCGTGGACGCGTGTAACGAAATCACCGCCGCGGACCACGCCAAATACGTGCCTTTCGTCGTCGACGGTCACGCCGTGGGCGCGCTTCAGCCGTGGTTCGCGGACGAGCTGTTGGGCGCGAGCGGGTCGGGGACGCTCGAGCGGGACGCGAGCGGGACGGTGGTTTTCGCGCGGGAGTTGGATACCCCGGATAAGCGCACGGACGCGCTGCGACCGGCGCTGGAGGCGCTGAGAGATAAGGGCGTCATCACGGGTTGGCGGGATGAGATTTTTCCCGTCACGATGGGGTACGGCGTGCCGCCGTTGTTGCGCGTCGAACGCGCGGCGGCGTCGCTCTTGGGCGTGCGAGCGTACGGCGTCCACGTGAACGGGTTCGTGACGTTACCGGACGGCACCAAAGAGCTGTGGGTAGGGAAGCGAGCGAAGAACAAACAAACGTTTCCTTCCAAGCTCGATCACCTCGTCGCCGGAGGATTGCCCGACGGCATGCCTCCGAGCGTGTGCGTCGTCAAGGAGTGCGGAGAGGAGGCGAGCGTGCCCGAGTCGTTGGCAAAGAACGCCACGGCGGTCGGCGCGGTGAGTTATTCGATGAATTACCAGGGTTGCTGCAAGCGAGACGTGCTGTTCTGCTACGATTTAGAGCTCCCGCTGGATTTCGTGCCGACTCCAGACGACGGCGAGGTGGAAAGTTTCGAGCGATACGAAATTTCCAAAGTGATCGACATCATGGCGACAACGGAGGACTTCAAGCCAAACTGCTGCCTCGTGATCATCGATTTTTGCGTGCGGCACGGTTTTATCACCCCGGACGAGCCAGGGTACGTGAAACTCGTGCAAAGCTTGCGCGTCGGTAACGATTAGGATGCGTTCCGTGTAACAACAGCACATTGAAAATGACATCCGTCTACGAGAACATGTCGCGGCTAACTTCTCGCAACCCGAACGCGCCTTCCCAAGATCGCGGCACGCGCCACGGCCCGATGTACGTCGCTCCAGGAATCGGCGCCTTCGGTTCTGTACCTACATCTATCCCACACGCGCGCGCCGCCGCAAGCGCCATCCCCGCGCCGTCGACGCTGTTGTCGCCCTCGCTGCACACCGCCACGACGCACCCCACGCGCGTGTTCGTTCCTATCGTATCCACGAGCGCCCAGTGCGGGTCCACGGACTCCGCGATCTCTTCGGAAGGTGGATACACATTTTTTTCGAGCTCGATCAATTCGTTCGCGGCGCACATGGACTTGAAGTCATCGTCGCCGCCGAACCGCCGCCACTTCGTCCCGCCGATTTGCGCCGCGCTCGCGCCGTACGTCGACGGTAAGCTCGACAGCAGCACCACGCGCTCGGGATGAGCAAATGTCGTCAAAAAGTTGACGTACTCTTCGCAAAATAATCGTCGCGCACCGATGTTGGCGTCGCTGCGGATCTGCGCGACGACGACGGTTCGCGTTTCCCGCGCCTTCGCGTCCGCCGCGAAGTCCACTTCTCCGACGTACACCTCGCACGCGCACGCCAAAGCGCCCGCGACGTCACCATCCCCGACGTCATCGTACAGCGCATCGCGGCCACACACCGGGATCAAGTGTTCGAAGTCGAGGACGCCGACGCGCGAAAGATTCAGGTTGAGCGCCAAGACATCGCACGCGAGCTGACCCACGTTCCCGCACGTCCCAGGCGCGGGGGCGATCAGGATATCGCATCGCGAGACTCTCTCCAGCGCGTCCGGGACGTCGGGCTTGGGATGAAACGACATCTCGCGCGTCGTCGCGCGCGGGAGTGTGCGGCGCGCGTCTCGACGGCGAGTGCGACGGGGCGAGACGCGGGGAATCGACGCGCGTGAAGTCGATACAAACTAAGCAAAGGTTACGCGCGGCGCATGTCACCTACATAGACTGACGTTCGTGCTTGTCGAGTAAAGTGGTGAAGGACGTGGTCGAGGCGTACTCTTTCGGGTACATCTCTCGCAACGCGTCGTCGAACATCGGTGAGCCGTACACCTTGGCTGGATTTTTGAAACTCCACGACGTCGCCGTCGGCCAAGACTGATGCTTGTTCTTGCGGAGAGCCTTGAACAGTTCCTTTCGCTCTTTGTTCACGTACGCCGACGGCGCGGCGCTGCAACAACTCTCGGGATCTGGCAACGACAAAGTCCCGCGACGATCGGCGCTGAGCGAAGAATCGGGACTGTAAATGGTTTGCTTGTACCACGTCACCAACTGCCCCCATACGTAAAGAGCACCGTACCGTTTTTGCAGCATCGCCTCCCTGTTACCACGGAATGCGTTAGGGATGTGCTTTCGCTGCGTCGTCGGTATCACGCTCGCCACATCATCGATGTTCACCGCGGGCGAAATGACGTTATCGAGCTTGGCGTGTGTGAACCAGTTGCGAGTGTTGGCGTAAAACCACAACAAATCTGACACTTGCGCGTAAAAAGTCGCGTCGATTCGCCTTAAAATCGTACAAATCTCGAGCATTGACTCACACGCACCACTAGCGGTCTTCGGTCGTTCATCAATGTCGATGCGTTCCTGAATCGCTTTCATCGCCGCGTCGACGCGAGCGTCGCCGGTTTTTGGCATCTTCGCCATGACTAATCGACTCTTGCTAACAGAATTTGACCCTTTCTTCGCCCCTGCGCCGGCTAATATTGAGCGCAAGATTCGTCGTAATATGGACTCGTCACCGCTCCAAAGGTGCTCGATCACTTCGCTCTCTGTCAAAACCCGAAAGAATGGAGCTCGTTCCTGTCCGGATCGCGTCAACACGTACCGGATTTTATCGAGCGTAACGATAAGGTTCGTGATCCTCGTTGCCGCCACCCCAGTTGCTTCGCTTTTTGCCCCGAGTTCGTTGTACCGACCGAAACGCGTCGCGGGCAAGCTCATCAACTCGTTCGGGAGTTCGTTCTCCTCTAGCTTGATGTACTCGAGAGTCAACGCCGCCCACTTGACGACCCAGTCCGGACAATGTTCGAGCGCACATTCGCGGATACCGCTGTCATGTAGCATCTTACGATCAACATTCGTCAACGCAGACGTGCTCGCCTTGAAAAGTATGGCGTTGCGATGTAAAAATGCGTGCTTTTTGTTCACCACCGCCGTGAACGCGCCCGAGCCCGAATACGTGAGGAACGAACCTCGGCACGTTGGAGACGAGCACAGACAAAATCCAGTACGGTATTCCTCGGCGCTTTCGGTGATGCAACTATAGTCCCACGTCATCTCTTCGCCGTACGCGATGTCTTGCGTGGTGAACATACCGAGGGTAAGCTTGCCACCCTTTGCGAACGTCACCGTTTGACAATTCGGTTCGCACGAGTGCGAAAGCCGCGACGCAAAGCAGCCTTTGTGCATCGCTTCGACGAAGCTGACGTGCCGCCCACGATCATCGTGCGGCGGACGCTCCAGCGTGATGTTGAAGAACGAGGGAAGCTCCATGCCGGGGTAACACTTTTTTATGGCGTCTTGCCGTTCGTACCACTTCCACGGCGAATAAATTTCACCGATGTAGTGATTCACGAACGTACCCGCCTTCAAGCCGTTGGGATTTATGCATACCACACCCGTACCTTTGGGATGGATTCGAAATCTCTCGCGCCTAGCGCGCGGATCATGGGATTCGACGATTTCTTCTGTATGATCCTCCGCCTTGACTTCTCCCGTAGTCGTCGTAGAGTTTGCCTTCTTCTTTTTCGGCGCCGGCGCCCGGGCGTAGTCGTCGTCGCACTCCGCAATAACTCTCAGCAACGCGCGCGAAGCCATCGCCGTGTGTTTCTCACCATTCTTTATCGCATCATCGAGCACGCACTGCGCCACACGCGACGCATCCCAGCCATCAGCGCCGAGCGTGTGCAACTTCGGTAGAAATCGCTGTTGCAAATACTCCACTCGCCTGGGCCGATTCTCGTCGCCCGCGTACCACGTCACCCCAGATATGCTGGCCAAAATCGCTTCGCGCGTGAAACAATCCATCCCCCACAGCGATCTTTCCTCCACATCCACCCCCAAACGCAACGGCGTGCGCAACTTCTCCGTGGACAAATCTAATTCCAGTCCACTGTGCGCCTTCATCGACGGTTGCTGTCCCGTCGCCGCCGCCGCGGTCCCGTCGCTCACGCTCACGGGCACGTAATCCGTCCATCCATCCCTCACCGACGTGTTCAACCGATCAAACAACACTTTCGCGTCCTCATCTTCGACACCGACGCCCGCGACGTACGCACCATCCGGCAGCACATCGTACGGAGTGATGTCGTACGGCGTTCGCCGCCAGGATTCGCACGCGTAATACGGTTCCTCCGTCGCCAATTGTCTCAGCTTTTCACGCACCACCGCGATCGACCCCAACCCAGCGTGCGACGTCTTCGCCTTTCTCACCGCTTTCTTAGCGCCGAGCTTCGTCTCCGGTCGCGATCTCGCCTTCGCCGGCGGCGTCTTCTCTCCGCCAACCGCCGGCGCCCTTCGTCGTCTCGTCCCCGACGTCTTCCCCGACGCCCTCGGCGCCCTCGTCGCGCCGTCCGTCGTTCCTCGAAACACCACGCGCGGGACCGCGCCTCGCTCCTTCACCAACCGTCGGCTCTCGGCTTTACCGCACTTATCGCACAGATCCTTCCCGAACAGCGCGGACGATGGGTCGTGCCCGCGTCGCCAATGAATCGCGAGTGCGTCGCCTTTTCTGTCGCATTGCGCGCACGCTCGCACGCGGTACTTATCCGCGGGCGTCCGCGCGATGACGAGCGCGGTCTCGGTCATCGGCGCGCGCGACGGCGCGCGAGGCGCGTCGAGGAATGACGGTCAAGTGCGATGGCCCGCGCGCGCGGCTGTCCGAACTGATTTAAATCGACGCGACGCGCGAGAGACGAAGACCGGGACGCGGGGCGCCGCGCGCGCGAGCGATCGGGCGCGAGACGCGTGGGCGGATGCATGGATTAATACGCGTCGGTCGTCGGTGTCTGTGATGCGTTGCGATGGGTTGAACGTCGAGACGGCGCGGGCTAGGCGTCGACGACGGGACGGTCCGATTTCGGCGCCTCGGGCACGCCCGTGATGAAGGAAAAGAAACCACGACGAGGTTTCGACGCGTCGTCGTCGACGACGTCGCGTGGATCGTCCGTGCGCTCGTTTCCGCGCGGTGCGGGCGCGGAAAGCGCTCGGGCTAGACGGAGCTGTAACTCGTCGATTTGACGTTTCGCCGAAACCAATTCGCTCCGAGCGCGTTCTTCCGAGATTTTAACCGTCTCCATCTCGCCCTCCAGCTTGGCGAGTTTACCACGAAACGCGTCTCGATCGGCGTTAGCCTCCGCCACGCGCTGCGCCCACTTGAGCTCGAACGCCTCGTCTTGGTCGCACATCCGCCGCTCGAGTTCGGCTTCCATTTTCTTCAGCGTCTCCAAAGCTTTGCGTCCTCGATCGCCATCCCCGCGTTCGCGCTCGACCGCTTTCTCCGCCTTTTCCAATCTATCCGTCAATCTCGCCGTGGCCTCGCGCACGGCCAGCGCGCGTCCCTCCGTCTTTTCGTGTCGCGTGTCCCTCGCGCTCGCCTCGAGCGCTCTATCCTTCGCCTCGATCTCGATCGCCAACTCCCGCGCCGCCGCTCGGTACCCGTCGAGCTCGAGCTTCAAATCCTCCACGACCTCTTCTAAAATATCTATCCGCATCGACGCTTCGTCGTCGTCGACGACGACCTGCGGCCGCACCGTGACGCACAGCTTCACCGGTCCTTCGTCTTCGCCTCGGACGCGCGACGGCGACGCCCGCGCGCCGAACGCGACGCGCGAGGCGTCCACGCCGTTCGGAACGCGCGCGGGCGACGAATCCGCGTCGTCGTAATCTTCCGTTTCATCGTCGCTTTTGAGCGTCGCGCGCGACTCGACGTCGTCGCGCGCGATGACCGGACGCTTCTTTGTCTTCTTCCGCGCCATCGATCGACGCGGCGACGCGCGGCGGCGCGGTCGCGGTCGTCGTCGCGCGCTGGAGAATGAGGCGCCGGAGAGCGCGGCGAACCGAACGCCGACGAAGGAACGAATGTGGTCGGTGTTTCATTTCAAGAGATACGGAATATCGTGGCTAAAGCGCGCCAAAGAATGGATTCTCAATCGCGCCGTGAAGCTCCTCGCCCGCGGTGCGCAATAACACCGGGTCGGCGCCGTCGCGCGGTAACACGAGACGCTTTTCTCCGGCGTCGTCGACGGTTTCGACGAAACCAAATTCCAAGAGATAGATTTCGCCCCCCACGGCGGCGACGCGCTTTTGAAACGCGGCGTTGGAGAGCTTGATAGAGCGATACTTTTCTTCGCTCGGATCGCGGGCGATGTTGCCGAGGTACGTCAACAGCGTCTTAAAGCACGTCGTCACGGCGTCGGCGTCTTCGGCGAACGCCTTTTTAATGTCCACCAAGTGCTTGCGTAAATTTTCCAATTTCGAAACCGGTTTGACGTACATCCCCGCCGCAGCCTTGCGAGCTATCTCCTCTTGCGCCGCCTGCGCACGCGCCTCCTCGCGTTGACGCTCCTCCTCCATCTCCTCGGGCGATAACTCCTCCGGCAATCCGAGCTTTCGTCGACGCTCTCGTCTGTCTTCGTCGATTTTCACGCGAATCGCGGCGCGCGCTCGATCCATCTCCGCCTTCTCCGCCGCCCTCTGCTCGGCATTTCGCTTCAAACTGAGCTCATCTTCCAACTTCTTCGCCTCCAACAATTCTTTCCCGCTCCGGATCCGTTCTTGCTCTCGCAGTCGTTCCATCTCCTTCTCCTCCAACAACCGCTCCGCCTTTTTAGCGGCCGCGTTTCTACGCAACTCGTCCGCCTTTGCCTTGGCTTCCTCCGGCGTCATCTTACTCACCGTCTTCACCTCTCGCGCCTTCAAGCCTTCATCTTCCACCAACAACGGTTCGTTCACGTCCGCATCGTCTTCGTGTCGCTCTATCCAATCGATCGCCCGTTCCGCGGAATCCGCCTTCGAGTAGTACAACGCGCGCACGGCTTTGTTTCTCCCGAATCCCATCAATTCCGTCAATTCTTGCAATAAATCCTCGCGCACGCTCGGTTCTTTCAGCGTCGACGCCTCATCGCGCGTCGTCGCGTCTTCTTTCACCGCGTCCGGCGCGGCGTCACCGTCGACGGGCGTCGCGTTCGTCGCGTGTGCCGTCGCGGTCGCGGTCGCATCGTCATCGTTCGCGGCTTCGAAACTGTCGTGTCCGGTCGTCGCGCCGTGCGATTTCGCGCGCGCGATGTCCGCGAACACCTCTCCGCACTGACCGCACTTGATCTTCATCGCGCGCTCGCGCGCGTGGGGGGCGCGGGCGTCGATGTGCGGATGACGATGGATCTCAAAAAGCACCGCGCCGAGGCGCCGGGCGGAGGCGCGGCGCGAGAGACGGCGCGGATGACGGATCGCGACGGGAGGGCGCGAGACGCGTGAGTCGGTGACGATGAGATTACATGAAAAAGAACGCGCGACGAAGGGCGTTTCGGCGTGTGTCGGCTCGCGCGCGCGTGCGGCGAGACGAAGTCGCGAGCGTTCGGCGCCGACGCGTCGGATGGCTCTTCGCGAGCGAGCTCTTAGGCTCGCGAGCTCTTAAGCTCACTTGCGCTCGGCCGCCGCTAGTCGGATTGCTCTTCGCGAGCGAGCTCTTCGGCTAACTCGCGCTCTGCCGCCGCGACGGCTTCGTCGGCCTCGCGCTCGGCGATGGCCTCGGCCTCGTCTTCGTCCTGCTCGTCTTGCTCTTCTTCGAGCGTCTTCCACGCGCCGGTTTCGGTGGTGGATGATTTCACGAGCGCCTCGTCGGCCGCTGCTTCGTCTTCCGCGGTCGTCCAGTGTTCGGAGAACAAACCCGCGCCTTGGAAATTCGACCACGCCGATTTGCGATGGTCCGCCATCGTCTCGACCTCCGCCTTGGGCGCTTCAACGAAGGCGTCGGTGATGGGATTCGTGGAAGCCGGCGCTTCGCGCTTCGCACGCTTGGGCGCGACGTCGGCCTCCTTCGTCGCGACAGCGCCCTCGTCGACGTACGACTGCGTGATGGCTTCGAATGAAAACGTCGTCTTCGGTCCCTCGACGACTTTCCGCTTCTTTGTCTCCGCGTCGCCGAAGGACGTCCCGAAGATGTCGTGTCCGTTTTGCTGGCTTCGCCAAATCTTTTGCGACTCGCGCAGTTCGCGCTGCGCCATCGACGGCGCCCGCACTTCGCACGCCTTACTCGTAAATCGCGCACCCGCTCCAATCGCACTTCGTTGCGTCGTCGGTCTCGAATCTAACGTCAGCGGCGGCGCGCCCGCCTTTATCGCGTCCTCCAACCGTTCGCACAGCGCATCCTTACTTCCCCCAGGATTCACCCCTCGCGCCCGGCACGCCTGTCTCAACTCTTGCAGCGTTAACGTCTTCGCGCTCACGATGTCGTACCTCGCGCCGACGTCCGCGAGTTTCCCATTCGCATCTTTGATTCTTTCCTCTCGCGCGTCTCGCTTCGCCGGCGACGCCGCGCCGAACAGATTCGCCCCCGCGTGCTGTCTCGCCCGGTTCTCGTTCCACTTCCTCTGCGCGTTCTGCGCGAACGGCGCGTTTTCATCACCGCCCAAGATCGCCTCGACGCCCGTGCTCGGGCCGAGTTTACGCACCGGGTGGTGCGTCGCGACGTTTCGTAATTTGATGGCGCGCGGCGCGTGGCTCATGAATCCATCATCGTTCGCGTTCGCGTTCGCGTCGGCGTCGCTCAGCGGCGCGCGATCGGCGAGCGGTGACGTGGGCATCGTGTGCTTCGTCTCGGGATGCGCGTTCGCCGCGCGCGCGAGGCGCGAAGTGACGCCGGGCGAGCGATTGCGCACTCGGAGAGACAAATCGTCTCTTTTTCGTGCTCGTTCCCCTTTCTGCAGTTTGACGCCGCGAGTAGTATTACAACGTTACAAGTTTGGGGTGGACCACGCGTCGATGACTTCGGTGCGGCTGCGCAAAGAAGGCGTTCCCTCGGCACCGCTCGGCGTGTAGGAGCCAATGCCGACCGTGGCGAGGAATTTCTTGGTGTTTTTGATTGGGCGGATGCGGCGAGGTTTCTTCTTCTTCCTCGAGAAGCGTCGCGACGGCGCTTTTCGACCATCGCCGCGCGGTACTTCGATGTCGACGTCGACGTCGTTCCATCCGGTGCGAAAGAGTTCGGCCTGGGACGTCTGCGACTTAATTCGGTCGTCGACGGCCGTCTCCGACTCGGAATCGTGCTCGGCGCCGCTGGAAGTTTCTGGTTTGGGCTTCGGGAGCAAGTTGGCAGTTTTCTTCAACCGCTCCGCGACGCGCATGAAGATGGACTGCGTGTCATCGATCTTGCTCTCGACAAACTTTCCTCGAAAGCCGACGAGCGATTTCAACACGCTCCATACGATGTGGTTTTTAAGCTCTGACGTCAAGTCACGCCAGCGACCGGAAAAGTTTTCGTACGCAAAGGCGTCGACGCCGAGTTGCAAGTCTCTGAACGCGCGTGATTTGCCTTCGTACGTCATCTTCATGTGCAGAGGATGAATTCTGAAATAGCGCAAAAGTACGGTTTTGTGATCAATACCCTTTTCGCCCTTTTTCGCATGCACGTCTTCAAACTCTTCGAGAACTTCATCTTTTTCTTCGTTCCAACGCCATCGTCGCCGATGCTTTGACGCCGACATCTCCGACGGCAATTCAAGCGGCGTCAGATGCACACCCTTTGCGTTTATAGATTGCGCCCGAATCAAGCTCTCGCGCGGCGACATCTCCGCATTCTTGGCGAGCGCCGGACGCCTGTAAACATTCTCAAACGCGTCGTGATCGCTGGACTTCGTCATTGGAAAGAGATATTGGTAAATCATTTTGTACTGCGAGTGCTTGATGTCCACCTCGAACGGTTGCACACTCAGCTCCAAATGGTCGTATACCGGTTTCTCCGGCGCCGATCCCGCGCGGATGGAGAAAAAGTCAATCAACGGCGCGTCGTTACGCGCGCGTGATTCGTGCACGCTTCCCGGTGGAATCCAGCGAGAAAACATCTGATCGACGCAGCCTTCATCGAGCGACACCATACTTAAACCGTGCAGCTTAAATCGCAGCATCCCAGAAGAGTCAACCTGGCGTTCGCGCGAAAGCGACAGTCGCGAGAGCTGAGCGGAGATGAAAGGACTCCCACCCTGCCACAAAGTCCAAGCCGCGTGTTCGATTTCGAGACTTAATCGAATCGCGGAGTGCCGCCGATAGAGCCTATCGTTCTCTTCGGCTTGATGCACCGCAGCGAGGACGCGCAACTCAGCCTTCTGCGCAGCGGACCAAAGGACATCGATTTCACGAAGGACTTTCTGCTTTTCGCTCGGCGCCAGAGCGACCGCGCGGCGATAATTCTTCTCCATACTCTCCACCGCCCAGCGAGCGGCCATCAACTTCATCATCGGTTTCGCGACGATAGCTGAAGATTCAAGCGCAACCGTGTCACTCAACGTTCGATCACGACTCATCAAAACCTTTGAAGCCTGAAAGCTCGGTCGAGGACGCTCCAAAGCCGCTGGTGTCAAGAATAGGCTCGCCATGACGTCGATCAAAACAACGTACTGGCTCGAATTCATTTCCGCGACGATTTCGGGAGAACGCATTGAAAATTGGCTCACCGCTTCCCCTTTGGTCTCGCTCGCCGTGCGCTTACCGAAAGCCTGAACATCAGCCTCCGTCGGCTCGTTGTACGCGTACAACTCGGCGTCGGTTATGCGACTTTGCGTCGCTGTGACGGCGTTTGCGTGCTCAAAAACCATCGAACCTGGAGCGAAAATGCGTCGCAAGAGCGAACCTGATTCTTTGCGACCGTCGCCACTTTCGAATACGTCGTCACGAACCAAAGAAGTATGTATGCCATCCACCGAAGAATGATTTTCCCGCAACCACTGCACACCGGCGTTTAAGTCGACGTTCGTCGGCGCCACGTACGCTTGAACTTGTTGTAAAGATACCGTGACGAGACGACGACCCGTCGAACCGCCGTCGTCCATTCGTCTACCAACCACAAGTCCGCCTTCGGCTGCGAGTAACATTCGACCAGCGGCATCTTTGCCCTTAAAATTGATTTGCGGAGCGGTGATTTGAATGACGAAGAGCACAACAGCTTCCGTCGCACGTTTCGGTGATTCGTAATTCTTTTCGAGCGTCTCTTCCGCACTTAGCGCGTGCAAACTTGGTCCATCGCCCATGATATCGTCTAATTCACGGCGACGTCGACTCACTCCCGACAGTTTATCCGCTGACTTTAGGATGCGATTGAGCTCGGTCCAAGTCGGCTCGCGTCTTTCCGTCTGCGCCGCCGTCCAAATGGCGTTGATCCAGCCGAGGATAGCGTTCCGCTGTTCGGCTTCAATTAAGATCCGAGGAGCGTCAACTTCGATCTGAATGCCCTGGCTGGCCACTGAATCTTCATTGCGCTGAGTAATCTCGAGTCTTTTCGTGTCTAATACCAACGTTGGATCCGTGGACGTCGGGCGCGAAGCCGATCCATCATCTGCCTGTGACGGGCTCTTGGCGCTTCCTTGCAACATCTCTTTGACGACGTCGTCGAGCTCTGCAAAGTTCAGTCTGTTGGTAATAGATCCAGCGCGAAGATTAGCGAGGCGACGTGGACTCGATCCCTTACGTTCGAGACTGCCGTCACGCTCAGGCACGTGGAATTGCGACGAATCTGCTCGCAGGGTGAATTCCACCTTGGTCCGAGGCGCTTTTTTCGCGACGCAATGCACCGATTTGAGACAGAAACACGCCCCGTACGCATTAGCTGTCTCGTCGCTCGAAGCGTTCACCACATGAATGACGCTCGAGGTGATGACAGTGTCGATGCTTGCGAACAAGTCAACCAAACTTATCGATTCTGGGTGTTTTACCCGTCGCGGGGCGCCCCACGGTCGCAAGTTCCAGATCGACCGCAGCGCGACCATTGGCTTCTTCATCCCATGTTCCCATTGTTTCATGAACTCAACGTCATCTGGTGTCAGCGCTATGGTCGGATTCGAATAGTGGCCCTGGTGTTCGAACGATGGCACGTCAGTGGTAAGATTTCTCACGTATTCGACGAAGCGATCCATGGTCGCGGCGTTGACCATTTTCGTGACGAACTCTTCCATGGACGCCAGATCGACATCGAGATTCACAAAACAAGCACTTGAGCGCGTCAAATCTCTGGAGTAAAGCTCCTTTCCAGTCGTTGAGTCGTGTCTGTAGTGCGTACGATGACCATCGCCGCCATCGAGGAGGGCTTTGAATTCGTAATCTGCCTTGACGCACATGACCGGGAAGATGACCAACTTATGCTTCGGCGATGGTTCATCCGCGCGTGGCGTCGAAGCTTCGGTACACTCTTCATCATCTTGAATTCTTGATATCGTGAAGTTCGCGCTACGAATGACCACGTTGCGCGGCTTCATGTCGAACTCCCACATGTCGGCGAAAATCTCTAGCTCGCTCGCAAACGAGTCTCCCCCGTGCGCGCCGAGATGCTCAATCTGTCCTTGACTATCCACCTTCGCACCGGACTGAATCATCGTTATACGCATTAATCCGCGCCACTGACTTCTCAAAATATCCCACCAGGGCATGCTCGGCGGTCTGGGATTGTTTCGATCGTATTCCTTCGTCGGCGGACGTCCACCTCCGCCTCCTGGAATGTGCTTGTGCAGGCGTGGAAGGACGAGTCTCGTCGTGAGCTCTCGCGACACATTGAACAAATACGGCTCAATGCACGTCGCCACAAATATATCAGCTTCTTTGATGTCAAAAGTCGCATCTGTGTACCACATCGCCGTCGGTCGCGAAGGCGTGTCGGGTCCGTTTGTCTTCGCCCATCGTCTTCGTCCGACAGGGAGGGCAACTTGTCCCGTCAATATGCGCGGGGCGTATTGTCTAGCCTGCACAAATGTCCCTGCGATCGTGGCTTCACTACACATGAAAATAGGACGTGCGGTCAAATCCGCCACGCAGACGCGCATTTCGGTTACGCTTGTGTGCATCGTCAAAACGTTTTGCATCTGCAAAGACACAGAATCGCTATACGGAGCATCCACACGACGTACGTGCGCGCCTGCTTTCGCTGTGAGCTCATCACCATCGCCTTTACCACCTCCCCACACTGCCGTAGAGGTGACGCTGCCTATATCCATGTGCAACGCGGAGCCACCGCCGTTTGCTAAGAATTCCTTATGCTGGAGATACGTCGTGGTGATGCTTCGCATCGCCTCTTCAGTGGAAGACGTAAACTCCGCGGCCGCGATGCAAGATCCCAATGCAGCTTGCTTTGCACGCATAAAACGCTCCAAATCATTCGAGTCTTCGACTTCAATTTCGATACTGCTGACCTTGACATTGATTTCAGTCGCCGGTTTTGACGGAGACGATTCGGCGCAGGCGGGTAAATTGGCAGCCAACGAAATTCGCTCCTTCTTTGCGCGCTTCCCAGTCGTTTTCACGACGTCGGAGAATACCGCTTCGCCTATAATCATGGCTACCATGGCGTCGCCGAGGTCTAAGTTTGCGGGAAGCATGAGCTTTGCCTTCTCAACCACAATTTGAAACTTGCGGCGCCTGGCGATGTCTTCGGCGTCTTCGTGTGTGATCGCTGCGACATGAGGCAACGTGCGTTCGCACTCGTCTTGAGTTACGGAGATCAATTCTAACTCCGTTATCGTGTATCCGTTCATACCAAAAGTCACATCTCTCACGCAGCACGTTTTTTCGAGTGGGCGCGCGTCCATAAGTCCAAATGATACTTGCGCGCACGCGCCCGGCGTGACAAAGAACGAGCCGCTGACTTTGCGCACGTCAAACGAAAGATCCAATTTTGTTTGATCCTTCGAGGCGTTTTGCGTACCGTCAGTCGACATCTTTGCTGGCTTTGCAGCCTTTGCCAGGTTTGAAATTTCTAGTGCGAGAAAATGCGCATCCGGTTCCCAATCAAATTCGACGCCTTCCACGGATACTGCCGCGCGCTTGTTGGCGCCTTGTTTGTACTCAACATCGAGACTTCCGACTAGCATCACGCGGTTGTTCTCTACCGCGACTTCTTCGTAATTGACTCGTCCGACCCACCGCGAATCTTTCTTCGCCTCTTCGGCTTTGGCGGGTCTTTGAATGGTGTCGTACATAGAGACTGTGAAACCACCCGCCGCCATTCTCGTTAAGTTTGCCTCCGGCTGCGACATCTCTGCGAGCGGACAACTTATGTCGAGCGCGCACTCTACAGGCTCATCGCCGCGCGAGTTTTGCGGTATCTCACCGAACGTCGAGTAAGGCGTCATCGTGCATCGAGCGCGCATCGCTGTGTCGACCAAGATGACGCGTGTAGATTTCTTCACCTTATTTGAAGACGTCGCCTTGTCAGACGAATCGCCTTTTGCGCTCGCCATGGTTGCCTTGGCGCGCTTCGCGACGGCATCAATCTTCTTTGCGAGTTCACCTGCTTCGTTCATGTTCAAATCGATGGTAGTTTCCGACAACTCAACCGCGTTTCCGGCAGCTTCGGATCGCGCAACGCTGATGGCTTCAATCTGCACGACGGGGTGGTAACCGGGAACCGTCACTTGTACGCGTGACATCGTGCACACGCCGCGCTTGTCTGACGCGCTCGAACTAACTAGCATACACGTCCCTTCATCGACTAAATTTCCATATCGACCACGAATCTGCTCGGTGAGAAACTGACACGATGTTGCCCCGTGCTCGTCGTACATTCTCGCGCATAGCGACGTTTTGCACATCATCTGCGCATCGACGACGTCCCACGGCGCCGAGTTCTTTTTTGTGTTCGTCGACTTAGTGGAGCCGTTTCTTGATTTCGTTTTCTGCGCCTTTAACGCAGCGACTAAATCTGCCGCATCGGCATGGTGCCTAAAATCGCACGAATCCACCGTAAACGTTGCGGTGGCGGGCAATTTGCCGCCGTCGCCGAGTGCTTTCTCTGAAAGCGACAAGAATACCGAGGCACTCGGCGCGTTGATGAGAGCTAATGTCTGATGCTTTCCATGCACTAATTTTGCATCCGCCACGGACATATTCACCTCTGCCCACGCGTCCGCCTCGAACGCCGTGGAGGCAAACGGCGAGACGACTTGCTGTTGCTTTCGAAAGAGACGAAATCCCTTTTTGGACGCGCTCACTCTCTCGACCGAGAATTGCATATGCGTCATCACGCCAGTCAACGGTGCTTCCTGGTTCTTATTCTCCATCACGACGCGTTTAAATTCTATCTTGCATTTCCTCGGCACTTTGAGTAGACCCCTCACAGCCTTGTGCGGACCTTGCTGTTGTTTGACGGTAATCGGCGCCAAATCTGTTTTCGTCTCGATCTTCTTCGCTCGCTCGCCAACACGCTTCACGAGAGACAAGGTCGAACCACTCAATCCCGCGTGCACAGGTACGATAGTTTTCGTCTCGGAATCAAACTCCGCGACGAGGTTCACGTTGGTGTCTGTCATGCTCCAACCATCCTTGCCTCGCAGCATACGTGCCGTGATGAGGAATTTCAGCGAAGCTCCGGCCGTGCCAGACGCTTCAAACGTGAGTTTATCACAAAACAACATGTCGACGTCATCATCATCTTCTTCGCGCACCGTCAGCGATACGACCGTGATGTCGACAAAGGACGCGATGCCCTTCATCAATCTCCACTTGCCGCGCGTCATCGCCTTCTTTTTAGTGTTCGTCATTTTTGCGCGACCTAAATCAGACGACTGCTTTTGCAACCCATCCTCCGTATTTATGTCGGCTTTACTCCGCGTCGTAATTTCTACGCCCGACACCACGAACGCCGCCTTGAGCGATCCGACGCCAAAGCGTATGAACCGTCTTCGTCCGCTCGCCGGCGTTCCATCCGATGACGGACTATCGTTACCACGAGGCGTCATCTCCGCGAACCCATCATCACTTTTACTTCTGGTTTTACCATTCTTTTCACCCACGCGCGGCAAATCATCCCGTAAATGCTTCCCGCTCGCCTTGCGCAACGCGAAATTCAACAACCACGTCACGATGGTCGACGCGTTCCCCACGTACGCAATCTCCGCAATCTGCACCCTACGCAGCGCCGTGCCGGGCTTGTTAAAGCTCACGCTCACTCCACGCACGCTCGTGATCCCGAAACTATCGATACTCAATCGCAACCCGCTTCGATTGACGAAGCTCGCCTGTCGTCGCCATTCGCGTCGTCAGTCGACTGTCCCACGTCGAGTAATCATTCATCGATCTTCCGCCGCCATCGTGCGCCGTCCGTCCTTTCGCGCGTCGCATCGACGTAAAGGAAATCGCGCGACCGTTTCGAGGCGTCGAAGCCGCGCAATGACGCACCGCGAGTCCTATAAACCAGGGCAACACCGTTCGAAGCACCCAGTGAAGCGTCAGCGCGATCGACGTCGCACCGACGATGAACAACGCGATGATGACGCGAACGTCATTCAACTGCGTCGCCGCTACGATGGCGTCCCCCATCGCGGCCCGTCGGCGCGCGCGCGAGGCGTGTCGGGGACGCGCGTCGCACGATGGGGGACGACGGTTGGTAAGGCGTCGGGTTGAAGCGCGAAGACGAAGACGAGCGTACAAATCATTTCGTTATGTTACAATCGTGAGCGAGCGCAGGGTGGAAGACGGTGCTACGTAGCGAAATATAACGAGGCGTTCGCGTGTTCGCGGCACTTGGCGGCGGCAGCGACGGTATCCATGTCGAATCGCGCGCGCGCCTTGGCGAGACGAGCGTACGTCATCGCCGCGTCGCGATGGGCGCCGAGCTTGGCGTAACGCTCCGCAGCGCGCTCGAGGGCATCGATGACGCGAGATGCGATCGATGCATGACCAGAATCGACGGTCGTGGCGATGAGCGCGCGCGCGCACGCGACGTACGCTCTGGCTTGCAAGCGCAAATCGTCGCTCGATAGGAGCTCAAGCGCGCGCGCGTCCAACGCGTCGCGCGCGAGTTGCGCGTGCGAGTTTCCGAGCTCGAGCCAAGACTCGCACATTATGCACAAGGCACGCGTTTGAATCGGCTCGACACCACTTTCGGACGCTTCGAGCTCGAGCGGTAGAGCGCGCATCAACGCCAACGTTGGCGCGCCGGCGCTCAGATGCGTCTCGGCGAGTGAGATTTTGGCCCACATCGCCGCGTGCTCGTCCTTCACTTTCTCGGCGTCAGCGATGAGTGCGTTCAACTCTTTTTGGGCATCATCGAAGTTCTTCATCAGCCTGTCCAGGTTTGCGTTCATCCGCCTCGCTTCAAAGTACGCCGCGTTGTCTGCTCCCGACTTCGCGTCGATGACGGCGAGCATGCGCTGAGCGGCGCGTCTCGCGGTCGCGTACGAACCAACGCCTACGGCGCGGTCGTAGTGTAGCCTTAAAAACGCCAGGGCAGAAAACTTGTTTTCGCATCCATCTTTGCCGAATATTTCTTCGACGTGTCGACACACTTCGTCGGCGGCTTCAACGCCTTCGCACTCGCTCGCCGCAGCGATGAGCGTCGCGCAACTCGTCGCGGTTTCATCCGCCGAGGCTTCGCGATCGAGGTAAAGCTGACGAACAGCGTACAGTCGACCGATATATTTGCACCCATACGTGCTCCAACCCTCCGCAGCGAGCGTAGACGCAGTACCCGTCAAGCTCCTGAGCGCCGTCGCCGTGGCGCTCAGCGTGTACCCACACGTCGGCGTCGACGCGAAACCTTTGGGCGGTGGGTACAAATCGTTCCCAGCGCCGAGCACGCCGTCACCCGATGACTCACGCGCTAATGCTAACGACGCCGCGGATGCGGGCGTGGCGGAGACGAGTTGAGTGAAGTGTCGCGTTAACTCGATGTCGACGAGGTTTCGCGTCGCGAGCGCCGGCGTCGTCACGATGTCTACGCCACCTCGAGCCGCGCGAGACAAGGCACCACCGCCGGGCGCGTGCGAATGTGACCCAAGTGCCCGAGACGGGTTGTCGATCGCGTACTTTGTGAGTGCGAGCGAGGCGTAGGCGATGAGATGCGGCGACGCCAGCTCCGCCGCTTGCGCCGTCAATCGTCGGAGCAGCGTCGGCAGTTGCTCGTCTTGGTGCGACGCTCGATGACTCGACGCGTCCAAAGGTGCTCGCGATAACAATGCCGTTGTGAGCGCGAGAGCGTGCGCCAACGACGCCTCGTCACCATTCTGCTGCGCCGTGCGCACGGCTTCGGAAATCGCAAACGTCGCCTCGTCCGCGTGCGAAAACGCCAGCTGCGTGGACGCGAGCGCCAATAACGCCGTCTGCAACCGCTCGCGCCCGGCGTTGGCGCTTTCAAACCCGCCCACTAAAACGCTATCGCCTCCTAAATCCGCTCTCAACTCGTTGTGCTCGCCGCTGATGTCAAAGTGTCGATGTAAATGCTCCACCGCCGCTGGGTAATCTTTCCGTCGCAACGCCGCTGCGTGACGCAAGTAGTGCAGCGTCGGCACTTCGGGCGCCAAATCCCGCAGATCCTCGAGCGCTTCCGGCGGTAAAACTCGATCGGCATCTACGGCGTGCGTATCGTACGCCTCGACGGCGCGCGTGACGAGCGTCGTCAGCACATCCGGCGCCGCGCACGTTCTCCCGCTCGGCGGCTCGTTTTCGTCGCCTTGGATTGCCCGCGCGACCTCCTCCGCGTACGCCCGCACCTCATCCAGCAACGTCAGCGTCGCCTCAAACGGCAATAAATTAAACCCCAGATAACACCGCTTCAAAAACATCCCGATCGGCGTCCACCCCTCGACGTCCCGCGTCTCGAATCCGTATTCCGCCTCGTAATCCTCCGCGCGCGCGTTCGCCGCCACGCATCGCGCGTCCTCAAAAAACGCCTCCAAATCGTCCAAACTCTCCGACACCTCCATCAATTCGTCCAAAAACCTCTCCAATCCCCATCGCACGATCGCATCGCGCGCCGCGCGTTCCGTCGCGTCTTCGTTCGTCTCGCTCGCCGTCGCGTCTTCCAGCGCCGCTCGCAGCGCCCGCGTCGTCTCCGTCGCGCTCCGTTCGCGCGTCCCTCCGCCCGCGAGCGCGTCGACCGCGCATTTCGCGTGCGCCGCGCGCACGTCGCGCACGCATCGCGCCGGGTCTTCGTCCACGCGCGTCGGCGCGCGCGCGAGGGCGTCCTCCCAGACGCCGGCGCGGCGACCGCCGAATCCGAGCGGGTCGAACGCGACGCGCGCGGCGATCACGGCGACGGCGACGCGGTGCGCGGTGGGCGCGCTTCGCGTGATTCGCTGGCGCTCGTCCACGGCGTCGGTCGCGGACATGACGGCTCGCGCGCGCGTGTGCGGGGACAGAGGATCGACGACAGCTGGAGACGGGTTTAAATCGCTAAATCGCGGCGCCGCCGGTGCGAGGGCGACTCGCCGTCGCGACGACTGCGGATGCGCTAAAAAGGTCGGTCACTCGCGCACCTTGAGTAAAATGCGGCCGAGCCAATCGGCCATGCGAGATTCGCGACCGCCGCCGCTGGCGGAACTCAGGTGGGCGAGACGGGCGATGACGCGCTGACTCTTGCGAGCGCCCAAGAGGCGAGGAAGATGGGCGTCGTAGTGCTCGTCGAGCAGGGCGTGGACGAGCCTGGTGGCTTGGTGAAGGGCTGTTGATGATTTGGAGTGCGCCACGGGGAGCGGGGAGACGTACTCTTCGACGGCGACGGCGGCGAGGACGTCGAGGGCGTTGACGGCGACGGCGGCGGCGCCGTACTCGGACCAGCCGATGAAGGCGAGCGTTCTTAACACGCGGAGCGCCGCCTCTTGAAGCGTGCCGCTCTGCTCAGGCGTGGCGTGCGCCACGTATGAGGACTTAATGACGAAGATCAAGCCGTTTTCCTCCACGCAATCTGCTCGGAGGCAACTCAGAATCGCGGCGAACAACGTCGCTCGCTTGCGCCGTTCGGGCGTCGGCGGCTTTTCAATCCCTCGCTCGACGTCGAGTGGTTCACAGAGGAACGACTGAAATTCGGGCGTGGGCGCCAACATTCGAATGAGCATGAGCGCCAAGAACCGTGTGCTGTTCGGGGCGATCGATTTCAGGCACGATCCAAAGCCGCTGTGCTTTTGCGCCACGGCGCCAAACGCGCCCCGGCCATTCTCCACGCCCACACCGCTCGCGAATCGAATGAGCGCCACGATCACGGCGTCGACGACGCGCCACTGACCATCACACTTCGCATCGGTGAGTAACTGTATCAATGTCTCCAAAAACGGCGCCACCTCCGGTGCCTCTCCCCCTTGGCTCCCCGACAACCTGCTCTTCGTCGTCTTCGTCGGTTTTGGCGTCGGCGCGGACGCGTGATTCGTCGAACTCATGGACGCCGGAACGAAGATACGACCGCTGTGTGCGCGCGGATGCGCGACGAGCGTACCCATACCCGCTCCGCCTAAACCGGGAATCCCCGCCAAAGACGCTGGCGGCGCCCCGTGCGCTGTGACCGTCGCGACGGTTTGATTTCTCTGCGCCCCGCACGCGCCGAGCACGATGCTCAGGCTTCGCCCATCAATCATCGCGAGCGCGGAAAGAATTCGCAATATCGACGTCACGTGCGCGTAGTGCGCCGAAGACGTGATGGAATTCGATGTTTCTACGATGGACTCGACGAGCGCGCGCGTGAGCGCCACCGTCGAATCCGGATTCGTCGCCAAATTCATGAGCGCCGCGCGCACGGGGTTCACCAACTCCGCACTCACGACCGATGATTCGTTTGGTTTCGCTAAAAAAGAACTCACATCGAGCGGAACGTCGTTCATCAACCGCGCGAAGACGTTATCGCTCGAGTAATACCCGCTGACGCCGCGTTGGTACAGCGTCGCCGCGACGTCGGGCGGCGCCATCGGAAGCGCCAACGCGAGCGTTTCGGGCGGCGACGCCACGCTCAAACCTTCGCGCGCGCGTCGATGACTGCCACCAGCGCTCATTCCAGTCGTACGTTCACCAACTCGCGCTTCGCTTCCTAACACATCCCCACCGCTTGCGCCGCCCGTTCTCTGTCGCTTGTTCGCCGCCGTCTCTTGGCTCTCGTCTCGCGACGGTCGCTTTTGTCCCGCCGACGCCCTCGCCCGGCGTTCGGCGCGAACTTCCGCGGCGAGTTTCGTGCGCTCGTCATTCGCCGCGCGCAACTTCGCTCGCGCGTCGTCCTCCAGCCTGCGCGCCTCGGTGATCTCTTCCTCTTTAAACGCCAACTTCGATCGAAGCGTCGCCAACTGCTGCTTTAAATCCTGCACCTCCGCCTTCGCCACGACGCTCGCCGCGTTCGTCGACGTCGGCGCCGCGCGAGCGTTCGCCCCATTCGCCCCCCCCACCGCGCCGTAATTCACCTCCCCCGCCCCCCCCCGCGCCCCTCCGCCGCCGTCGCCGCTCGCGCTCGCGCCGTTTCGCTTCAAATTTTCATTCTCGCGCTCCACCATATCCAACTTCGACCGCAGCATCCCCAACCGCGCGTCGCGCTCGATCAGCATCTGTCGCAACTCCTCGCTCGCGGTCGTCCCATCGTCTCCGCGCGTCGTTCCGCGCGCGTTCGTCGTCGCCTTCGTCGTCGTCGCCGTCTCGTCGCCGCGTCGCCGCTGCGTCAGGCTCTCCTCCACCGCGTCCAACACGCTGTCGTCGTCGTCGTCGTCGTCGTCGCGATTTCGTCAGTCACGTTCGCGCGCGCATCGTCGTCGTCGTCGCGACGCGTTCGTCGCGCCATCGCGCGCGTCGTCGTCGTCGTCGTCGTCGTCGGCGCGTCATCTTGATGACGAATCGACGCGTCCGCTCGCGGTCGCGCGTCGCGTCGCGCGTCGCGCGCACCTCCCCGCGCGCGCCCAGAACCCATCGTCCGCGTCGTCGTCGTCGTCGTCGAACCCGACGGACGCCATGCGCGCCGCGGTGTGGCGCGTCGTCGCGCCGTTCGCGTCGCGGACGACGGCATTGCATGACGACGACGGTGCGTCTCGTCGCGCGCGCGCCTCTTCGCGCGCGCGCGCGCGTCGCGCCGTCGCGTCGTCGGCGATGCGCGGCGCGCGCGTCCGAGCGCGCGGCGCGGTGGGCGATCGCGGCGGTCGAACCCGAGTCGCCCGACGCGTCGCTGACGAATGATGATTTAAAACCCGTGCTGGCGAGCGCGCGGACGTTCGCGCTGCGCGACGTGGCGTCGCTGTGGGTCGGATTGGTCGTGTGCGTGCCCGCGTGGACGCTCGTGGCGCAGGTGGTGGACGTGGGATTCGCGGCGGGGGAGGCGATGGCGGTGGTGGCGAGCGCGAACGCGCTCGTGCTGGCGCCGATGATCGCGAACGGCGCGGCGGGGACGAAATACGGGATAGGATTCCCGGTGTACTGCCGCAGCGCGTTCGGGGTGCGAGGAGCGAGCGTGGCGACGTTCGCGCGCGCGATCGTGGGGTGCGGGTGGTTCGGAATACAGACCAACGTGGGCGGACAGGCGCTGGCGACGATGACGCGAGCGATGGGATTCGCGGCGAACGGGACGGTTTTACCGTGGCTCGGGTTGAGCGTCGAGGCGTTGGTGTGTTACTTGACGTTTCTCGCGGCGCAATTGTGGGTGGTGTATCACGGGATAGAGTCGATCAGACGCGTCGAGGAGTACGCGGCGCCGGTGTTGATTTCGCTCTCGCTCGCGTTGTTCGCGTGGGCGGTGACGGCGGCGGGAGGCGTGGGGCCGATATTCGACGCACCGAGCGCGTTCGCGGTCGGAGGCGCGCGAGCGGGCGAGTTTTGGAGCGCGTTGCTCCCCGTTCTCACCGCGACGGTCGGGTTTTGGTCGACGCTTTCTCTCAATATTTCAGACTTTACCAGGTACGCGAAATCGCAACGCGATCAAATCGTCGGGCAAGCCGTCGGTTTGCCGGCGTTCATGACGATGTTTTCATTCATAGCGCTGGCGGTGACGTCATGCACCGTCGTCATCTTCGGTGGCGCGATCAGCGATCCGATCGAACTGGTTTCGCGCATAAACACCGGACCGCTCACGACGTTTCTCGCGATGGGCGGTCTGTCGTTAGCGACGCTCTCGACGAACATCGCCGCCAACGTCGTGGCGCCGGCGAACGCCTTGGTGAACGCATGTCCCCGTTCAATGAGCTTCCGAAAAGCCGGCTTCATCACCGCCGCGCTCGGGACGTTGTGCATGCCTTGGAAGCTCGCCGCGGGCGACGGGTTCATCTTCGTCTGGTTGATTGGATACGCCGCGTTGCTCGGCCCGATCACGGGCATCATGATCGCCGACTACTTCTTCGTTCGCGAGCAAACCCTGGACATCGACGCGCTGTACAGCATGGACGCGAAATCGCAGTACTGGTACGCCAACGGCTTCAACGTGCGCGCGTTGGCGAGTTTCGTCGTCGGCGCCGGCGTCTGCGTGCCCGGCTTCTTGCACGCCGTCGGCGCCAATCCCGCGTGCTCCGCCTTCTTCCGCGGGCTTTACGCCAACGCCTGGTTCGTGAGTTTCTTTCTCGGCGGTGGTCTGTACTTGCTCCTCGAGCGCGCGGCGCGCGCGACGAATAAAGCTAAAATGTAAATCGATTAGACGCATAGTACGCGCCGCGGGCGGCGGCGACGACTACTCGTCGCGCCGTTTCCCCAACATCGCCGCCATCGGCGACGACGACTACTCGTCGCGCCGTTTCCCCAACATCGCCGCCCACCGCCGCGCCTCCTCGCCGTCGTCCTCCTCCTCTTCCTCCGCCTCCTCGACGTCCTCGTATTCATCCACCGCGCGCGTGAACGCGTCGTACCTGCGTTCCGTCGTCTCGTCCGCGTCGTCCGTCTCCCCGCGCCTCGTCGCCGCGTCGCCTCCCGCGTCGTCCCGCGCGCGCGTCCTCCACCTCCCGCGCTTCGCGCCGCGCGTCGACGCGAACCGCGCTTCGCTCACCGCTCGTACGCGCCCGCGCGCGAGCCCCGCTTCCGGCGTCGCGCGCCGCGCGGCTTCGCTCAGTCGCGCGTTCAACACCCTTTCGGACGACCCGAGCGCCGCCGCCGCGACCGCGCACGCCGCGCCGAGCGCGGCGCAGGCGCACAGCGCGCGCCGCAGACGCGCGGCGCGCGTTCGCGCGCGTTCGCCCGCGCTCGCGCGGTCGCGCGGTCGCGCGCGCGTCATGTCGTGCCGTCGGCACATCGCGACGCGATGGCGTCGCGACGCGACGTCGTCGTCGTCGCGTTCGACGACGACATCGCGCCCGCGCGCGAGGGCGAGACGCACGAAAAAGTCCTCGCGTCG
>Ga0206682_10000118_pt1 | contig 78740 bp, 73 predicted proteins | sample M240m12015metaG_FD_155444 | JGI IMG/M metagenome (GOLD analysis project Ga0206682, IMG submission 155444) | Ammonia-oxidizing marine archaeal communities from Monterey Bay, California, United States - M2 40m 12015 | ecosystem: Environmental > Aquatic > Marine > Intertidal zone | place: USA... | reverse complement strand
ATAGCCAATAAAAAAGCGGAGGACTCTGCAGTCCTCCGCCTTGAATAGGGAGAGGCATCCGAAGAGGGGAGGGGGAGAGGGGTTCCGGATGTCTCTCTAATATTCGGTGCTTACTGACACCGGATAAAGTCATGTTACTCGTGGTAACAAAGAATGCAACTCAAAGTAACGCAACGCTATGTTGCGTTTTTGCAGCACAATGGCATTATGTGCCTTGCACTACACTACCCGGTACCGTGGTTTCCCCAGAGTAAGGGTTCCTTCGTTCTCTTTTTTCTCGCTTTTCTTTTTGTTTCAGGAGATTTTTTTTGGATTGGGATGACTACAAATATTTTACCGCCCTTTCTTCCACGCTTTCTGTTCGCGCGGCAGCTGATTTACTCGGCGTGAATGCCTCCACAGTGAGTCGTCGGCTGGATTTATTTGAACGTAGATTGGGTGTCACCCTATTTACTCGGTCAGCGAGAGGGCTGGTGATTACCCCTGAGGGCGCAGAGGTTGTGGCGCGAGTTGCTTCCGTTGCCAAAGACCTTGGCGATATTGAAGGTCATCTTATTGGTCGCGACAAAAAACTGTCGGGGATTGTGCGGGTGATTATTCCAGAAGTGTTGGCATTAAGTTTGCTAATACAAGAACTGCCTCGCTTTCAAAAAAGTTATCCGGATATCGAATTGCATATTTTGCCCAGCCACCAGGGCTTAGAGGTGGCGCGCCGCGAGGCCGACATAACCATGCAGGTGACTAATAATCCCGCTGACTCTTTAGTGGGTAGAGTTTTGGCACCAATCGCAGTGGCTCCATACGGCACCAAGGCGCTGGTTGCTAGGTTGGAAAAAAATAGCAGAACCTTGGATTACGCTAAATTGCCGTGGGTAGATTGGCAAGGAGACAGCGAAATATCTCAGACCTGCAGAGACCTGCTAGCAACTCATGTGCCCAATACGCCCGTGAGCATCAGCACACACAGCCTGTTGTTGCACCTTGAGACAGCTCGAAAGGGGCTAGGGCTGGCTTTTCTGCCTTGTATTCTTGCGGAGTCAGATAAGACTTTGCAGCGCATAGATTCTATAGATCCGGTCTTAGGGCCGCCTATGTGGATGTTGGTGCACCCCGATTTGCGTCATACTCTGCGAGTCACTGTTTTTATAGAGTTTGTGCGAGATGTTTTCTCCCGGCGTAGTCATGAACTGATCGGCTCCGGCATGTCGAAGCTCGTCATTGACTGATATTTTCTAACCTGAATTTTCCAATCCGCATGTGCCCAACAAGAACCTCAATTTAGGACCCTAAATGCCATCTGACTCCCTTTCGTTTTCTGCAACTTCCCAGAATTTCTTTTCCCAACGCCTAAGGTTGCACTACGTTGAGTGGGGTTCTCGAGATAATCCGACGATAGTACTGGTGCATGGTATTCAAGATCACTGCCGAACTTGGGACGATATGGTGGCGCGTATTGGAGATTATGCCGAGGATTACCATGTTGTGGCACCGGACCTGCGCGGCCACGGTGACTCCGAGTGGGTAAAGGGTTCTGGGTATCAGTATCTAGATTACGTTTACGACCTCTATCAGCTAATAGACCAGAACGATTTTGGCCCAGTGGTATTGGTGGGGCACAGCCTTGGCGGGGCAATCGTTTCTCTTTTTGCGGGCGTTTATCCTGAACTGGTGTCCAAGCTAATTGTCATTGAGGGTATTGGCTTGTGGTCCCTCGGCAAGCCGCCGCAAAGTACGGTGGAGAAGATCCGTGAGTGGTCGGATGCAACTCGCGCCCTTGCTGGTCGCGCACCGAAGCGATATGAGAACCTAGAGCAGGCATATCAGCGCATGCAACACGCTAACCCGCAGTTATCTAAAGACAAAGCCTTTCACCTTACTCTGCACGGCGCCATTCAGCAGGAAGATGGGCGGTTCAGCTGGAAGTACGACAATTACACCTACAATTTCAGTGCTATGGGTCTGTCTACGGACGAAACTATTTCACTCTGGCAAAACATTGCTTGCCCAGTGCTGCTCATCAATGCGACCCAAGGCCTGGAATGGCGAACCGGGCAAAATGGCACGCTGGAGCACTTTGCGGATGTTCAGCTCTTAGATGTGAGTAATGCTGGGCATTGGACCTATCACGATCAGCCTGAGGTGGTGTCCGCCATGATGCGCGAGTTTATTGAAGGCGCTTAACAGAAGAGGCGTAGTGCAAGACCTTGCGGTAGCTCGGCCCATGTACGGGCCAATGGTCAAGCCGGTTAGGGGCAGAGTCCGCCAGACTTTGGATGGGCAGGGTGCGGGTAGGTACAGTGACCTAGCGTAGGTTATGCAACTGAATGTTCTTCGGTTTGCTTAGTTTGTAGGAACTCTAAAACCTCACCTCTATCCCCACGAAAAGCGATGCGATCTGCTTTCTTACTCAGTTGAAAGTCATACATAGGATCGTAGTACTCGGTGAGAAGGTAACTGATCCAGCTTGCGTGGCTACCTTGTCCTGCGAAAGCTTGGTTTAGACGTTTCTCCATTTCATTTAGGCGCAGCCCGCCAAGGCGACGCTTAATGCGCTGCAATGCGTCAAGGTAATTCTGCTGAATCTGTGCAGGCGAGGCCTCCATAGATTCTGCTTCCTCTAAGGCATCAGTAACGTACTCTTTTTCTATGTGCGCAATGCGCTCCGCGAGGCCAATTTCCACCAGCGCGATGCGCGCGCTCTGCATGTGTTCGCTCCACACCTGAGGCAACCCTACACTGCCAATGGTCCTGCTCTCATCCTCTACTACAAGGTCAGAATATTTGTGATTGAGATAGTCAGCGGCCAAGCTGTTTTCAAAGGTAACGGGAGTGGGTTGAGGGGTTAGGCGGCGACCAAACGCCGAGCCGCGATGGTTTGCTCGGCCTTCTAGGTCAATGCTGTTGCTCAGCTTACTGATGATGACGGTTTTAGCTGAGCCTGTGCGCCCGCTAAGTAGCCACCAGTTTTTGTTCGGGTTATCTAGAACATCAATGCAAACTTGTCTCAGCGCTTTGAATCCGCCAGCAACCTTTTTTTGGCTTGCGCCAGCTTCCTCTAACCAAGTTTGCGCAAGAGTAGACCTCTGGCCGCCACGCCAGCACATGACTTGAGTTTGGGGGTGATCTTTACAGGCGTCTAGCCATCGAGCAATACGCTCGGCTCGAACGGATCCGCTGACTAGTTTATGCCCTACGCGGACCGCCGCTTCGTTGCCTTGTTGCTTATAAACGATGCCTATTCTGTGCCGCTCTTCGTCGGTCAAAATTGGAAGATTTATGCTGTTGGGCATATGGCCCTGTTTGAATTCAATGGGCGCGCGCACATCTATGAGGCGTGTTTGGTTGCGCACCAGATCTAAGTTTTCTGCTGTGGGCATTTAAGGCGTCTGTTCGGTGATTGCTTGACCGGCCATAAACTGAGCTAGGTGATCGTTGAGAATTTTTAGAATGTCGCTACGGTTCTGGGCGGACGCTGAAGCGATGGCCTGCTTTTGCAGCGAAACAGCTTTAGAAAAATCACCATTAGCAGCATAGGTATTAGCCCAGGTATCTAGGTACTCGGGGTGGGTGCTGGCTTGGGGGTTTTTCTCCATAAGCGCATCCATAATTTTTTGCGCGTAGCGGCTGCGTTGTAGAGGTTTGTTCTGTGTTGACGCTAATGTCCACGCAACCTCGTTAATCACATCTGCCGCTTCATGGTGACTGGCTTGAGCTACTCGAACGGCCTTTTTGTACCAAGAAACAGCTTGTCTTGTGGACTTTTTTGAACCAATTCCCAACGCGTTGAGGTTGCCTAAGGCAACCATTGCTTTGGCATTGTCTTGGTTTGCCAGTTCTGTGAGTAGGGGCACTAATTGTTCGTGGGGCTCTAGTTCATTAAAAGATACTAAAAACCTGGCATAGTTTATGACCGCTGTGGGGTTTTTTAACTGCGCAGCAGCGGCAAAGTATTTGTTGGCTTTTTCATCATTACGTTCTAACAGTTTTCCAGATGCATTTTGGTAGGCTAGAAACAGATAGGCTCTGGCACTGCCCAAAGACCCTGCGCGCTCCATAAACTCAAGGCCCTCAGGAATGTTGCGTTGTAGAGGCGGCTTATTTGAAGTGCTCTCAATAAAAAGTCGGCCGAGCGTATACATAGACTCCACGGAACCCAGAGCTATGGCTTGGCGATGATTTTTTATGGACAGGAGGGTAAATTCCTCGGTGGTTGCTCCCGGTCGCTCTATAGGTTGCTCTCTAGATTGATCTCCTCGTTGATCTTCAGGTAGATCGCTAGGTCGACCTTTGTATTGATCAGAAGGTTGGTCAATAGCATTGCCTGATTGCGCTTTGTCAGTGGCCTCGGCGAGATATCCGTAAATTCTCGCCAGTAAAGTATGCGCAAGCATATTGCCATTGCGCGCTGATAGCTCCAGCCAACCAGTCGCAGAATCGTAACGTTGTTGTTTGGCGAGATAGGTGCCAATAGATGCTTGGGCTGCAGAATCCTCTTCATCTGTGAACAGTCGCAGCACTGGCCAGGGGCTGCCAGCCTCCTCATTCGCGTTAAGTTGGCTCAAGGGTTCGAGCAGATCAGACAGGTCGAATACAGTATCTTCTAACGGGGTGCTAGGGTTTGCTCTGGCGAGCGTTAATAACCCTAGTGGATGACTTTGCGTGGTTTGGTAAATTTCACCGACTATCTTTTTGTTTTGCAGCAATGCAAAGATCGCGGCATCATTTTTGGTGGTTATTTTATACGGCCGCTCTTGGCTGCCATCGCCAGATTGTAAAAGCGCTGCGTATAAGTGATTTAGTTTTGTCCCGTGGGTGGCCACCCCTTCAGGGGTTTCAACATGCTGATAGAACTTTTTCAGCGCATAGTGACCGGTTAAGCTGCCAGGGCGTAGTTCAATAATTGCCGCGCCAATAGCCCCTAGCCTTAACGGTTGATCGTTTAGAAGTTGCAGTGCTTGACGCTCAAAAGCCAAAACTGACGGCAGCTTTTCAATTAAGTCAGTGTTTTCAAGAAAGTTTTTTCTTTCATTTATGGCCCCAATGATCTCAGATTTGCTGCTTTGAGTAATCTTAAGAGTGCCGGGCAGGGGCGCTGTATCCGACGGCTTAGACGCCGTATTTTGGCAACCCATAATGACAAGGGCGAGCGCTGGTACAAAATATTTCAACATGGGTCCGTTATAGCATTGTCTTGACGTTGAAGGAACAAAGAAGCAAAACAAAGAAGTAAAACAAAGCGCCAGCAAACAGGACGTGCCAAGTAGGCGAGGAAAGTAGGCGCGCAAGGTAAGCGCGCACTTTTTGTAAATTGGACAAGAGATGATTGTTAGTTAAGTGAGTTGAGAGCTTTAGATCTATCAGGCTACACTCCGGACTCAATTGTTGAGAAGCGAGAAAGCAGTTATGGCATTTGGCGCAAAATTAGAACTTCCTAGCCCTGACTTGGCTCTTCCAGGCCGAGACGCAAGCATGCCGGTACCTGATGGGCATTTTGTTCATGGCCAGCCTTTGGTTGGACCATTTCCCGGGCATTTCAAACAGGTTCAATTCGCTATGGGTTGCTTTTGGGGTGCAGAGCGACGTATGTGGCAGATGCCTGGCGTATTCACTACAGCAGTAGGTTATTCCGGCGGATACACGCCAAACCCCTCATACGAAGAGGTGTGTAGTGGCGGTACGGGGCACACTGAAGCTGTGCTTGTTGTATATGATGAGGGCCAGGTGACTTTTGAACAATTGCTGAAATTGTTTTGGGAGAGCCACAATCCAACAGAGGGTATGCGCCAGGGCAATGATATGGGCACTCAATACCGCTCTGCGATCTATACCTACGACGACGAGCAATTGGAAATTGCGCTGGATAGCAAAGCGCTTTTTCAGCAAGCCCTTATATCTGTGGGTTACGGAGAAATTACAACAGAGATAAACCCTGCCGAGGCGTTTTACTATGCAGAGCATTATCACCAGCAGTACCTTGCCAAGGTGCCCAATGGCTACTGCGGTTTAGCAGGAACCGGCGTTAGTTGTGACATCGCGCCAATAGCGACGATGAGTGGCTAACGCAAAGTATATGTGTTTTTAGATTACCCGGTGGGCTACTAGCCCACTGTAGTCTTGACCTTGCCGCATCGGGTGCATATTTTCGTACTCACTAATCGACCTTGTTTCACATCAAATTGCTTTTTCGCATCATCCTGCCATTTATGAAAACCACTGGCGCAGAGTGTCTTGCCCTTGGCTTTATCCTGGGCCTTGGCTTTACGATATTTACTGAGATGAGTGGGTTGGGTCATCGGTACAGTCTACTGTAAGAATTTGCGTTAACAAATTTCAGTTTTACCATTTGTCCGAAGGTTCCAGGCGAGGGTTGGTTCTGCGCAATACAACAAACATACTTGTGGTCCATTCAGCGAATACTTGGAGGCACTATGTCTATTCCGTCTGGCTTGTCTGGGTCGTCAGCGCCGTCAGAAAGAACTCGGGTGCGCAGAAATGCGCTGAGAGCCCAATACAATCAGCAGACGATTCTTGAGGTTCTGCGATCTCATAGTCTATGCACTGTAGCTTATGTGGTTGCTGGGGAGGCTGCGCCCAGAATTATTCCTCAGCTGTATTTTGTTGAAGACAACTTTCTTTATTTGCATGGTAACCGCCAGAGTGCGTTGTTAAACCACTTGCTCGACGGGGGTGAAGTGGCCATCTCTGTTTTGCTGGTCGACGGCATTGTGGTGGCACGCAGTGGTTTCCACTGCTCGATGAATTACCGCTCGGTGAGTCTATTCGGTACTGGGCAGTTGGTCGAAGGGGCAGAGAAAGCTGCGGCCTTGGATCTATTTGTGGAGGCCTTGATTCCCGGTCATAGCGAATATGCCCGACCGCCCACAAGTGCCGAAAGTGCTGCCACCTCGGTAATGCGTATTCCTCTAGGTGAAATGTCGGCTAAAATTCGTGCTGGCGACCCGGGTGACCCCACAGAAGATTTGGCGCGAGACACTTGGGCAGGTACCATCCCCGCCGGCTATTTGATGGGCGAACCTGTGCCCAGCAAAGACCTTAAAGAGAGCATTCCGGTTCCCGATTACATTAAGAGTGTGGAGTTCGGCGGTTAGGCGCAGCTACCGTCAATTTATTACATAAGGCCAGTATCAGTGTTTGGAAAAATTTTGTTTGTTGTTTTGCCACGAGGTGAGTTTTGAGCCGGGTGGGTGTTGGTGTAGATTTTGGGACCAGTAATTCTGCCGCGGCGATTTTCGACGGTGAGACGGTGCGCCTTGTGCAACTTGAGACCCACGACTCAATTGTGCCCTCTGCAACCTATATCGACCGTACGCTCACCGCAAAGACCGGTCAGTTGGCCGTGGAGCAGTATATCGCCGATAACACCGGCAGGACAGTAGAGCTGATTCCCGAGGTGGTGGGCGAAACCAGCCAGTTTGTCGACGATGGCGGAGGCGAGGAAATCTCCGAAGTACAAACCGCTACGCAAAAGATCTACGGCGCGCCGGTGACTGACAGCAGTTTGCAAGGTCGTTTGTTTCGAGGCACTAAACGCCTATTAGGCGATGAGGAAGTCCGTCGCTTAATGGTCTTTGATCATCCGTTTAGGTTGGTAGCGCTCATCACGCCGCTGCTGTTGCGTATCCGCAAATCTATTGAGGCGGATATCGGCGGCTTTGCCAACGCGCATCTTGGCCACCCCGTGAACTTTGAGGGTAGGGATAAATTTTCTAATCAGCTGGCCATGAGTCGTCTTGGCGAAGCGTTTGGTTATGCTGGCGTTACCCAGCGTAGTTTTTATCCCGAGCCCATAGCGGCCAGCGTGAGCTTTTTGCATGCCAACCCTGATGCACAGGGTGAAACTGTACTGTCTTTGGACTTTGGTGGCGGCACATTGGATTTTTGCTTGCTGCGCCGTCAGGGCCAAGATTTTAATGTAATTGCTACCCACGGCATTGGTTTGGGTGGCGATCATTTAGACCAGATTTTGTTCCGCCAATTGCTCTTTCCCCACCTAGGAAAGGGTGAAATGTGGAAGCGCCGTGGTTTTGACAGAGAGATTGAAACCCGTTTTCCATTCGAAGAATTTGAAGATCTGTTAGTCAATTGGGCTGTGACCTACACGCTCAATCAAAATAAATTCACTACGCCGGTAATGGAGCGAATTGCAGCTGGTGGTCCCAACACGATTAAATTTGAACGTCTGCGCGACATCATTAAGCATAATTTGAGTTATCTGCTCTTCACGCGCATCCGCACATTGAAGGCAGACTTGTCTCGGTCCGACGTGGCGCGCCTAGATGTGCCAGAAATTGATTTAGAGATTGAGCTGTCGCGGCGGGAATTTGAAACCATGATCAGCGAGCCGCTGCAGCGCGTGGCGGAAGCCTTGGACGTGACTGTTGCTAAAGCGGGGCTGCGTAATGACCAGGTAGACATAGTGCTGCGTACTGGTGGATCTAGTCTGATACCTGCGGTGCGTGGTTTGTTGGAAGATCGGTTTCCGGGGCGTGTGGTTGATCACGACCCATTTACCAGTGTGGCTGCGGGTTTGGCCATTGCTAATTATCGGGGGCTGAGTTTTACGCCATAAGCCAGCCATTAACCAAAGCACAAGCCACACATTGATAAAAGACAGGCAGCAGTTTTAACATCTGTGGCCGCGGTTACCCATCTAAGGCACGGTATCAGAGGTCAGTTTTCTGTTAACAGGATTTAATTATGCGCTTACGCCAAGAAGGTCACCCCTTTATTGAGGTTATTCAGACTTATTATCAAGGCTGCAATAACCAAGATTTTGCTCTGATGATGTCTACGTTTACGCCAGATATTGTTCATTACTTTGTAGATCATAGCGCTGTTGTTGGGGCTGAAGCCCTGGCGAATTACTGGTGTAAGGTCGCACCTAAAACCCAAGCCAATTGGGAATTGGACCATGCCGTGGTACAAGAATCTGAAGCTGTGATTGAATGGAGTATGCGTTGGGTGCCCGCGCAAACGGGTGCAGCGGAGATTCTGCGTGGCTCTGAGTGGTATGTGTTTGAGGGCCAGCGCATCAGCGAAATTCGCTCGTACCACTGCAACTATTATCTCAATGCGGTGGAGAATCGTGAACTACATGGTTTTGATTACGCTGCGAGAGGTTATCGGCAATCTTAAAAAGGTATTGCTAGCCTGTTAGTCCGGTGCTGCGTCTTCTACTTCTACTGGCGGCTGCCACTGGGCGTCTAAAGTAGAGAAAAATGACTTCAGCATTCTGTAGGTCAAACCCCAAACAAAGTGCCCTCGTTCTAGTCTGTAGCCATTGCAAATAGTCGGCCTGTTGCCTATCGGATAGGTGTGGGTGTCGTGCAATGAGTTGGCTAATAGTTGGTCCATGGGTGCCCAAACAACTTCTGCTACTTCGTAGTTGGGGTTAAAGATTGGGTCGCCTTCAATCAAAAATACGTGGGGTGCGATGAGCATGTTCAGTACGCGCCCTCTGGGCTGCGCTCGCTCGTGATCCATAGCGCCTAAGTATTCTGCGTCGCTCAAGTCCAAACCGATTTCTTCTTGGGTTTCGCGTATGGCCGCGCCTTTCAAGCCATCGTCGTCATCTTCTAAATGCCCGCCGGGAAATGCCATTTGTCCAGACCATGGGTCACCCTCTTTGTCCGCGCGCTTAATAAACAATACATCGCACAAGGTGTCCGTGGGACGCAGGATAATTGCTACTGCCGCTTGTCGAGTTGTTGCCTGAGGTTCTACAAAACTTGGCTCGAATGCATCCAAGGTTTCTCTAAATTTTTGAAGATTAAACACGCCTGATAGCCAAACCGAAAGATGTCATCATACATAACTGTGGGGCTAGGGTGCGACTTACGCTGAGGAAGTTACATTTATAGCTTTGCAGTAAATTTGACGGCGGCGTTGTGAATGGCGTTTAGAGTGGGATTAGCTTAAATGAGTACGAGCAAATGAATGATCTGGTAAATGATGAATTTAAAGACAGCATTACACAGCAGAGCAAGCGTGAGGCAATTCTTGCCAGCGGCTCCAATCAATGTTTTGTCTGCGGCCCGGCCAACCCTATTGGTTTGGGTGTGCAGTTTCGTATGGACGGCGATGTATGCCGTGCTGAATTCACCCCAGGCCCAGAGCATATGGGCTACGACAATGTCACTCACGGGGGCATTGTCTTCAGTTTGCTAGACGATGTGATGGCTAACTGGGTATGGCTGCAGGGCGACAGGTGCTTTACCGCCAAAGCGGATATTCGCTATAGAGCGGAGTTGCCCGTAGGCACGCCCATTCGTCTTGAAGGCACATGTGTTAAGCGCAAGGGCCGATTAGCACAGATGGAAGGTAAGTTGATTCGTGTTGCAGATGACTTTGTGGTTGCGCAAACCACCGCGAGTTTTATGATGGCCGCCAGCTAGGGCGTTAAGACAACTGGGCAGGCGAAAGGTATTGAGCTGTTGGAATAAAGAATACGTTTTAAGTGGTTGCTCAGCTGCTTAAATAGGATTAGCGTCGCCGTGGTTTTAGAAAACAAGGGAGTCAAGATATGGCGTATGTAACCGCTATTGTGATGTTGGCCTTAGTCCAATATTTTTATTTCAGCATTGAGGTTGGACGTGCGCGAGGCCGATTTGGCGTTGCAGCGCCAGCCATCTCGGGTAACGAAGAATTTGAACGGTACTTTCGCGTCCAGCAAAATACGTTGGAACAGTTAGTGATGTTTATTCCAGCAATATATGCCACAGCCTATTATGGTAATCCGTTATATGCAGCGGCAGCAGGCGTGGTGTTTTTGATCGGTAGAATGTTGTTTTTCAGATCTTATGTTAAAGACCCAGCCAGCCGAACGGTTGGTTTTCTGCTGAGTATGGTGCCAACCCTAGGTATGGTTTTAGCGGCGCTTATTTTGTCCTGCATGACCTTTTTGGGCTAACAGCCGCAAGCGATGTTACTGTTTTTGGTGCAGACAGGTCAGACAGCTCGCATGGCTAGAGTGCAAAAACAGTAAGGCAGATTGCCTGTCTTGCTGTTTGCATTGTCTTATTGCCGCTTGCCAACAGTCCCTCTTTGACCGCGGTTGAGTCTCGCTACAAAATATCCAACCCTTTACGCCGGATATTGGCGTCCCAGCCATTCAAGTATCACTCGATTACTGTCCTCAGGTTTTTCTTGTTGTATCCAGTGCCCACAGGGGAAGCTGGCTACTTCCAAAGTACTCACATGTTGTTCTAAGTTCGGAGATTTCGGCACCATGTCGTAGTCGCCATAAATCATCAGGGTGGGCTGATGAATGTGCTGCTCATAAGCGCCTATAATTTCCCAGTTGCGGGTGAAGTTTCTATACCAATTAATGCCGCCAGTGAATCCAGAGTGGGCAAAGGCATCTAAGAACACCTGCATTTCCTCCTCGCTCATAATTGGGTCCCCTGGCGCGCCCTCTGCAAGCTTGGGGTCTGTCGCCAAATTTATCATGTTCATACCTGCGCCCAATTCCACCTTTGGGTAAAGCCATTGGTTGGTGCGGTAGATATTATTGAGGAATTGCTTTGCATTGTTGGCAAATACCTCATCTGCCACACCGTACTGGCGGTTGAAGTGGACCATGTAAAAGTCTGTGCCTAATTTTTCTTCCCAAAAACGCACCCATTCGGTTGGCCCGCGTTCCATAAACGGCACACTGAGGTTAATCACATGTGACACTCTTTCGCGGTGAATCATGGCCATGTTCCAGACAATGATTGCGCCCCAGTCATGACCAATAAAGCAGGCGTCTTTGTAGCCAAAATGATCCAACAAAGCAGCAAGGTCGCCGGTCATTTTATTAATGTCGTAGTCAACTATCTCGCTGGGCTTGGTAGATTTGCCGTAACCACGCTGGTTGGGAACGATGACGTGATATCCCGCGTCTACCAATGGCTGTATTTGGTGCCGCCAAGAGTAGGCGTGCTCTGGCCAGCCATGACAAAGCACTAAAGGCTTACCCGCGCCTGCGGTGAATACCTCCAGCTCTACGCCGTTTACTGCAATCATTTGGGCTTGTGGAAAATCCATGCCTGCTCTCCAAAAAAAATAAAAGTAAAAAGAAAAAATTTAGGTTAACGGTATTTAGCAGTTGGGTCATTAAGGCAAACGTCATTAATTCACTTTGGTCCATTTCGCCTAGATTGGAGAACTTGCCAATCTCTAGGTTTTTGTGTTTTTGTGTTTTTGACTTCTGGTCTTGGAAAGATTCCTCGCCGTAAGGGTCCAATTTTTTTGTCAATACAACCTGCTAGAGAGGGGCGAACAATGAGCGAGATTAATCAAAAGAAGTTAGAGGGCTTTGTTAAGCAAACGGGCGGCATGGTGGCCGCAGGCTTTAACTGCGCCATCTCAGTCTTGGGTGACCGGCTAGGTCTGTTTAAAGGCTTGTGGGAACACGGCCCGTGTACCAGTGAGCAGTTGGCTAAGGCGCTGAGTTTGCACGAACGCTGGGTGCGGGAGTGGCTTTACCATCAAACCTGTATTGGCCAGGTCGAGTTCAGTGATGAGGTCGGTGTGTTCTCTCTCTCGCCTGAAGCCCACGCGGTGTTGGTAGATCAAAGTCATCCGGCGTTTTTGATGGGGGGTTACGATTCTGCCCTTGCAGTGTTCCCGGCTGTAGAGAAACTAGAGCAATCTTTTCGTACCGGCATTGGTATGAGCTATGACGACCACGGACCCAATTGCGCCTGCGGCATTGAACGCATGGGGGCTTTCACCAATCAGTATCAGTTGGTGCCTGAACTATTGCCCCTTGTGCCGGGTATGACTGAGCGTTTAACCGCCGGCGGGATGGTGGCAGACGTAGGTTGTGGCGGCGCAATATCAACCATAGCAATGGCCCAAGCTTTTCCAAATTCGCAGTTTATAGGCTACGACACTTCCGAAAATGCCTTGGACCGTGCGCGCGCAAATGTTGCTGACGCCAGGCTGACTAATATTCGTTTGGTGAATCCCTTTGAGGAAGCGATGCCATCAACAGATACTTTTGATTTGGTCACTACCTTTGATGTTATTCACGACACCCCATATCCAGATGCTTTAATAGCCGATATTCATGGGTGTCTGAAGCAAGACGGTTACTGGCTGTGTGAGGACATTCGCGGCTTTGAATCTTTTCAGGAAAATCTACGTAACCACCCAATCGCTGGGCTGCTTTATGGTTTCTCCGTGATGGTCTGCATGAATTCCGGCATGTCCACTGCAGATGGCGCAGGGCTAGGTACTCTTGGGTTCACGCATGATTTGGCTAAGGAGATGACTGCGGCGGCTGGGTTTACTGGTTTTTCGCAACTGCCTTTTGAGAATTCGATGAACAACTATTATCTGCTTTCCAAGTAGTACGACGCTCGTTCGGCAGAGCCTAGTCTTAATCAAGGCCAATAATGTGCTCTGCCTAGTGTTGCTTTGATTTCTATTCGGCAGTTTAGTGCCTGTTGTGGCGCGAAATACTTGAATATCTCATTAAAAACGTGGAATCTGCTCGCTCCTTATTGATTAGAGCGAACTATGAGCGACGGCGAACATCGCGGACCCAAGGGCTTGGGTTTTGACACCTTGTCACTCCATGCCGGCCAAGTGCCAGATCCAACTACCGGTGCTCGAGCGACACCCATTTACCAATCGGCGGCCTTTGTTTTTCCAGATTCGGATGTGGCAGTGGGCTTGTTCAATCTTGAGCGCGCGGGCCATGTTTACTCCCGTTTATCTAATCCAACTAACGCGGTTTTAGAGGAGCGCATGGCCGCCCTAGATCATGGCGTGGGTTCCATTGTTACCGCCAGCGGTCAGGCCGCCATTCACTTAGCCATTACCACGCTGCTCAGCGCCGGTGATCACATTGTTGCCTCTAGGTCTTTGTATGGCGGCACCCACAATCTATTTCAGTACACGCTTTCGCGGTTTGGTATTTCTACAACCTTTGTCGATCCCCGTGACTTCGATGCTTTCACTCATGCGATTCAGCCCAACACTAAGGTGATATTTGGCGAGGTGTTGGGCAACCCCGGTTTGGAAGTATTGGATATTCCTCAGCTTTCGAGACTGGCCCATGACCACGGCTTGCCCCTGATGATTGATGCCACCTTTGTAACGCCCTATCTCTGCCGACCCATTGATCTAGGTGCAGATATTGTTGTGCATTCTGCAACTAAGTTTCTCAGCGGCCACGGTGTGGTGGTTGGCGGCGTAGTGGTGGACGGTGGAACCTTTGATTGGCGCGGCAAAGAAAAATTCCCGACACTGAGTCAGCCCTATGAAGGCTTTCACGATTTAGTCTTTGCTGAGGAGTTTGGACCACTGGCCTTTATCACTCGTGCGCGTAGAGAAGGCATTCGGGATTTTGGTGCCTGTATGGCGCCTATGACTGCATTCCAAATCTTACAGGGGTTAGAAACCTTGCCACTGCGCATGCAGCGCCATGTGGACAATGCCTTAGAGGTGGCCAAGTACCTTGAAGGCCACGACATGGTGGAGTCTGTCAGTTACCCCGGTTTAGAAAGTCATCCTGACTATGCGTTAGCGCAAACCATGTTGCCTAAAGGCGCGGGTGCGGTGTTTAGTTTTGAATTAAAAGGCGGTCGCGCAGCGGGTCGCACGTTCATTGAAAGTTTAGATATATTTTCTCACCTAGCCAATGTGGGTGATGCTAAATCTTTAGTCATTCACCCAGCGAGTACTACCCATCACCGAATGGACGAAGCAAGTTTGTTGGCCTCTGGTATTGGGCCGGGTTTAGTACGCCTTAGTATTGGATTGGAAGACCCTGTGGACCTTATTGCAGATTTGAAGAAAGGTTTGCGTGGTGTGGAAAAATCTTTGAGGAAGCCATCATGATTTTGCAGTTGAATGGTGAACAAGTTTATTACGGCACCGGCAGTGGGCATTGGAAAAAAGGCGCTAAAAGCATAGTTTTTGTGCATGGCGCAGGGTTCGACCACAGCATTTGGGTGATGCCCGCTCGATATTTTGCGCGGCATGGATTTAATATTATTGCCCTAGATTTGCCCGGACACGGCCAAAGTAGTGGCGCACTTTTAACTTCTATAGATGCCATGGCTGACTGGGTGGCCCAAGTCGTTGGCGCGGTTGCTGATGATGCAAATGCACAAGCCACAGTGATAGGTCACAGCATGGGTTCATTGATTGCCATGAACATGGCTGGGCGGCACAAGGCAACTGTTGAGCAAATTGCATTGCTTGGCACTTCCGCACCTATGCCGGTTACAAACTTGTTGTTAGATGCAGCGAAAGATAACCATCATGCAGCCATTGATATGACCAACACGTGGAGTCATAGCCAAAGAAGCATAATGGGGTCTAGCGACAATCCAGGAGTTTCTAATATTCACGCCGGTGAGCGTTGGTTAGAGCGGGCAGGCGAGAGCGTTTTATATACGGATTTGGCTGCCTGTAATGCATTTGATGCCGCAGAATTGCCGCCAGTCAAATGCCCCGCATTGGTTATTACAGGTGGTGACGACAAAATGACCCCTGCAAAAGCGGGTATCGCAGTTGCACAGATGTTGCCAAATGCACACGTTGCAAACCTTCCCAGTTGCGGGCACTCGATGCTCACAGAGCAACCCAATCAGGTACTGGATGCGCTTTCAGGATTTATCTTGTCCTAGCTTAGTCGCTAAGCTGTTCTTTAAGCGCAGCAGTGACTGCCGTTTCTAGGGCCTGATGCTGACCGCTGAAAAAGTGGTCAGCGTCAGCTATAACCTGAGTCTTCGCGGCGCCAAGCTCCGCCAGAGCAGTGAGGTCGACATAGTCATCATTTGCGCCTGCGACGATAGAAATTCTCTCATCAATTAGACACTCTCGTTTGCTGAAGGTCATGGCTGCATTAGGGGGGGCAATGAGGAGGGTCTTGGTGTGTGTGTTTTGTTCGGCGCTGGCTTTTCTTAGATGGGCTAATTCAGGCAATGCTTGCCAAAGCATATTTGCACCGAAAGAGTAACCAATTATTAGTATCTGGTTAAATTCTCGGCTTTGTGCAAGCCATTCGTAAGCTGCAATAACATCACCAACCTCTGGGCTTAGTTTTGCGTCAACACTTATGCTTGGGCTGAAATCTCCCCGACCACTGATGCCTTGGCTTGCGCCGACACCCCGAAAGTTAAATTTAAGGGTCGCAATATTTTCGGCCAGGCAAGCATCTCCTGCGGTTTGTAAAACGCCATCGTGCATGGAGCCGCCATACAGCGGGTGCGGGTGGCATAACAGGGCGGCTATTTTTCCGGCCTGTGCAGGGCGGGCCAGCTCTGCTTCTAATTGCCCTTCCGGGCCAGCAACAAAAAATCTCTCAATGGTCATATCTTTTCATATTAAGGCGCTTTTTCTACTGGATCGTGAGTAAACAGGGGGGAGTATCCAACATTTACCATGCTAGGTAAAAGAGGATTCTTCTGGCGCTGGGTCGCCCGTAGATTTTTTGTTGTATTACGCCAAGCTACATAAGGCACGGAATAAGGCATGGAATAAGGCTTGGATCCACTCATTCAGGTCTGCGAATTTGTGCTTAAATTGAAGATTAGAATAGAGGAGTGAGCGCGTGATTGATTTATATACTTGGCCTACACCAAATGGCCGCAAGGTTTCCATAGCCTTAGAAGAGTTCGGCTTAGAATATGCTGCCCATGCAGTGAATTTACAAAAGGACGAACAGTTTGCGCCAGAGTTCCTAGCCATTTCTCCCAACAATAAAATTCCCGCTATTGTAGATCGCAGTAATAATCAGGCGGTTATGGAGTCTGGGGCGATCCTCATTTATTTGGCTGAAAAATGTGATCAGTTTTGGGGCGAGAACCGTTATGACACCCTGCAGTGGTTAATGTTGCAGATGGGGGGCATTGGACCCATGTTGGGTCAGGTGCATTATTTTAAGAAATATAATTCAGGTAAGTCGGTCTATGCCGAAGAGCGTTTTTATCAGGAGGCGCAGCGCTTATACGGTGTGTTAGATCGGCGGCTAGGTGACGCTGAGTATTTGGCGGGTGAGTACTCAATTGCAGATATGGCCACTTGGCCCTGGGTTTCCCGGTTCGAATGGCAGCAAATTTCGCTTACCGAATACCCAAATGTAAAACGTTGGTACGCGCAGATTGCTGACAGAACCGCCGTGCAAAAAGGCTATGATGTGCCGATGTTTGTGAACGCTATTCCCCAAGCCGACTAGTCGGGGTCAGCGCAGTTTGCTGGCAATTTTTTGGATCAGCGTTTTGGCGGCGTCTTCGCTATAGGGTTGAGCTTCACCCACACCCCACACAGGGGCAGGCCAAGCAGCATCATTGGTCTGCCGCGCAATGATATGAATATGCAGCTGAGGCACCATATTACCCAGCGCGCCAACGTTCATCTTGTGCGCTTGGGTCACGCTCTCCAAGACTTCTGAAACTTGGGCAATCTCTTGAGTTACGGCTTGGTATTGCTTTGTGGATAGGTTGTGCAAGTCGCGCATGTCACTGACCTGGGGCACCAAAATTAGCCATGGATACCGCGCATCGTTCATCAGCAAGAGTTGGCCCACCTCTAGGCGAAGTACCTCAAAAGTGTCTGCCGCAAGTTTGCTGTGGAGTATGAAATCATTCATAAATTGGCTTCTTCAATTGTTTAAAACGGCTGGGTGCCGGCTATTGTGGTGCGGTGCATGACCCGGCGATAACCGTTGTAGCCACCTTGAGCGCAGTGCATAACAGTTCTGTTATCCCACATGGTGAGCATATCCTCTGCCCAAGTATGTACGTATATAAACTCTGGTTTAAGGAGGTGGGCGAAGAGCTTTTCTAATAACTCATCGCTGTCTTTTTCAGTCAATTCGTTCACTTTTAAAGTGTAAACCGGGTTAATCCATAGACCTTTGCGCCCCGAGTCTGGGTGGGTTCTAACCAATGGGTGCTCTTGTGTGTCCCATGCTTTCTCGCTGGGCAGAATTTTCATGCCGATGCGCTCGCCACCTTTTTTGTACGCCTCATGGCTATAAGATCTTCTGGCGCTGTGGGTTGTAGTCATGGCGTCGAGGGCATCACGCAGGGCCGGGTCTAGGGCTTCATAGGCGCGAATACCGTCGGCATAATGGGTGTCGCCGCCAACGGGCGGTACTATTTTGGCGTGCAAAATTGTCGCGCTGGGCGGGGTCAGTTGAAAGGACCAGTCTGAGTGCCAACTACCGCCAAAGGGGGCTATGTCCTCGTTAGGCTCGCGCCGCACCTCTAAAATATTGTTGTGGCCCTCTATAGATTCAACATAAGGGTCATCGCCGAAGTGGCCAATGGATAGGCTAAATTGTTCTAGTTGGGGATGATCTAAGGGTTGGTTAGGAAAGTAGACAACTTGGTACTGATGCCATATGTCCTTAATTTCCTTAACGAGATCTTCAGAGAGTGGTGATTGCAGTTGTATGCCTTCGATGCGTGCACCAAAGTTATTAGCATGTGGGGTAACGGTTAAATTGCTCACTGAACTTTCCTTCTAATTTTTGGGGTCCTAAAGAGAGGCCTGGCAAGCCTCTCATTCGATCTTTTGCCGACTAACCCACGCCGCCATTTTGGCAGTTTGCAGTTTTTTTGGGCAGAGGGCAGTCTGTTTAGTTGTTTTGTAGGTAAACGGCCAACAGTGTGGCGATCAATATACCTGCGCCAAAAAGCCGAAAGACTACTTGCCTAGGACCGGCGTGTGTTTGCTCGTCTGCTTGGGTTGATTTGCCGTTACGCAGCCGCTTTATGGCAGATGAAATGCTCCATATGACGAGCAAAATAAAACACAGTGGCAAAATGTACTTAATGAAAATAAGCATCGTCTACCTCGTGGTTTGTTGCGTGGTTTTCATTTTAGGTCTGCTTTTCATACTAGGTTTGTTTTTTTGGTCTTCTTTTCTTTTCCGAAGTCGCCTGAGCATAACCATCATCGAGGCGTGAAGTCCATTATGCGTCTAAGTGTTGCTCCGCATGAATGAAAAGTAGGCATTTATGTACCAATTTATGGACGAACGGAGGTAGTGCATCCGTTGATGACTTCAAGCACAATGCGTCATGGCGATGGTTGCTCAGACACTGTAATTAACGCAGGCAGAGCGTTCCATGGCAGTCTGCTGAGGGGCAGCTTGGCAGTTTGGTGCGAAGCAAAAGTATGTTTCAATCCAAAGGTCAAAATAGCAATACTCCAATCCATATTCGAAATAGAACGGGTGACATCTAGAATTATGAATGAAAGAACAGCTGCAGAACGTGACGCTCCCATATACGGATCATTCCGTGAGTTATTTACTAAGGGTTTCGAGTTAGACACGCCAACATGCGTCTTCATGATTGGTACTCATATTGCCGCTGTAGTGTTGGGTATATGGCTTTTTACCTATGCGCCAAGCGAGTGGGTGTGGGCGGCAACGATTTGGATTGTTATTCAATTTTTCCTCGGCTCAGGTTCAACTACTCTCTATACCCACCGCCTTATTACCCATAAGGCCGCAAAGCACGTATCAGCGCCGGTGCATTGGTTTTTCTGTTTTTTTGGACAAATTTTTAGTGTCCAAGGCAGTGTACGCCGCTGGTCAGCAAACCACTCACTGCACCACGGTGTAGACAGACACGGTAAGAAGGAACTCGATCCCTACAGTGCCACTTGGTTCGACGGTCCCATTAGAAATTTCGTTTGGTCACATACCCTTAGCCATATGTGCAACCACCCCGAGTCAGAAGAATATACGCGCTCGCACAACGCCAAACGTCACTGGATCATTATGTTGCAAGACAAGTGGTATGGCTTGCTAACCACGTTTTGGCTGTTTTTGTTTCCCATGGCGTTAGGCTATGCCTTAGGCGGCTGGTATGGCTTTTTTGGTCTAATGGCTGGCTCTATGCTGGGCACCATCTTGGTTCAGCACAACACTTGGACCGTGAACAGCGTGACGCATATGTGGGGCAAGACCGACGGTCTAATCAGCTCTGCATCTAATAATTACGTTTGGTTAGGACCGCTAGGTGAGGGCAACCATCACGGCGATCATCACGACTACCCACGAGACTACCGCAATGGTTTTGGTGTTTCAGGTTGGTTGTTAGACCCAACACGGTATGGAATTTTGGCCCTGCGTGCCTGTAATTTAGTGCGTGGCCTGAACAGAGCGACTGAGAAGGAAGAGGCGGAAATTATTGCCGGTCGCGAAATTGCTCAGGTAAGCAGTATGACCGCATTCAATCGCGAAGCGGCTGCTCTGAAGAAGCAACTCGACACTCGGGTAATGGAGCTGAAGAACGATTGGATAGAAGCCTTGGCTCATTGGGAAACGCTCAAGCAGGAGTCTAAATTGCTTCAGCAAGCGGCGGATCGTCGGGACGAGCTGGCCAAAGAAATTGCTCAGGCTCGCGCCCATGTAAATATGCGCAAAAATGCATTTTTTGCTGAGCTAGAGGCGCTGCGAACGCAAGCGATGAGCTTTTCCGCGTAAGCTCGATGCATTAGCGAGTGCGCTTTAAACCACTTAAGTGGGGTGCGTACTCGCTCTTTTCCTACCTTCTCATCACCCCCAGCGGCTTCACCTGATCTAATACACTGGTTGTTCAATAAGGCCCAGAGTGGTCTATGATCTGCACTGCGCAGATGAATTACTGGAAATTAGCCTTGACTCAATGGATGACCGAACACTGGCTAGCAATGGTCCTATTGCTGACTTACTCGCTGCTGCTGGTACACAACGCCTATATAGGCAGCAAGATCAGCGCCGGGCTAGATGACTTCTACGTTGGCGGTCGCAAAATGAGTGGGCTTGCCATTGGCATCTCCTTCTTCGCCACCTTTGCATCCACCAACAGCTACATTGGACACGCGGGTAAGGGCTATACCTATGGGCTGGCATGGATGGCTATGCCGCTTATGCTCATATTCTTCACCTACATCACATGGCGCTGGATTGGCCCAAAGACGAGGCGCTTGGCGGCTAGATTTGATGCGCTGACGTTGCCCGACTTTCTTGCCAGTCGCTTTCTTAGACCCCTAGAAGGTAAAGGCGTTGCGCAAAAACACCCTCTGCTGATTGTCTCCGGTCTTATCATTGTTTTTTGTAGCTTGCTCTACTTGGTCGCCATCTTTAAAGGTGTAGGGCATCTATTTGAGCGTTTTTTTGATGTGCCCTATGAAGTGGCCATTGGTATTGCACTTGTCATTGTGATGCTCTACACCAGCGTCGGCGGCTTTGTTTCTGTGGTGCGCACCGATGTCATTCAAGGCGTTTTAATGATGGTCGGCGCGGTCACCATCTTCTATTTCGTTACCTCTGCTGCGGGTGGTGTGGGCGCTTTAGTGGATTTGAGCGAGATGCCCTCTAAGGATTTTCTCTTCGACCTAAATGGCGGTATCCCCTTTGTTGTGTTGTTAGGTATTGCCCTTTCAGGTTCGTTAAAACTGATTGTTGACCCCCGGCAAACGTCCCGATTTTATGCACTCAAAGACGAGGCGTCCTTGCGGCAGGGTATGTGGGCTGCGGTAATAGGCCTGACTATTGTGCAGTTGTGTTTATACCCCGTCGGCATTTACGCCCATCTGCTGATGTCCGGCGTTACGGATACCGATTTGATTATTCCAACACTGGTTAACGACCCTTCAGTTTTCCCAATCTGGGCAGGGGACTTTTTGTTTATTGCCATTATTGCAGCGGCAATGTCCTCAATGGACAGCGTGCTGTTAGTGGCGGCGTCGACGTTTTATAAAAACTTGGTTCAGCCCTTTAACCTGTCCAGCGCACAAATATTTCCCCTAGCTTGGACTAGGGCCGCGGTTCTATTGCTTGCGGTCATATCTGCTGGGTTCGCATTGAATCCTCCGGGCGACATTCTCGCCATTACCATATTTTCTGGCAGCCTATACGCAGCCTGTTTTTTTCCGGCGGTGGTGTGCGGTTTGTACTGGCAAGGAGGTAGCGCGTCAGGGGTGTTGGCGTCTATGGCAGTAGGTGTAGTGACATTGCTCGCATGGATAGGGTCTGGCATGAGCAGTGTGCTGCACGAGGTTTTCCCAGCGCTAGCAGCGTCCCTGCTGGTTTACGTTGTTGTCGGATTTTATAGCCGCGAAGTAGTGGACCTAGAGCTGATGGTGGGGCGAGATTCGCCGTTGGATCAATGAGTGAGCTAGGCCTAGCTACCTCTATCACCTTAGCGTTAACGGGTATTCGCTTCTAAGATTTTCTGGGCCAATCCATGACACTTCACTGACCCCGCAGGTTTTGCAATTTAATCTTTCGAAGGTTTGGTGCTCACCGAGCGCGACCACCAAACTGCCATTAGCCTAAACTGAACGAGTAGTAGACCAAGGGTTATCAGCAATATAGATAGGGTGGCAGCGTTAAAGAGGGCAAACACCCACTCGTAGATGCCATACACCAACAACAGAGCAATGCTGCCAATAACGAGTTGAAAGTCGCGCCAGCCTGCCGTTGTAGTGCCGGTAAAAAATTCGCTGTTATCGCCGTCCAGACGGGCTTTGCACATGGTGCCATGAGCTATCCAATTTATTGTCAATATCAGCACTGCCACCAAAACCATCCAAGGGCCAATGAGCTGCGCTGTTAACATTTGAATGATCGAAAACTGGATTAAGCCAACCGTAAAGGGCATAACAAATTCTTGCATTGTGGGCACCCAGAGAAATCTTGTTACGTTTGTGGCGTAGGATACCCAGACTAAAATGGTGCCAATAAACGTGATCGAAACTTGTAGCCAAGACAGCAGCGCCTGCCAAGTTAATGCAAATAGATAAGGTATTTCGATAATGAAAGATCAAAGTAACTCCAGCGCAAAGGCCTGCATTATGCCCAGAAGTGTCAGCACTAATGCGGGGACGTTATGTTTTACTCGGCTGGTGGTGTCTTGCATGGAGAACACCTTTCTTGAGGGTACGAGTGAGGGTGACTAGAGTTTAACAGGTACTGATTAGAACCAATGTTCGGGCGTTTGTGTTTTCAAGGCCCGCACTTCGCTTTGTCGTTGCTGACCTAGCAATCGTACCTAAACTAATTGTGTCTAGACGATTCGGCGCCCTTATTGTGTCAAGGATGCCGAATCTTTCACAAACTATGTCTCGACAGCTATGCGCTCGCTTCTTCAGTTACCCGCTTAATGCTTGGGCGCTCAGCCAAATGTTCCATCAGCCCTGCGATCTGAGGGTAGTCAGCCAGGATGTCCTTATTAAACATCTTCTGGCCAATGGTTGAGGCCAAACCAAAGGAGTAGTACGTATATAGGTCCGCAATACTGAATGTGTCACCGGCAGCGTATGGGCTACATACCATCAGTTGCCCAACAGCCTGCATACCTCTATCCAAGTCCTTTTCCGTGCTGGCTTTGGTTTCATCGCTCACAGGCGTGTTGAACAATGCTTCTGGTAAACAGCGTCTCGCCACTAGCTCTACATTCAATTTGATGTGGCAGGCTAGTTCTACAGCTTTGGCTGCCGCAAATGGATCAGCTGGCACCATGGAAGGTGATGGCTGTAGGCGCTCTAGATAGTCAATAATGGCTAGAGACTCTGAGATGTACTGACCATCAACGCCAATTGAAGGCATTTTGCCCATAGGGGTTCTAGCTAGGTTGTCGTCTTTTTGGGTGGGCGGCGCTTTAACTTCTTCAAAGTCTAAGCCTTTTTCGATGAGTACAGCTTTTACTAGGCTGTAGTAGTTGCTCATTCGTAGTCCGTATAACTGGATCATAAGTCTCCCTCAAATTTTGTTTTATTTTGTGGGCCGAGTTTAACCGACTCAGTCTTGAATTTGCACGGTACTGTTTTGGCGGCTGGCGCCTAAGTGCGTCAAATGCTGCTGCCCCGAACGTTTTTCAACACATTTTCTTAAACATTGGCGACCGGTTTTTAGACTTCTGAACAATTATTGCCCCCGCGTGGCCCAAGTTGCCTATCATGGCAGTAGAGCGCTTTAAGCGTCGAGAATCGAGGAAAAAAGTCCATTGCAGTCCGATATAGAAAATCTTCAAGGCGTGTTGCGAAAGCACGAGCGGATATTGGTCATTTCTGGCGCGGGTATTAGCACCAATTCTGGAATTGGCGACTACCGGGACCAAAAGGGTGACTGGAAAAGAGTTCAACCAGTTAAGCACCAAGCGTTTATGGCCAGTCATGAGTGGCGACAACGGTATTGGGGGCGCAGCCAGCTGGGTTATCCGTCATTTTTGCAAGCACAGCCCAATGAGGGTCACCAAGCGTTGGCGCAGTTAGAAGCCCAAGGCAATGTGTTTGCGCTGATCACCCAGAATGTGGACCGGCTTCATCAAAAGGCCGGGCAGCAAACTGTCATTGATTTGCACGGCCGCCTCGATCAGGTGATATGCACTGCGTGCGGTCAATTGGAAGCGCGTGACGACATTCAGCTTTGGCTAGAAGCCCACAACCCTCGCCTGCAAGCGGAGTCATTTGTGCCTGCGCCAGATGGCGATGCAGATTTGGAGGTGGAGTTTTCGCAAATACAGGTTCCTGGGTGTTCGCTCTGCGATGGCATTCTCAAACCTCATGTTGTGTTCTTTGGCGATTCGGTGCCCAAGCCCGTTGTCGAGCAGGCGTACTCTTGGGTAGCCCAGGCCGATGCGGTTTTGGTTGTAGGCACTTCACTCATGGTCTACTCAAGCTACCGCTTTGTTCGTAAGGCTAATGAGCGCTCAATACCCATCGTCGCCATCAATAACGGCGTTACTCGAGCGGATGAGCTGTTTGCAATGAAGGTGAGTGGCGATTGCTCTGAGCTTTTGCGCCAGTTGGTTTAGTGCACCTTTTTAGATTGATGCAGATCTATCCAAATCTGTGCAAAAGAGGAAAAAAGAGTACAGTTGCGGCGTCTAGGTGGCTTTTGTGTAAATACTTCTGTCATGCAAAAGCTCAATATCTGTGCAAATTTTTGAGGGTGAATAGTGATGAGATCCGTCAACTTTTCTCGCTTTTTACAACTTAGTAGTCAACGACTGGGGGGCGCAATGCTCAATGGGCAATTGTCAAATCTACGAGTTCCTTCGTGATGCGAACTGGGCCCAAACTGCTGGTGGTGCTGATCAGCAGCCTTTGGGTCAGCCCAGTAGCAATGGCAGAGGTCAACGCTAATACTAATGGGCAGGGTGAAAGCCTTACTACTTCCGATGATGCGGCGGTAGATAATGGGGAGGCAGGCCCTGAACTCACACTTGAAGAGATTCTTAATCAAGACCCGCAAAAAGAAGACTATGTGGAAGAGCGCAACTGCATATCCGCCCATAGAATTCGCAACGTTAAAGTTCTAGACGAGCACCATGTTATTTTCAATATGCGCCGCAACAAGCGCTATTTGGTGCAGTTCAAGCACCGCTGTTTTGGCCTTAAACCCAATCAACCTGTTAGTTATGAAGTGAATTCCTCACAAGTGTGTAAGTTTGACTCCATTCAAGGGTTAGAAAATTTTGCTGGGCGTCTACAGGCAGGTCAGCGCTGCAGAATATCGGGATTTCAAAGCATCTCCGAAGAGCAGGTAGCAGTGCTTAAAGAGACGCTGAAGAATGATAGGCAGCGCGCTCGCGAGGAGCGCAAAGCCAGACGCGAGGCCGAACACAAAGCGCGTAAGGCCAAACGCAAGGTCTAGGCCTACATTAGTCGTTAGCGCCAGCGTTCTAGGACGCCAGCGATCTAGAACGCTAGCGATCTAGGACGATATCCGCCAATTGCTGAAGCTCTACAACGCTACGCGCGGAAACATTCAGCGAAGTGACCGGGGTTTCGTCCCAAGCTTGTAGGCGATCTTTAATTTTGTCTACCGACCCTACAAGCGATATTTCATCAGCCAGTGCAGTAGGTACAGCCATCGCGGCCTCGTCCTTTTTGCCCGCCAAATAAAGATCTTGGATCTTTTCAGCTTCAGCCTCAAATCCCATACGCCCAATTAGTTCCTTGTGGAAGTTGCGATCTTTAGCGCCCATGCCACCAATGTACAGTGCCAGCATATGCTTAATTGGAATCAGCCCCTTTTCTTCATCGTCAGTAATGTTAACAACAAGTCCTTGTGTGACCTCAAAGTCTGCTTTGGCATTAGAAAGGGATGCCGAATAAACATCTTGCCTGAACGGCGAGTAGTACAAGGGTAACCAACCGTCCGCAATTTCGGCTGCTAGCGCTACGTTCTTCGGTCCCTCAGCGCCCATCATAATAGGAAGGTCTGCGCGTAACGGATGCACAATAGGCTTTAACGGTTTGCCCAAGCCCCAAGATCCTTCGCCAGTAAATGGCAGTGGATAGTGTTCGCCGTCATTAGAAACGGGGTTTTCTCGCGCTAAAACCTGACGAATAATGTCAATGTACTCACGGGTTCTAGCCAACGGTTTGGAGAAAGGCGCACCGTACCAACCCTCAACTACCTGCGGGCCAGATACACCTAGGCCAAGAATCATTCTGCCATTGGAAAGGTGATCCATAGTCAGCGCAGCCATGGCCATGGCAGTTGGCGTGCGTGCAGAAATTTGGCAAATACCTGTGCCTAGACGAATTTTGCTGGTTTGCGCACCAATCCATGCGAGAGGTGTAATGGCATCACTGCCATAAGCTTCAGCGGTCCACACTGAGTCGTAACCCAACGCCTCGGCTTGTTGCGCCATTTGAATATGGTGGGTGGGCGGAGTTGATCCCCAATAACCCAGCATCAGTCCTAATTTCATATCACTCATTGTCCTCTCCTAATTTTGGTTGGCAGGTTGCATCCCATGCCTCTGAGCGGTTTGCTCAAAGCCCTTCAACTCTGCTTTTTCCCTCAGTTTTTAAACTCGGCCTTTTAACTCGATTTCTTAAATCAGTCTTTCAATTCAGGTTTTTAACGCAGCGCTAAAACGCTACCTTTCGATTTTTTTCTCAATTGCAGAGTGCAACTAAGCGCTAACCTCTTTGCCATTTGCAGTTTTTTGCCGATCCGCCAAAGTCTCTAAGTTGGCCTGGTGGCTCTCACGATCTATTTTATAATGGGAGACAATCCAAATCGCAAATAGACAAAGCGAGCAATATAGTGGCAGGAAGAAGGTGGCTAGGTCGTAGCGAATCTCCCAAGTGACTTGGGTTACCGAGGTAATACTGTCCAGGCCAACCAGAGAAACGATGGTGCCCGCCGAGATAATGCCTCCTGCTGATACGGCCTTGTAAGCAAAGCCTCGAGCAGCGTAAAACAATCCTTCAGAGCGCCGCTGGGTATGTACTTCGCTGTCTTCAACTACATCAGCCATCATTGAGTCTAGTAGTACGCCGCCGATCACCAGCCCAACGACTTCTGCAACGATAAACATGGAATAGCAGGCTAGGCTCAGCCAGCTGCCCATTTCGGGCCAAATACCGCTGAGCAATAAGATGTAGGGTATTGGGTATAGGGCCAGTCTAAAGAGCAGTGCGCAAATGGCCGTGCGCGGTTTACCGTAGCGGGTTGCAAAATACGGGGTTGCCCAATAAGCGATGATGGGTGAGATTAAGACGCAGATGCCTGTCGTGGCAATTTGATTGCCGGAAAAACCAAAGAAATAGACGGTGTTGTACAGGTAAAGGGCGGTGCCTAAGCCGCCTGCAATACCGACTACTAAGCCGTAGCCGAACAGTGAGCCAAAGTTACGGTTTTTGACGCTTTGAAAAATCTGACCAATTTCTTTAGCGATTTCATTAAGCTTAAATGTATCGCTAGGTCTTTCTAAGCCGGCTGCGATTTTTTGCGTGCCTAAGGCAGACATGATAATTGTTCCCGCAATAACGATTGCGCCAACGGTTCCGTAAATTGCGTAGCCGGTGGCAGACGCCACGCCGTATGCGCCCACCCAAAAAAAGAAGTTCACCGTGTGAATGCCATTGCCCCCGTACCAGCCAAAGCCATGGCGTAAGGCAAGCCAGCGATTTCGTTGATCATAGTCTTGCTCTAAATCAGGCAGCAGTGCCGTAGACGGCACTTCAAACAAGGTGGTTCCTGTGCGTATGAGCAGAGCTAGGGTGAGGATGTACCAGAACCCAGTCATTGGTGTGTCGATATCAATCACGGGGTTAAACAAGGCATAAAATGCGAGTGGAAATATGACCAAACTCGAGTACATAAATGGGTGTCTGCGACCATACTTAGAATTGGTTTTATCTGACCAATGCCCAAGCAGTAGATCCGAAACCGAGTCCCACAGCATGGCAATTGCCAGCGCAATAGCGGCCAGGTATCCGGGAATCCCCAGAACTTGGTTTGCGAAAATAAGTAGTAAGTAGCTAAAGGCGTTATCTTTGATGCCATAGGCCATAGATGCTGAACCGTAGAACCAAAATACCGGGCGTTTTTCTAACGGTGTTGGATCGTAGTCGACTGCGTTATTCACGAGGCTCTCCCGTATTATTATTATTTTTCCTCGCCCTTAAGTTAGCATTAGTTAGGTAAATTAAGTCAAATTTTGCCCACTGGGTTGCAACGGCTGTTGAGGGTTTTAGCGTTCTATTTTTGCTCGGTTGTTGAGCACGTTTAGGGCCTAGGCTATAGTCCTTGCTTCCAGCCTAGCCTTAAAAGTAGGGGCGTTACCGCCTAGTTATGAGCAAATTAACTTTGCCAGCTTCACATCGATCTCCGGGTACCAGTGGTTACAGTACTCAAGAGGTAGCAGATCTTCTCAATATTGGCCCAGATCATATACGCCACTATGTGCGCAGGGATCTTCTTAAGCCTATGCGCAACGGTCGCGGGCATTTTCGTTTCTCTTTTCAAGATGTGGTTTTTTTGCGTACCGCGAAGGCTTTGCGCGATGCCTCGGTGGGCGTGCGACGTAGCTACAGAGCATTAACAAAATTAAAGGCTGAACTCGCGCAGTTTAAATCTCTCAGTTCTGTGCGCATTTATGCGGACGGCCAGGTGGTGGTTGTGCGCGATGATGACAAGGCTTGGGAAGTGGAGAGTGGGCAACTCACTATGGATTTTTCTGTTCAAGCCTTAGCAAAAAATGTTGCGCATTTAGCCCGTGCCAGCGCTGGCGGTGGTAAGCCGCTTCACGAATTAGACTCAGACGACTGGTACAACCTAGGCTTAGATCTAGAAGAGGTAGATCCAAAGCAAGCGCCAAACGCTTATCGTGAAGCTGTGCGGCTGGACGCGCAAAATGCCGACGCGCATGTGAATTTGGGCCGGCTTTATCAGTTAGAGGGCGATGTGCGCGGGGCTAAACGTCATTACGAATTGGCGCTGGTCATTGCCCCGACTCATGAGCTGGCTAACTATAATTTGGGTACGGTGTTTGATGAGTTAGACGACCTTGATAAGGCCGTAACCTATTACAGGAAGGCGCCGGACATTCCTGATGCCCACTTTAATTTATCGCGGTTGCATGAGTTGGAAGGGGATGAGTTTAACGCGCGCAGACATTTTCGCCTGTACGAAAATCTTTTGCAGGAACGAGATTAGCGGCTATTAAAAGCGATGATCAAATAGGAAGAGGGGTTTTCGTCTAGCAAGCTCTGCTGATTCAAGGCCGGCTCACGCCCGCTCAGGTAAGTGGTCTCGACCAAGCGCAAGACGTATAACAAGAACTTATAACAAGAACCCAAAACTCCGAGCGCAACGCTGCCCAGGCGTGTGGCTGTTAGTCGGACTTGTCTTTCTTGCGCACGTAGAGCACCAGTTCATGGTGTACCAATTCATAGCCGTGTTCTTCAGCAATTTCGTGTTGTAGCGCCTCAATGCGCTCGTTTACGAATTCGGTGACATGACCATTGTCCACGTCAACCATGTGGTCATGGTGTCTTTCAGCGGCTAGCTCGTACACCGAATGACCGTCGTCGAAATTATGCTTGTCGACAATGCCTGCGGATTCAAATTGCGTGAGCACTCTGTAAACCGTGGCAAGGCCAACGGTTTCATCAGAACTCAATAGCTGCTTGTAGACGTCCTCGGCGCTCATATGGTGGGGTGTTGAACCTTCTAATACTTCCAAAACTTTAAGTCTTGGTAAGGTAACTTTGAGGCCTGCTTTTTTGAGGTCTAATCCGGGCACTGATATGTCCTGTAAATATGTAATAGGGCGTATTGAAAGCGAACCATACTTGGCCTTGGGCCTCTTTACCACCTCAGTCTGAGCCTTGTTGATGCCGACATAAAACAGTGAGTAAAGTGCGTTTTGAGCGTGCGTTTGCTTCTCTAAACTTTGGTAAATTTGGGCCAGTTTTAGTTAGCTTGGACTTGTTAGGCCTTTTTCCGCAAGGAATTCATCGTTGTAAAGGCGAGACTGATACTTGCCGCCATCATCGCAAAGAATTGTGACAATCGTGTGACCGGGGCCCAAAGTATTGGCTGCTTTCACTGCGGCGCCTAAGTTAATGCCGGAGCTAGAACCAAAGAACCAACCGTCTTCGCGCAGTAGTCGGTAAACCATGTCCACCATTTCTTGGTCTGTTACTTGTATCGCGCTGTCTATTACTGCCTGTTTTAGGTTTTCTGTGATGCGAGAGTTGCCAATACCCTCTGTGATGGACGGCCCAGGAGTCATGGTGGCTTCACCGGTGCTGACCCAGTTGTACAGTGCGCTGCCCATGGGGTCAGCCAAAATAATCTGCATGTTTTGGTTTTGTTCTTTCAGATAGGCAGATGTACCGGCTAGGGTGCCGCCAGTACCCACGGCGCAGGTGAACACATCTACCTTGCCGTCTGTCTGCACCCAAATTTCAGGCCCAGTAGATTCATAGTGAGACAAAGCATTGGCCGTGTTGTCGAATTGATTGGCCCAAATAGCGTTGTCTAGTGTGGCCGCATATCTGCCCGCCTGCTTTTGAAAATTGTCTTCGTTGGCGTAAGGAACAGTGGGCACAACGCGCACTTCAGCGCCTAGGGTGCGGAGCAGATTCACCTTTTCCGTTGACTGATTGTCGGGCATATAAATAATCGTCTTGTAGCCGCGGCTGTTACAAACGTGGGCAAGGCCTATACCCGTGTTACCGGCTGTGCCTTCAACCACCGTGCCGCCTTGCTTCAGCGCGCCACTGGCCTCGGCAGCTTCTATCATCCATAGCGCGGCTCTATCTTTTACCGAGCCACCCGGATTCATAAATTCTGCTTTGCCCAATATTTCGCAGCCCGTTTCTTCGGACAGGCTGTCTATTCTTATGAGCGGGGTGTTTCCAATAGAGCCAGTGAGTCCGTTGAGGATGGGCATAAAATTTCCGAAAATTCAAAATACACCAGGCTATTCTAGGGTGACCCTTGCACTTGAGTAAATGGCCCAAAGCAAATGACCTTGTTTAGGCCACCTTCATTGATTTGCTTTGAAAATGATTCTGGTCAGCTGAATGTCAAATTGAAAGGCAAATTGAAAGGCAAATTGAATGTTGGCTCAATTCGCTCTTTAATGGAGTTCTAATGTGGGGCGAGATTATCAAAGACGCTAGCAACAGCCACTAATGACCTCTAAAGAATAGAACACTGCGTGATGTCTGCGGCCAAACCTGAATACGCCCACGCTCTTAAACGGGAGAAGCAAATGAACGAAGCTCAAATAGACACCTTAAATGCTAATGGCCTGTCCGTAGATAAAGTCGAGCAGCTACTAACACGGGCGGCAAAAGAGGTGGAGGAAGGCTTGCTACCGGCGGCGCAAATTGCCTTAGCGAAAGACAATAAAGTCATTTTGTCAGCGTCTTTTGGTCAGGCTAACGAAGATTCCTTAACCTGTATATTTTCCGCCACTAAGGCAATTACTTCCTCCGCTGCGTGGCTGCTTATGCAGGAAGGTAAGCTTAGTGAAGACGAGTTAGTAGCAGACATAATTGCCGAATTTGCTACCAACGAAAAAGATCAAGTGACGGTGGGCCAACTGTTCTCGCACACGGCGGGGTTCCCATCCGCGCCGTTTGCGCCATTGGACTGGGACGATATGCAGGCGCGTATGTCGCGCTTTGCTCGGTGGCGTCTAAATTGGCCTTCGGGTTCCAAGTTTGAGTATCACGCGTCCTCTTCCATGTGGGTGATTGCAGAGCTCATTGAGCGTCGTAGTGGTGTGGGGTTTAGAGACTTTGTGCGCACTCGGATTATTGAAGCATTAGGATTAGCCGACATTTATGTGGGTCTGCCCGATGCCGAAAACCACCGCGCTTTACCTTGTGCCTACGTAGGTGACCCACTCACCGCTGAAGACTACGGCAAGATGGGTATGCCGGTACCGCCTGAAACAGAGGTAACTGAGGCCGCTATTTTGGCCTTCAATCGCCCTGAAGTTCGCGCCGTTGGCGTACCCGGTGGGGGCGGCTTTGCCACGGCCTCTGCTCTTGCGCTGTTTTATCAGGCGCTACTACATGGTGGAAACGATAAAGCAACGCTATGGCCGGAATCTACATTGACAGATGTGCGACGTATTCGTTCTGGCGACTTCACTGATGCCCTATTCAAGAAACCAGCAAACAGAGCGTTAGGGCTGATTATAAGTGGCGATGACAGTCGCCGCTTTAGAGGCTTTGGTCGCTCAAATTCACCCTCCGCCTTTGGCCACAATGGCGCGGGTGGGCAGTTGGCGTGGGCAGACCCAGAAACCGGCCTATCGCTCGCCTATGTAACGCCAGGTCATGATCGCAACGGCATCCGCCAAGGCAGTCGTGGTGTGGCTATAAGCACCTTGGCAGCAGAGTGCATGGCATAGTCAACAGGTGGGGCTAACGCGCCCGGTCCTGTGACTAAATCTATTTGGACGCCCCTCGGCGTCTTTCGTTTGGTGCTAGGAGAAAGAAATGACTGATTTTCTGCTTGGATGCTCAGTTTTAGTGTTATCCCTTGTCAGTGGCTGGGCTGTTGCACAGTCTGGTTCACAAGGGCATTCATCTGCTCAACCCCAAAGGGTTATTGAGTTGGTTGAAAGCCAGCGCGAGCGTTCTGTCGCCATTGCAGAAGAGCTTTGGCAGCTAGCCGAGATGGGCTATCTGGAGACCCGCAGTAGTCAGTCGTTGAAAGATTATCTGGGCGAACATGAATTTGATGTGGTGCAGAAAGTTGCAGATATTCCCACCGCATTTGTCGCAACCTATGGTAGCGGCGGTCCAACCATTGCGATTTTGGCTGAATTTGATGCACTGCCGGGGTTGAATCAAGGCGCGGTAGCTATTCGCCAGATCACCAAGCAAGGCGCTGCTGGCCATGCTTGCGGTCACCATCTATTTGGTGCAGCGTCCACCACAGCCGCTGTTGCATTAGCTAAGTGGTTAGACGAAACCGGTACGCCGGGCACTATTAAGCTAGTAGGCACGCCAGCAGAAGAGGGCGGTTCTGGAAAAGTCTATTTAGCCAGAGCCGGCGTATTTGACGATGTAGATGTGGTGTTGCACTGGCATCCAGGCGACAGCAATTCGGCCTCGCCTTCTAGTAGCACGGCTAACAAGTCTGGACGCTTTACCTTTCATGGGCAGGCAGCTCATGCAGCCTCTGCACCCGATCGTGGGCGTTCTGCATTAGATGGCGTTGAAGCCATGAACTATATGGTCAACCTGATGCGGGAACACGTGCCGCAAACCAGCCGCATTCATTATGTAATTACCGATGGCGGCGACGCCCCAAATATTGTTCCAGAACGAGCTCAAGTTTATTACTACGTCAGGCATCCAGATAAAGAGCAGGTAGTGAAGTTGTTTGAACGCGTATCAAATGCCGCAAAAGCCGCGGCCTTGGGTACAGATACGCAGGTAGATATTGAAGTGATGCACGGCAACTATGCAGTGTTGCCCAATTATACATTGTCGCGCTTGGTATATGACAATTTACTTAAGCTAGGTGGTGTTACCTACAGCCCCCAAGAGCAAGAGTTTGCGGAAGAAATTCGCCAATCATTACCGGGTGCGAGAAAAGCGTTGGGTTCGCAGGCACAAATTCAACCGTATAAATTCCGCCAGGGCATGGGCTCAACTGATGTGGGTGATGTGAGCTGGCTTGTGCCCACCGTGGGCTTTAGAACCGCAACTTGGGTGCCCGGTACGCCCGCCCATAGCTGGCAGGCGGTAGCGGCGGGTGGCACAAGCATTGGGCATAAAGGCATGCACTTGGCCACTAAACTGCTGGCCAAAACTGCCGTAGATTTGCTGCAAAATCCCGCCACTATTGACGCCGCCGCAGATGAGTTAAAGCGTGCGCAGGGCAAAGATTTCAAATACTCGGCGCTGCTTGGCGATCGTCAGCCACCGCTAGATTACCGGCGCTAAGATGCGTATTGGCATACTCCACCCGGGCGCAATGGGCGCATCTATTGGTTTGAGTTTGTTGGCAAGCGCTCACGAAGTGGGTTGGGTCAGCGATGGTCGTAGTGCAGATAGCCACAATAGAGCTAAACAGTTTGAGGCATTTGCGACCCTAGACGATATGAGCTCATGGGCCGATGGCATAATCAGTGTCTGCCCGCCAGACGCAGCCATTGCGCAAGCTCAGGCGGTTTATGCCACGGCGTTTGATGGCCTCTATGTGGATGCCAATGCCATAGCGCCGCACAGCGCCAAAGATATTGCGCAAATATTTGGCGCCGGTGCTTATGTTGACGGCGGAATCATCGGTCCGCCCGCGCTAAGCGCGGGTACCACGCGGCTGTATTTGTCCGGACAACACACAGCCAGAGTGGCGAGCTGGTTTAGCCAAGGTTTTCTTGAGGCAATCGCCTTGCCAGAATCAGACCATGCCAATTCAGCGGTCGCAGCGTCTGCATTGAAAGTGGCTTATGCGGCGCATTCAAAAGGTTCTAGTGCATTACTGCTGGCAGTGAATGCTCTTGCAGCGAGCAGTGGTATAAGTGAAGCGCTCAAGGCGGAGTGGGATATCTCACAGCCGGGGTTGAATCATCGTAGCGAAATAACAGCTAATGTCACCTCGCCCAAAGCATGGCGCTTTGCGGGTGAAATGTTAGAAATCAGCGAGACCTTTAAAGCCCAAGGGCTGTCGGGAGACTTTCACCAAGGAGCCGCAGATATCTTTGCCAGCATGGCAGATCTTAAAGACCAGCCTGACGCTGATCTAGATCAGGTGATAGCGCAGGTACTTGGTTCTAGGGAGGGGTCAGATTCGGAGAGTTAAGAAACAAGGCCCCTTGATGGGGGCCTTTTTGGCGGGTTCTACTAACAGCTTTATGTGGCCTTTAGCCCGCTTTTGAAGACGTGGCTTTAATGCTAAGTCAGCTGACCACTGCCATCGTGGAGGGTACTGCTCACGTGGGCATTGTCGTTAAAAGCGCGAACCTTAATCTCGTCGCCGTTAATGACAATCCGAGAGATCGAGCCATTATCCGCGCCATTAAAAGCGAAAGGCTGCGCGTCACTGGCTTGGGCAATAATATGCCCAATAACCCCGCCATGAACGACAGCAACCACTTTCTGGTTTGGGTGCGCTTTGTGAATGCGCGTTAGTCCGGCCATTACGCGCGTGTTCAATGTCTCCCAACTCTCGGCACCTGGAATTAAATCCCAGCGCTGTTGCTCCTGCATTTGCGTGAAAATCGGGTCGCCTGCGGCGGCGCGTATGCGCATTACGCCGCCTTCCCAGTCGCCCAGAAACACTTCTCTGAGGTCTGCCTCAACAATAGGGGTTAGCCCAAGGTGGCGGCACAATGGAGCGGCTGTCTGATGGGTTCTTTGCAGGCTGGTCACATAAATCGCATCAATGTCCTCGCCTTTTAATCGCTCGCCAACCATTTCGGCCTGCTGCTCACCGTTTGCGTGTAGCTCTGGGTCACCGTGGCCATCCACCAGTGGGAACGGGTTTTCTTCCGATGCGGCTCTAGATTCACCGTGGCGCACCAAGGTGATTTGCGTGGCTCCTTCCGGTGCCTGATAACTGTGTTGTCGATACTGGGCCATAAATACTTCTCGTTAAGGGCGGTAGCCAAAGTTAGGTGGATCTGTCCGTAATGCGCGCTGGGCAAGTTTTGCCCATTGGCATAGATATGCTCGGGTTTTGCGTGGGTCGATTATTTCTTCAATCTCAAAAAATTCAGCAGAGCGGTAGGGTGAGCGCAAATTGTTTAAACGCTCTTTGATTTTGGCAAGGTGTGCGTCAGGATTTTCCGCCGCTGCAATTTCAGCCTTATAAGCCACCTCTATGCCGCCTTCGATGGGCAGTGAACCCCAGTCGCCGGATGGCCAGGCTGCGCGAAAATGATGGCTGCCGGGTTTATGGTTGCCTGCGCCAGCAACACCAAAGGCTTTGCGGATAACCACGCAGCAAAACGGCGTTGTCAATTGGCCAAGGGCTGCCAACGCAGCAGAGCCATAGCGAATGGTGGCCTCTTCTTCAGATTGCTTACCAATAAGAAATCCCGGGCAGTCTTCCAAGTGGATAACCGGTAGGTGAAAGGTCGAGGCCAAATCTAGCAAGCGGATCAATTTGCGTGATGAATCTGCTGTCCAGGCTCCGCCGTAAACCCTTGGGTTTTCAGCGAATACTGCCACCGGAATACCGTTAAAGCGTGCCAATCCGGTGATCAGCGAGCGGCCCCACTTACGTCCCATTTCGAAAAACGAACCTTCATCGCAAACGGATTCCAGCAGTTGGTGCATTTTGTAAACCTGCCGTGCCGCTTTAGGCACAAGGCTGAGTAGGCTTTCGTCCTCACGCTTTGGGTCATCTGTGCATTCAATGACAGGCGGCAACTCATCCACGCTGCTGGGCAGGTAGGACAAAAACTGTCGCGCCATGGCAAAGGCTTCCTCTTCAGTGTCGGCAACGTCGTCAATGGCACCGTTGCGCGTGTGGATTTTATAGGACCCCAATTCCTCTTTGCTGACATCGCCCAAGCTTGCCCAGTCCACTAGTGCTGGACCCGCGATCATCATTTGCGCGCTGTCTTTAACAATCACTGAGTAGTGCGATGTGGCAACCCGTGCTGCGCCCATGCCTGCCACAGAGCCCAGTGCCAGAGAGACAGAGGGAGCTATGGAAAGGTGCGAGACTACAGTTTCCCAGCCGCGCAGTTCTGGAATGTAAGTGCGCCCGGCGGTTTCAATGGTTTTCACCGAGCCGCCGCCGCCCATGCCGTCAATCAAACGGATGTGCGGTAAGCGCAGTTCGGCGGCTAAACCCTCTGCTCTGGTTCGTTTGCCGGAAATGGACGCATCTGCAGAGCCGCCTCTAACAGTGAAGTCATCGCCAGATAAAATGATTGGACGATCATCAATATCCGCTGTGCCGAAAACAAAATTAGAGGGTGTAAAGGCGACCAACTTGCCGTCTTCGTCGTATTCGCCAACACCGGCTAGAGTGCCTATTTCGTGGAAAGTTTCGCTGTCAGCAATTTTGCCAATGCGTTCGCGGATGGTGAGTTTGTTGAACTCGTGTTGCCTGGCGACTTTTTCTTCGCCGCCCATTTTGTAGGCCAATTCAGCCCTGCTGTGCATTTCTTCAGTTTCTTTGTCCCAACTCACATCTCTCTCCTCTTAGTGTCCCCAGATAGATTTTTTACGCGCGTGTGCCTTTGAAGTCGGCGCTGCCGAAAGCGCCCAGTTTTACAGAACCCGTGATCTCATCCCCAGCAACGACGGCAGAAAACTCCAAGTCCATTGGCATAGGTGAAGTGATGCTGGTGGTCCAAGACAACTTGTCGCCGTTGGCTTTGCCGTCAGCGATTGCCATTTCACCCTGTGGACTTTGCATAGAGCCGCTGAGCTCACTGCCATTGGTGGCCAGCACCAGTGTGCCGGTTTGTGCGCCCATAGGGGTGTTGATGGTGGTTGTCCAAGTGCCGTCTGCGCTCATTATTATTCTCCGATAGTTAAGCACTGAGTATGTCACACCCTTTAAAGGGCCAAAACTATGAGGGGAAATTTCCTTTTTGGTAAATCTTTGCGGCTTTGTCTGCATTTTCTGAGGTGCTCGAACAAGAAAGTTTTGCCAACTGGTTCACATTTTGAGCAGTAATGTCGGCCTGCTAAGTATCGAAATTAGGCATTTGAGCTAGCCTAAGGGTCTAAACCTCAATGCAGGTTATTGAGTTTAGACGGTTGAAAATGGACTAACTTCGAGAGCTGCCAACATCAAGGCGTTTTAGTCTACTGAATAACATTGGTTTAGAGCTGAAAACCGTTGGCATCGCACTTTGATGTGAAGTAATCGGGTTTTGCGATTTACAAATTCGTTATCGGGAGCAAGTTGTTCCCGGAAATGTCAGCAGTTCGATATTCAATAGATAGCCCTTAAAGTTGGTCTTATTTGTAGTTTTGGAATTGATGGGAATCTAATTCCATGCATTTGCACAACTTATTTGCACGACAAAAAGGAATTTTTCTAAATGGATAATTTTATTAACACGCTAAAAAACTATGCTGACTTTGCCAGTAGGACAGGACGGAATGACTACTGGATGTTCATGCTCCTCTATGTGGTTTTGAGCGTTGTCACAGGAATCGTAGACAGTATCTTGGGTATCTTGCTTGTGAATTCAATATATTCATTGGTCATGCTAGTGCCTCTTGTCGCGGCTACAACGAGAAGACTTCACGATACTGGTCGTAGTGGTTTTTGGCAGCTACTCATTTTTATTCCGGTCCTTGGGCTACTCGTGCTCATTTGGTTTTTGGCTCAGGAGAGCGACGGTGAAAATGAGTTTAGCTAACCGGGTCACTAAAACTATATAGGTTATATAAAACCTTGCTTTGGTGGTGTCCGCTGAATGTTCAGTGAAGGCGCGGCACCATCGAGATTTGCGCTTCATTATTTGCGCTTCATTTATGTTGCTATTTATTCTCTCGACTTTACCCCGATAACGCCCAATGTACCCAGTAACAGGCCAATGCAGACGGTTATGATTAGTGCCAGGGCAGACTGAGAGATTTGAAATATTGCCAGCAGTGCTACGGTGAAAATCCAGCCAAATGCGTTGTCCATAGGGTTGCCGGGGTTAATGAAAAATACCCCAACCACTAAGAGATTAACTAAGGCGATTGAGAAAATGATTTTCTGCAATTTGCGCTTAGAACGCTGGGAAGCGATTTTCGCCATGACTGCAAAGGCAAACAACTCGCTATTTTGCAGGCGATATTCCGCCTCTTTCTCGCGATGTAAAATACTTTCAAATTGGTTCATTAAACTACCTTCTTCTTTTTGTCTCTTCCTTTTGGCGCATTTGGAGCGTCTTGGCCGTCTTGGGCGCCTTGGGCGTCCTGCTCAAGCTTGCCAAGTTTCTGCGTGGCTCTGCTGAGTTTAGATTTCACCGTGCCTGCATTAAGCGTCATCAGTTCACCTATTTCTGCAATTTTAAATTCGTAGACAAAACGCAAAATCACTAACGCGCGCTCTTCCATGTTGAGCGGTTCGATCAGTGCCAAAAAAGCGCTGTCCATTTCCGGCTCTGGTGTATGGAAACCTTCAAGGGACGCACTATAAGGGATGGAGGCGTTAGAGAAATTTGGGGCATCAGCGGAAACGTAAACGTTTTCTTTTTTTATGGCGTCTTTAAAGCAATTAACAGCAATGCCGGCTATCCAATGTTTGAAGGCTTTGGTGCGGTCGAAGCTTTTAAGATAAGTAAACGCATTGAGAAAAGTTTGTTGGGTAATGTCCTGGGCTAATACCCTGTTGCCACTGGTCAGCCGCATATTCAGCCCAAAAATATAATCGCTGTGGCGCTGCACAAGGGGGCCAAAGTGGAAGGCCCCCTCAGCAAGCGTGCGCCTGACAAGTTCCGGGTCTGGAATCATTGGTTAAACTTAGCTGTCTTGCTGCTGAGTAGTTTGCTGAGCACTTTTTTGATAAAAACCAAAACCGCTCATTGCCAAACCAAAGAGGGCAAAGCATAGGCCCAACCCCATAATGAATTCGCCATGTCGACCAATGCCAACATAGCCCAGACAGGCAATGCCTAGCCCTAAACCAAGGGTTAAAATGCCCCGTCTTAAGTCGTTTTTAGCGGACACTTCTCTGTAGCCGGGAATGCCGCGCAGCATGTCAGGCGCAATTTGCTGGCCACTGTTAATGAGCGCCTGCAGCGACTCATGGAACAAGCGGTCGCGATTACGCTCATACCTATAGTAGACGTGGACAATAAAAGCCGGCAGCCCAAAGGCCATAACAATAGCCAACACCGGAATCAGAAGGTCTTCTAATAAGTGCATCATATATTTCTCCTTATCCGAGAGTTGTGCTTCTATGTTTTAAATGGGGTGGTGAGCAGTTAGCGATTTATAGCTAACAATGAAATGAATCCACGTTGCCGCCGGAACTGGTCTTCAGGTTGTTGCGTTTAACGTTTTCTGATGCGTCAATACTGCCGCCACTGGAAATGCGGCCATCAAGCGTTTTTGCGCCGCACATTTCAGCGGAGCCGCCAGATGAAATGCGCACCGATGCGCTGTCAATTTCAACCTCATCTGCAAATTCAATTTGCCCACCGGAGCTTGCTTCAACTTTGGCGCTGGTCACTTCCATGGGGGCTTTGATGTCTATTTTTGCGCCAGAGGAAACGTCTACCTCAAGGAAGGTGATTTGGCTGTTGTCGCCATTAATGCGCAGTGAAGATCCAGAACTGGCGGTGAGTTCTACGCGGGCGCTGTCGGAGAAGCATTCACTCACGCGCCCCTCGGCGGCAGACCTCACTTCAATGGCCTGGGGTGAATAACTCAATAGCAGTTCGGCAGAGACAGATTTAGAGCCCTTAAACCAAGATGAAAAGGAACTGTTTTTCGACAGCGAGATTTCGCTGGCGCCTAGGTCTAAGTCAAATGCGTCTTCGTCACTGGCCGTTATTTTGATGATGCCGCTGTCATCGTCATCGCCTGTGCGGACTCGAATACAGGTAAGGGTAAACTCAATACCCTCATCAATTTCAACTTCCTCGGCATCTTTGGCTATGGGATATTCAAAAACCTCAGCGCTGGCGGGCAATGCCAAAGCCCCCGCAATGCATAGTATGAGTACTTGGGAGAGTTCTTTGGTGAATCCTTGTCTGAGTACTGTGCTTAATGTCCGGTTCACGTTCTGCATAATGATCTCCTGTTTTTCTATATACTCTTTGCCTGCCAAAAACGTTGCATGCAGGGCAAAAAACTTTGCTTACACAGACCTCGCCAATCCAAGACGCTCATTCCATGCCCAAGCAGGTCGTTAAGTATCCCAAGCAAAACACGCCGCATGCAGGGACAACGTCTTGAGCGGTATAGGCACGCTGAATGAAGGGCACCTGCATGCCTCACTCAAGCACCTATACGCCGGTGATCAGGGCCAGTTAGAAGTACCCTTCGGTAAATTTGTTGCAGACGTTGTGCGCGACGGCGTGATATTTGAGATTCAAACCTCCAGCTTCAGTGGGTTAGGGCGCAAAATGTTGGCCCTTGCAGAACAGCAGCCAGTAGTCCTAGTGCACCCAATAGCCCATAGCAAAACACTGATTAAACTGAAGAAAGATGACAGCGGAGAATTCACCCGCCGCCGTTCGCCCAAGCGCGGTGCGCTAGCGCACATTGTCAGCGAGTTGGTCTATATCCCCACATTGCTCAAACATCCAAACTTTTCAGTAGAAGCGGTATTGATTGAAGAAGAGGAAGTGCGCAGTTTCGATGCAAAGGCGCGCCGGGGGCGAGGTGGGTGGCGTGGCCAAGGTCGGCAGTTGGTCAAGGTGTTAGACCAAGCGCGCATCTCCACGCCTTATAGCCTGCTAGATTTTTTGCTGGAAGATTTGCCAGACCCCTTTACCACCAAAGATCTAAGCGCAGCGCTAGATCAGCCCCAGGAAATAGCCCAACAGATGGCCTATTGTTTAAGGCACATGGACGTGGTGGACGTGTGCGGTAAAACCGGCAACCTGCTGAATTATAAATTTTTGACTGAATGATTTTGTTGGTCTCGGCAGAGTCATAGCAGATCTGGCGAACGGCAACTACTATTTTGGCATGTGTCGTTCTAGATAAATTCGCAGCGCTACTTGTTCTTCATTGCTCAACACCAACCCTAATTTGGTTCTGCGATAAAGCAGATCATCGGCTTGTTGTACCCATTCGTATTGCACTAAGTAATCTACCTCTGCGGCATAGAGTTCGCCGCCAAAATGCTGGCCTAATGCTTCTAAGCTATTTCTTTGCGCCAGCATTTTAAAGCTGTCGGTGCCGTAGAGGCGCGCGAGTCTGCGTGCCAGCGGTTCGCCGATAAAGGCATAGTCTTGTTTGATTTTGCTGACCAGATCCTCAAAACCCTCTACTGGGAAATGGCCGCCGGGTAGACGCGTGCCAGAGGTCCAAGGTTGGTTCGATTGGCCTAGGTAGTTGCACACTCTGCCCACTACGTCCTCTGCCAGTTTTCGGTAGGTGGTGATTTTGCCGCCAAATACGTTAATGAGTGGCCCGCCAAGTTCGTTGTTCTCTCGCACCACATAATCTCGGGTGGCTTCTTGGGCTTGGCTTGCGCCGTCGTTGTACAAGGGGCGCACGCCAGAGAATGTCCAAACCACATCTTCTGGGGTGATGGGGTCGTTTAAATACTCGCTGGCCGATTCACACAGATAATCTATTTCGCCTTGGGTGATTTTGGGCGGGGTGTGTAGGTCGTTGTTTTCGGTATCTGTGGTGCCGACCAATAAAAAGTCTTTTTCATAGGGAATGATGAAAATGACCCGGTCATCGGCGGCTTGGAATATGTAAGACCGGTCAAAGGGCAGGGTGCGACGAATGACTATGTGGCTGCCGCCGACAAGGCGCACGTTATTGGCGTGGTTTAAACCGAATACGCCTTTGAGTATTTCGTCGGCCCAGGGGCCGCTGCTGTTAACCACCACGTTGGCGGTCACCTGGAAGGTTGCGCCGGTTACTTTGTCATTGAGTGTCAGCAACCATTTGTTTTGTTGATACACCGCAGTTTGAATGGCGGTGCGCGGTAAAATGCGCGCGCCGTTTTCCGCTGCTTGCTGCAAATTCAGAATGACCATGCGCGAATCTTCTATCCAGCAGTCTGAATATTCGAAGCCTTTTTTGAACTCGCTTTTTAAAATTTGCCCAGCTGGATCTGTGGTCAGATCTAGGGTTTTAGTGGCGGGCAGTAATTTGCGTCCCCCCAAATGATCATAAAGAAATAGACCTAGGCGCAGTAGCCAGGCGGGACGTAAACCGCTGTGGTGAGGCAGTACAAAGCGCAATGGCCAAATAATATGCGGCGCCATTTGCAACAGTTCTTCGCGTTCTATTAACGCTTCTCGGACCAGTCTGAATTCGTAATATTCTAAGTAGCGCAGTCCGCCGTGAACCAGTTTGGTAGATGCTGAAGAGGTGCCGCCGCCAAAATCTCCTGAGTCGCATAGACACACTGACTGGTTTCTGCCTGCTGCATCTCGGGCAATGCCTGCGCCATTGATGCCGCCGCCTATCACAAAGGTGTCATAGTGGGCTGGGCTTTGGTCAGCGGCAGCGTGGTTAGACTGTTCCATCTAGAGAGCATCCCCATGGGCTATGCAGAAGTTTCGAAATTTATGCCGCTCTGTTCTGATCTGACCAATGGCAATGTAAGCTCAGGTCATACACTGCAAATGTGTAAGATTTGAGCTGTTTGCACCAATATTTTAGATAAACATTGTTAGATCAATATACGGGAGATCTATAGCGCTAGGTTAGTCGCTGGACGAGGATTTACTTTGTACGCTGTAGATCCCTAATGTTACGACTAACACAGCTACCAGGTCGAGCCAGTTTCGCGATTCTTGATAAAATAATGCACCTACGACCATTGCGCTGACGCCTTCCAACATAATTACCACAGCGGCGACATGGGTACTGAGTTTGCTTAAGCCGTTGGCAATGAGCCCTTGGGCGAATACGTGGGCGATTAGGCCCAAGAATACAACCTGCAGCCAACCCTCTACGCTGGCAGGTATAAATTTGCTGCCCATGACCTCGCCCATCACAAGGGCTACGGGTAAGAGAAAAACTGCCGAGCCAACAGATGAATAAAACATGGTAATAAGGGTACTTTGTTCGGAGCGGCACTTGGCTATGGCGAATAAATAGCCGGTAAAGAAAAACCCAGTGATGAGACCGTAGAAGTCACCTAGCCAATGTGCGTTTGAGAAGGATAAATGCTCACGGGCCAGCAGCAGCGCGCCAACTATGGCTAAGACCAATCCTAGGACAAAGCGACCACTGAGGTTAACGCCCAGGAAGCAGATGCCAATTAAGGGTACCCAAACGCTAGACATAGTGGCTAGGAAGGTGGCGTTCCCAAGGCTGGTGTTAACTAAGGCGAGGTGCCAAAAAATCAGGTCGCCAGCAAAAAAGAAACCTGCCCAGACCAGTGGACCGATGTTGCCTTGTGGTACGCGAAAGGTGGCTTTGTCGCGTTGATAAAAAATAATCGAAGCGAGTATGGGTACCGCAATGGCGACGCGCCAAAACGCAGCGGCAATGGGGCCAACATCAATCTCGCGCAGAATTGCCGATGACACTCCCAGTGTCAGTGCGCCAAGAATAACCAGTGCTAGAGGGTTATTCAGGCTGTTGAATTTAGCGGATGGGTTGGCCGGGTGATGCAAGCAAGTGTCCTAGGTGAGGCGTTAAGTAGCGAGGCGTTAAATAATTGCGCTATTTGACACGCTAACGACGGCGATGAGAAGAACAGAATGCGGGATTTTTTCAATGAAGATGAAGGCGAGGGAGAGGGCGAGCGTGGACGGCACTGCTGCTGATCCGCGCTCTTGCGTAATAATAGAACTTATAATAAATCGAGGCTTGTTTAGGTATTCGAGCCTAGGCTCAGTTAGGCGGGCCACCGAGCCGAGTCTTAGTCAGGCAACCAAGCCTTGTAGTATTGCTGCTTCATGGCGGACATGCTCCGGCGCGCCTAACCACTGCCGGTTTGCGCCAATGCGCTTAAACCAATAGTGCAAACCAACAAGGTCAGTGAAGCCCATACCGCCGTGCACCTCGGTTGAGGTTTTGGCTATGGCTTTACCTACTTCAGCCAAATGCGCCTTGGTATGGCATGCAGTGGTTCTTGCTTCGTCTGGCAAATCTGCCAATGCGTGGGCGGCAAACCAAACCATTGAGCGACAAGGCTCCAGTGATGCAGCCATTTCCGCACACATGTGTTTCACCGCTTGGAAGCTGGCAATAGGACGATTGAACTGCTCGCGCTGCTTTGCGTAGTCTACTGCTTGGTCAAGCATGTCTTGGGCGGCTCCAAGGGTATCTGCTGCCAGCATCACACGGCCAATATCTAAGGTGGCTTCAAATACGCTGACATCCGTGCTGATGCAGGTGGCAGCTACGTCGTTGTAGGTTAACTCCACGGTTTGGCGGGTCTTGTCCACGGTGGTTAAAACCATGCGAGTCAGCCCGGTGTCGCTGGCTGAGACCAAATATAAGTGCTTGTTTTGGTCCGCAACCAAATAGCTGTCGGCTACTGCGTCAAAGGCAAATAGTGAGGTGCCATTCATCACGCCATTGCTGACTTGGATGCCGGCATCATTACGACGCTTAATGGCTTCACCAAATGCAATGCCTACGCGGTGTGTGCCTGCCGCCAGTTCACCCAGCAATTCGCCATGATCGCCGCCACTGGCGATCAACGCGGTAGGTGCCATCACGGCGCTGCCTAGAAAGGGTCCAGGTGCAACATTGTTGCCCAAGCATTCTGCAACTATGGCTGCGTCCAGTGGGGTCATACCAATGCCGCCGTGTTCTTCTGGAATGAGTAGCGCCGCTACGCCCAGTTCGCTGAGCCCGGCCCAAATGTTGGCGTCGCTTTCGCCCTCGGCGTATTTACGCACATGGTCTAGTGACGCGTTGTCATTCAAAAAGCGTTTTACATTATCCTGCAGGAGGATTTGTTCTTCTGATAATCCAAATTGCATTTAACCTCTCCTAGCGTGATTTTTCGATTTTAGGTTCGCGTGGCATGTCTAAGCCGCGCTCACTGATGATGTTTTTCTGAATTTGCGACGTGCCGCCGCCAATGATCAGGCCAAGGAAGTACATGTATTCTCGCTGCCAACTGCCGGAGTTGCGCAGGTGCGGGTTGTCTTCATAGGCCAAGCCAATTTCGCCCATTACATCAATGGCTAAACCTTCAAGCTCGTGGCGCAGCTCAGTGCCTTCCAGCTTTGTGATCATGCGTGAAAGTCCGGCATCTTGACCGGGGTTCAGGCGCGCAGAAAGCACTCTGAGTTCGTTAAAGCGCATGGCCATGACTTGGCCTTGAACCTTCATTAAGCGATCACGATAAACCGGGTTGTCGATCAGACGCTCGCCGTCGGCGGTGTCGGTTTTCATCAGTTCAATAAGCGCGTTGATCCGAGTTTGCGCAGTATTGGCAGGGGCCAGTGTTTCACGCTCATGGCCCAAAATTGCGTTGGCTACCTGCCAGCCCTGACCGCGCTCACCAACAATTTGATGTTTAGGTACGCGCACGTCTGTGTAAAAGGTTTCATTGAAGTTGGCTGCGCCAGTCATGTCTACCAGCGGGCGAATTTCAATGCCCGGTGTTTTCATGTCGAACAGTAAGAAGGAAATGCCCTTGTGCTTGGGGGCATCGGGTTCTGTTCTCACCAAGCAGAATATCCAGTCAGCAATGTGCGCCGTACTGGTCCAAATTTTTTGTCCGTTCACTACCCATTCATCGCCCTCTAAAACCGCAGAGGTGGTGAGGCTGGCAAGGTCGCTGCCTGCGCCGGGTTCAGAATACCCTTGGCACCAAATCATCTCACCGTGAATGGTAGGGCGAATGAACTGCTCTTTCTGTTCTTGGGTACCCATCTCTAAGAGGGTCGGCACAAGCATTGAAATGCCTTGGCCACCCAGCCCCGTGTTCACCCGTGCATTGGAGAATTCTTCGGCAATGATTCTAGACTTAAGAATGTCTGGTTCTGCACCAAAGCCGCCAAATTCTTTTGGAATGGTGCGTGCGGTATAGCCGTTTTCAATGAGCAACTTCTGCCAATCTTTGGCGGTGTCGCCACGCAGGTCGTTGCCTTTAGGCGCCCTATGGGCGTTGTTGGTGAGGAAGTGTTGTACCTCTACGCGAAATTCGTCGTACTCTGAACCGAATGATAGATCCATGAATGCTCCCCGATATTTATAATTAATATTTGGCGTTGTCTTTATGCTTGCGATCTAAGGCCATAAAAATATGGTCCAAGGCTACGCTCGAAATCGCGCAAAATTTAGCCTATTGAGGCTACCCGCTCAAAACTCTTGTGGCAACTGGGTGCGGTTTTATCTGCGCAGTACACAACGGCAAGGGCATGGGATAGGCTGCATACTTCGGCGCCGCAAGAGCATGCCCAAGGACAAGATAAGTCTGAGAGTAATGCCCTACATTAGCGGGTCTTTAAGCGGTAAAAGGATAGAACATCGATGTCGACAGAAAATGCATTAGCAATGCTGCACACCATGGCGCAAATGCAAGATGAGCATAATGCTTTGGTACATCCGCAATGGCGCGACCAAGGCCATCAATATTACCGAGCAGTATGGGTTGAGTGTGCAGAAATGCTCGATCACTTCGGCTGGAAGTGGTGGAAAAAACAGAACCCAGATTTAGACCAAGTGAAGCTAGAGTTGGTGGATATTTGGCATTTTGGTCTCAGTGAAATGTTACGCAGCGGTCCCGTTGATGAAGCAATTGCCGCCCAGCTCAGCGCCATTGAAGCCGCTGACCTCAGCGCCTCTGTGGACGTTCGCGCAGAGCACTTTCGCCTAGCTATTGAGCAGCTAGCCGCCGCTTGTTTGGCGACCCGGTCTTTTGATTTGTCGTCCTTCAAGTTGGCTATGGCCAGCTTGCCCATGGACTTGCCAGAGTTGTACAGCATGTATATTGGCAAAAACATTCTGAACCGGTTCCGTCAGAACAACGGCTATAAGAGCGGCGAGTACCGCAAGCTTTGGCAGGGCCGTGAAGACAACGAGCATTTGGTTGAGTTGTTGGACGAGTTGTCTGACGTAGTTGAAGGCCTGCCGGATAAGTTATACGCCGGTTTGGAAGCGCGCTACACAGCCTGATGCCGGTGGCTAAAATTCCTCGGATAGAGATCGACACTTTATGGGTAGAGCGGTGGCAGCCTGAGTTAATTGGCACTTTGCTGTTTGTCTTGCGTGTCCACCAAGGGCGTGCGCAAGTGTTGTTGATTCACAAGAAAACTGGGCATGGCCAAGGCCGAGTAAATGGTCCCGGTGGTAAGTTAGACGCGGGTGAGAGTTTGACTGCCTGCGCCAGGCGAGAAGTGTTTGAGGAAGTGGGGCTGAAAGTGGCGCAGCCGCAATGTCGCGCCGAGCTGCGCTTTGTAGAGTTAGATGGCGCCCAGTGGTTGGGCTATGCTTTTACCGCAGACCAATTTAGTGGCCAGTTGATAGAAACCCCAGAAGCCAAACCCTTTTGGTGTGATATTGAGGAAATTCCTTTTGCTGATATGTGGCCGGACGACCAGCTCTGGTTGCCCACCATTTTGCAGCAGCATGTGCGTCAGTCTTTTGGCCAGTCTTTTAGCCAGTCTCTTCGCAAACCGCCCATGCAGCTTGATGAGCAAGCATCTGGCGAGAAATCCCCGCCGTTAGTTGGGGACTTTTTGTTTGAAAACGAACGGCTACTGGAACATCGTATTTACACTGACAAAAGCTTTTCGGTGGCATTGGATACAGTGTTGGACAATACATAGATTTTTTTGGAAAGCCATTTTTGATAGTTATTTTAGAAAGCTGTTATAGCGCGGGTATAGCAAAGGGCGTTTTCTTTTTGGGGATGCACGCCGATGATTAATGCAAAGTGACGGGGCAACGCTCAGTTTTAAATTATTGAGCCAAATTGAATATAAGGAAAATGACTATGCGCATTGGCATATCTATTAGTTCTAGCTACCGCGTCGAAGACCCAAGTTTGGGTGCCAGATATATGATCGAGCGAGCTGCCACAGCTCGCCAAGCGGATTTAGACAGCCTTTTTATTGGCGATCACCACATAACCCCTCAGCCCTATTACCAAAATTCGCCCATGCTGGGTCGCTTGTTAGCCGAGTGGAATAATAAGCCAGCGGGTGCGCTGTATCTTTTACCTCTGTGGCATCCGGTGTTGCTGGCTGAACAAATTGCGACCCTTGCCGCCATTATGGAGGGACGGTTTATTTTGCAATGTGCGCTGGGCGGAGAGCGTCCGCAAAGTGAGGGCATGGGCATTGATATGAAGTATAGAGTGCCTATGTTTGAAGACAGTCTAGAGATCATGCAGCGGCTTTGGGCTGGCGAAACCGTCACCCACGAGCGGTTTTGGAATATTAAGAATGCAAAAATTTCTCCGCTGCCTGCGCAAAAAATTGAGGTATGGGTGGGTTCATCTGCGCCCGCGGCGCTGAACAGAACGGCACGTGTGGCCGAAGGTTGGCTGGCCCAACCCGGCTTGAGTTTGCAGGGCGCTACGGATCAACTTAATCAATATCGTCAGGCTTGTGCCGAACATAGCCGCCAGCCCACTGCTGTCGCAGTTAGGCGAGATGTTTTTGTTGGCGGTACCTCTCAAGAGGCAGAAGCCTTCAAAAGCAAAGCAGTGGAAAAAGGCTATAGAGGGTTTGCGCCGGAGTCGTTTTTAATAGGCAGCGTTAACCAAGTGGCAGATGAACTGGCGGCCTTTAAAGCGGCTGGGTTCACTGATGTCATTATTCGCAACATGTCGTCTAGTCAGTCTGAAGCACTTGCCAGTATTGAGCGTATTGCCGAAGTTAAAGCCCAGCTAGAAGGCTCTGTTTAGCTACAATTTGGCCTCCTGATTAGAGCGGATGAGGGCGAAACTAGAGCGGAAATTTGGCACAAAAACGCTGAAAAAAAACTATTTACATCAGCTTATAACGGCAGATAATCCAAGTTAATGACTTTGCGTTTTGCAGGGTGATTTTGCTCGCAAACGACGGTGTTTTTGGTTGCATGCTAGGGTGGTCGTCGCTGTTCAGGCGCCTGTCTCTAGGCCGAAAACTTTTCTACAGACAAGTAACTTAACCGTAAACGAAAGATAGGCATTATCTGTTTCGGGTTGGGAGAACCTTTATGAAGAGCCCGGGTGATGATGTTCAAGATGTTGAAGACGATGTCCTTGATCAAGATTTGATCGAAGAAAGCGCAGATTGGGGAGCTTCCGATTGGGATGATGACAAAGGTGATCAGCTCACCTGTTCTGAGAAGGCCAGAATGACGCGTCAGGCCATAGAAGACTGGCACGAGCAGCGCAGAATTGAGCGCGAGCTAGATGAGCTGTTAGATTAAGCTTCCCAAATATAAGATTAGTGGTCCGGATCGGTTGCAGCTATCGTGTTAGATCCCTATTTTTGGATGCCGTTATGGCTGAGTTACCCAATTGTCCGGAATGTAGTTCCACCCTTACCTACCCGGACGGCGATTTCTTGGTTTGTCCTGAATGCGCCCATGAGTGGAGTGCTGTTGACACCTACAGTGACATTGAGGCTGGCGTAAAAGATGCCCACGGCAACCTTTTGCAGAACGGCGACACCATAAGTGTCATTAAAGATCTTAAAGTGAAAGGCTCATCGTTAGTGGTGAAGGTGGGCACAAAGGTGAAGAACATTCGGTTGGTCGATGGCGACCACGACATTGATTGCAGAATTGACGGGGTGGGTGCCATGAAGCTTAAGTCTGAGTTCGTTAAGAAAGTCTGACCCGTTATGGTGGGCGGTATTACTGCTCTCTCTTAACCTTTTTCCAACCGCCTCACAGCGAAATGGCCCAAACAGCCACGGCCTAGGCCTTCCCTTGTATTCCTACCCCCATAAAGACAGAATCTTGCTCAAGAGGGAGATTCAATCGCTGCGCTAATGACAGCTTTTACGTCTGATTTTTTAGTGAATCAGGCCCAAGATTAAGCTGTCCAATGCCATTGTGTGAATCCCAAAAACAATAAAATTTGGGGAATTCAGTGTCTAATTTGAATAAATTACTTATCGCTAACCGTGGTGAAATAGCCATTCGCATCACCCGTGCTGCCCAAGAATTGGGGCTCACCGCAGTTGCTATTTATCCAGAGGACGACGCTCAGTCGTTGCATGTGCGCCTAGCTGACGAGGCTGTTCTTCTGGAGGGGCGCGGTGCTTCTGCTTACCTAGACATTGCGCAAATTGTGCAACTGGCCAAAGACGCTGGCTGTGATGGCGTGCACCCTGGTTACGGTTTTCTCAGCGAGAACGCCAATTTTGCCGCAGCGGTTGAAGCCGCTAACATGACCTTTATTGGTCCCAGCGTTGCAGCGCTGGACGCGTTTGGCGACAAAGCCAAAGCGCGGGCATTGGCTCAAGCCTGCGACGTGCCAGTTGTCGCCGGTTTGTCTGAGGCCATTTCCATCGAGCAAGCACAGGCGTTTTTTGCCGCTCACGCTGACAGCGGTATTTTGCTTAAGGCTATTGCCGGCGGTGGGGGCAGAGGTATGCGCATTGTGCGCAGTGCAGACGAGTTGGTAGACGCATTCACGCGTTGTCAGAGTGAGGCTTTGGCCGCTTTTGGTAATGATGGTTTGTATGCAGAGCAGTTAGTGGCCAGCCCCCGACACATTGAAGTGCAAATTATCGGTGACGGCTCTGGTGCGGTCAGCCATATCTGGGAGCGCGAATGTAGTCTGCAACGACGCCACCAAAAGCTGGTGGAAATTGCCCCTAGTCCCACATTAGACCCGGCCATACGCGATGCCATGTGCGCCGCCGCAGTGCGCCTTGGTCAAGAGATCAACTATGCAGGTTTGGGCACTATTGAATTTTTGTTGGACACCAATGCCAATGAATTTTTCTTTATTGAAGCCAATGCGCGTTTACAGGTGGAACATACGGTCACTGAAGAGGTTACGGGTATCGACCTTGTGCGCGCGCAGATTGAAGTGGCTGGCGGTGCCAGCCTGAATGATTTGGGATTGCAGCAAGCTGGCGTGCCTGATCCCCGCGGCTATGCCATTCAACTACGGGTGAACATGGAAACCATGACCGCCGAGGGTGACGTTATGCCTGCGGGCGGGCGGCTGTCCAAATTTGAGGTACCTACCGGTCCTGGATTGCGCACGGACACCTATGGTTATGCGGGCTATACCACTAATCCCAATTATGACTCCCTGCTCGCCAAGGTGATTTGCTACAGCCCCTCAAAAAACTACGCCGACGCGATTAAACGCGCTCAGCGTGGTTTAAAAGATTTTGTTGTAGAGGGTGTGAGCTGCAATATCGATTTTCTTGCGGCGCTTATCGCATCTCCAGACTTTGCCAATAACGCGGTGACCACACGCTACTTAGACGAGCACATGGCCAGTTTGGTGGCAGCATCCACGCAACCTGTTGAGGATACGTCGTCGTCTTTTGCCGGCGCTCAAGTGAACCTGAATGATCCGCTGGCTGTTCTAGAACATGGCAAGTCTGGCGTTCCAGGTATGGGTGGCGGACCCCAGATTCTGGAGCTTGTGAATGCAGATTTACCTGCAGGTACTGAGGCCATCATTGCACCTATGCAGGGCACGGTTGTCAGCTTTGATATTGAGCCGGGCGATGAAGTCTACGTCGGCAAGCTGGTGCTGGTTATGGAAGCCATGAAGATGGAGCACGAAGTGCGCGCCGACATCAGTGGCGTTGTGCAAAGTTTGGGCGTGGCCGCTGGGGACACTATTTTCCAAGGGCACCCGTTGATTTATCTGCAATCTATGGACGTGGCAGTGGCTGAAGAGGGTGCTACGACTGAGATTGATTTAGATTATATCCGGCCAGATTTGCAAGAGGTCTTCGACCGCAAGGGCGCTGGCTTAGATGAGAATCGTCCTGAAGCTGTAGCCAAGCGTTATAAAACTGGACGGCGGACTGCCCGGGAAAACGTTGCAGACCTGTGCGACGAAGGCACATTTATTGAATATGGCTCGGTGGTAATCGCCGGTCAGCGCCGTCGCCGTTCAATTGAAGACCTGATTAAAAATACCACCGGTGACGGGATGGTGGCGGGCTTGGGTCAAATCAATGGCCAATTGTTTGACGAAAAGCGCAGCCGGGCCCTGATTATGTCCTACGACTACATGGTGCTTGCCGGTACTCAGGGCATGAAGAACCATGACAAAAAAGACCGGCTGTTTGAAATAGCTGAAAAGTATCGTTTGCCCACCGTGTTGTTTGCTGAGGGTGGTGGCGGTCGTCCTGGCGATACCGATGGCTCAGGGGTGGCTGGACTAGACTGTTTGGCCTTCACCTATTTTGCCCGGCTCTCAGGTTTGGTGCCGGTTGTTGGTATTACTACAGGCCGCTGCTTTGCCGGTAATGCCGTATTGTTAGGTTGTTGTGACGTGATTATTGCCACTGAAGGTTCCAACATTGGTATTGGCGGACCGGCGATGATTGAAGGCGGTGGTTTGGGTGTATTTACGCCTGACGAAGTTGGGCCAGTGGACGTGCAGATAGAAAACGGCGTTGTGGATATTGCCGTAGCCGATGAAGCGGAAGCCGTTGCCGCTGCGAAGAAATATCTTTCCTACTTCCAAGGTCCGGTAGATCAGTGGGAGTCGCCAGACCCTCGAGCATTGCGCTTTATGGTGCCAGAGAATCGTCTGCGCTATTACGACATGCGCGAAGTGATCAAAGGCATTGCCGATGTTGACTCGGTGCTTGAGCTGCGTGAGCACTGGGGCATTGGCATTATTACTTCCTTTATTCGTGTGGAAGGCCGTCCTATGGGTGTTATTGCCAATAACCCTGCGCACTTATCAGGTGCAATTGATGCGCCGGGTGCCGATAAAGGCACGCGCTTTATGCAGCTTTGCGATGCCTTCGACATTCCCATTCTTTCCCTATGTGATTGCCCCGGCATCATGGTGGGACCGGAAATTGAAAAAACTGCGGTTGTACGACACGCAGCCCGTATGTTTGTCACCAGCGCCAACATTGATGTGCCGTTGATGACTATTGTCACTCGCAAAGGCTATGGCCTAGGTGCCCAAGCAATGGCCGGTGGCAGCTTCAAGGCCACGCTCTTCACGGTGACTTGGCCCACGGGTGAGTTCGGAGGCATGGGCTTGGAAGGCGCGGTGAAACTGGGTTATCGCAAGGAATTGCAGGCGATAGAAGACCCTGTTGAGAGGGCCGAGAAGTACGAGAGCATGGTGGCGGACATGTACAAGCGCGGCAAGGCGGTGAATATGGCCTCGCACTTTGAATTGGACGACGTCATTGATCCTGCTGAAACCCGTAATTGGATCAGTCGTGGCTTGCAATCTGTGCCGCCCATCGAAGGGCGCAAAGGTAAAAAACGACCTAATGTTGATACTTGGTAAAGACGTGGGTCGTAGAGCCTAGCACGGCGCTTGATTAGGGGGGATTAGGAATCTTGATTAGGCGTCTACCCAGAACTTCGGCCGGAAACTCAGCAGGCATTTAACCAAGCTCTCCCATCGAGCAATCTTGCGCTCAACCAATAGGGGGGAGCACTGTATTTAGGCGACTGGGATGTTAACATCTTGCGCTATCGGCCCGCTGATTTCTTCACATAAATGGGCATTTTAAGGAACTTCTATGATCAGATTTACGCTTAACGGCTCAGAGCAGTCTTTGGACATTGATCCAAACACGCCATTGCTTTGGGCAATAAGAGAAAACCTACAGTTAACCGGCACCAAGTTTGGGTGCGGTGTGGCTCAGTGCGGTGCCTGCACTGTGCATCTTAACGGCCAAGCCATTCGCTCTTGCGTTACTCCTTTAGCCGCAGCCCAAGGCTCAGCGGTGACAACTATTGAAGGCCTTGCGTCAGCTGAAGGTGCAATGCACCCCGTTCAAGAGGCTTGGGTTGCCGAGCAAGTGCCACAGTGTGGTTACTGCCAGTCTGGGCAAATTATGTCAGCGGTTGCTTTACTCGAACAAAATGCCAACCCCGATGACGCTGCAATAAATGCTGCGATGTCCGGCAATATTTGCCGCTGTGGTATGTACGGTCGTATTCGCAAAGCCATTAAGCGCGCTGCAGGTGAAAGCGTTGTCGGCGTTTTTGATCCAAAAGCAAACGCGCCACAGGAGGCATCAAATGTCTAAATTAGGTAAGTGGAGTAGACGCGGTTTTATCGCTGGTGGTGTGGTTGCTGGTGGTGGTTTGGTCATTGGTGTTGCGCTGCGTCAGGGCGACCGTCGTGGTGATGTGATTTCCTCCGTCACCACAGACGGCGATGAATTACTCAATATTTGGGTGAAAATTAACGAGGCAGGCGAAATTACTGCCATTGTCCCGCATAGTGAAATGGGCCAGGGCGCGCAAACTGCGTTGGCGCAAATGCTCGCTGACGAGATGGACGCCAAGTGGTCCGACGTTGGCTTTGAAGAAGCGCCGGCTTCTGATGACTATGCTAACTGGGCATTGGGTAAGGGCTTTATTTTAGGTGATGCTGCGGTGCCTGAAGCGCTGGTACCTACTGTTGATGGTGCGTTCTTCCAAGTTGCTAAAGCCATGCGTTTGCAGATCACTGGCGGTAGCGCCAGTGTGCGGACCACGGGTGTACACGGTATGCGTGTTGCAGGTGCAGCGGCTCGAGAAATGTTGATCAAAGCTGCTGCGGGTAAGTGGCAGGTTGCTGAAAGTGAGTTAAGTGCAAGCGAAAGTGTCATCTCTCACTCCGCTTCTGGTCGTACAGCCACTTATGCAGAATTGGCATCATTGGCTGCCAAGTTCAGCCCATCGCCAACGCCTAAGCTGAAAGACACCGCTGATTTCAAAATTATGGGCAAGCACGTTGACCGTCATGATATTCCCTCTAAGGTAGATGGCAGTGCCAATTTTGGTATCGATGCCCAAGTACCCGGCATGCAATATGCGGCCATCAAAGCCGCACCTGTTTTTGGTAGCGCAGTGGCATCCATAGATTCAAGCAAAGCCGAGCAACGCGCAGGTGTTACTCAAGTGGTTAACCTAGGGGACGCGGTGGCTGTTGTTGCTAATGGTTATTGGGTGGCGGAACAGGCGCTTAGAGACGTTAATGTTAAGTGGACTAAAACCAGCAATGATGGTGTCAGTACGCAGTCAATGCGCGAGCAATTCAGCAATGACATTACCACTGCCGCCGCTGAAGGCACCAGTACAGCAGATGTAGCGTTAGGTGATTTTACTGCTGCGTTTGCCAGCGCTGATCGGGTTATAGAAGCGACCTACGAGGTGCCATTTTTGGCCCACGCGTGTATGGAACCCATGAACGCAACCGCCAGTGTTAATGGCGAGATGTGTGAGGTATGGGTGGGTGCTCAGAACCCGCTGGGCTTCCGGTATGAGGTAGCAACCGCTTTAGAACTAGATCCTGAAAATGTCACCATTCACCAACACTTTATGGGGGGCGGCTTTGGTCGTCGTTCTAGTGCGGATTCTGCAATTCAGGCGGCGATGATTGCTAGAGAAGTGGGTACGCCAGTGAAATTGATCTGGTCTCGGGCCGAAGACATGCAGCACGATATTTATCGTCCTGGAGTGAGTTCAAAGTTCCGCGCAGCGGTGGCCTCTGATGGACAGGTTTTGGCGTGGGACAATGTCTATCACGAAAAACATGAACCAGCAGAAGCGCCTGTTATTCCTTATGCAATTACGGCTCAACATATTCACCATACCGACAGTCCTACCCATTTACCCTTTGGGCCATGGCGTAGTGTGGACCATTCCCAGCACGGGTTCTTTACTGAAGCATTCTTTGACGAAGTTGCCGAGGCCGCTGGCGAAGACCCTTATCAATTGCGTCGTAAGTTGTTGAAGGATAAGCCCAGACACTTGAAGGTCCTTGACCTTGCCGCAGAGAAAGCGGGTTGGGGTAAGCCGATAGCACAAGGTAAGGGCAGAGGCATTTCTTTGCAGGAATCTTTTGGCAGCTTGGTGGCTCAAGTGGTGGACGTCACAGTGACAGAGGGCAAGATTGGTGTAGATCGCGTGGTTTGTGCCATAGACGCTGGCTTTGCGGTTTCTCCTGACGGTGTTGCCGCGCAGATGGAATCTGGGATTATCTACGGCTTAAGCGCCGCCATGTACGGTGAGGTCAGCGTAGTCAATGGTGCGGTACAACAGACTGCGTTTCACGACTATCCTGTAACCCGAATGGCAGACTCGCCAGTAATTGAAACTTATATCATTAACAGTGGTGAGGCGATTGGTGGCGCAGGGGAGCCGGGTACACCTGGTATAGCGCCTGCGTTGGCTAACGCTATTTACCAAGCAACGGGCACACGAGTGCGCAAGCTGCCGGTTTCTCAGTACGATTTTAATTATCGTATAGAGGAAACAGAAGAGTTGGGTTAGTTGGTCTAAGATTGGATCGGTTAGCTAGATTCAGTTCGTTTCGGCTAGTTTCAGCGAAGAAGAAAAAGCCCGGCATTGCCGGGCTTTTTTTGCTTTTTGTTTAGTCTTGTCCGGCCCTATTTCTGCTTCTGCTTCTGCTTCTGATCCTGCTTCCACTCCCGGTTTCACTGCCGGTTTCACGCCTGATTTCGAAAGAGCTACCCTCTAGGCAAAGGTGTAACTTGGTCAGATAACCAAGACTAAAGACCCAAGGCTAGAGAACAGGTTACCTAACCAAGTTACTCTATCTCAAAGGTCACGCCCGCGCTTGCGGGTAGTCTGCTAAGTAATGCATCCCCCATTGCACTTGCCGGTGTCCAGAAGCCACCTTTAACCGGTAAGTCGTCTTGAGCCAAGGCTAATGCACTCTCAACAATCATCTTGGACGTTGAACCATAACCCGGATCTTTGTCGCCCTTAACGTGAGCGGTCATATTCTTGCTAGGATCGGTGGGGTGTATGCCGCGCAATTCAATGTGGTAGTGGCCGTTTTCAATGGCCTCTGGTGTGGGTCCTTCGCCGGGCTTGGGTAGAAATTTTTTCAGTAACGGGCGAGTGATGGGCAACGCTGCCAAGCCCGCAAAAGCCATGGTGCCTGCGCCTACCGCGTTTGCGCCCAAGAAACCTTTAGCACCTTTACTGATGACGGTGCCTTCGTCGTAGCGGAAATCTGTGCCATAGGCGCCCTTCAATAATTCGTTGCTGCGCCGCACCACGCGTGTGTTAACGGCAGCCATAACAAAGGGTCCAACCCAGGCGTCGAAGTCTTCATCGAAGTAGGCGCTCATGCGGTCTGGTCCATCTAGACCCTTCATCTTGTCATTCAGGCAGTAAGGGTTGGCCATGGTTTTGACGATAGAGGCGTCTTTTTGCGCGCTTTCCATCATCGCCATCATGCTGTCTATGGTGCCGCCACTAAATCCGCCGCTAAAGGCGCGGGGACGATACTTAATGTGTTTGGCTGGAACGCCGTGTTTGGCTTGCATTTGCTGTTGTAGAAAATAAACGCCTAGATCTGACGGTATGCTGTCAAAACCGCAGGTATGCACTATTCTCGCGCCGCTGGCTACGGCTTCGTCTTGGTGCTTGGTGATCATCTCGCGCATCCAGTGAACCTCACCAGTGAGGTCGCAGTAGTGCGTACCGTGGCGGGCACAGGCTGCAACCAGTTCAGAGCCGTAGCGTGCATAGGGTCCGACAGTGGTCAGTATCACTCGGCCTTGTTGCACAAGATTGTCTAGGGAGTTGGTGTCATGACTGTCAGCTTGAAGTACGGGTACATCGCGGCCAGCAAGTATGGAGTTGAGCTTCTCAGTGTTTCTGCCCGCGACGGCCCAGCGAACATTGCTGTTGGCGTAGTTTTTGGACATATAGTCCACAACTAGTTTGCCAGTGAATCCGCTCGCGCCCCAAATGATAATGTCGTAAGGACGTTCCATATCTTTCTCCCAATATTGTTAAGCATTTAGGTAGCTAGCTAGTCCTACTACCTGTCATTTACGAGTGAAAACATAAGTGAAAACACGCGCAAAAAATTGTACATAAAAAACCCCGCTTGAAGCGGGGTTTTCTTAGCAGTTGTCTGCAACTTCTGCTGCGTTAATGATTAACGCGCGTCGGCTGCAGCCTCTTGCTGCTTTGCCGCTCGACGCTTTTCAATGTTGTACATTTCCTTAATGTCCAAGCCGCCGTCGCCATTGGTATCTACGGCTTTGAAGCCCTGCACCAGCTGCTTCTTCATGCGCTTAGGCAGTTCTTTCCAGCTTAATTTGCCATCTAGATCTTTGTCGATAAACCCAAAGTACTGGGTCAATTGGGCCAAACCTTTGTCGTGTATGGGGGCTTCGGTTGTTTCATTAACCAAGGTATAACTGAACGCGCCGTAGAGCATTTCGTCCCAGCTCTGCAAGCCCCAAGTGACGTTTCTGTCTGGGTCGGGGTTGCTCTTGTTTGCTGTGGAGTTGTCGTACCAAGTGGTATGTACCAACTTAGACCCGGCTTCAATTTGCTTTGGCTCAACCAACTCGTAAGTTCGCTGCCAGTTGAAGTCGTAGTTAGGCACTGAAAGAATGAGCTCCTTGCTGCCGTCTGGCTTGATCAGTTCAAACTTAGACGCAACGCCCCTGTAGTGCGAGTGAGGGACTAAGTCGTGTAGTAGCGCCGGCTTGTCGAACTCAAAGTAGGACACTTCAGGGTGCCGTGCGGTATTAGCTGGAATGCTGATGATTGGATTAATAACCACATCTTGGCGGTAAAAGTTCTCTGGCTTCTCGTCGTGGAAATACAACCCGATTTTGGAATTGTCTACAGTTTCCAGGCCATTGGGCGTGTAGTGAATTTGGAAGGTGAACTCGCCGCCAGGCGCGATGTATACCCCTGTTTTTGCAGGGAAAACATTCGATTCATTGCCAGGGGCGTAGCCAATTAGATAGTTATCAAAAACACCGCTGTCGCGTTTAGCTTCTGACGCGTCGGCATCAATGGAACCGGCCAAAATATGGTGGACCACTTCTCTGTTGCCGGCAATTACGGTTGCGGACTTGACCCAAACGCCGGTATCTAGCGGGTTGGCTAATCTAGGGAATTTGTATTCAACCACGCCAGAGGCCGGGATTGTGTACTCAGGCAGGTCCAAAATTAAGTCGGGCTTGCCGAGCGGCCATTCTACTTGTGCAATAGAAAGTCCCTTTAATGGGTCTACGCCTTCGCCGCGTGGGGCGCCGGCTTCAATCCAATGGACTAACGTTTGGGTCTGCTCAATGCTTAAAGATTTGTCGTTTTTCCAAACGCCCACATGTGGGTCAGCGTGCCAAGGTGGCATGCGCTTAGTGCGAATCACTTCACGCATCATGGGTGCAAAGCCGCGCACTAATTCATAGCTAGACATTGCCCAGGGGCCAATACCGCCATCGGTATGACAAACCACACACTTCTCTTGCAGCAGCGGCGCGATGGTTTCGGTGTAGCTGATTTGCTCGTGAGCACCGTTTTTCTCGGCGAAGTTGATTAGGCAGCCGATGGCATCGCGCTGAGCAACGGCTACTGTGTTGCCCGCAATAACGTCACGGATTGCGTCCTTGGCATAGTGTGCGGAAGCTTCTTGCTTTTGGCGCTCGTAAACTTGGCGGTCGTTAATTGGGCCACGGTATTCGATGTTCCATGTTTTAGGATTAATTACCAATATTTCGGCGGTGCGCACTAGGTCAAGGGCTTCGCCAATAAGCTGTGTTTCGTCATGCATGATGGGCATGTCGATGCTGTATTTTTTGGCCTCTAATGCAATGGCGCTGCGAGTGTCCTGCAGGTTTGAATTGAGCATGAAGAACTTAACACCCTGAGACTCGAACTCGTCACGCACCTGCTTGTAGTCAGTCAGGGCGTTGCGCACGATGGGGCAACCATTGCCTTGAATCATGATCACGATGGCGCTGGCATCTTGATGGTAATAAAGGTTCTGAGCATCGCCGTTGTGGTCGAGCAATACAAAGTTATCAATTCTTTCTGCGTGGGAATTGATGCTCATCAGTAATCCGGAAATGACCAGCGCTATAGACAAAAATTTGGGCAAGGCTTGAGAAAAGAAGCTGTGGTACATGTGTGTGCTCCAGTAAAACAATAGGAATCATATAAAATCGTCGTCTGGTAATAATACGCCCTTGGATAGGTTGCACAAGGCCCGGACGCGCGGGTGAGTTTTGGCGAATTTGACGCTTATTCTGACAGCGCTCAAGGCAGGCTTGGGTGTCGGCGGTGGCGGTTATACGGGGCTATTCAGTCTTGTTGGTTTGGTTGTGACGCCACAGTAATGTACCGCCAGCCACTGCCGCGGGTAATAAGAAGAAGTTAACCAGCGGTATTGCCATGGCTAGGCTGGCCATGGCGCCGAAACCCATGGAAGGCAGCAGGTTTTGTTTTAGCTGCGCTAAGGAATCTGTAAAGCTCATATTGTGATTGTCAGCGGCATAGTCAGAAAATTGGACCGACATAATCCATGCGCCATACAGGCCGCCGAGTAACGGAGCAATTAGATTTACCACGGGGATAAAGCTAAGAATGAGTAGGCCTAGGAGTCGTGGCAGGTGGTAGCGTAGCTTGCGTAGTTCGCGGCCGAGATCCTTCAATACACCCTTCAACAAAAACTTAATCCGTTTGTTGTTAGCGGAGGAATTGTCTAATTCTGAGAGCTTGGACGGAGTTGTGTCATGCGCTTGCCGCTCAACCGCGTGGGCTAGGTCGCTGAAGAGGGGCGAGGCAATAATGATGGTGATAAAACTCACGGACCAAGCTGAGACTAACGCAAGTATTACAAAGAGCACCGGCGCAATAATCCACGCGAGCCAGCTCAGCCAGTCGGGTAAGTCTGGAGTGGCCGCCGCAATAATACTGCTGCCAAAAAAGTACAAAGTCACTGAAGTAAGGGAAAGCCCAATACCCACCGGCAGCCAAAAATAACGCCGCAAACCTGGCTTGTTCGCCAGTGAGATGCCTTGAAAGAAAAAATTTACGCCAACAAAAAAATTCATGCCAGAACTCTACACTTTTGTTGAAAGTGTATGAAGGTCACGGCGCGGTTGTTTGTGCCAGCTTTCTTGAATGCTCTAATTGCGTGTTTATAAATAGCGACAAATGCCTGCAAATGCTTCAGATGTGGGTATTATTCCCTTGCAGAGATGGGGGTGATTGGTTGGCTGCGCAAATAGCCAAGGCCAAATGCAAAAGCGCGCATTTGCCTTTGCATGGAAGGCCCGCGTCTAACATAACAAAACAACATCGGGAGAGCGGCATGGCTTTAGCAAGCGCAGGGGATATTCAGGGCATTAATGTGGCGTCGGTTACGGCTTGGATGCAATCACATATTGCAGATTTGGCGCTGCCTTTAGAGTTTGACCTCATTGCCGGTGGGCACTCGAATCTGACTTATGGTGTGAAGGATGCCAAAGGTCGCGTATATGTATTGCGCCGTCCGCCGCTAGGCCATGTGCTGGAAAGTGCCCATGACATGGGGCGCGAGCATAAAATTATTTCAGCGCTGAGTAACTCCTCGGTGCCAGTAGCCCAAACTATTGGTCTGTGCACTGACGTGTCGGTAAACGAGGCACCTTTTTATGTAATGGACTATGTCAGCGGACCGGTTTTACATGACGCAGAAGTCACTCAACCTGTACCGATGAGCGAGCGAGCAACGTTGGGTGCCAGTGTCATTGAAGTGCTTGCGGCTCTGCATGATATGGACCCAGACCAAGTGGGTTTGGGCGATTTAGGTCGTAAAGAGGCCTACCTGCAGCGTCAAATGAACCGATGGACTAAGCAATGGGCGGCCACCAAGACTCATGAAGTGCCAGCGATGGACGAAAGTACACGGCTGCTTGCTGAGCGTATGCCTGAGCAAGTGGGCGCTACCATTGTTCATGGCGATTACCGCCTGGGCAACATGATTGTGGGTCAGGGCAAAATTGCCGCGGTTTTAGATTGGGAGCTTTGTACCCTAGGTGACCCTCTGGCGGATGTGGGTTATTTGCTTAATTCTTGGGTACAGCCGGGAGAGGGCGAGGAAGATGTAGTACCTACCGCCGCTGGTGGGTTTTGTAGTCGCGAAACGTTGTCTGATTTATATGCCGAAGCATCAGGGCGAGACTTGTCTGACATCAACTATTACAGAGCGTTTTCGCACTGGCGTTTGGCAGCAATTGGCCAGGGCGTATACAAGCGCTACTTGGTGGGTGCTATGGGCGAAGATCGCGATGTAGATTTGGATGCTCAGAAAGAAGGGATTACTTTGCGCGCCGAGGCGGCGTTAGAATTTTTGAGCTATTAGTAAAAGAATCGCTCCAAGCGCCCCGAACTTGGTTCGGGGTGGCTCAGAGGACTTGAATAAAAAAGGCACGTCAGACTCAGTTGTCTGAAAGCAACTCGACTTCGGGGGGAAGGACACTGTAAGGAAGGGTGTTTTGAGTTGAGAGCGCGCCTAAAACTGGAATATGCAGAAAATTGTACAGTACAAAATTACTAAATCAACAAATATTTAGCTTTTTGTACAGATTATGTACGGTTTTTTGCAAGAAACAGTAGATATCGATCACTCAGCTGCGGGTTTACTCGGCTAGTGAGTGGAAAAGCCGTCCGGGCGCACGCTTTGGGCCTCGGTTGGCGGATCAGCCTGTTGTTTGTAGGCTGCGGTAATCAAGGTGTCTAGGGCTGTTTCCAGTTGGGCTCTTGCTTGAGCCGTTTCTGTTCGAGTTTGGGCTAAGGCCTGTAATGCCTCCCGCTTGCCATTGCTGGCTTTAACTTCCTCTTCGCCAGCGCAAGTCTGCAAATAGTCAGTCAACGCGTTGAGTTGGTGTATTTGCTCAACCAGGTGTTGGGCGCACTGGTTTGGATCTTGGTCCTCTGCCGCAATGGCAATCAGCTCCTCATCGCTAAAGCGACGAGGGGCGCTGACGCCAAATAACCTCGGCAGGCCAAATTCGTTGATGCAGGTATATTCAATTTCCTCCCAGGACAAGGGCCACTTAAGGGTCGAAACTTGTTGGTCTTGGCAACGGCTGATTTGATTCGCCGTAGCAAACTGGTAAAGCGTGATGATTTTAGTGTTGGGCAACGCTTGTTGGGATTGCCTAATGGCTTGTTCAGTGAGGACCGGAAGTTGTAACACCAATATTTGGGGTGCATCCATGTCGCCTAGCGGGCTGCTTTGTTCGCCAAGAAACGCGTCTAGGTTGGCCCAGCGCGACACAATGTCTAAGCGCTGATTACCGCTAACTCGTTGTTCTAATTGTAATAAATTGGCGCCAATCAAGCCAACTCTGGGTAACTGGCCGACCAAATTCTGCGCTTGTGGCGCGCTTTGAGCGTTGCCAGAGCGTGCATCAAGTTGTTCTTCGGTTAAGTTAATAACACTGGATATGGTTTGCCCCTGATCGATTAAGCGTTTGATTTTCTTGAGAATTCCAAGCTGATCTTTGCTGTAAAAGCGGGTTTTGCCGTCTTTGTAGGCAGGGCTAAATTGATAACGTCTTTCCCATGCACGCAGGCGCTCAACGGCTATGCCCGTTAAGGATGCGACACTACCAATGCGGTAGTAGTCGTTTGTATTGCCTGAAAGAGTCATTGCGATAATTGTACAGGTACAAAGGGTGGACAAGGGTTGCACGAAATTTTTGCCGTGTCTACCCCTTACGCCTCAGTGGCATTGTAAGCATTTGGGTGATTTTGGTCGGATTGATTTGCATCCTTTATAGGTTTTCCGGCCCAATCCACGCATGTGGATTCCAAGCTATTTCCCAAAGGTGATCATCTAGATCTGCGAAGTAGCCTGAATAGCCGCCCCAAAAAACCATTTCCGGTTGTTTGATCAGCTTTGCTCCGGCGCTGACGGCTTGTTCTATAAGCGCGTCTACTGCCTCCTTGCTACTGACATTGTGGGCCAGTGCCACGCCGCGAAACCCGCTGCCCTTTGCAGGTACTTGGGCGTCTTCCGCCAACTTGTCCCATGAATAGAGAGACAGCCATGTGCCGTTTAGGTTGAAGAACGCTATCTCTTCGTTGAATGGTGCCAAGCGGGGTAGCTCTAAACCTTGGGCGTAAAACTCGATGGACCCCTGTAGGTCGCGGACGCCAAGAGAAATCATGCTGATTCTAGGTTGCATAGATAAAGTGCCTATTGGGTGAGTGCATCCACTATGCATTAGGTTTTAGGTAATGCTTGCTACCCTTAGTCGGATCAATTGCAACTTTGGGCTGAGATATTTTGCTCCTGGCACTACCCTCGCTCGGCGGCTTTTTTAACGGATAAACCGCGGGCGCGAGTTCCTTCGCTTAGCCCCTGTTATTGAATAAAAGTTTGGTCAACAATAGGACATCTAAAAAAACCTGTGCACGAGAGAATAATGAAAAATAATTTAGGTCTATTTCTGAGTAAGCGCGCTTTGCTTTCACCTGAAAGAGAAGCATATGTTGAGAGTGATGGTAGTTTAAGGCTTACGTTTAAAGAGTTGAACTTGCGCTGTAATCAATTGGCTAATGCGTTTGTTGCAGCGGGTGTTGTTAAGGGCGAGCGCGTGGGTTTGTTGCTTATGAATTCTAGTGAATTCATGGAGTCGTATTACGCCCTTGCCAAAATTGGCGCGGTAGTTGTGCCCCTGAACTGGCGGTTGGTAGCCGACGAGCTAGAGTTTATTCTCAAAGACAGTGGCACTAGCAGATTGATATTTGATAATGAATTTGTCGATACAGTGGCGGAACTGCATAGTCGCGGGGATAAAACAGACATCAACCAGTGGTTGCAGGTCACCAGCGGTGAAGTGGCTTATTTTGCCGAAAGCTATCGTGGTTTTCGCGATGCGGCTTCAACGGGTGAGCCTGAAGTGTCTGCTGCTGACCACGACATGCTTTACATCATGTATACGTCTGGCACTACCGGACTACCGAAAGGCGTTGTGCATACCCACCACACTTCAATTTGGGGTTTGCTGAGTATTTCCGCCACTGCAATTTATTACGATCCAGAGCGCTACTTGGCTTGTTTGCCTATGTTCCATGTGGGGGCGTTAACGCCGTTGGCGGTGAATGTATACCGAGGGGTAACTTCGGTAGTTATGCGCTCCTTCGATCCGGTGAGCGCTTGGGAGACCATTGAGCGAGAGAAAATTACCAGCGGTTTAGCAGTACCGGCGATGTTGAGTTTCATGCTGCAAGTGCCAAATTTTGAGCGTTTTGATTTTTCTAGCTTACGCTGGATTATGACGGGTGCTGCGCCTGTACCACCCGCGTTGACCAAGATTTTTCATGAGATGAATATTGGCATTCAGCAGGTTTATGGGCTCACAGAAACTTGCGGGCCTACTTGTTTGATGGATGCAGAGAATGCGCTGGCAAGGCCAGAGTCTACGGGCAAGGCCTTTTTCCATACCGAAGTGCGCATTGCTGACGAGAAAGGTAATGACTGTCCTGCAGGCGTGGCCGGTGAGGTTTTGGTGCGCGGCGAACATGTCATGGTCGAATATTGGAATCGCCCAGAAGCCACAGCCGAAACTATTATAGATGGATGGTTGCACACTGGTGACATCGCGATTATGGACGAAGAAGGCTTTGTTTCTATCCAAGATCGAATCAAAGACATGATTATCAGCGGTGGTGAAAATGTTTATCCTGCTGAGATAGAGGGCGTTTTATCTGAGCATCCGGGTATCAGCGAAGCTGCGGTCATTGGCCAGCAGAGCGAGCGCTGGGGCGAGTCGCCATTGGCTATAGTAGTTGCTACTGACGAAAATATTACGCAGGCAGATGTGATGGAGTTTTGTCAGGGCAAACTGGCACGCTTCAAACAACCTAAGGCTGTTGAGTTTGTGAGCGCGATTCCTCGCAATCCAAGCGGTAAAATCCTGAAGCGTGTTTTGCGTGATCAATTCGATAAGAACGCGGCGGACTAAACCTTTCATTGTCCGGAATTGGGTGAGCCTATTGTTTCCCCTGCGGATAAAGAATTAGGGGCATAGGTCGTTAACGATCTAGATCAGTTAAAAACTCTTGGGGAGTAGGGGATGGAGTTAGAAGAACTTAGAGCGCGCTTAAAACCTTTTTGCGAGGCGCGTTATCCGTCGCCAATAGAAATACAGGAAGTCATTACCATGCCCGGCCATGCCGGCTTTGCTTATGGCTTTCGTGTGGCTTGCGCAGGTCAAGTAGATTCGTGGTTTATTCGTCTGCCGCCGCCCGGAGTGAATTGGGTGGGTACAGCCGATGTGTTGCGACAAGTGGCGGTACTTAATGCATTGGATGGCACTGACGTACCCCATTGTTCAGTGCAATGGTCGGGCGATGACGAGCAGTGGTTTGGTAGTCCCTATTTTGTTGTACCTTGGTTAGAGGGCGACGTCATGCGCTTGGGTGCTGAGGACTGGGGGGCAAACCTTAGTGCGGATCAAATTCATGAGTTTGGTCGCCAAGCTATGTCCTCATTAGCCGCTGTGCATAAGGTTGATATAAGCCAAGTACCCTACTTGGGTGACCCCGTACCCTTTGCCGACGATGTAACTCGTTGGGACAGATTTTATGCCAAGGCTGCTGAGCCGGAGCGTTTGAAAGATGTGCCTACGGTGCGCCAAAGATTGCTAGACACTGTGCCGCAAAATGCGCCGGTGGGCATTTTTCACGGCGACTTCCAAACTGCCAATTTATTTGCCTCTAAAGATGCCCAATTGCTTGCGTTGATAGACTGGGAATTAACCGGCGTTGGCGCAACGTTGAACGATGTTGGCTGGATTTGTACGTTCAGTGATGAGCAGGCGTGGGTAGAAAATACCGATCGCACAATGTTTTTAACACCAGATACGCTCATTGATTTATATCAAAACGCTTATGGTCAAGAAGTGCAAAACATTAATTGGTACCGAGCGCTGGCGGCCTACAAATTCGCCATTATCAGTGGGCTGAATTTGAGCTTGCATAGACGCGGCAAACGCGAAGACGAAGTGTGGGAAACCACAGCGCTCTCGATGAAGCCATTAATAGACAGAGCGTTGGATTTGTTAGCCACTGCTTAACGCAGTGGAGTTGGGCCGCGGTTGCAGCGTATTAGCCTGCGCTGATCAATCTGCTAATGGCTATGCTCTTCGTGATCATCAGGACAGGGCCCAATTTCAACCTGAATAGTTGAATGCTCAATATTATAAACGTTGCGCAGCACCCGCTTAATGTCTTCTACCACGCCTTGAACTTTTGTACCCTCACTCACCAACGCGTGCAGTGTGAGCAATGGTTTTTCGGCAGTAAGTCCCCAAGCGTGTACATGGTGTATTTGAATAACTTCAGATACTTCATTGGTCAGCGTTGTTTTTATATCGCCAAGATTTACGCCATCGGGTACACCTTCCAAAAGAATGTGAGCTGACTCTTTGACAACGTAGTACGCCCCTCTAGCAAGAATGACGACAATGAGCAGCGTCAGCACTGGGTCTGCGTACAGCCAGCCGAACATAAGTACCGCTAATGACGCTAGAATGGCCGCCGCAGACCCCAGTAGGTCGCCTAGAACGTGCAATGCTGCGCTACGAATATTGGTGTTGCCACTGGTTTCATGGAGCCAGCGGAAAGCGATGAGGTTGACCACAAATCCTGCAATTGCAACTAGCAGCGCGGGTAGCGGTAACATGGCTTCAGGAGCGAACAACCGCATAGTTGCCTCCACACTGATCCAAACGATAAGCACAACCAAAGTCAGGCCGTTTACAAAGGCCGCTAATACTTGGAAGCGGTGATAGCCGTAAGAGAGCTTTTGATCATAACCACGCTCGGAAATATGTGCCGCCCACCAAGCTAGGCCCAGCGCTGTGGCGTCCAAAAACATGTGTCCTGCGTCGGCCAATAAGACCAATGCATTGGTCCAGACCCCTACACCTAGCTCTACGAGCATAAAAGTAGAGATAAGGATAAACGCTTTTTTCAGCGCCTTTTTGTCGCCACCGTGATGGTGATGGGAGTGGCCGTGACTATGGCCATGTCCATGGCTGGACTCGTGGTTTTTGTTCGGACTTTTTTTGTTGGGATTTTTTTGGTTAGGACTGAGCATCAAGCGAGCATAGCAAAGGGCTACATGCTTCGTAACCTCAGTTATGCAGGGGTTGGTAAGCACCTTAGAGCTACTGGGTGTGTTTAGTCCATTTGCGTGATCATTGGTGACCTTTGAGGTAGTCTTTTGCGCATTAGTAAAAAATGTAATAAGGGAGATTTTCTATGGAAAGAATGCATTTGGAGTTTGTCGGTCGTGTCGCGGTGTTGAAGTTTAACCATCCTGAAGTTATGAACGCCATGGGCGGTCAGATGCTGAGAGATTTTGCCGACGCAGTGGCCCAGATTAAGGCCAAGGGCAGCGAAGTCCGCTGCCTTTTGCTCAGCGGTAACGGTCGTGCATTTTGCGCGGGCGCAAACCTGCAAGACGACGACGCAGACCGTAAGTCCGGTGAAGCAGGGTCTAGCTTGCGTAACAGCTATCACCCGTTGATGTTCGAGCTTCGTGGTTTAGAAATGCCAATGGTCACCGCCATCAACGGAGCAGCCGCAGGCGTAGGCATGAGTTTTGCCATGATGGGCGACATTGTTTGCGCCTCTAAAAATGCCTTCTTTTTGCAGGCCTTTGCGCGCATTGGCCTAATTCCAGATGGCGGCGCTACATTCTTGCTGCCGCGTATGATCGGCTGGGGTCGAGCTATGGAGTTGTCCATGTTGGCCGAGCGCTTGGGCGCAGAACAAGCCCAAGAATGGGGTTTGGTAAATCGATTATTTGAAGACGGTGAAAGCCTTGAGAAAGGTGCTTTAGAAGTAGCTCAGCGCCTAGCTAACGGACCTCGCTCGTTAACACTTATTCGCAAAGCCTATTGGCAGACTTGGTCTAATTCTTACGAGCAACAATTAGAGCTAGAAGCGCAATTGCAAAATGAAGCGGGCCGCTCAGAAGATTTTCGTGAAGGTGTTTCGGCATTCTTGCAAAAGCGTGACGCGGAATTTAAAGGCCAGTAACCAAGTTTATGGCTAAAGAGATTTGGCCTGCGTAAAACTATACAGGGAGAGAAAATGTCGTTATCAGGAAGAGTGGCCTTGGTCACAGGTGGCGGTCGTGGTGTTGGTCGTGGTATCGCATTGGCACTGGCCGCAGACGGTGCAACCGTCGCGGTAAATTATCGTCGGGACGCGGAATCTGCTCAAGAAGTGGTTGATCAGATTGTTGCCGCAGGTGGCAAGGCGAAGGCCTATGCCGCATCAGTAGATGACTATGATCAAGATGCAGAAATGGTTGCGGCCATTGAGGCAGATTTTGGTGCCATCAGTATCTTAATCAACAATGCGGGTATTGCTAGCCGTGGCCAAGCGGTAGTAGACACCGAGCCCGCCGAAATGCGCCGGGTGATAGCAACCCACGCATTTGGACCCCATTATCTGGCAGGGCTTGTCCTACCGAAAATGCGTGGTGAAGCGCGTGGCGACATCATCATGATTTCCAGTGTGGCTACTCGTTCGTTAGGCAGTCATGGTGCGCCTTATAATATGGGTAAAACCGCAATGGAAGCCTTGGCTTATACCTTGGCCAAGGAAGAGCGCCCTTATGGCATTCGCGTCAACATAGTCGCACCCGGTCTAGTGGATACAGATATGGGTCAACGTTTGATTCATGCGGTACAGGGTGTAGAAGACATTCGCTCATTAGATGAAAGCATGCCGTTTGGCCGTGTTTGTCAGCCGGAAGACGTGGCTAATGTGGTGCGCTTTTTAGTGGGTGAGCAAAATTCTTACTTAACAGGCGAGCGCCTGTATTGCGATGGCGGTGGACAAAGTTTGGGTCGCGTTTAGTACCAATATCAATATCCAGCCAATGCAGGTCTGATGAGGTTATAGCGTCTCATCAGACCATTTGTTAGCCAGCCTCCGTCCTGCTATTCGTGAGTAGTCTCCTCCTCACTAGGCAGTAAACGACACAACAATGCGCCGGCGATACTGAAGTAGAGTATGTAGTACAGCGCGTGGTACGCCACCCAGTTTAAGGGTTGAAACCACCAGATCACTTCACTGCCGTTAATGAGTACGGTTGCTAACACGCCGCTGATTATAACAACCTTCATCCGCTCCCCGTTATCTTTAACCTTGCCAAGGATAAGTGCCAGTAAAAAAGCGGTGGCTAGGTTGTGCAAAAAACCTATAAATAGATCTAACGGTGCGCCTGCTGCGCTAGGCATATGATCAATGCTGAGCAAGATTGCCGGCCCTTTTTCTAGCCGTTCTTGGGACTTGGGCCCGGGGCCGGGTATAAGGTATGCGCCACTTTCCGGAAACAGCTTTGCCACAGTCAGTTGGCTGATGCCCTCACTTTTGACCTGATTTAGGGCTGAATAAGGCAGTGGGTTTACTGCCCAATAGAGAAATCCAAAGACGAAAAGTACAGCGGCTGTGATGAATACTGCTGAAATAGGTTTATTCATGAAAGGTCTCTTTTTTAAATTTGAGAAACCTAGATTAAGAATAGCGGGTGTCAGCTGGCTAACGTCGCACGATCAACGGTAGAAAAATCCTTTTAGAGCGTGGCTGTATTGACCCAAAAGTGTCTCTTTTGCTAATTGGCCAGCGCCAGAATGTGCGCAGTTGCAGAGCGTGCCAACGCATCTAAGTGATAGCCGCCTTCAAGCGTAGAAATGATTCGCCCCTTGGAATATTGGTTGGCAGCGCTGGTGATGAGGTTGGTGACCCAAATAAAATCCTCCTCGAGTAAATTTAGCGATGCCAGTGGGTCTAGTTGGTGGGCGTCGAAGCCTGCGGAAACAAAAATTAGATCCGGTTTATGTTGCTCAATGGCGGGGAGCCAGCTCTTCTCAATGGCGCGTCTAAAGTCGTTGCCATTGCTGCCCTCCTCTAGAGGCGTGTTGACTATATTTGTCCGCTGGGTGTCCGCATGGCGGTTTGGGTAGTAGGGGTGTTGGAAGCTTGAACAGACCAATACCTCTGGACGGTCTTTAAAAATGTCTACGCTGCCATTGCCATGGTGAACGTCGAAGTCGAGGATGGCCACCCGGTTTATATCAACGTGTTCAAGCGCTGCCATTGCACCAACGGCAACGCTGTTAAAGATACAAAAGCCCATGGCGCTGTCTATTTCCGCATGGTGTCCCGGAGGCCTAACCGCGCAGAATACTCGGGTATCCTCATTGGCTAATACAGCATCTACCCCACTGCATAATGCGCCAGCAGCCAAAAGAGCTGCGTTGCGGCTGTGTGGTCCCAGCCAAGTATCTGGGTCCAGGGGCACAATTGCTTCGCCATCCAAAGGTGACATTTGTTCGATAAAGTCCAAGTGGGCTTTGGGGTGCGCGGCTAATAGCCTATCTGGGGAAGCCGCTTGGGGCTCGACAAAATTAAGGTCTTGGCTGAGGGATATTTTGTCCCAGTGAGCCAGTAGGTGGCTGAGACGTTCCGGGCATTCTGCATGACCATCAGCAACTTGGTGGTTCTGGTATTCAGGGTGACTATAAATCAGCAATGTACTGTCCTTAACCGCAAACCCTACTGCCAGTTGGACTGATGTTGAGGGAAGATTCTGGTTTTTATTTCCCACATTGTAGCGTTGTATTGCGCTTCGGTGCGAATGAAACAGCCGCTAAAGCTGGCGAGGCGTAACAGCTTTGCTATAGAACCGTGCTAAATGCGTTTATTATAAACTCTGCTCAAATTACTGGACTTAGCGTGCTGACATTGTTGTTATTTTTACGGACGGGCGTAGCGCTGTCTCTGGGTCTGTTTGTTTGGACGGTCAGTGCCGACCTTTTTCTAGGTCTGCCGACCATACTCGCGTTACTCGGACCCGTGTGGTTGGGCGGCATGAGTGGTGGCTTTGTGTGCGTGCTTTTTTCTCCTCAGCAAGGTTTGTCCTTGGCCTTTGTTGCGGGCTTGCTGATGGCCTTTGGCTTTTTGTTGATCCGTCATGGTTACTTAGGCCTGCCAATGGGGCCTGATACGTTTGTTACCCTTTGGCCTATGTGGTTTCCTCCAGCCTATTATGTGGGCGCCTATGGATATCTGCTTTTTCTTCATCAGTCCAAGTGACTACTTATTTGCAAAATAGTAATAAGAAATTATGTCTAATTTAGAACAAAAACTTTCACAGCTTATTCAACCCGGCCAGCGTATCTACGTTGCAGGCAGCAGTAATGAGCCTACTGGCTTGTTGAACGCCATGGCTGAAGTAGATTTACCGGCAAACTTGGAATTTATTCAATTTCCCTTGCCCGGTCTCAATGGCACAGATTTCACCTCATGGAATGCCACAGCTACCTTAACCACATTTTTTATGACCGCGACGCTTGCCAAGGCGGATCTTGCACGGGTTAATTATCTGCCCATGCAGATGCGCGCTGTATTTGATTACCTTGCGCAGAATGTAGATGTGTATCTCGTTCAGGTGGCCAAGGACGCCGCGGGTATCTTACGTTTAGGTCCTAATGTGGATTTTCATGAAGGGGTGATGCAATCTGCCAAAGTTATTATTGCGGAGCTAAACACCGGCTTTGTTGCACCCGCAAGCAGTGCGCGGATTAATATTGCGCAGATCGACCACCTCTTTGAAACAAATCGACCCTTAATTGAGATGCCAGTGCCAAAAATTGATGAGGCGGCTTTACAGATTGGTGCACTGGTGGCGGATTTGGTTGGCGATGGTGACTGCCTGCAAACCGGCATTGGCGCTATTCCTGCAGCCATTTTGTCGCAACTTGGCAGCAAGAATGACCTAGGTTTGCATGGTGGTTTAATCGACGATGGCGGCATGGCGCTTATTCAAGCAGGCAACATCACTGGAGCGGCTAAAGCCATTGATAGACACCTACATGTTACGGGCATGGCTTTAGGCAGTACTGAACTGATGACATGGCTTAGCGAGCGCAGTGATGTGAGTTTCCGCTGCGCGGATCATACGCATGAGGTGCAGGCTATCCGTCAGCTTGAGAATTTTGTCTCTATCAATTCGGCGGTAGAAGTGGATCTGTTTGGGCAAGTTAACGCCGAGGTTGCTAACGGCCGACAGATTTCTGGTACCGGTGGTTCCGTTGATTTTATGCGTGCAGCCAAAGGATCTAAAGGCGGGCGCTCTATTGTCGCCATGAATGCCACCGCAAGAGGTGGCGCTGTATCGCGGATAGTGCCGAGGGTTGAAATGGTGACAGCGCTGCGCACTGATGTAGATATAGTGGTCACTGAGTTTGGAGTGGCGCATCTTAAGCATTTGCCCAACCGAGAGCGATTTGAGGTGCTGATTGAAATTGCCGCGCCGGAATTTCGCGAAGGACTAAGAGATCAACTCTCTTAGTCGCGCTGACGAAGATCTGTTTGTTACGACTTGGTTCGGGCGTTATCCAATGTCTTTATAATGCCTACTTTACGTCTAAGGTGAGCAAAAAGAAGGCATATTCCTCAGCCAACTCTTTCAGTGCGGTAAAGCGTCCTGATTGACCACCGTGGCCAGCGCCCATGTTGGTTTTTAGCACCAGAGCGTTGTCGTCAGTTTTGTCGTGGCGCAACTTCGCCACCCACTTTGCAGGCTCCCAGTAAGTTACGCGCGGATCGTTTAGCCCGGCTGTGACCATTATGGGTGGGTAACTCTGGGCGCGGACCTGATCGTAGGGCGAATAGGATTGAATGAATGAGAACGCCTCAGGATCTTCAATTGGGTTGCCCCATTCTGGCCATTCCATTGGCGTCAAAGGTAGATCCGCATCAAGCATGGTATTGAGTACGTCCACAAAGGGCACGTGGGCGGCTACGCTGCCGAAGAGTTCCGGCGCTTGATTAACAACCGCGCCCATCAGCTCTCCGCCGGCACTGCCGCCTCCAATAGCAATACGTCCCGCCGCAACATACTGGGTCTCTACTAGGTGTTTTGCGCAATCAACAAAGTCGTTAAACGTGTTGGTCCGCTGTTGTAATTTACCTTGGGTATACCAGTGGTAGCCTAAATCATCTCCGCCACGGATATGCGCAATGGCAAAGGTAAAGCCCCTGTCGAGTAGAGAAATGATGTTGCTGGAGAAGGCGGGTGGAATAGCATGGCCGTAAGCACCGTAGCCATAGAGGTATAGGGGCGCACTGCCGTCCAATGGCGTGTCGTGGCGTTGCACCAAACTTAAAGGTACTTGGGTGCCATCTCGAGCGGTGGCCATAAGTCGCCGTGTAACAAAATTTTTCGCGTCATAGCCGCCGGGTACTTGCTGTACTTTGCGTTGCTGTAAAACGCCGGTGTCCAAGGCGTAGTCATAAACAGTATTTGGCGTCACCATTGAGGTATAGCCTAGGCGCAGGAAATTTGCTCCGTAGTCCGCATTGGTGCCAAAACCCAGCGAGTAAGATTCTTCGGGCATTTGAATAAAATGACTTTCGCCATTTTGCTCTAGAACCATCATTTGATCTAAGCCGTCTATGCGCACTTCAACAAATAGATGCGCCTTAAAGGCCATATGATTGGTTAGGTAAGTGTGGTCGTCTCCAGTAACAATACTCTGCCAACTCGCTTGGTCTAGTTGCATTGATGAGTTGATGGCTGAGTGGGTTAAAGCTATCTCATACAGATCGAAGTTCGCATGACGTAGGTTGCTTCTGATCAGCAGTCGCCCCGACTGGGCATCGTCACCTTGGTGGTCTACATAGTATTCATGGCCTGATGTGCGTTTGCTAATGAGTTTAGGTGTGGCAAGCAGGTCTGCCGTGGGCAGATAATGCACTTCCGTGGTGACATGGTCGCCGGAGTGTAAAAAGACCAATTGCCGACTTTGGCTGAGATCGGCGCTGAGAAAGAAAGACTCATCTGCCTCCTCCATAATAACTAAATCGCTCTGGCCCGCCGCGGTTGGATCTAGATTTCTAAATAACGCCTTATTAGGCCGCCATTGTTCGTTAACCGTTAAATAAATGAAGCTGTCGCTGGCACTGTTCCATACGGGTTCGCCGGCACAGTTTTCGATACTTGGCGTTAGCGCCTGCCGGGTAGATAAATCAATTACATGCAACTGATAACGTTCGCTTCCATTGGTATCCACACTGTAGGCGAGTTTTTTGCCGTCAGGGCTTACTGTCAGCGCGCCCAAACGAAAGTACTCGTGACCTTTAGCTAGAGTGTTTTCGTCTAAGAGTGTCTCCCACTGCACGTCCAAATCTGTTTCTGCAGTTATTGATGCGCTGCGATACCAAGTACGGTATTGGGCACCTTTGGTAAAGCGCCATTGGTAGTAAAAATCGTTTTCAACAAAGGGGACGCTTTCCTCTTGCTCCGGTTTACGCGCTTTCAGCTCCTCGAAGAGCGTATTTACAAGTTCGCTATGAGGGGCAAAAAAGGCCTCAAAGTAAGCATTTTCCTCATTTAAATATTGCAAAATTTCACCGTCTTTGACGTCGGGATAACCCGCATCTTTCAGCCATGCATAGGGGTCTTCGACAATGTGGTTATGCCGGGTAAAGGTATGTGGGCGGCGTTGCGCTTTTGGTGGGTCGAGGGGTGGACTGAGGGATGGGGTGAGATGCCCATTTACGGGTCCGGGAGTGACTGGGGTACTTGTCATAGTGTAACTACCAAAATTCGCTATAGAGTTGTCGGCTTGGTCGCTTGGCGGTACCTGTGCTGACGATGACGGACAGATACTACGGTAAACGGCGTGAAACCGCTGTGCAAATCACCCTGACAATGCCAGCCTCCAGCGCATCCAAACGTTGCCGTAAGCGATGCGATAAGAGTTGCGGTAAGAAGTGGTCTAGGAGCTGTGGCTAAGGCGAAAGCTACGATGACAGTTGTGATGCTCAGGCTTTACCGCCAAGATAAACCCTAATGAGGCATTCGCTTTGCAAAAAAGCATCGTGAGGCAGAACAAATTGTTGCGCGCCCGTTACAGAGCACCCGTTATAGAGCACCTTTGTTAAGGATCTTTTACAAAGCACTTTTATTAAAAATTTGGAGACCCACCGTGGCACATATTCCACCCTTAGATCTTGATCAGCTAGACGAACTCAAGCCAGTTTTAGCCATGTCCGAAGCAACTATGGGCTTTGTGCCGAACAGTGTTCGAACAATGGCACATATGCGTCAGTTGCCAGTGGCGTTCTCCATACTATTTGGCACAGTGATGGGCGGTGACACCAAGGCACTACTGGAAAATATGCTGAAGATTGTGCCGGAGCAAAATGCGCCGGAAGAAAATCTGCCACCGGCATTGCTGCAACTAATTGCCTTCTCAGTGAGCGTCAGCGCAGGCTGCCGTTACTGTCAGGCTCATACGGGCCACAACAGTAAACGTATGAGCGACGAACCTGACGCTCAAGGCGAGAAACTTTTGCAGGTGCTTAATTATGCGGAAGCGGATTGTTTCAGTGAGGCCGAGCGTGCTGTGGTGGGCCTGGCGCTGGCTGCTGGACAAGTGCCTAACGGTGCTGAAAAAAGTCATTTTGCCGCGCTCCAGCCGTACTTTAGCCAGCGACAAATCACCCAAATAGTGGCAGTGATTTCAACCTTTGGTTTTCTTAATCGTTGGAACGACACCGTGGCTACGGCGTTAGAGGAGGTGCCGACCTCTTTTGGCGAGAGTCAGCTACAAGAGGCGGGCTGGGAGTTGGGTAAGCACCAAAGTTAACTATGTGCGGACGTCTTAATATTCGTGCGAGTGACCTAACTCAGATGTTGTTAGAGTTCTTAGGTGAAGCTTACCCAGGGGAAGATAATTTTAACGCTGCGCCCACTGAGAATATTCCGGTGTTGCGTATGAACAAGCAGGGGCGCGTTGAGTTAACCAGTATGCGCTGGTGGTTAACGCCGTCATGGGCCAGAGAACCCAGTACTCAGTACAGTATGTTTAATGCTAAGTCGGAAACGGCAGCAACCAGTCCTGCTTTTCGCGGGCCTTATGCAAAGCAGCGTTGCGTGGTGCCCGTAAGCGGCTTTTATGAGTGGTGCCGCGAGCAAGGTCAAAAAGTTCCGTACCTTATTCATGGCCAAAGTGAGCAAACGCTTTTGCTGGCCGGCCTTTGGGATTGCTGGTCACCTCGAGGTTCTGCTGGAGGGGCAGCGAGCCTGTATAGTTTTACCCTGTTAACCACTGCGGCCCATGAACAAATGCAGGCGGTACATCACCGGCAGCCAATATTTTTGACTCAAGAGCAGGCTAAGTCATGGCTGGATACGGCGATACCTACCCAGGAATTGGAGACGTTGTTCGCCTCTAAATTACCGGTGCCGTTGTATGGCAGCCCGGTATCTACTTGGGTGAACAGCGCGCGCAATAAAGATTCGCGATGTCATCAAGTAATTGGTCCTGCACTGGCAATTCAGGTACTGCAGTAGCGGTTAATGGTTGCGCCCCCTAGAAAGTAAAAACACAAATGATTGAAAAATTTATGCATGGAGAAAGTATTGATTGTTAAAAAAGGCGATTGGATAGGTAAAGGCAGTGTTTTAGTTGACGGTGCAACCTTGGGCGTAGGCCTAGAGCTTGCGCTAAAAATTGTCGAAGACGAAGACGGCTTTACCCTTACGGGCGATTTGTCCGGTGCTGGCCAAGGTCCTATTTCAATTCGTATTGCGCCTAACGATGTGGGTACCTATGTTATTGATGCACGCATTTTAACGGCTGCATTAGATGGCATAGCGAAGCTAGAGAGTGAACCGAATTTGGCCTTGGTCTGGAACGAGGCGCAAACCCAGTCCGGTACCATGGCGCTGTTTCTTGTAGACACTGGCATTGGCTGCCGCGGTTTCTTTCGAGAAAACAACAACACAATTACCTGGGAAATGCTGATTCAGCCAAAGCAAGAAGTGATTACTGGCGAAAATATCGTTTCTTTTAGACCGAGGCGTTAGCCTCCAAAACAGGCGTTAGCCTCCAAAACAGGCGTTAGCCTCCAAAACAGGCGTTAGCCTCCAAAAAAAGGGCGCTAGCTTTTAAAAAGAAGCTAGACCCTGCTAGCGCTCAGTCTACCAACTGGTCAAGAAGCGC
>Ga0206682_10000116_pt1 | contig 79394 bp, 48 predicted proteins | sample M240m12015metaG_FD_155444 | JGI IMG/M metagenome (GOLD analysis project Ga0206682, IMG submission 155444) | Ammonia-oxidizing marine archaeal communities from Monterey Bay, California, United States - M2 40m 12015 | ecosystem: Environmental > Aquatic > Marine > Intertidal zone | place: USA... | reverse complement strand
CGAACACCTCCCGCGCCCGCATGCGCGCGCGCGTCGACGCGCGCCGCGATGCGCGGTCGCGGCGCGGTCGCATCGCGATCCCGTCGCGACCGCGGCGTAACACTAAAACAAACGCGGACGCGACGATGCCGACGGTGTCGCGCCGCAGAGGACGACGCGCGCGACGCGACGCGACGCGAGCGGCATGGACGAGCGAGCGGCGCTGCTCTCGCGCGCGGTCGCGGACGCGGAGGAGCGGACGCGCGCGGACGCGCGCGGGCGCGCGCGCGCGCGAGGGAAAGATGGGAAAGTCTCGACGTCGCGATCGGACGACGACGACGACGCGGTGCTCGAAAGAAGCGCGGGACGGGGTCGACGGACGCGGGCGATGATGGTGACGATCGGACTGGCGTGCGCGGTGGGATTGGCGGCGCTCGGGGCGCGGACGCGCGGCGGAGACGGCGGACTTTTGGGCGGGCGCGGCGCGAGCGACGGCGCGGCGACGAAACGGGGCGAGCGCGGACGTTCGTCGCGCGCGAAGACTTCGACCGGGGGGACGCGCGCGAGTGTGGATTTAACGGCGGAGACGGAGAGCCGGGAGGTTTCGCGCGTCGCGGGCGTGGAGGACTTCACGGCGAGCGATTCGCGATTGGCGGGTTACAGCAAGCTCGAGGTCGCGGACGCCATCAAGCACGCCGTGGAGTTTGTGAAGAAGGAGCAGTTGGAGGAAAAGCGACTTGAAGCGAAAACGTCGTCTGACGTGGGCGGGCTCGGCTCGGATGAGATCCCGGATGAGGATACCTGGGGCACGCCGATGCACCTGATGGCGAGACCGGGCGCGGCGAAGGACAGAGACGCGCTCAAGGTGACGCTGAGCAAGCTGCTGACGACGCACGACGTTGAATTGGTGTCAAAGAACGTCAAAATCACCGCCAGTGTAAATCCGAAGAAATGGCCTGATGGCTTAGATCGCGCGGTGTACGCGCTCAAGTCGGTTTTTGAAATCCTCGGAGGCGACTACTTGCACCCGGATTTCTCCCTATTGAAAGGTTTGGACTGGATCGAAGCGCCGAACTCGCGTGATTTAGACGGTAAGATCGCCGGTGCATGGGGCGCGCTCTCTAATCACGTCGGCACACTCTTCGGTCACATGTACCAGTGGCAGCTCGCCAAGGATTCGATGAACAAGGCCACCATCATCGTCGACAGCGACGGCCTCGCGCCGACAAAGCTCGGGGTGCCGGTGTCGTCGTTCGGGGCCATCATAGACAACGCGCCGGCGGAGTACGATATCATCTTACTCAACACTTATCCCGATGTCGAGAACTCGCACACGGTCGCGGAATTTCCCGATCACAGAGGGCACGACCTCAAGCTCACAACTTGGAAATCGCCCGGGCACACCGGCTTGAGCACTTACATAATCTCGTCGTCGTTCCCGGATAGAGTGTTCGCGTACGCCGCACAGAAGGGTGCGGGCTACTTAGACTCTTGGATTGTCGATGATTTGTGCACTCGTAAAGTATGCGATGACGATGGAGAAATTGTCGGCATGGGCGCAATCACGGCGAGCCAGCCTTTGCTGCGATGCTACCGAGCACACGGGGTCATTGAAACGCATCACGACAAGCAGAGCGACCAAGCGACGACTGTGATCGCTGAGAACGTGGAAGCAAACACGACCACTGTGCCAGCGACTGGTAAGTTGGTTGGCGATCACAAACACGCGACGAAGGAAGACGACAAACCGGGCAAGGCCAAGGGGGTGTCTGACGACTCGCTCAAGAAAGTCATGGACGAGACTTTGGACGAAGACTCTGAGCGGCGTGCCAGTCAGAAGAAGTCTTCACACCATGACAACGACTCCGATCATTCGTCGAAGGAGTCTTCGAACAAGGATTCCGACGCCGACGCGAAAAAATCAAAGCACGCGCATGTCCACGAAGCCGCTGCGCTCGAGGCGAGTCTCGGCGTGACGCCCTTTGCTCGCGAGTCTCACGCGACGAAGCCGACCGGGTTAACGAGCGATTTCATCTTCGATTCAATGCACGAGCTCAACGCTGAGCATGGATCTTTGATTCACAAGAAGTTTTCCTTGTTGCACAAGCATCAGCACGAGCGCGAGCGCGTTGAGGCGATGATAAAGCGTCTTCATGACCTGAGGGCGTCGGGCAAGGAGGCGACAGCTCAGGACATCTTGAGCGCGGTACCGACGGAGGAAGAACCGATCGCGGAACCGATCGTAGAACCCATCGCCGTGGTGCCTCAGAGCGTGGTAGAGCCGGCGCGCAAAGAAGAATTCGAGGCGAAGAAGCCGGCGCCCGAGGCTGACGCAGAAGTCGGCAACTTTCTGACGGGGCTCTGATCTAGCGTAAACAAAATTTTAATGAGCGAAATGTAGCGAAATAATAGGAATTACTGAATGTTTGGTCGCGGTGAGGTCATTACAACCGCGTGACGCGTCACAAAGTGACGCATCTCGCGACAAACGAAGACTATATGGTGTCTACGCGTCGGTGACGTGAAACACGACAACGCTTACGCGGCCGCACGAAGAGCTTCGAGCTTGGCCTTGAGGTTGGCCTTCTTCTCTTCGTACGTGAGCTTCGGAAGCTTGAACAGACGCCCAGCGTCCGCCGGCTTCACGCGTTCCTTCTTCTCGTGGACGGGGTCTTCGCGAATGGCATCGAGGACGTCCTCCATGGCGTCTTCGAGCTCAGTCGGGTCGAAGTCCGCGGCCAAGTACTTGGCAAACTGCTGTTCGAACTTTTCCGGTTCCTCCTCTTGCAGCTCTTCCGCGTACTCGGCGACAACACCACCCTTGATGTATCGCTCGAGAGTGTCCGGATCGTGGGACTTGTCTTGGAGATCGTACCCAGCGAATCGCTTTTCGTTGTGCGGAATGTCCAACCCGCCGTCCACCGCACCCTTGAGCGCAGCGAACACTCGCGCGCCGGTCGACGTTCGCACCAAACCGGTGTCCAAGAAGCACTTGAACGGGCGCGCTTCCTCATCACCTTGTTCAACGTGGTAATCCTCCCCGAGGTCCTCCGTCTTACCCTCGTACGCATCCGCCAAGCCGTACTTCGTCAACAGTCGTCGCGCGCACAGCAACCCGGTCGCGTACGTCGCGGCGTAGTTCGTCAAACCCGCCTTCATCCCGTACTTCGGCAACTCGTGCGAGTACGCGGACGCGATGCACACGTCACCCGCGAGCGTGGCGTAGACAACTTGGCAAATCACATCGCGGTTCGTAAAGCGCACGACGAATCGGTACTTCGGCGAGTTGTACTTGTTCTTGTCCTGCGTGATCAAGCGCTGACGAGCGTAGTAATCCGTCTTGCCTGCGAGCGCGAAAACGTCCCGCGTCCAGCGCGAGCGCGTGATTTAAATCGTCAGTCCACACTCTGCGCGCTCGCACGCCCGCGCGCGCGTCGCGCGCGCGCTCGTTCGCGCCCGCGCGCGCGGTGCCGAAAAACCCTCGAGCGCGCCACCGCGCGGACATCGATGCGCCCCACGTCGCCGCGCCGCGCGCGCGCGCGATCGCACGCGTTCGAAACGAAGCATACGAATCATCCGCATCGAACGACGCGATCGACGCCGTCTCGACGGCGTCGACGCGTCGGTCGCGGCGCGATGATCGTCGCGCGATCGAGAAAGCCCTAAACGCGATGCCGAAGACGTACCAGCGCGGCGACGCGCGAACTTGACTTGGAAGCGCGAGAAGTACGCGTTGGTCTTCGCCACGGATTGGGACTTGCGTTTGACTTTTCTGCGACCCATGGTTGCGTCGTGTGACACGCGAGGCGCGCGCGTCGAAAAGACGGAGCGCGACGGGCGGGGCGTGGCATCGTGCGCGCGAGGATGGTGTGGTCCGTGTTTGTTTACGATTTTGTTCCAAAGGCGTACTGCTACAGGCGCTCGCGCACGACGACGGGCACCGTTCGCTCGCCCGCGGGTTCGCCGCGAATGAAGAGCGGAATGTCGTACTCGCCGAAATCTACGATCGGGCGCTCGAGCATGAGCGCGCCAGGGGCAAGATTGAGGGATTTCTGACGTCGAATCTGGAGAGAGACGAAGGCGCGGCGGTGAGTCTTCGCGAGGGTAGAAATCAAACAAACGCCGGGTGTCGGCGGTGCTCGACGGTCGTCGTCGTCGGTGTCGTCGTCGCGTCAGAATAATGTCTCCTCACGGGTTATAGGCATGAATCCGTCCATTCAGACGGAGGCGCGATGCTATCAGGTGACAATTTCTCTTCACTCGCGAACGAAGACGAGACGAGACGAGATGAGAATCGAATCGACGGAGCGCGCGTCAGTCGAATCACGCACCTCTTCAACGATATTTTCCCGCGTCACCGCGATGCGAGGTTTCCCAGTTTTCTTGTCCTTAATTCTTCTAAAAGCGATCGCCGGTTCCGCGGTGAGCATCTTCATCACCGTGGCGCGTTCCTGCGAGTACGTACGATCGTCGTCGGCGTCAGTCCTAGCGCCATTGGCGTTTTGATTCATCGTCATGATTGACGACGTGCGACGTTCGCGCGCCAGATACTTTGCTCAGACAGCCAAGGGAAACGTTTTGTAAACACCGGAGCCGAAACTCGAATCTTCAGAAACTCTAGTCCGTAGAAAGTTCCAGTCATCATCGCAGGCGTATCAAATGCCTCGACTTCGTCAGCGTCGTCATCACGGCGACGGCTACTCGATCATTTCTCCCATCGCGTCGCTACGTACCTTGCGTTTGTGTTCCTCCTCTTGCGCCGTCGCCGCGGCTTCGTCCCCGTCCTCCCCCCCCGCCTCGATTCGCGCCCTCTCCCGCGCCGCCAACCGCTCGCGCGCCGCCGCTAACTTCTCCGCATTCACATACGTCGCCAACTTCCCCGGCACGAGATGATTCCTCGCCCGTCCCGGCCGCACGCGCGCGACCTCGTCGACGTCGCCGAGCCCGCTCACCGGCGCCCTCAGAATCACCTCCACCCTCCGGTTCGCCTTCTTCCACCACCGCCGCTCGACGCGCATCGACGCCGGCATCACCCCAGCCTCCCCCACGCGCGCGCTCGCGCTCGACGCGATCGACAGCGCGCGCGCGCGCCCCGGCACCGTCGAACCTCCCGTCGGCGCGCGCGCCTCCACCGCGCGCTCGCCGAGCGCCCGCGCGAGCGCGCGCGTCGCGCGTCGCGTCGCGTCGCGCGCGCGCGGTCCCCACATCGCGCGTCACGCGTTCGTCGCGCGCGCCGTCGCCGTCGCGCGCGCCGTCGTCGTCGCGCTCTGCCGCCGCGCGCGCCGATCGACCCACCGATCGATTCGTTTTCAATCGAACCTCGAGCGAGGTTCGCTCGCGCGCGCTCGATCGACGATCGTCGATCGACTCCGGGGCGTCGAACGCGGCCTCGCGGGGGCAGAGCGCGACGACGCCGCGCGCGCGATCCGTCTCTTTGCGACGCGCGAAAGCCGACGCTCTTTCGAGATGCCGACGAGGTGCGGGCGATGAAACGGCGAGCGATGCGATGCGTTCGATCGGGCGCGACGTCGCGGCGCGCGCGCGGTCGCGCGCGCGACGGGAGGGGCGAACGCGGCGTGGACGCGATGGCGAGCCCTAGCGATCGGTGTGCGGCGTGGACGCGCCCGGGCGAGCGGCGCGAACGCGCGCGGGCGCTCGCGCGCGCGCGGTTGGGCGTGCGGGATTGCGATGCGTCGTTTCGAGGCGCGCGCGGGCGGGCGTGCGGGGGAGACGCGCGCGTTCGACGCGCGCGTTCGGCGCGTTCGGAGGCTTTAGGGTTTTTAGGAGGACTCGACGCGGGACGCGTCGCGGAGCGCGCGGCGCGGTGGTTCGCGCGATGGCGCGAGAGCGATGGAAAAACTTCGGAGAATCGTCGACTGACCGAGGACGTGTGTTTGTTTGCGCGCGCGATTAGGTTGCATAAGAACCGCAAGAAGCGCGGGCACGTGTCCGCGGGTCACGGCCGTATCGGTAAGCACCGCAAGCACCCGGCGGGTCGCGGTATGGCGGGTGGTCAACACCATCACAGAATTATGATGGATAAGTATCACCCGGGTTACTTCGGTAAGGTTGGTATGCGTCACTTCCACAAGCTCAAGAACCACTACCACTGCCCGACCATCAACATTGACAAGCTTTGGACGCTCGTCGGCGAGGAGAAGCGTGAGGAGTGCGCCAAGAACACGTCTCAAGCGCCGGTGATTGATCTCACTGATCACGGTATCTTCAAGCTTCTCGGTAAGGGTCAACTCCCGAGCCAACCGGTCGTGGTGAAGTGCCGTTACATTAGCAAACTCGCCGAAAAGAAGATCAAGGATGTCGGCGGCGCGTGCATTCTCACCGCGTAAAGGGCGTCTCTCGAATTCGGGTTCGTCTTCTGGGTAGTCTGGGATTAGTACCGCGCGTTGTTATGAGTAACATTCATCTCACGCGTTCATCAACCTAACCACATCCATCGAGCACGACTCCGCCCGCCTCACTCGTCGCCGCGCCGCGGAATATTCACTTCAAATGTACCACGTCCTCATCGCCGCTTTCGCCACCTGCGTCGCGTGCGAGCTCTTCGAGACCGAGAAAATCTACGCCACCGATGATTACGCGATCGCCAAGCGTCGCATCGAGCTCGCGCGCGAGCGCATCGCCGTCGCCGAGGCTCAAGTTCGCGAAAAAGGCGAACGGAAGAGCGCGCGTTTGGAGCAAGCGCAAGTCGCGCTCGTGCACGCCGAGCAAAAGATGAAACAGATGTGCATGGCCACGGGACGGACGTTCATGATCGTTACGTTCATCGGCGCCACGGCGGTCAGATGGTACTACTCGTACGCCGAACAAAAGACTGGGTTGCGACTGCCGTTCGCCGCGCCGATGCGCTGGGCGCTCGGAACTGGCGAAGACGAACGCGATTTAAATCCCACCGCGGCGTATTTCATCGTGACGTATCTCTGGCGCGTGGTGTTCGGGGATGTGCTGGGGCGTAAGACGAGACAGATCGAGGCGTATTGGAGCACAAAGGACACGGAACGTTACATGGCCGCGCATCGACAAACCTTCAACTCGTTGACTCGCGACTCTACGATGGCGGTGGCGCCAAAGGTGAAGAAAATGCGATGATCACGAACGCGTGTGATAGATTAGTAGATAGTTTTGTAGCCAGTTGAGCGCTTATTATTACATACGGCTTGGGAAAGGGGGAACAAATTATCAATCCTTGTCGAAGGAGGAGCTCACGGAGATTTCGCGTGAATCGTACTGGTCCAAATCGTCCGTGGGGTCGGCTTGAAGCAAGCTCGCGAATTCGTCCATGTCGATTTTACCGTTACCATCGATATCAGCCTCACGGATACACGCCTTGACGATGGCGGCGCGAACTGAATCGTTTGATTCGCTTGACTCTTCGAAAATCAATTGCGCCACTTCCTCGGCGTCAATTTGACCGCTATTGTCCTTGTCGAGAATGTTGAACGCACGCTCGACCCACTTGGGGTACTCACTCGTCTGTTCAATCTTTTCCCAATCCAACAGCGCGGCGATGAATTCGTTGACATCAATCAAACCGTCGCCAGACGTGTCCAACGAACCTAAGAGCTGCTTGCTCTCTCGCCCTGTGACGTCGTATCCAATCTCCCTCAACCCCACCTCGAGCTCGCCGAGCTCGACCATGTTATCACCTGAAGTGTCCAACTTCGCGAACAATGCTTTCAAGGTCTCGATGTCCGCATCTCGGGCTTGGGACAACGTCTTGATGTCGTCTTCGTCCTCGCTCAAGAGTTCTCGGGCGATGAGCCTGAGCACCGAACGCTTGAGCAAACCTTGAGTGGCGAAACGCTGCAGTCGAGCGACGACTTGACCGTCCAACGCGGAATCCTGCCCCTTTGCTGCCTTTGCCTTCCAACTCGCCGACGTCTGCGTGAGCCAGGGGTGAAGGAGCGCAGCGCGAGCTGTCGGTCGGGCTTCAGGATCGCGATCGAGTAGTTTGCGCACAAAATCCTTCGCCTCGTCGCTCACTTGGGACCAGGGATCGGACTCGAGGTCAACTTCGTCCTCAAGAATAGCCCTAAACACTTCCTTGGCGTTCGGTCGAGCGTTGACTTTATCGATGAAAGGCAGACGCCCGCTCAAAAGTTGATAGGCGACGACGCCGGCGGACCACACATCGGCTTGACTGCCGTAGTTGCGTTCAATCACCTCGGGTGCCATGTAGCTCGGCGTTCCACATCGGCGGGCGAGCACTTCTCCTTTGGGGGGCAATTTACCCGCCAAACCGAAATCCGTGGCTTTGAGAGGCGAGTCGTCATCTTCGGTTTGGAACAAAAAGTTATCCGGTTTGATGTCGCGATAGATAATCCCCCGACTGTGGCATTGCACCGCCGTCCGCAGCACGCTCTTCACCAATTGCGCCGCCTTTTGCTCGCGATAATCATTAGAATCGTTCATAGAGATGCGATCGAGCAACTCTCCGCCCGAGCACAACTCCATGAGAAGATGTACGCACTCGTCGTCTTCAAACGCGTCGTAAAGGTACACCACGCTCAACGAAGCTCCGATGGTTTGCATCACCTCCACCTCGTTCCTCAGCTTGCCGTGATAATACTGCACCGCCGCTTTCGATGCCGGCGCAGTCTTCCACGGCGCCTTCTTCAGCGTCTTCAACGCGAACGCCTCCCCGGTTTTCTTGCTCGTCGCCTTGCGCACGACGCCGTACGACCCCGCCCCCAGCGGCTCCTCATCCAAGCTCGGCACGTCGTACAGCTCGTGCAGATCCCTACGAAACCCAAAATCTGGTTTTAACTCTTCATTCGTGAAATCATCGAACGGACTATCGATCGTATCCGCCACCTTCGGCGCCGGTCGTCTTCGCTCGCTCGGCGTCGCGCTCTTCTTCTTCTTCCCGCCCGCGCTCGCCTTCCCCTTCGACCCTTTATCGTCATTCTTCGCCAACCAATCGCTCAGAAACCCTCGTCGCACGACCTCTACCCCTCGTCGCGCGTCCGCGTCGCGTCGCGCGAGCCGCGTCGCCGCCGTCGACCGACCGCGCGCTTTATCTTCCCTTTTCCAACTTCCACCCCTCGCGATCGCGCGCGCGACCGCCGACGCCCGCGTCGTCGTCGCGCACCGCGTCGTCGTCATCTCGCACGACATTCGCGGCCGTCCGAGCTCGCGCTTCGCCCGCCGCGCGTCGCGCTTTCGCGTTTTCGTCGATTTCGCGCGTCGTCCCGATCGCGCGGTCGGTCGACGTCATCACATCGCGTCGTCGCGCGCCGCCATGGGCGCGTCGCACAGCGCCGAAGCGGCGATCATCGACGGTAAGACGATCGCGTCGACGATTCGCGCGGAGATCAAGGGCGAAGTCGACGCGCTGCGCGCGAAGCACGGTAAAGTTCCGGGACTCGCGGTGGTCATCGTGGGCGATCGCAAGGACTCGCAGACGTACGTCCGCATGAAGCGCAAGGCGTGCGAAGAGGCGGGCATCGAGAGCTTTCACGCCGAACTCCCGGCGAGCGCGAGCGAGGCGGAGGTGCTGGCGACAGTGCGGAAGTTTAACGCGGACGCGCGCGTGCACGGGATACTGGTGCAGCTGCCGCTGCCGAAAGGGATGAACGAGGAGCGCGTCCTGGCGGAGATATCGCTCGAGAAAGACGTCGACGGGTTTCATCCGGAGAATATCGGGAAGCTGGCGATGAAGGGACACGAACCGCTGTTTGCGCCGTGCACGCCGAAGGGGTGCGTGGAGCTGCTGAAGCGAAACGGGACGGTGTTATCCGGAAAGAACGCCGTCGTCGTCGGACGATCAAACATCGTCGGCATGCCGGCGGCGATGCTTTTGATGAAGGAAGATTGTACCGTAACCGTGGTGCACTCTAAGACGCGGGATCCGAAGAGAATCTGCCGCGAAGCCGACGTCATCGTCGCGGCGTGCGGGAGCGCGGAGATGGTGAAGAAGGATTGGGTGAAGAAGGGCGCCGTCATCATCGACGTCGGTACGAACAGCGTGGACGATAAGACCAAAAAGGCTGGCTATCGCTTGGTCGGCGACGTCGACTTTGCCGAGGTTAAGAAGGTGGCGAGCGCCATCACGCCCGTGCCGGGCGGCGTCGGTCCCATGACCATCGCGATGCTTCTCTCCAACTGCCTGGATTCTGGCAAGCGAGCCATCGCCAAGGCGTAATCTCATCTTTCGCTCGTCCATGGGTCCTCTATTTTTAATACGTATCGTCGTTGAATTCATTCTTCACTCTCGTTCGTCCCCGCGTCCCGAAGTTCAAACGCCGACCAGCTGTCGCCAGTCATCGCCGCGCCCTTCGCCATGCGGGGCGCGCCCCCGCCCCTGTACCCGTGGCAGGCCGAAGCGATAAACCTCGTCGCCGCGTCGCGTCGCTCGCTGTGCTACACGGCGCCCACGGGCGGCGGTAAAAGTCGCGTCGCCGATGAGTTGTTACGACTGTCCCTGACAAACTTTCCCGCGGCGAAAGCGCTCGTCGTGCTGCCGTACGTCGCGCTCGTGCGGGAAAAAGTGGCGTCGTTGGAGTCGTTGTTACGCCCGCTCGGGATCAAGGTGAGGGGCTACGCCGGGGTGGAGTGCGAGGGGGCGCCGTTGGGGAGCTCGAGAGAGCGCTGCGCGGTGACGACGATTGAAAAGGCGTCGTCGTGCGTCAATAGACTGTTCGAAACGGGCGAGATATCGCTGCTCAGCGTCGTGGTGGTGGATGAGCTGCACATGGTCAGCGAAGACGAACGTGGGTGCGCGCTGGAGGGGATGTTGGCGAAGATACGACACGGAGTGAAGTCGGGAAAGGTGTCGAGCGACGGCCCGCAAATCGTGTGCATGAGCGCGACGGTGGGAAAGTCATCGATGGAACGCTTAGCGAGGTGGTTAGACGCGGAGATTTACGTCAGTCATCATCGGCCGGTGGAGTTGAAAGAGTACGTGGTGTGCGTGGGTGGGGTGTATGCGAAGGAGAATCGAGGTGAGGCGGGCTGGGAGCTGACGCGCGTGGCCGATTCGCCGTCGCGAGTGGAGTTGGAGATCGTCGCCGAACTGGTTGGTCAAGTGTTCGTCAACGCGCACAGCTCGTTGGTATTTTGCTCGAGCAAGAGTCAATGTTCAGTTTATGCGACGAAATTGGCGAGCTTGCTTCCGGTGAATCCGAACACGGCGCACCTGCGAGAAGAGTGCGTGGCGAGACTCTACGAAGCTGCGGAGGGCGAGCCCGACCAAGCGCTAGTAGCGTGTGTTCGCTCCGGTCTCGCGTGGCATCACGCCGGATTAACGACGGCAGAGAAGAGAGTCATCGAAGAGGGCTTTCGAGCTGGTGCGATTTTAGCGCTCACATGCACGACGACTCTTGCTGCGGGCGTCAACTTGCCCGCTCGCCGTTGCGTCATCCTTCGCGGCTTCATCGCCGGTTTACCGACGCCTTCGATGGCTCAGTACAAACAAATGGCTGGTCGAGCTGGAAGAAAAGGGCAAAGCGATTTCGGTGAATCTTTCCTAGTCACGACGAAACAAGAGGCCGTGGATTGGGCGCGAAATCTAGTACTCGGCGAGCTACCGGCTTTGGAGTCGCGTCTGTTTCCTCCTGCAATCAAGCGCCATGACATGCCCGTGACGCCAGAACAACGACGGTTTTATCTCGAATCCATCGCGTGTGGAGTACTCAAGACAAAGGAAGACGCCGGTGAGCTGGCTTGTCGCACGTTTGCTTGGACATCTGGACGCGATAACGCGTCAATTCTCGCCCGTCAAAGCCGAGCGTTGAAGGAAATTTACGAAAAAGGGCTGGTTGTCGCGCGCTCCGGCGCGCATTGCGCTGAGTGGTGCTCTACTCCAGAGGGATTCGCGTTCTACAAGTGTACTTTACCGATAGCACACGCTAAGACGCTGCGGAAAGAGTTGTCTTTCGCGCTTACGAATGGATTGAATCTTTCGACGAAGACGCACTTGCTATTCTTTTGCGTGTCGAACGAAACCAACGTCTTCGCAGCAAACTTGAATTGGCACGCGTGGAGCGATTGGATGAGTCGATACGACAGTATTCATGAACTTGGGGAGAAACATTTGAATGTCACCCGACAGTACGCAGAAAGAGCGCAGCATCGACAAGGGATATCAGACCAAGCCAAGGCGACTCGGTCGCGCCATGAGCGTCTCGCTGCGGCGTTGCTGTTGAGCGACGTGTTGGCGAGCGACGACACCACCGTCGACATTGCGCGCAAATGGTCAACGTTATCGAACAATCCCGTCAACCGTGGGATGATTCAATCTCTTCAAAACAGCGCGGCGACGACGGCGGGCATGGCGAGCGTGCTGTGCGAACAGTGCGGCTGGCACGCGCTCGCAGGTCTTTTGCAAAACGTTAGCGAAGAGTTGCAAGCTGGCGCGCGACGAGAGCTATTACCGCTGATGCGTCTCGAAGGCATGACCGGCGCAAGAGCACGAGCTCTACATAACGCCGGACTAACGACGCCTGCGAAAATCGCGGCACTTCAGAGCGATAAGTTTGACAAGCTGCAAGATGCTTGCCTGCGTTCGCTGACGCGATCGAGAAACGGCGGCTTGGATCAAGCCATGCGTACCACGGCGTGGAGAATCGCAAGCGCTCTCGTGCAATCGGCTCGTGAAGCGACAATCGAGGAGGCGAAACGGGCGTTGGAAGACGATTCTAACGCTGAATGGTTAAATTAAAACCAGGCTAGTAGGCATAGGTAGAATTAGACGTAGAGAATAATAGGCAGCGGCGCGATTACTGAAACGGCAAAGAGATGCCGAGCCCCTCGTTACCCGGAGCACGGTACTTCTTCTTGTTCGGAGTCGTCAATCTAAAGCTCTTGATCGTCTCGTCGAACCCACGGGCGAGCTCGTCCCAGTAAATCTCGGGGGCGCTCGAACTCAGCGTGTACAAGTACCCATCCCGCTCAACCGTCACGCCGTAACTGTGTCGAAACGTCGTCGCCTCCGGCTCGCGCAAATTCGGTGAGCCTTGCGATATGTACTCGTAGTAATAATACGGCACATCATCGATGACGTTGATGATCGCGTTATCCACCTCGGCCAGACTCACGCGCTGTCCGCTCGCCACCCGTCCCGTGGCTTTATCCGCCAGAACCGCGTTCGCCACCTGCTTCGCCGTCCACTCCTTCACGGCTTTCGATTCAAGCGCTGGGGGCGTGTTGCTCACCGTCACCACCGTCGTCAACGGTCCTTTAAAACTCAACAACTCGTACACGATGCGTTGCCGAGCGTTCGGCGACATCGGCTCCGCGCTCGAGTACGTATCCCGCTCTCGGCTCACCGCCCAACTGATCGGCTTCCCGCTCTCCGCTTCCACCGCGTACGTGAACTCATACGCCAAACTCTCGCTCACCACGCGCTTCTTCTCGAGTTCGCGAACCTTCGACGCCGTCGGCGGCGCCGCCGCTTCGATCGCCGCCGCGCCGTCGATCGCCGCGTCGTCCTCCTCCGCGCGCGCGCCCGGCGCCGAAACGACGCTCGCGACGCTCGCGAGCGAGAGCATGTGCACGAACGCCCGGCGCGAGGGCGCGTTCGCGCGCGCGGTGTCGTCGCGCGCGTCGTCCCCGACGACGGCTCGACAGGATAGGCCGACGCTCTGGCGCCGCGCGACGGCGCGCGCGGGACGCCTGCGAGCGTCCAAGGACGCGAAAACGCGCGCGAGCGATGCGTGAGACATCGCAAGCATGTGTGCGGGCGAGGCGGGGGGCGTCGGGAAGTGCGGCGGTTTCGCGGCGGCGACGGCGCGGCGACGAATTCGCGCTGTGCTTTCGCGCTGCTAATCATAACGTTCTAGTTAACTAAGTCGACGTCCACGATCACGGGGATGTGGTCTGATGGAAATTGCGCGTTTGGTAACGCGGTGTGCGCGAGGACGGCGGACATGTCGGGGAGCGGCGATGTGGCGCGCGACGCGAAATCGCTCGTCGAACACCACACGTAGTCCAACGCGCCGACGAATCCGCCGACGTAATTCGTCCATTCGAGGAATCCACCGGCAGAGAACAGTGGTCGCGCGGTTCGTAAGTGTGCGCCACAGCCGATCGGGACCGCGCTGGCGTCGGGGACGACGGATGAAGCGAGCGCGGCTTGCTTCGCCGAGACGGCGGCGAAGCCGTCATCCTGCGCTCGCTTAATATCACTAAACGCGCGACGAGCAATCACGTGGTCGTCGGCATCCATCGTTAACCCAGGCGCGAGTCCACTCTCGCGTCGAAGTGTGAATGCAGCGACGGCGTGACAGTTTTTCAACGTGCATCCGCATTTGACGTGCTTCTTCACGGCTGCGATTGCGTTTGCGTCGTCGCTCGATTTTTCGTCGCATTTACACGACGCGCCCCACTCTTTATCCAGCGTACGAGCGCAAAGAGACATGAAAATACCTCGTTCTGCGAGCGCTCGTAACTCAAAGGTATTGGTGACTTCATCAAAGTTGCGATTGAATGTCTCGTATCCTGTACCATCGTCACAAATATAGAAGAGATCTCGAGCGGCGTCTCGCGATGACGTCCCGCCCCACCGAAATAGACTACCACGAACCCAATCCTCGTCACTCGCGGAAATCTCGCCTTTGGTGAGATATCTGATGACGCCATCTTCAGGCTCACCGTTAAAATCGCCGCACAATACGAGTGGATCGCCGGCGGCGAACGCCGTTGCCCGAGTCGTAAATTCGTGAGCTTGCAAGACTCGTAAGTGCATCGCCCCTGGGTGAAAAAATAAGTGAGTGTTACCGACGCACAACGACTTGCCGCTCGCGCGTACTTTCACGCGCGCGAGCTGCGCAATGGACGTGATCTTTTTGAGAGCCATAGCCAACTCTGCGTTATCGTCATCCGCGATCCAGCGCCGCAAAGCTTTGTCTCCGATTTCCGTGAGTTTGATCGCTTCTTCGCGCTCGATGCTTTCAAACTTGCTCAATGCGAAGAACATCGCGCATCCTTCCAACGTCTGACCGCTCTTACCGACCCAATCTGTCGCGATATATCCGTTTGCAGTGAGTACGGGCACGAACAACGTTTCGTGGTACTTCTTGTCCACTTCTTGTAGCGCCACGACGTCGGCTTTTGATCGTAAGATATCTTCCAATACTAGCTGCAAGCGTCGTTCCACTTTAGCCAACGCCGTGTCAAAGTATGGAAACATCGTTCCCCAAGTGTGCGCGTACGCATCGGCCAACACGTTGTACGTCATGATACGATAATCCGCCGACGTCTCGGCGCTCGGCTCCAACCGTCGCAACGCCTCCGACCGATCAACGCCCAGCCGCGTCACAACGTTCGTAAACTCAAACCTCTCGTCCAAAGCCTCAACCGCTAATCTTTTACCGAAATCCTCTTTTGTGGGCGTGTACACGCGCCCTTGGCCGACGATCTCGCCGTCCGCGTACCATCGCCAGTCGACTTCGTCGTGCTGGCAAAATTCCAATCCGTGCGCGGTCGCTGGAAGCGGATATCCCACCATGGCGTAGTCCACGCTCGAGCACCCCGCCATCTCCGGCGCATCTAATCGTACGAGATACGATATCCGCGTCTCGCAGTCATCGATCGTGAGGACGCTTCCCTCGGACCACGCTTCGGCGTGCGTAGCGCTCCCAGCCACCGGCGCCCCGTCGCGCTCGAGCGTCACCGTCGTGGTTCCAGAAGCCGTCTTTCCCCGCGCCAGCGTTTTCAATAAGCGCTGAAAACTCTTTTCTATCGGTTCCGCCGCGTCGCGATGCAGCGTCTTCGATGTGCCGTCGCGCATCGGCACTTTTATCGTCACGCGCTGCTTTTCGACAAATCTTTTGACGTCGACGTAAAGTTCGCCGCAGGGCGCGTCGGACATCGCGGACGAAGGCTTCGAACGCGCCGCGACGCGCGTTTGACGATGGCGCGAGTCGGGGCGAGGGAGACGGGCGGTGACGAGGGATGCGCCTCGCGGCATTGACGAGCGCGCGAGTGCGGCGGCGGCTGGACTGGAGCGCCGTCTATTCATAATAAAAATAATCTCTATCACGTTTGCCCGTCAGAGCGAGTACACCGCGGCGGTGGCGGGATCCGGTAATAAGTCATCGTTGTTCCACATCGCGTCGTCGAGCTCTTCGTCGGATAAGTTGGCGTCGCCGGGACGCTTCATGCGAACCGACGTGCGCGCGCTCAGATTTTGATGCACGGGTCGCAAGGTGAGGTAGAGGAGGGTCGCGATGTATACGCCGAGCATGCTGAAGATGATGAGACCTAAGAACACACCCGCGAAAGAGCCCCACACGAGCTTAGACTCGACGACGGCCGTGAAGATCAAAATCACGTTGGCGCCGATGATTCCGCCGGAGAGCCAGATGGTGTAACGCAACCGCTTCGCCGACACCGCCATGGGACCCATGATTCGCTCGCTCGCGGTGAACTTGATGAGGGGAATCAGCGCATACGGGAGCTGTATCGCTAAAATTGTTGATGATATCACGATCAAGGACTCGGAGTACTTATCGCCAGCGGCCAAAACGACGATTAAAGACGGCACGATGGCGCACATGCGCGTCACAAACGCTCGAAGCACCGGGTTGACACGAAGCTCCAAGAACCCATCCATGACGAACTGACCGGCATACGTTCCAGTAATAGTGGAACTTTGCCCCGACGCGAGCAGCGCGGCGGCGAAGAAACCTTTCGCCGCCGTGCCGAGCACCTCCTTCAACATTTGCGGCGCGTACTGCAACGGACGCTCGCGCACCTGGCGCATTTCCTCCGGATCGGTCAAGTGCGCGTAATTCGACGCCGCGACGATGACGACGGCGAAGTTGATGAACAACGACACCGAGAGCGCCATCCCAGACTCGACGATATTGTACTTGTACGCCATCCTCAGACTCTTTTCGCCTAAACTAAACCCGCGGCTCAACACCAGAGCGCTGTGCAAGAATAAATTATGCGGCATCACCACGGCGCCGACGAGAGATACGGCGATATACAGCGCCTTGCTTCCCGGCAATCGAGGCAACACAATCCCCGCCACCACAGAGGACGCTTTCGCGTCCACAAACGTGACTTCAGCCAAGAAACACAACGACATCACGCCGACGAGCGCCGCCATGAACGCCTCCAACTTTCGCACCCCGAACGACTGCAACCCCAAAAACACCATCGTCGACATCGACGTCAGCACCACTCCCACCCACGTGGGAATTCCAAATATCAATTTCAGCGCCAACGCCGTGCCGATGACCTCCGGAACATCGCTCGCGATGATCGCCAGTTCCGTCATCGCCCACAGCGCGTACCGCGTCGGGTCCGGATACTCCTCCCGCATGCACCGCGCCAGGTCCCACCCCGTCGCCAGCGCCAGCCGTATCGTCAGACCTTGTATGTACCACCCCCCCAGCGTCGCCCAGAGCAACACCCAGAGCAATTTATACCCGAACAGCGTTCCCGCCTGCAAGTCGCTCTCAAAGTTCCCCGGATCCACGTACGCGATGCACATCAAAAATCCCGGTCCCATGAACCGCCACAGCGTCTTCAGGTTGAACCGATGATCGTCGTCGTCCAGGCCCTCGATCTCGACCCCCGCCGCGGCGCGCCGCGCCCCGTCCTCGCCTTTCGCGCGCGCGCCGTCGCCGCGCGCGTGCCATCGCGTCCCCGTCCCCGCCGTCGTCGTCCCGCCGTCGTCGTCGCCCTCGTGCGACCGCGCGGCGCGCGCGGCGCCGTCGAGCACCGGCGCGTCGTCGCGGTCGTCCTCCATCGCGCGCGCGCGTCGGCGCGCCGTCGCGGTGTCGCGCCGCGGTGTCGCGCCCGCGGTCTCGTCCCGAGCCTACAACACGGACGACTCGCACACCTCGACGCGCGCGACGCCGCCGCGCGACGCCGCACACGCGCGCGCGCCGCGCGCGGACCTCGCGCGCGACGTCCCTCGCGCGCGCGGCGTCCCGAAGCGCGCGCGCGATCGCGCGACGCGACGCGACGGCGACCGAACGCGATCGGTTCGCGCTTTGAATCGTCGCGACGACGACGATGTCGACGTCGCCGACGCGACGATCCTCGCGACGAGGCGCGCCGACGCCCGACGGCGAGACGATGGACGATGGAGGCGGAATCGCGCGCGACGCGCGCGCGGCGGCGTCGCGGGCGAACGTGAAGGTGCGATTCGATTTCGGAAACCTTTTGAGAATTTGAATTTCGGACGGCGACCGACGCCGAGCGGAGGCGCGCGCGGATCGAGGATCGAGCGAGGCGCGCGATCGGCGCGCGGCGGAGACGGCGGTGGACGACGGGCGCGAAAGCGCGGGCGCGATGGGGCGGCGCGCGGGAGGGATCGGACGGGCGGGGGAAGACTGACGGCGACGCGCGCTCGAAATCGACAGGTCGAGACGGAGGAGGGGAAGGAGGACGCGCTGGGACGAGGACGGCGGGTGCGAACGGCGAAGCTCGAGACGGGGGACGATGGAAGGAACGGGAGCTCGACGCGCGCGGGGTCGTCGACGCCGAAACGGGGGAGTTCGGTGGAGAACGAGCCGGCGTCGAAGAGCGACGGGACGACGACGGTTTCGGCGTTGAGCGTGCTCGGCGTGCAGGCGCCGCGAGTCGTGGGTAAGCGAACGCCCAGGAAGCCGTCGAGCGCGTACGTTAACTTTGAAAATGCGGCGGAGGTTCTAGTTTCGCTGTCGCCGCAGATCAACCGCGAAGCGGTTCGCGCGGCGCAGCAAAATAGCCCGAGTAGGAGCTACGCGACGAAGAGTCAAATCGCGGACTTGGCGTTGGGTAACGTGACGACGCCCAGACGAAAGCGCGCGCGGGCGTTGTTCCCGGATGAAGTGTTCACGACGAGCACGGCGAACGGTTCATCGCCCGCTAGAAGGAAGAAGCCGATGTCGGCGGCGGATGAAGACACGCTCTACGGCGCTCTAGACGGATTGATGACGCTCGCAGAGAACGTCGCGGCTCCATCGCCGCAACAGACGGATAGCATGAAGAAGAAACGTAAGCAAGGTAGTGGACGACCGCGCGGCTCGTACGGGTCACCTTCACGCCACCTGCCGCCGTTACCGAAGTATGCGCTCAAGCCGACGCCGATGCCGGTCGGGAAGAAGATGTTGAAGATAAACAGGCCTCGGCGCCACGTTTCGCGCGAGATCGAATCTGTTGGTCTCGGCGCGGCGTCCTCACTCTTTCACGATCATCGTCTGAGCGAAACGGCTGAGGCGACGACGACGACGCAAGGAGACAACCGGGCGCGTTTGCTCATCGGTGCGCACGATCCGTTGACGAGACGCTGGGCAAACGCCAACTTCTTCACCGCTGGTACGGACAAGGGCTGGTTTGAAGACAGTGGCTTCTCACGATGGTTGCAGCACATTGGTAAAGGCGATATGCGCGTCGCTACGCGCGAAGAATGGCAAAAAGTCCGTCGAAAATTACCAAAGACGAGACGCCTTTCGCTCAAATTTTTGAAGGACGAGCGTGTGGACTTGGAGTATTTCCGACACGCCGCGCGCGAGATGACAAACTTGAAATTGCACGGTACGGTTCTAACGGATGAGCTTAAGGCCTTAATGCTCAAGTGGACGGGTGGCGTTCCGGTCCCGTCGCCGCTCGAAGTCGGGCAAACGGTGTTGGCGGTGCATCCCCGATTCCATTCGCCGTACATAGGAAACATATTGATTGTCGAGCGCGCCACCTGTCGCGTACAATTTGCACGTCCAGAACTCGGTGTCGAGCTCGTCCGAGACATCGATATCATGCCAGTAGACGCCAACCAAGAAGAGATGGATCTGATTGCTGCGGGGACGGCGGAACAAATCGAAAACGAAGCCTTCAACGCTGGTTTCCGAGGAATTTACGATCCGCTGCCGGTGGTCGGTGGCGGTGGCCACGCCTACGGCGCCGGCGTCGCAGTTGCCGCACAAATGCGTGAGATGGACGTCCGTTTGCTCAACGAAGCTCAGCAAGCTCTCGAGCGCAAGCGCGAGCTCGTCGATGCGTTGCGGATGAAGAATGACGCCGCGGAGGAGTTCAAAAAGAAACCAGAACGCGTCAAGCAAGCGGCGGAGACGAACGGCGAAGCGCTTAAATTCCAACGAGAATACGCCGCCATCGTTCTCGCCTTGCGCGGCGCCAACGCGGAGTTGGAGGGTGCTTTAGTTCGCTTGCGGCAGCAACAGGGATATCACGACAAACCCCTCGGGTTGTGGCGGAAAATCAAGAGTCAGAATTTGGGCGACGGTCATCGCGCTCTCTCTCGATTCGCCCCACCATCCGCGACGCCGAGCTCGGACGAACTCTACGCTTCGACGGCGGAAGACATCGTCGCCACCGCCGGCATGGGCGCTCGTCGCATCGTTTACCACGTGCAAACCACCACCAACGCCGGCGCCGAGAGCACGGCGACGCTCAATCCGAGTCTCCAGGAACCTCTCGGAACCGGCGCCACTAAGTCCGATCTCCCTCCCACCGCCGCCGACGTCGACGCCGAAAAGCTCAAAGTCACCCAGCTCGTCACCGCCATCGTCCAGGCCGCGCTCACCATCAAAGCCTGCGCCGACCGCGGCGCCAGCGCGAGCGTCCTCGACGCCTGCCTCCGCCGCGTCTCCGATTCCCTTCGCCCCGTCGCCGTGAGCAATCGCGCCGCTTTCGACGCCGTCGAGCGCGCTCTCAAAGACCTTCGCGACGTCTTTCTCATCCGTTGACGCTTTTAACCACCACCCGCATCCCTTGGCTCGCCCATGCGTCCCAATCCGCGCGCGCACCGTCAAAACGCGCCGCGCGCGCCGTCGCCGCGTCCGAGTCCCGCGAGAGCTAAAAGCGCACGACGCCATCATGCACGCGAGCGTCGCTTCCGGCGCCGTCGCCGCCGCCGCGCGTCGCGCGTCGTTCCGGAATTCCGTCGACAATTCGATGGCGTCCCTGCGACGACCGAAGCGCGTCGCGACGAGCGCGCGTCGACGCCGATCGTCGACACCGCGCGCGCACCACGGACCGATGACCAATCTGCAGTTCACGCCGGACAGCGCGCTCGCGGGAGGGCTGATTTTGGGGTCGATGGTGGTGGCGAAGCGATTGAATTCGGGACGCAATGTGGGCGTGAGCGGGGACACCAAGGCGTTCGCGCGAGGCGAGGGTCGAGCGACGAGCGCGGCGTTTTTGATCGGACTGCTCGCGGCGGGATACGCGGCACCGATGATTCTGGGCGCGCAGGCGGCGGTGCCGATGGTGGACGCGACGCGAGCCATCGCGGCGGGCGCGCTCGTCGGAGCGGGGAGCTCGCTCGGAGGCGGGTGCACGAGCGGACACGGAATCTCTGGGATCGGACGATTGGACGTGCGAAGCGTGGCGTTCACGTGCGTGTTCATGGTCGTCGGTGCGATCACGGTCGCGGCGACGGGAACGATGGATGAGTTACACGTGTCGCAAGCGACGAAGACGATCGACATGCTCGCGCGCTCGCCCGAGGCGAAAACGATTTTGTACGCCAAAATTTTCGCCGCCGGTGCGGCTGTCCAAGGCGTGCTCTACGCGCTCGCTAAGCGTGAGGGCGGAGGAATCACGGACGTCGTGAAGAAGCTCGAGCTCGTGAGCGAGTCCGTCGCCGGACTGTTTTTCGGTCTCGGTCTCGTCGTGAGCGGGATGACGAATCCGGCGAAAGTCGCCGGTTTTCTCGCAGTCACCACTCAAGCTTTCGATCCGTCCTTGATGTTCGTCATGGGCGGCGCGCTCGCCCTCGTGGTTGTTTCTATGTTCCTCGCGAAGAATGCCTTGGGCGTCTCTCGTCCGGCCATGGCGCGAGAGTTCTCGACTACTCCGAAGTACGTCGACAAGTCTGTTTTGATCGGAGGCGCGCTCTTCGGCGCTGGCTGGGGCTTGGGCGGCGTTTGCCCCGGCCCGGGCCTCGTCAATCTCGTTCTGAACTCCGGTCGCGAGATCACGCTCTGGTGCGTCGCGTACTTTGCCGCGCAAGCCGTCCAACAAAAGCTCTCCTCCGAGTACTCTCTCGAATAACCGCCGTCCCGCGGCTGCAATACCAAACTTCACAACGTACCCTCACACCCCCGCGCGCGCGGCGCCGTGCGATCAGCGATGCTCTCGACGCGCGCGCGAGCGGCGCCGCCCTCCTTCGCGCGCGTCTCGAGCCGCTCGCGTCGCGCTCGCGTCCCCGCGGCGTCGCCGCGCGCCGTCGAGTTCGGCGCGCGGGACATCGCTTCCCTTCCTCGCGTCGCCGCGTCGTTCGCATCCGCCGGAAAACTAAAGTCGCCGGCGCCCCAGCGCGCGTCTCGCGACGTCAAAGCCCGCGGCGTGCCCGTTCTCTCGTCGCTTCCGCTCGTCGGCTGGGCGTTTTCGTCCCCAGTCATGCTCGTGGTCTACGTTTTCGTCGCGATTAAGATGTATCTCGGCTACGACAGGACCACGTTCGGAAGCGGCGTGCCCAAGATCGCCATGATCGGCCTGTGGCCCGTCTTGGCCGCGCTATCGGCGTCGTTTCGCGAGAATTTAAAGCGCTCTTTGTAAGATTTGAGGATGTGAACGGGACGCCCGGGACAGGCGTCAGGACGCGACGCGACGTCGCGTCGTCGCGCGCGCGTCGTCGGACCCGCGCGCGCGCTCGAAGGCGGAAAAGACTCGCGCGCGCGATCGCGCGCGCTCGAACTCGCGCGAATCGCGACGCGCGCGTCGATAGGCGCGCGTGAACGTCGACGCGCGGTGACAGTTGCGTCGATTAAATCGCCGCGCGGCGGCGCATGCGCCCTGGCCGATCGTCGCTCAGCGGACAGAGTTTGAACGAAGAACACCGCGCGCGCGCTCACGCGCGAGGGAGGACGTCGCTCGGGATGTCGGCGTCGAACAAGCGCGCGTTCGTGTTCACGTGCCTGGGCCTCGGGTTGGTGTTCGCCGATCAAAATTTGTTAGCGCCGAATTTGACCGCCATCGCGAACGATTTGAATCTGTCGCCGAATGAGCGGGACTATAAATTAGGCGGGCAGATCGCGTTCGCGTTCTTCTTGCTCGGCGCGCCGGCGGCGGTGTTGATCGGGTCGATGGCGGATTACTATCCGCGCACGAAGCTCTTCGCGTGGACGATGCTGTTGGGATCGTGCCCCAACGTCCTGGCGTGGATGCCGGGGGTGACGACTTTTGGTCAGTTGTATTGGTTGCGCGCGCTGACGGGAATCGCGGTAGGCGGCGCGGCGCCGTTGACGTACTCCTTAATGTCAGACTTATTTCCGCCGAGCGAGCGGACGAAGATGAGCGCGGTGACGGGGCTATCGATGACGCTCGGGATCGTCTGCGGGCAAGCGATCGCGGGATTTTTGGGGGAGTCGTACGGCTGGCGCTTGCCGTTCGCGGTGGTGGCGATTCCGGCGATATGCGTGGCCATGGTGCTGATGTTCTTTGTCGAGGAGCCCGAGCGCGGGGCGATGGAGGCGCCGCCGGACGAGGAGGCAAGTCTCGAGCAAGAGTCGCTCGTCATCCAATCGTCCTCACGACCCTCGACACCGCCGATACCACCGCGAGGGCTGCACTTCAGCGCGACCGCGGCGAAGATGTATGCGCGAAAGTTGCACGGCATCGTCTCCGTGCGCACCGTGGCGTTGTTCTTGGCGCAAGGCGTGTCGGGTTGCGTGCCGTGGAGTATGATCAACACGTTCTTCAACGATTACTTAGCGCAAGATAAGGGGTTAGGTGTGAAGCAGAGCACGTCGATGCTGATTTTATTCGCCGTCGGCGGCATGTTAGGGACGATTTGGGCCGGGTGGTACGGCCAAATTCTTTTCAACAACAAACCGGAGAACGTATCGATTTTCATGGGATCGAGCGCAATCGTGGGGGTGTTCCCGGTGGCTTACTTGGTGTTGGCGAATTACGACAACTCCGCGTCCGACATCGCGATCAAGTCGATCTTATCCTTTATTTCGGGAGGCATCGCTTCGTGCGTCGGCGTGAACATTCGAGCGCTGTTGCTCAACGTCCTGCATCCCATGAATCGCGGCACCGCGTTTTCCCTCTTCATGCTCACCGACGATTTAGGCAAAGGATTCGGACCTCTCGTCGTCGCCGGCTTCGTCGCCGCGTTCGGTCGCGAGACGGCCTTTTTCATCTCGGTTTTGTTCTGGATTCCTTGCGGGTGTCTTCTCGCCGCCTCGTGCTACACGCTGAAACGAGATTTACAAACCGCCGCTGCGCGTTACCAAACAGAACGCGCCGAAGAAAATCGTTCGGTTCGATTGGATTAGCCCTTCTTCGCGCCCGCTGTAGATTATCCCTCATTTCAATCCGACGCGCTCGCGTCACTAATCCCCTCGCCGCGCCATGGCGCCCTTCAACCTGAAAACGATCAGCGTCACCCGCGCCCACCACGGCACCTTACATCGGCTCCAACACGACTCCGAAACCTTGAGCTCGGTCGCGACTTTCGCCGTGTTCGTTCCCGGCGCGGTCGAAGACGTCAAAGACAAATTCCCCCTCTTGTTGTACCTCTCCGGATTGACGTGCACGGACGAAAATGTGGCGCAGAAAGGGTGCGCGTTCGAGCACTGCCACGCGCGGCGCGTGGCCATGGTCATGCCGGACACGTCACCGCGAGGAGACGACGCGGCGGACGACGAGGCGTGGGATTTAGGGAAGGGGGCTGGATTTTATGTAGACGCGTCGGCGGCGCCGTGGTCTCGACACTACAAAACGTACTCGTACGTCACGAAAGAGCTGCCGAAAGTGCTGCGGGCGTGCGATTTTGCCGATGCGTTGGATCACGAGCGAGTGTCGATCTCGGGGCACTCGATGGGGGGACACGGGGCGTTGACGTTGGCGCTGAGAAATCCAAACGCGTACGCGAGCGCGAGCGCGTTCGCTCCGATTGCTAATCCGACGGCGTCGGATTGCCCGTGGGGACAAAAGGCGCTCAAGGCCTACCTTGGGAGCGCGGATTGCGATGAGGCGAAATCGCACGACGCGACGGAGCTCGTGAAGAGCGTCGAGGCGGGCACGTTTAAGATGCCGATTTTAATTGATCAAGGCGCGGCGGACTCCTTTTATAAGACGCAGTTGCACCCTGAGCGTTTCGTGGACGCGGCGAAAGAGCGTGGATGTGATGTCACGTATCGTCTGCACGATGGTTACGATCATAGCTACTTTTTTGTTTCCACGTTCATGCGCGAGCACATCGAGTTCCACGCCGCGGCGCTGGGAAGTCTTAAAATTTAATGACATTGATAATCGGTTGTGAAAGTAATTATACGGTTGAGAAGGACCGCTTGATTAATCACACATCGTAAGCACACATCGTAAGCACTTGCCTTCGTGCAACAGCTCGAACGCTTCGTTGATTTGATCAAACTTCATGCGGTGCGTGATGTATCTGTCGAGTTTCGTGTTTCCGCCCATGTACTTTTCGACCAGTTTCGGCACGGCGATGCGGCTCTTGTACCCGCCGAAAGCGGTACCTTTCCACGTGCGACCGGTGACGAGTTGGAATGGTCTGGTTGAGATTTCCGTGCCCGCGGCGGCGACGCCGACGATGACGGAAGTCCCCCACCCCTTGCGGCAGCATTCCAAAGCGCTTCGCATGACGTTGACGTTTCCGACGCATTCGAACGAATAATCCACTCCACCGTCCGTCATCTCCGCGATGACAGTTTGTGAATTTTTATCGCCAAACTTTGTCGGGTTCACAAAATCCGTGGCGCCGAACTCGCGCGCCACGGCTTCCTTTTCGTCGTTGGTGTCGACAGCGATGATGCGCGTCGCGCCCGCCTCCACAGCCGCCTCCACGCACGCCAATCCGACGGCGCCCAGACCAAACACCGCCACGGAGCTCCCCTCTTCGACCCGCGCCGTGTTATGCACCGCCCCCCACCCCGTGCTCACGCCGCATCCCAGCAGGCACACCTTATCCAACGGCGCCTCGTCGTTCCTCACCTGCGCCACCGCCACCTCGTGCACCACCGTGTACTCGGAAAACGTCGACGTTCCCATGAAGTGAAAAATCTCCGACCCGTCGCTCGCGAGCGTAAATCTCGGCTTCCCGTCGTTCTTCATCACCCCCGCGCCCGTGTACGCCCGCACCGCCTGACACAGGTTCGATTTCGGATGCACGCAGTGCGCGCACGGCTCCTTCGCGATGTCCGCGCAGTACGCCTGATAGCACGGAATCACCCGATCGCCCGCTTTACACGACGTCACGCCCTCGCCGACGGATTCCACCGTCCCCGCCGCCTCGTGTCCCAGGATGCACGGAAACTTCCCCTCCGAGTCGTGTCCGCCGAGCTGTTCGACGCGTCGGCGTCAGTCCGAGACGATCGACGGCGCGTCCGGGTCGAGTCGGCGCGCGCGCGCGCGCGCGATTCGCGCGGCGAGCGCGCACCGTGTACGCATCCGTGTGACACAGCGCGTTGTACGCGATTTTAATTCGCACTTCGCCCGCCTGCGGCGGCGCGACGACGACGTCGACGATTCGCAGCGGCTCGCGCGGCGCGAACGCCACCGCCGCCTTGCACGCGATCGGCTCGCCCGCGCGCGACATGCGCTCGCGAGGCGATCAATGACGACGCGCGAACGCGAAGGGGACGTTTTTCGCGACGACGATTCGACGACGGTAGGCGCGGGAAACGACGAGGCGTCGCGACGGACGGCGCGCGGAGTTACAAGCGAGCGTCCGCTACGGCTTGGCGCTCGCGAGGGGGGCGACGTACTGCGTGGACTGCTGAAACGCCTCGATCTCGCGGTGAATCGCGTCGACGGCGTCGGGCTGGACGAGGACGCGACGCGCGTCGAGGTCGACGACGACGAACTTGCGCTCCGCGGGCGCGACGTCGTTGAGGTGGAGGATGTACTGCTTGATGGGGACGTCGGCGGTGATCATGACGCCGTGGACGGCGGAGACCATGGCGCGCGCGAGGCGCGGTCTGCGGGTCGCGGCGACGACGCGCGCGGCGAAGGGAGAAATGGGCTAAAACGAGGGCTAAAACGAAGACCGATGGCGAGGTCGGTGATGGCTAAATCATGGCGCGCCGTAGAGCCGCGCCCACGGTGGACGCGGGGCGTGGACGTCGACGCGGAGGTTGGATTTGGGGTGGCGAAACGCGACGCGCTCGGCGTGGAGCAACGCGCCGGCGACGCGACGCGCGGAGAAAGGCGCGTCGATCGGTCCGTCGCGAGTCGCGTCGATCGGTCCGCCGTATCTCACGTCGCCGACGAGCGGAAGTCCGAGCGACGCGCAGTGAAGTCTGATCTGGTGCGAGCGACCGGTGAGCGGGGAGCAACGCGCCAACGCGACGCGGTGTCGTCGGCGGTCGGCGTCGTCGGCGCTCGGCGGTTCGCAAAATCGCAGCGCCACGCCGTCGGTGATCACGCGCTCGACGATGATCGTGGTTTCGGCGTGCTTGACCTTGACCTTTTTGTTCCCGGGAAGCGCGCGGCCGATGTCCGCGGCGTCGTAGAGACGGAAGAGGCCGTATTTCGCGCGGCCCCAACCCGTGAATACTCTGCGATGATCTTCAACGCCGTCGTAATCCGCCGTCGCCGCGCACAGCGCGACGTACGTCTTCTGCACCGTGCCGTCGGCGAATTGCGCCGACAAGCTGCGAATGGCGTCTCGATTTCGCGCGACGACGAGACATCCGGAGGTGTCGCGGTCGAGTCTGTGAACGACGCGCGCCGACTCCGAGGCGTTGAACGGCACGTCCCGCGTCGTCGCGCGGTTATCGACCGTGGTCGCATCATCGCATTTCACCATGCCTCGCTCGACGAGGCGTTCTATATCGTGCACGTACGTCTGCGCAGGCTTGTTCAGGACGTAGACGTCGTCGTCGACGTACACCGCGAGCAACGGGACGCCAGCGGCTGCGTCCGCTCTCGCCGCGCGTTCGCACGACTCCGCGCGCTCGCCCTCGATCGCGCGCGCTGCATCACTCGGCGGCCCAGGACGGAGCGTCGGTTTGGGATATTCGGTCGACATCTCGCCGCGAGGCGAGAAGTGATGAGACGCAGGGCGAAACCTCGAGCGTCCAGCGTCGCAAACTTTTGCGACGCGAATGACGCTCACCCCATTTTACCTACGGTACAGCACAGTGACGACCGCCGATATACGCATACGTCGGTCTTTCATAACGTGGAATCCGCGTCGCACTCTTGAGGTAGCGATCGATCGGCGGTTCGCGAGCGACGGCGGTTAAGAATTCACCACACCGCGGCAAATTCAGACGCGTCGCGAAATCGGGCACTAAATCCTCCTCCGCGAGCTCGAACAGCGTTTCGAATAAAGCTAAATCGACATACGTCAACGACTCGCCGACGAGCCGCGAATTTCCGTTACGCTCTAGGATTTCCTCGAACACGCGCAGCGCCTGCCGCGAACGCGCCGGCACCGATAAATTATTCACGCGATGCGTCTCTTGAAACCTCGCGCACTCAGCGTCTTCGCGTCTTTCAATGCTCTCTTTCAATGCCCTCGCGCTGTACAGCTGTCCATCGTGCGTCAATCCGCCGTTGCGAATAGTGTGCCAATATTGCATAAAGAGTTCGTCGACGCGCGCGCGCTCATACTCGTTCGCGCCGTCCAAACTCAACTCTCGCCCCAGGTATCTGATTATCGCCGTTTCGTGAGAAACGTCGTTCGCACACCCATCGATGTCTACCAAACTCGGCGTCTTCCCGAACGGCGTCGTCGGTTTCACTTTCGGCCACGCGAGGTAGCCGACGACTTCGACCGCGTGCGGCGCTCGCGCGAGTTCGAGCATCATCCGAATTACCTCGGCGCGATTCCGCATCGGCATGTACTGCAGCCAATATTTCGCAGCCTTCGCGCCGTCGCCGTCGCAGTGGCGGTACATCACCGCGTGGACGTCCGTGCTCCATAAATCTTTCGACGCGAAGAGTTGCTTTTTCAACGCCTCGGGCGTGATTTCCGCGAGCGTTTCGTCGCGTTTCGCGCGCGCGGCGACGCGTCGCGCGCGCGCGCGCGTCTCAGTCGCGCGCGGTCTCGTCGCGCGCCGCGCCGCGCGCGGCGTCGGCGCGGGTCGCGCCGCGAGCATCGTTTTAAAGATGATTTCAGGAGAAACAGGATGATAAAGTGATATTACAGCGCGCGCGCTACGAGGACGCGAGACGCTTGGGAGAGACGTCGACCGCCACGGCGTCGACGAACGCCACGCGATCGTCGTCGAGGACCTCTAAGTCGGGTGCGAGTAACTGCACGTAACGGTCAAAGTAAATCAGTTGTTTGATCAAGATGCCGAACGCTTTGGGGAGTTTGATTTTGTTCTCCTCGGCGGCGACGATCAAGTCGGAGGCCAACTGCGTCACTTGCTGTTGGTCGACGGTCACGGCGGCGCGAGGGGTGCCGTCGAAGGTGTCTTCATCGACAAGAACAGTCGGTTCGATGGAATCTAAGGTTTCGTAGACTTTGCGTAAATCATTAGCGAATTTCTTGACGTCGACTTCGCCGTCGGTGGCCCCCATCGTCACCAGCGCGAGCGCCATGCGCTCGTAATCGCGCGCGGCGGTGGATTGGAAAAAAGCTTGCACCGCGCCCCAAATTGACGGGGAAATTTTGCCGACGATGCCGAAGTCGATGAAACCAACGCGCCCGTCCGGACAAACGATCAGATTACCCGCGTGCACGTCGGCGTGAAAACTCTCGCACGCCAGCACGCTGCCAAACCAAACGTTGAGCGCGTTGATGAGCGTCGCCTCGGGATCGCGCGTGCTCACCGAACGAATCGCCTCCAAGTCCGTGAGCGGGACGCCAGAGAAGTACTCCATCACCATCACTCGTTTACCACTAAATTGTTTGTACACTTGCGGCGCCTTGGCGATGTTCGTCAGTTCCGCGTCTTCAAGGTATCGTCGAAAAGCGTCGACGTTTTGCGCCTCCTTTCTAAAATCCGTCTCCTCCAACATCGACTCTCGAATGTCTCCGACGATGTCCACCAACGATGTTCGCGAGAGTTCAGGATTCAAAAACTGTAACACCTTGCTCACGATTAACACAAAGCTCAAATCCGCCTTGAGCGTGTCCTCGACGTTCGGTTTCAGCACCTTGACGACGACGTCTCGCCCGCTTCCGAGCAGCGTCGCTCGATGCACCTGCGCCACGCTCGCGCTCGCCAAAGGCACCGGATCGATCGTCGCGAACACATCATCTATAGAACGTCCCAAGTCTTTCTCGATCGTCCGCTTAATGATGGAAAAATCCGTCACCTCGGTCGCGTCCAGGCACTTTTGAAACTCCTCCACGTACTCCTTCGGAAACACGCTCGGCGCGCTCGCGATGAACTGTCCCAATTTCACGTACGTCGCCCCCAGCGCCTCAAACGTCCGTCGCACGATCACCGGCGCCGTCGGCGGGTTCTCCATCGACAACTCCCCGAACGATCTCACCGCCAGCGCCGCGAGCGACTCCACCGCGTTCAGCGTCCTCGCCACGCCCGGCGTCCCCGCGCCCGCCGCGATGCCCGCGATTTCGCTCATCAGCACCCTCGCCTCATCCGCCCTTCGCAACGCCTCCCGCGCGTCGAACGTCGCGCTCGCGCTCGCGAACGGGTTCGCCTCGAACGCGTTCCCGTCGTCGCGCGCGCCGGTCTCCCCCGGGATCGACCGCGAGCGCGCGCGGCGCGTCACGATGCGTTTCGACGTCATCGCGTTCGCGCGCGTTTTCGACGTCATCGCGTTCGCGCCTCGTCGCCGCGCATCGCGCGACGCCGACGCGTCCGCAACGCGCGCGATGTGCGCGCGCATGCTCGCGCGCGGGTTCGATCGTCGCACGCGCCGCGCGTCGCCGAGTGCGGCGCGCGTCTTCATCGCGTCAAAACGCAGCGCGACGAGCGACCTCGTCGCACGCGCGCGCGCACGCCGCGTCGGAAGCGACTCGAATGGCGTGGACGAACTTCATCATCACCGCCACGGGCCTGATCGCCGTCGCGTCGCTGATGCGCACGGACGTGCGACAATCGTCACGAATGTTGAGACAGAATTTAAAAACCATTCGACGCTGGGTCGAGGACGGCGCCGAGGCGACGGCGAAGACGAGCGAAAAAACCCTCGGGGACACCGCGGTCGGGAAAGCGATGAAAGAGATGCGCGACGAGGCGATGAAGAAGAAGGATTGAGGACGAGGTTGAAAGGCTTTTTGAGATTGGCGCAGACGCGGCGAGGTCGACGTCGAACGAGGGAGAGGTTTGCGTCGATCGATACGCTAGGCGGAAGTGCGGTCGAACTGCGTTCGGTTGGAGGGCGACGCGCGGAGGGGCGATCGAGGACGAGATGAGTTCGCCGTTCGGGGCGAGGATCGAGACGCCGGCGTTGAGCGGGAAGTCGGCCAAAGCGATGCGGAACGCGAGCGCGGCGTGGGGTTGGACGTGTGTGCTCGTGTTGATGTACGAGGCGTTGGTGCGAGGGATCGATGAACGGCGCGTGCACATGCTGAACGTGTATTATCAAGCGCCGACGGTGGCGACGCTGGCGTGTTTGATGTGGGCGCACAACTTGCGAGTGTGGCACCGGTTGCGATTGACGCCTTCACCGTTGATTTGTTTTGGGGTTGAGCAAAACGAGTCGGTGACGTTTGAGCACGTGTATCGATTGGCGCACGCGAGCGCGTTAGCTCTCTTGACCTCGGCGGTTTTGTTTCTATACGCGTACGACGTGGACGAACCGTTCGCCGCGACGACGATTTTGTTGGCGACGTATTTCGTTCCAATACTCGTCGCCATGTGGCCAAATAGAACGAAAGGGCTTGGAGAATTACGGTCGTATACGCGACGGTTGCTTTATAACTGCTTCACTCCCTTGGTGCGGCCGGTCGGGTTCGCTGATTTCTTCTTCGCCGACATCTTGTGTTCGTTGGCGAAATCTTTGAGCGATTTAGAACGCGTTGTTTGCAGCGTGCGACACCGCGTGATGCTCATACACACCGCCGCGGGTAAGTGCGGTGATAGAAGTATCATGATTCCCGTCGTGCTCATCATACCGTCCGCGATTCGACTGCTGCAGTGTCTGAGGCAGTTTGCCGACACGCGCGAGCCAAAGTGTCTGTACAACGCATTCAAGTACACGAGCGCGTTCCCGGTCATCATCATCTCCGGATTCCGGCACTTCATCGATCACGACGATTGGGTCTTCTTTTGGCGTCCGCTTTGGATCGGGTTTTGCGTGTTCAACACGTGTTTTAGCTTTTACTGGGACATCAAGCACGACTGGGGGCTGTCGTTGCTCGGCGGCGGCGCGCCTCGGCGACCCGGCGAGAAATTTCCGTTTGGGTTGCGCGAGCGTCGCATTTACGGCGCACCCAAGGTGTATTATCGGGCAATTTGGTTGAATTTCTTCTTGCGGATAAGTTGGACCTACAAGCTCGCGTCGCACTTGCGACATCATAGCGCCGTGCTCTGGCTCGTTACCGCCGCTGAAATCACGCGACGATTTCAATGGTCGTTGTTCCGCGTCGAGGTGGAATATTTGAGACGATTGCAGCACGCGTAAATAGCATTCTAGTACCGATATAGGTTATTATCACAACATCACGACTCTCTATCGATCCGTAAACACCCGCTATTTCGCGTGCGCGGTGAGCCATTTCAGGCACACGTCGATGTTTGTGGAATTCTTGCAACTCACGTTGTAGCAGCACACCTCCCTCCCGGTCGCGCGTTTCAGCTCCATCGCCTCCACCACGTCCTGCACGCGCACCGCGCTCTCTAAATCGCTCTTATTCCCGAGCACCAACAACGGAATCTCCCGCAGCGTCTCCCTCTTGAGCAACCCGTGCAGCTCGTTCCTCGCCGTCTCAAACAATTCCTTCGCCGCCGCATCCACGACGTACACCACGCAATCCACGCCTCGACAGTACCGTTCCCACGTTCCCCGAAACCGTTCCTGTCCACCGAGATCCCACGTCTTCACGCTCACCCCATCCCTACGCAGTCTCCGCACGTTGAATCCCACCGTCGGAATCATATCCTCCTCAAACGTCCCGCCGCTCAGCGCGTCGATGAACGACGTCTTCCCGGCGTTCTGCAGCCCTGCGCGCGCGCGTTCGCGAAACGTCTTCGTCAGTCCCCGCGCGCGCGTCCCCGCGCCGTCCTCGCGCGCGATCGAATTCGTTTCGTCGCGATTCAAATCAAAGTCCGACGCAACCACCATCTTAAATCTCTCGCTCGCGCGCCGCGTCTCGCGCGCCGCGTCTCGCGCGTCGCCTCGCGTCGTCGTCGGCGTCGCTCGACGCACCGATCACGACGATCTCCATCTCGCGTCCGAAGAACAGCGCGCGCAACCACGCGACGAAGGCGTCCCAGTACGAGCGCGCGTCGTCGCCCATCGCGCGTCGAGGTGTGAGGGGGACGACTGCGCGGCATCGCGCGACATTACGCGCCGCGCCGACGCGCGTGCATGGATCCCGCGAGACCGTTTTCGACGTGCGTGAGAGAAACTCGCGCGACGCGCGCGATGCGACGTCGCGCGCGACGCGGCGGCGCGGGCGCGCGACGCGGCGGCGCGATGGATGACGATCGATTTGAGATTTCGCGAGCTGTCGAGTGATTAAAAATAAAACGACGACGCGAAGACGCGGACGCGCGACTGACGAGCGCGAGGGCGAGGCGAACAGGACGGTGGTCGTGCCGCTCGAGGACGAGAGACGCGCGAGGGCCGTGGGAGGGGCGCTCGGGGTGGATAAGGAGTTGCAACCGAGGGTGGTGCGAAAGACGGTGACGACGCGCGAGAGGGAGAACGGGGACGGTTGGGAGGTCGTCGCGACGTTCGAGGCGAGCGAGTTGAAGGCGCTGAGGAGTGCGGTGAGTGGGTATTACGATTTGTTGACGGTGAGCGTGCGGACGGTGGAGGCGTTCGAGGAGGAGATTTGAATCGGCGGTACGGGCGAGAACGGGCGAGATGCCGACGCGCGAGTATCAGATGAGCGATTATCACACGTACGAGGCGATCGGGAAAGGGAAGCACAGTACGGTGTATAAGGGGCGACGGAAGAAGTCGATTCAGTACTTTGCGATGAAGAGCGTGGAGAAAGGACAGAGAAATCGAGTGATGCACGAGGTGCAAGTGATGAAGGCGTTTTCCCACGAAAACGTGTTGAAATTCATCGCGTGTTACGAGACGCAAAATCATCTGTGGTTGATTCTGGAATACTGCGTCGGAGGTGATTTGTTGACGCTGCTGTCGCAAGATCTCAAGCTTCCCGAACCTTCCATCATGACGTTCGCGCGCGATATGTTCGTCGCCGCGCGAGAGTTGCACAGTAAAGGACTGGTGCACTGCGATTTAAAGCCAAGTAACATGTTGCTCGACGAAGAAGGGCGGATTAAGATTTGCGGATTCGGACTCAGTCGCAAGGTTTCCACTGTCGTGGCGTCTTCGGGTACGCCCACGCAGCTGTCGCGTCGAGGGACACCGTGTTATATGGCTCCGGAGATGTTTACACAAGAGGGCGTGCACTCGTACGCGACGGACTTGTGGGCGTTGGGGTGCGTGCTGTATGAGTGCGCCACCGGACGACCCCCGTTCACGAGTACGTCGTTGACATCATTGATCGAACAGATTTTAGAGCACGAGCCCGCACCGTTGCCCGCGGCGTATGGTACGACGTTTAAGAATTTGGTCTCTGGGTTGCTCATCAAGCGCCCGCACGCTCGTTTGACGTGGGACCAAGTCATTAACCATGAATTTTGGACCGAGCGCGGAGGGCAATACTTGGACGATCTTGGTGACTTAGCGACGCTTAGACTCCCACCGCAGCCTTCATTCGACGCGCTCGCGGCTAAACTGAAGAGCGAGGATTTGGCGGCGAGACTGCGAATGCTTGGAAACGCAAGAGCGTCGGGGGCGGTGGACGTGCGCGATTCTTTCATGCCCGTCTTGACGCAAAGTTTACGAGATAGCGTAAACGTCTCGCGACTGTCGAGGATTGCGCGTTCAAATTTGGAGCGAGAAGAAGTCGGTTCGTACGCGCCTAGCGGTGCTGCAGCTATCGAAGGCGACCCCTTGCAAGTCGCTGCCATTCACGAAGACGTGGAGTTGGAGAATCCAGACGCTGAGCTCAACTTCACCGCTCCGAGCGGGAACGACGATTTGGACGTGGACATGGAAACCGAAGACGTTATCATACCTTCAGCTCCCAAAACGCCTCCTAGGGGAGGTCGTCGTGGTGACGATGATTACGCAGATGAAAACAGAGCAGAGAACTTTGCCGATCCCGCTGAGTCGTTTGGTGACGAGATGCAGTCGGACAGCGATGACGCAACTCGCATCGTGCTCACACCTCCGACCGCGGACGCTATGTTAGTAGACACGCGTTCGCCGGCTTCGACGAGTCGCTCGTTACAGACGGCAGATGATGAGTTCGAAGAAACGTCGTCTTCGATGCGTCGCTTGGCGCCGCTTCCGGCGGAGACGCCGGCGGTGATCGGGAGGACAGAAAGTAGGATGCCTTCGCTGGCGGCAAGGAATGATGTGCTGGCAAAAAGTGTCGATTACGACAAGTTCAAGAAGCTGTGCACGCATTCGACCGATTTGACCGTGCGACCCATCGTGTCCAATCACAGAATTGAAGTGGTGAAAGACGCGCCTCACGATCCAGAAAAGTTGCCCTTCAAAGAATTGAGCGTGGACAAAATGTTGGCGACTTCTCAGAGCGAGCTCGAAGCGTTTCTGACTCGTATTTACCGCTCCGTGGCGCACCCTTCAAACGTTCAAGAAAAAGTTAACACTTTGGCTTATTTCGAGACGTTGTGCACCGAGGCGTCGAGCGCGAACGTCTTGGCGAATTCATCCTTGATGTCAATGTTCGTCCGAGTGCTCGGTAGCAGCAAATCTCCACCGTTGAAGATCAAGCTTTGCAGCATCATGGGCTTGTTGATGCGACATGCGACGCATATTAGCGATGAGTTCGCGAAGAGTGAGGCTGCAAAAGTACTGGCGGGCACTATGAGCGACGAAAACTCTCGCGTGAGACGCCGAGCTATGGCGGCGCTCGGGGAACTGTCATTTTACGTCGCGACGCAGCAGAGGCCAGACGCATCACAAGTATGGGGTATCACCGACAGTGTGATTGAGGTCTTCATCAAGACGTTAGAAGAGGAAGAAGATGAAATTACTAAGCACTACGCGTGCAAGAGCATCGAGAACATAGTCTCTCACGAGGGCTCAACGTGGATACAAGACGCATTCGCGGAGTGTCGCGTCGTAAGTGTTTTGTTTTCAATCGCGACGAATGACGCCGTAGACGACCAGCTTCGTGGTACTTCGGCAAGTGCGCTCGCAAGAATCGTTCGGCTCAAGTCGGAAACGCTTCACCCACTGGTCGGCGAAGAGGATTGCGATGGTTCAAATGCACGCGATGGCCTGGTGAAAATGCTTAGAGATCGTGAGAGAAAAGTACAACAGGCGGCACTCAACGTGTTGTGTAGAGCGCTGGTGGATGAAAAGTCGCGCTTGATTGCCACTATCATGGAAGTTCAAACGCTTTTGCCCATTCTTGCTGGATTGTACGAGCGAAGTCAAACGCCCATCATCAAAGCCAAGTCGTTGCTCGCGATGGCGCTTTTGATTCGCGCGCATCCAAAATGGTTGCAATCGCTTTGCAAGGCGCGCGTTTTGCCGATGTTGGATCGTCAACCGACGCAAATGGACCCTTATTTACAAGAATGTTTCGATACGTTCGTCACCACCGTTGTGGCCCTCGTGCCGGTCGTGAACACTGGTATCTTGCAGTACGTCGAGCGATCGCTCTCCACGGGATTGTCATCGGAAAACGCCATGCGACCGCAAGCGTTTGAGTTATTTCCTGTGCTCATTCATTTGCTGCAATCGACTGTCATGCGACCAAAAGTATTGACCAGTGCGTTTGTGATCGACATTGCGAAGTACATTCGCGCCGCTGAGGCTGAAGAGGATTACCCTGGTCGCGACGAGCTTCGCGTGGGAGTTATGGCGTTGCTCGAGACGTGCGCACAGTGTACGAATGAGTTGATTCATAAGGTTGATGCGTTGACGCGTCACTTATTACCGGCGCTGTGCGACTTACTCGAAGGAAGTGCGCACGTTGAAACTCGTTTCTTGGCGCTGAAGCTCATCTACGAACTCTTGCTGCCATTGCGTTTGGATTTGGATATCGCCACGCAAAGCGGTCTCGATCGAAAAGTCGTTGCGCACCACTTGGACCAGCTCTTGATGCAAGACTTGTTCCCGATGTGCCCTGCGTTGATCGATAGTGAAGACCCAATCCCATTGTACGCTTTGAAACTTCTCAGCGGCACGCTGGAGATTGAGCCCGCGCTTTGTCGCGAAATCATCGCCTTGGGTTTGGCGCCAAGATTCTTTGAGTTTCTCTCGCTCGAGCACACGAACAACAACGAGCACAACATACATCTGTGTCTCGCCCTCGCTCGATGCAAAGCGCTCAGCACGCAATCCTTGTGGGACTTCGACGCCCCTGCGAAAGTCGCGCAAGTATGTGCGTATAGCTACGAGCGAAACGTCACGCAGTTTGTCGAGCCCGCGCTCGGCATCGCCGCCACCCTCCTTCGCCGCGCCGCCGCCGACGCGCCTCGCGCCGCCGGAGACGCCGTCCCATCCGAAATCACCCCTCTCCTCGAGGTCGCGCCGACGCTTCGTCGGCTTGCAGCGACCATACCCGACGGTGCGCTCGCGCGCGATATCACTCATTCCCTCGACACCTTCAACGCGCATTAATTGTAACACAGAACTCGCACGCGAGTCAACAGCACGCTGTCAACTCACACACAGATGCTCATTCGGTCAACAATCGACCGCACACCACGCGCGCGTCGCCGCACGACGTCGAGCGACACAGGGAGCCGTAACGGAACCGCACGGAACGTCACCTTCCGCCGCGCGCGAACGCTCGCGATAGACAACCGACGCGCGCGTTGTCGCGACGTCGACCGGGACACGAAGCGTTTTTTCAACCGTCGCGCGCCTTCGCGTCATCATGCCTCGAGATCACACCCGCGACGCCAAGCCGTGGACCGCGGAGGAAGATGCAGCGTTGTTGACGCTACAAGGCGCGCATGGGAACAGATGGAGCGAGATCGCGCGCGCGATGGGCACTCGGAGTGGACAACAGTGCGCACAGCGGTGGCGACACAAGGTCAACCCAGGGATCCGACGGGAGCGGTGGAGCGAGGAGGAGGATGAAAAGGTGCGAATGCGGTCGATAACGTGAGCAAATGATATTGGTTACATGCGTTGTGTGCGCAGAACACAATTTTGGTCGCGTGGCGGGAGAGATATCGTCGAGTGGTCCCGCGCGGTCCCGCGTCGTCTCAAACGATTTGACTGACGAAGAGAGCGATTTGATTTGACGTGACAGTTGAAGACACTGAAAGAGCGCTACGGGTCGAGATGGGCAACGATCGCGCGTGAAATGGGTGGTCGCACGGATCAGCAATGTATGGGACGGTGGAGACGACATCTCGATCCGACAGTGACTCGCGGCGCGTGGGCTCGGGACGAAGACGAGCTCTTGTGCGGGTTGTACGACGAGTACGGTCCGCGATGGTCATTCATCTGTCAGAGCGTTCCGGGTCGCACCGCGCAACAATGTCGCGCGCGATGGTTTCAAGTCGACGGTAAGCCCAGGGAAGAGCGCGATTATCGCCCGTCCAGGCGGCAATCGCCCGTCGAGACTTCATCTCATGGACCCGCGGAGGATCATCCAGCGCGGCGATTTTCCGATCATGAAGGGTTGGTGACGCGTACTTCGATCGATTCGATGCCCATGGCGAGTCTGTCGCCAACACCAGTCGCTGAAAAACGACCATTCAGTCACATTCTGGCCGAAGTCAGCGCGCGCACGACGCAAAAGACTGGATCGTTAATAGAATCCGCCTCCATAGCGACTGCGCTCGGGCGCGCTTCGCCGGCGACTCTCTCAAAGCGCAAACAAGTATCGACAGCGCTGGATCCGATGTCGCTTTGGCGCGACGTCGGCGGTACGAAAGCCGTCGGTAGCTTGGCGCCGACACTCGTGGAAGATGGTAAGCGCAAACGCGGACGCCCGTCGAAGACGGTGGACGCGCCGCGGTCGCCGATGGCGAGGCTTTCGGTACAATCTCCTCGCGCATCATCGGTGTATGCACCGCGAACGCGCGCGCGAGCGTCGACGGCATCCGCATCATCCAAATCTACGCCTCATTCGTCAGTGATTGGTCGATCGACAGAAGAGGATAAACTCTCCGTTTTGCTCGGCGTCGCGCTCGGTCGAAGCGACGGCGCGGCGCCGCGTTGAATCGGCTAGGGAAAAATAATGTTGGTTTGCTGCTCGTGTTGTAACGACAAACTACGAAGAGAAAAACGTTTTTATGAGCGCTGGATTCGGGAGTCGATAGCTACGCCGCGACGCACTCGAGGAGCGCTTGAAAGTCCGCCTCCTCGTTCGCGTCGGGGAGGGCGTCAAAGCGCGCGTCGTCGAGCCACGCGAAATCGTCGATGTCAATCCCATCGAGGTCATCTTGACTTTCTGAATGAATCCCCGATTCTGATTCCGCGCCGCGGGCGAGGTCGCCGTCCAGGCTCCCGAGCGCGCCCTCGACGTCGTCCGAGTTCGCGCTCGGCGAGTTCGCCCGTCGTCGTCGTTTGCGGTTGGCATATTCATCGCGCTTTTCTCGCCGGCGCGTGGCTCGTCCCCGCGCGTCGCTCCAAACGGGCCCTCTCCGACGCGTCGACGAGACGAATCCCTTCGTCTCCTCTTCGCGTCTTCGATAGCCCTCGCGACGCGCGCGAGTTCCGAGCGCGTAGTCCGGCTTCGCGACCGCGTATAATCCGCCCCCGACGACGACGGCGTCCGCGCCGGCGTCCACTCCCCATCGCTCGCGCGCGACCACGCCACCCCTCCGTCCCATCCCGCGCGCCGCTCGCGCGTCAGCTCCGACAGCGCGTCCTTCAGCACCGCGTTCTCCGTCGCGAGCGCGCGCGTCAACCGCTCGAGCGCGTCCACGCGTCGGCGCGCGTCCCGCTCGAGCGCCCGCTTCCGCGCCCGCGACGCCGCGCTCGCCGCGCGATTCGCCTCGAGTCGACGCGCGCGTCGCGTCGCGTCGTCCTCGCCGCGCGTCGCCATCGCGCGCGCGTCGGCGTGTGCGTCGATGCGGTCGGCACCCGCGGCGTCGGACGACGTCGTCGCGCGTTTCGATTGGTCGGCGGCGTGCGTCGCGCGTTTCGATTGGTCGGCACACGTGCGTCGATTCGCGCGTTTTACACCGCGCGAACGCGATGTGGCGTTCGCGCGATATATAAATTTTTCCAACCCTCACGTGCGCGCGCGTGTCCGTTCCGTGTGTGTGTTACGGTCTCGCATTTGAACGCGTCGCCGCGGGATCGCGCGCGCGCGGTCACACGACGAACGCGCGCGCGGGATCGCGCGCGCGCGACGCGCGCGACGCGACGCATCGACGGCGACGCGTTTACATCGACGCGCGCGACGCGCGAAATCGGCGCTCGAACGCGACGGACGCGCGGAGCGACGGTATTAACACGCGCGGGCGACGGGGCGACGGCGCACCGCGATCATGGAGGCGACGACGACGACGACGACGACGGGCGCGAACGCGCGCGACGAAGCGCGGCGATCGCTCGAAGCGCTCGGTGAACGCGAGTTTCTGGATGATTTGGTGCGCGGCGACGCTCGAACGCGCGAACGGGGACGGAATGGGGGATATTAAGAATGCGGACGCGCGAGGGCGATTGGCGCGCGGCGCGAGGGGCGGACGCGCGAAACGCGCGACGAGGACGCGGGAGCGGCGACTGACGACGACGCGATCGACGGTGATTGGTTTTCGCGATAGATATTGACGCTGAGGAAGGATCCGGCGCTCGCGCGAGAGGTTCCCGAGGGCGTGGGTGGGTGACGACGCGCGGCGCGAATCTCGTCGGAGCGGCGAATCGTCGCGATTTCGGAGGCGCGCGCGGCGCGTTTGATTCGGAGCGGCGCGGACGAGCGATCGAGAGACTGACGACGAGGACGACGACGCTCGATCGCGAATCGCAGACTACTCGCAGTTCCCGCAGCGCACGGTGAATGGTTTTAAACTGGATTTGTTTGGGTTGTATCACAACGTGTGCGCGCGGGGAGGTTTTCCCGTGGAGACGAATGGGTCGGCGAGCAAGGTGCCGTGGTCGTGGAGCAAGGAAATTTTCAAGGGCATGGCGAACTGGACGGACAACCATCGGTGCACGTCGGTGGGGCACGATTTAATCTGCAGCTATCGCAAGTACTTGCTCGCGTACGAGCAGGCGCACCCGGAGGACGTCGACACGAGCGGCGCGCCCGTGGACGCGAACGCGGTGCCGCGCGGCGAGCAGACGATTCGAACGCGCGTGGCGACTGGCGCGCCGCAACGACGACGCGCGGGCGAAGGCGGGGCGGGAGGGAGTGGACGCGGGCGCGGACGGCCGCGCAACCCCGACGGCGGCGGTGGACGCGGGCGCGGGCGCGGGCGCGGGCGCGGGCGCGGGCGACCGCCGGGATTGCCCTCGCGAGGCGGGAACAATTTCAACTTTTCCATCGGCAATCGCGTGCGCGTGTACTGGCCGAGCGATAACGATTGGTACTCGGGGATGGTCGTGATGCAGGAGACGACGCCGGAGGGGGTGGTTTACAGTAAAATTGATTACGACGATGGTGATGAAGAAGTTTTGAATCTTTCAAACGAGATTTGTGAGTGTTTGGACGACGACGAAGATGGATTAGTGTATCGCCCGAGACCGAGCTCGAGGCGAGGCGCGAACACGGGCACTCCTGGGCAATTGGCGTTGGAGTACCAAGGTGGACACGAGCACGAGACGATGCGGCAGCCGATATCTATGGAAGAAGTCCTCGAGGCGATGAATCGTCGGGAAGCAGCGCGAGGTTTGTTTGAGCTATCGGCGGAACCGCACGAGGCGCAGGAAACGTTTCGGCTCGGGTACATGATGGGCGTTCGTCGCGCCGCGTTCAAGGCGGTGGATGTCATGCAAACCATGCTGGCGAGGGCGTTTCCCGAGGGTGATCCGATGCGGGATTTGGTGACGAAAGAAGATTTGCACAAGGCGGTGGTGGATGGCACGTACGAGGCTGATGCGGAGAGCGAGCTCGAGGAGGAACCGCCGGAGGATGAAGCGAACGATCCCATTGAGACGAAGACGTACGATCGCCCTTGGCCGAAAGAAACTAATATCCCCACGGAACAGGAAGTGTCGGACGAATTAGAAGCCATGCGCGCCGCTGCAAAAGAACGGCAAGCGCAAATGCAGCAACCGCTCGACGCGGATGGGAACCCAAAATTGGTCTTCAAGGTGAAGCGATCGCGCGAGTCGACGGACGATTTAGTCGCTTCGGCGGATGGCAAAGACGTCGCGATGGACAATGCTGACAAGCAAACGGAAGGAACGAAACCAGCGGTGGAGATGACGACTGGTACTGATCCCACCGGCGGAGAAGATGAAGAACCCGACGCGAAACGCCCTGCGCCCGAAGACGCCGCCGCGAGCGCCACGCCGCTCGGCGACCAACGCCGCATCGCCCTTAATAAAGTCGTCAATGTCGAATACGGCGGCGACAAGACCGTCCTTCGCTGGCTCGACACCCACGGCTGGGGTCATTACGCCGGTTCGTTCGCCGTCTACGGCGTCTCCCGCCGGACCCTGAACTACCTCTCGATGACAGATTTGGAAAACATTCAAGTCGACGCGCCGGCGCGCGCGCAAATGTTCAGAGCGCTCGATCGCCGTCGCAAGCGCAACGAAAAGTACCGCTTGAACGGCACATGACTTTTCATCGCAATTTGCATAGCACTTTTTAGCGTTTCATAAAAACTTTCCACGCGTTCGCGACAAAGTCCATCCGCGTCTCGTCGCGCGGCGCCGCACACCGCGACGCGACATCCATCGCGAGATCGCGTCACCATGTCCACCGGATGGCTCCGAGGCGTCGTCAAAGCCGTCCCCAGCGGTGATCAAGTCATCATCGCCGCACCGTGCGCGCCAGGGGTGCGTTCGCGCGCCGTACCGACCGATTTCGTCGCGCGATGTCGACGCGACGGTTGCCCGATCGCGCGAAACTGACCACTCTCGCGACGATTCTCGCGCTCGCAGGCCCCGCCCGGCGTCGAAAAAACGCTCACGCTCGCCGGTATCGTCGCGCCGCGTCTCGGTCGCCGCGACGGGTCGAGCGCGGACGAGGCGTTCGCGCGCGAGTCGAGGGCGTCGCTGCGGCGCGCGCTCGCGGGACGACGCGTGTCGTTTCGCGTCGAGTACGCGGTGGAGTCGATAAATCGCGAGTTCGGCGTCGTGTTCACGGAGAGCGGGGAAAACGTGAGCGTGATGCAAGTGTCTAAGGGGCTGGCCAAGGTGAAGGCGCCCGGGGGGAACGATCGAGCGGTGGCGAACGCGGAGGAGTTGGAACGACGCGAACTCGAGGCGCGAGAAGCCGAGGCGGGGATGTGGAGTAAGGATCCCGCGGTGCTCGCGGCGGCGAGTCAGCGAACGGTCGTGCAGGCGATGAAGGCGGAGGACGTGCTGGGTGCGTTGCGGATGAAACCGACGCCCGCGGTGGTGGATTACGTGCTGAACGGTGGGACGGTGAAGCTTGTGCTGACGGGGGACGGCGCGACGCGCGATCAGAATATCACGTTGTCTATCGGTGGGATTTCAGTGCCGTCCGTCGGGCGCAAGGGGGCGAAGAACGAAGATGGGACAGATCAAGGTCCAGAGCCGTTCGCGCTCGCGGCGAAGCATTTCACGGAGATGGCGCTCCTGCATCGAGACGTGCGGGTGATTTTGGAAGGTCTCGATCGTCGTAATAATTTCATCGGTTCAATCTTGCCCGCGGACGTGAACGATACGTCGTTCGTGAACGTCGGCGAAGAGTTGTGTCGGCTAGGTCTCGCGCAAGTGCACGAGGCGAGTGCGGCGGCGTTGATCGGTGGCGCGGCGACGCTTCGCGCGGCGGAGAAGATGGCCAAGGATCAGCAGTTGCGACTTTGGCATGGATACGTCCCGCCAATATCTTCCTTGAACGCGATGACGACGAAAGTCTTCGATGCCAGAGTAGTAGAAGTCATCAGCGGTGATTGCATTTCCGTGGTGCCGACGTCAGGGCCGGATACGTCTGAGAGACGAATCAATCTGTCGTCGATTCGGGCGCCTAGAATTTCCAACTCACGAGATGACAAGTCCAATCACGAACCTTGGGCGATAGAGGCAAAAGAGTTTTTGATCTCGCGTCTGATCGGGCGCACCGTATCGATTAATATGGATTACGCACGCAAGATTGGAGAAGGTGCGAACGAACGAACGTTGCACTTCGCCACGGTGAAGCTGCCAAACAACAAGACGGGCGGTGACCCGCTCAACGTTTCAGAGATGCTTCTCATGCGCGGTTTCGCGTCGTGCATTCGTCACCGTTCTGAGGAAGAACGTGCGGCAGACTACGATGAGCTCATCGCGGCGGAAAAGAAGGGCGTGGAGAGCAAAAAGGGAATGCACAACAAGAATCGCGAGGCGCCTGTACACAGGACGAATGATTTTAGCATCAACGCGCATAAGGCGAAGACGTTTTTGCCGTTTTTGCAACGCGCGGGTAAGTGCGTCGCTATGGTAGACTACGTCGCCGCTGGACACAAAATTCGAGTTTCAATTCCCAAAGAAGGCGCGGTGATCGCCTTTTGCTTGGCGGGCGTTCGCTGTCCCCAGCGCGACGAGCCGTACGCCGCCGAGGCGTTGGCGTACACGCGTTCTCGAATTCTTCAGCGAGAGGTGGAAATCGTGGTAGACTCCGTGGATAGAACTGGAATTTTCCTTGGCACCTTATTTGCGGACAACGGGCGATTAAATCTCGGTGAAGAACTCCTTCGAGCCGGATTAGGAAGCTTGCACCCGGCGTTCCCGGTGGATCGCGTTCACTACGGTCGCGCGCTCGCGGACATTGAAGCCGCGGCACGGGAAGTCAAGGCTGGTTTATGGAAAGACTGGACCCCTCCGATCGTCGAAGTAGACGAGCCTGAGGATAGTTCGACCGGCGAACTCGTGCGAGTCGGCGTCACCGAGTGCGTCGCCGGGGGCCGATTCTTCGTGCAGAACTTAGATGGGAGCAAGATTCAAGAGGTCACGGACAAACTCGCCGAGCTTTACGACGGCGTGGACACGAGCAAGCCGCACGATGGCGTGTTCGAACCAAAGCCTGGCGATGCCGTCGCCGCCAAGTTCACCGGAGATGACAAGTGGGCGAGAGCCATCGTCACCGCGAAGCGCGTCGGTGATAAGCCCGTCAGCGTCTTCTACTGCGACTTTGGCAACGTCGAGGACATCGGTTTCAATCGTCTTCGACCTTTGAAGGATTCAACGGTCACCACGGTTGCTATCCCACCCATGGCCAACTTCTGCGCGCTTTCCTTCCTCAAGATTCCTCGCATCGATTCCGATTACGGCTACGCCGCCGCTTCGCACGTCGGCAAACTCATCTCTGGCCAGGCTTTCCACGCCCGAATCGACGCCCGCGATCGTTTCCCCACCACAAAACCATGGGAAATCGACGCACAGCCCGCGTTCTCGCTCACATTATTCCCCGACGCCAACGCTCGCGCCGCTGAATCCATCGCCCTCGACCTCCTTCGCGCCGGCTTTGCGCGCGTCCACCGCCGCGCCGCCGCCCGTCGTCTCGATCGCGACGTCCTCGACGCCATGGTCGACGCCCAGGAGTCCGCGCGTCGCGCGAGGGTCGGTCAGTGGGAGTACGGCGACGTCGATTCCGACGACGACGCGTCTTAGCCTTGTAATCGCGTTCGCGTCTCCCGTCGCGTTTGAACGCGCCGCGCAGGCCGCGCCAAAACCCTCTTCATATACGCGCTTTTCTGGATAAGAAAAGCGAACAACGACGCGCGCGCGCCGCACACCGCGTCGCGCGACGCCGCCCGTCGGCGCGCACACGACGACGATGCACTCGCACGCGATGCGCGCGCGCGCGCCGCGCCCGCGCGCGAGCTCGCGCGCGTCGACGCTCGAAAGCGCGCGCCGAGGCCGATGCGACGGGACGGGACGACGCGCGCTCGGACGCGTCGCGCGAAGCGCGAAGCGCGGCGACGGCGTCGCGACGCGCGCGCAGGGCGACGTCGACCTGCTGAATCACCTGGGAAAGAAGCGCGTGGTGATCACGGGGATGGGGGCGGTGACGGCGCACGGGGACGACGTGGATGAGATGTACGAAAAGCTGTGCCGAGGGGAGAGCGCGATCACGACGATCGATAAATGGGACACCGGAGAGATCGGAACGAAGTTCGCGGGGGAGATAAAAGCGTTCGATTGTGGGGATTATATGAATAAAAAGATGGCGCGCAGGGTGGATCCGTACATTGCGTACATGATCGTCGCGGCGAAGCGAGCGCTGGAGTCGGCAAAGGTGAACTGGAACGACGAGTCGGGGGAACATTACGTCGATAAAGCGTTGAGTGGATGTCTGATTGGTAGTGCGATGGGGGGGATGCAAACATTCGCGACGGCCACGGAGAATCTCGTGACGCAGGGACACAGAAAGATGAACCCGTTTTGCATTCCGTTTGCGATTACGAATATGGGAAGCGCGCTGACGGCGATGGATATTGGATTCATGGGGCCGAATTATTCGATCGCGTCCGCGTGTGCGACGGGCAACTTTTGCATCTTGAATAGCATCATGCACATTCAAAACGGAGAGGCGAACTTGATGCTCGCCGGGGCGAGCGACGCGGCTGTCATTCCCATCGGTATGGCGGGTTTCTCCGCGGCGAAGGCGTTGAGCACGCGCAACGATGACCCCGCGGCGGCTTCGAGACCGTGGGACGCGAACCGAGACGGATTCGTTATGGGTGAAGGTGCGGGCGTTCTCGTACTCGAATCTTTGGAAAGCGCATTGGCGCGCGGTGCGCCCATCGTAGCTGAAGTTTTGGGCGGGTTTGCGACGTGTGACGCTCACCACATGACTGAGCCTCGACCGGATGGCGTGGGCGTCAACTTTGCCATCGACAAGGCGCTCGAGATGACTGGCGTGAAGGCGGAAGATGTCAACTACATCAACGCTCACGCCACGTCCACGCCGGCCGGCGATATGGCGGAACTCCGTGTGTTGCAAAAGAAGTTCAAGGCGTCGGGGGCGAAGATTAATAGCACCAAGAGCTTGATCGGGCACTTGCTCGGCGCAGCTTCCGCCGTCGAAGCCGTCGTATGCATCAAAGCCATCACTAGCGGCGAAGTTCACCCCAACAAGAACCTCGAAACCCCAGATGAAGGCGTTGACACCTCGATGTTGGTTGGCACAACGAGAGAAAAGCTCGACGTGAAGGTTGCTTTGTCCAATTCTTTTGGCTTTGGCGGGCATAACTCGGCGGTCCTGTTCGCTCCGTACAAGCCTAAACGCTCGTAAACGACGCTTGATAATGTTATAAGAACTAGTCACCTGAATCACCGAACGTTCCTTCGTGCGTGCGCTTATATTTGATTGCCTAACGTATTGCAAATTGCTAAATCAAACCAAGACCAAATACGGCGCTGATGACAAATAATACACCGAAGGCGAGCGCGACGGCGCTCGATCCAAGAGCGATATAGCTCACAAACTTGGGATTATTCTTCTCCAACGCTGCCGTACCCGCACCAATGCAGTACGTGTACGTCCCCATGGCGATAATGGTTCCGATGAAGAACGTCGCCAAAAAAGAAATCGCCTCGACGCGAGGGAGCGCCAGGGCAGGTAAAAGCAGAAACAATGAATCCGGTTGTAATCCATGGATGGTGCCAGTAATATACGTCCATGAGATGAAGCTGCTATCGCGCTTCGCGGGCACATCGCTCCCATGCGAGTGCGAATGCGAGTGTGAGTGTGAGTGTGAATGTGAGTGCGAGTGACCGCCCATGCTTTCCCAAAAGCCCATAGCGCCAATAATAATGAGCGTCAAACCGACGATTCCTTGTCCAAACTGACCGATAACTTCCATGTTGAGCGGTAATTTATCCCTCAAAGCGATGAAAATACATCCAAATAAAATTTGACCCGTGTTATGCCCGAACCCCCAAAGCGCGCCCATCAACGCGTTTTGCGCTCTGCTCGGTCCCACTGTCAGTGGCGTGAGTGCCGCTAAGTGGTCTGGCCCCGTGAGCGTGTGCAAGCAACCGGCTAATAGACCAGCCCATGCAGACTTAAACGCCGTGATTACGCTCATCCAGTGTGCGACGTGCAAATGTTTGACCCAAATGGCAATCGCTTCGCTGCACACCGAGTACGCTGCGCCCAAGCAACAAAACACGGTGAACGTCGTGAGGGCCAAGGCAGTACTCTTGGACAACGGCTGTCGCCCGAACGTGACAAGCAAACGCACTGAGTTCATCGCCACCATGAGGGTCGCGCCTTCGTGCAGCAATACCGCCAACCATAGCGGAAACGCGCCGAAGAGAGCGGGAATAGCTGACCCCAAGATTGATACCACGGCGAGTGCGATGTTTTGTCGTAAAATGCGTCGCGTGCGCTCGGCGATGGAAAACAGCTCTGGTAATTGAGAGATGCCTCCTTCGTCTTTAGTGAGCAACAGTACATCCGCCGCACTCGCGGCGGCATCGCTCGGCGTCGACGCGATGGCGACGCCGACATCCGCGGCGGCGAGCGCTGGGGCATCGTTGATACCATCGCCAACCATGGCCACGCGAGGATATTGCTTGGATTTCACGCGCTCTCGCATTGATTCAACCAGTGCAAGCTTTTGAGACGGAGTCAATCCGGCGTGTACGTCTTCCGGTTTCAACTTGATCTCCTCAGCCATGGCTATGGCGCTCGTCTTGTTGTCGCCCGTGAGCATGGCCAACTCCATACCCGTCGAGTCGCTCGCCACCTCCCACCATCTCCGTCGGCACTTGCCAGTACGCAGGGACTCGATGGCATCGGGCGCCTGCAAATTAAGCGTATCACTAAACCTAAACAGCGCCGGGCTTTCGCCCTCAATCGCGAGCACAGAGAGCACTTCGCCCTCTTGCGCGATGACCTCGGCGGAGCATTCCGCAGCGCCAGTGTTACACAGCTCGAGCGCAAACTCGGAGCTACCGAATCGCGCACGCTTGCCGTCGATCGTGCCTTCCACACCACTCCCCGCGATGACTTTGTAATCCGTCACGGGACCGACGTCTGGCAAAATGATCCCCCGCGCCGCTTGCGTCACCGCGGCGGCAATCGGGTGGGACGAACCGCGTTCGAGGCTCAGCGCGTACGCCAGAGCCTTGACTGACGCGCTCGGAGCAGTGTCGTGTTGCGCACCGTCTTCAAATCGTGTGATATTCGTGCAGCTCATTTGCCCCGTCGTGATGGTTCCCGTCTTATCGAGCGCCACCGCGCCGACTTCGGCCAAAGCGTCGAGAGTCAAGCCGCCTCGAATGAGCACACCTCGCCGAGCCATGGCCCCGATGGCCGCCACGTACACGAGCGGCGACATCAACAATGCACACGGCGCTGCGGCGGATAAAAACGCAAAGCTGCGATACATGGCACCGCCGCGACCCAAAAATGGAATCCCGAGCACCATCGGCGCCGCGGCCATGGTAATAAAGGTGATGGCCAATATCGCCTTACTGTAGCGGTCTCCTATGCTATCGATCAATCGTGAGACTTTCGGACGACGCCGCTGCGCAGCCTCGGTGAGTCGCGCGATTCGCGCCGGTGTGCTCTCCTCGCTCGATCTCAAGCTCTTCACCACGAGCACGCCGTCGGTGTTCATCGCGCCGGCGGGAATCTCATCGCCGTATCTCTTCATCACCGGCAAAGCCTCACCGGTGATGTGTTGAATGCTCACTAACGCGCTGCCGTGGACAACCATACCATCCAACGGCACTTGCTGTCCAGCCTTGACGAAAATCATCGTCCCAACGTCGACGTCCGCCGCGGGCATCTCTCGGAGCGTCGTCAAATCCGGCGTCCCATCGGCGAGCAACTGCACGACGTCCGCCGTCGTGGGCACCGTGCCCCACAACGCCTTCAAATCCCCCCGAGCGTGCAGCGTCAATCGATCCTCCACGAAGTGCGCCAGGACGAAGAGCACCAAGAGCAGCGCGCCCTCCATCGCGCACCCCAAGAGCACGGTGCCGAACACGGCCAACGTCGTGAGCACGTGAATGTTCACGTTCCCCACCGCGAGCTCGTACGTCACGTCCACAAACTCGGGCGTCCCCGCCAACACGTAAACCAGAATCGTGCACACCCGACTGACGTTCGCCGCCATCGTCGTCTCCACCAATCCGCCGCCGCCGACGTGCGTCGCCACGTGCGCCGCCCCCGCGACGAGAAACAGCGCCCACGACACCACCGCCACCGCCGCGTTCCCGCGCAGGAAATCCGCCACCGCGTGCAAACCAGTGGCGTTAAACATCGCATCCAGCGCCCTCTCCGTGCGTCCGCGCGGTGCAAACTCCCCGGAGCTCGTCGCCGCCATCATCCCCGCCTGCGACACGAACTCGTCCTCGTCCGCGCTCATCGCGCCGTCCATCGCCCGCGCGCCCCGCGCCTTACCGCACGAGTGCCCACAACACGAGTGAAATTCCCCCCCGTGCGCCCGCGCGCGCTCGAAACCGCGTCGACCGCCTTCCCCGCGCGTCCGCGTCCCGCGTCCCGCGTCCACCGCGCGTCCCCTCGCGAACCTCCCCCCCCGCGCCCCCACGACGCGCGCGCGCTCGCGATTCGCCGCGCGCGCGCTCGACGCGTCCATCCGCGCGTCCGCGCGCGTCCGGTCGCATCTCTCTCGCGCGCGCGTCCCCGTCGCCGCCCCCGTCGCCGTCGCCGCGCGCGCGACAACCCCGCGCGTCGCCGTCGTCGCGCGTCCGCGCGCGCGCGGCGCTCCCGCGAGCGCCCGCGGCGAGGGCGCGATCGCGTGCGCGCGCATCGTTCGACGCGCGCGTCCCGGATGCGGCGCGCGCGGGCGTGTGACGCGCGTCGCGACGCGATCCGACGCGCGCTAGGGAAGCCGCGCGTCGGCGGCCGACGATCGCGCCCGTAATCGCCATTTCGCGACGCCCGACATGGATTTATTTCGGGACGCGCGCGTGGAGATGACGGGTTTAAAATGTCCTCGAACGCGCGTCGGAGGCGAACTTTTCGCGCGCGCGGGCGATGGATGCGCGCGCGTCGACGACGCGCGGGGCGCGCGCGGCAGAGCGCGTCGGGTCGCGACGGCGACGGCGACGGCGCGGACGGTCGCGGCGAAGCCCGGACGAAGGCGCGTCGACGCGCGCGCGGCGCGCGGACGCGAGCGACGCGACGCGCGGTCGACGAGAGGCGTGGCTTCGAGTTGGGTGTTGACGGTGGATGTTGACGACGGCGATGGCGTCGTTTTCGAGCGAGGCGCTTCGCGCGTGGCGCGCGGGGGACGAGGAAGACGCGCGCGAACGCGCGGCGTTGATCGCGGCGAGCTCGGGGGGCGACGGCGGCGCGGATGGGGCGCGGGGGGGGGGCGACGACGGCGGCGCGAGGGCGAGCGCGCGAGGACGACGCGCGCTCGCGGCGGTGGCGTGCGTCGCGGCGCTGGTGGGGGCGTGGGCGCGCGCGCACGGTGCGGAGATGAGCGGGCGCGAGCGTGGGGTGCGCGCGGCGGCGCTCGGTGGGGAGGCGCGTTCGGGCGGGACGCGGCGGCGCGGCGCGCCGAGACGCGCCGCGCCGAGACGCGCCGCGGCCGCCGCGGCCGCCGTCGGGCAGAGCGAAGCCGAGAGCGGTCTAGTGGTGTTTAATGAAGCGCCGGAGTATACGTGCGCGAAACGGAATAAAGCTTTGAGAGAGGCTGCTTACGCCGCGAGGATGGGGTCGCCGTGGACGCCGGGGTGTCACTCAAAGCTAGGCGAGGAGGGGTGCACGAAGATTTCAGACGCCGGCGCGCGACTGGCGGCGTTGAGCGATCACGTGTACGTCATCTGCATGAAGTGCGATAAAATAGTGCTCCCATTGCAGTGGGCGGGGAAGGTGACGACGGTGCACGGCGCCGACATCGATCCGTGCTACGGGCGCGCGGCCGCGGATCACTGGCACAAGGCGTCGATGTCGCACGTGCACGCGCTCCTCGACGCCGTCAAGTACCAGTACAAGACGGTGACCATCGTCGAAGAAGATGCGATAACGGTTTCACCCGATCGCGTGGACGCCAACGCGGGGTTCGACATCGACGGCTTAGAGCACGCGATCAAGAATGACTCGAGTTGGAACACCGTTCGCGTGGGTTACAGACCATTCTTTTTCGAGCAACAGTCTGCAAACGTCCCAGTCGGTTCGACACCGCATTACGCCTGCCCGCTGGCGTGTAAGTGCCACGAAACGACGGCGAAAAACGCGTGCATCGTGCGCGAGAATGGATGTGACATGCGAAGCAGCGACTTTTACATGATTCGCATGTCGCAGTCGCGCGCCATCAGAAAAACCGTCGGCGCGGGGAGCACGATCGACATGGAAGCTTTACGCAACGTGCATCATCAAATGTACGTGTTGCCGCAGCTCAGCTACCAAGCGAACCTCGATCGCACGCGCGAGCAGCAAGTGAATATGGCTCGACGATTCAGAGACTTGTGCTTTGTGCCGAAAACTCCGTCCGACGAAGTCGTGCAAGACGCGGCGACGGCGGAGCGCGAGTACGAAGAGCGAGTGAGCACCATCGAGTCCGCGGACTCGACGCGATATATCACCAAACCACAACGATAACCACTCAGCTCGCGTCCATCGATTGTAGTCTCACGAGAGCCACTTAGCGAACGTCGCGCCGCCGCTCGACCTCGCCGCGCGCCGCGCGCCCGACCCTCCCCACTCCGCGGCGCGCGTCATGGTCTTCGCCACCGCCGCCGCCCTCGCCCGTCGCGCCCGTCGCGTCGGTTTCAACGCCCTCACGACGAAGCTCGCCAAGAAGGGTTTCTACAAGGGCAAGGGCGCCGTCTCTCCCGGCGTCCGCACGCGCACCGGCCGGTTCAAGGTCGTCCCGTGGAAGCGTCCCGAGTACGTCGTCCCCGCCAGCGCGCACGGCGTCAGCGCGTTCGCGCCCTACGTCGAGCGCGCGAGCGTCAAGTGATCGCGCGCGCGCGTCGATCGATCGCGCGCGCGCGCGCGTTCGCGCGCGCGCGGTTTGTAATTCATTCGTAGCGTCCTAGTCGTCGTCACACGCGCGCGCGACGCGACGCGACGCGACGCGACGCGACGCGACGCATGCGCGCGGTGCCGTGCACGTGCAAGCGCGGCGCGGCGTCCGCGCAGCGGCGCAAGCTGGAGAAGCGCCGGGACGCGCGCGAGGTCGAGCTCGAGCGCGCGCGAAGGCTCGAGGCTCGAGCGCGCGCCGAGGCGTTTCGACCGCCCGCGCCGGCGCCGGCGGCGACGAGCGAGCGAGAGGCGACGGCGCGCGTCGAGGAGGCGCGCGATGACGCGCGCGCGAGCGGAGAGGCGCTGCGACGGGCGAAGGAGGAGGCGAGGGCGAGCGAGGCGTGGGACCCGAACCGAGGGTATAAAAAGTTTCCAAACGTGACGGCGCTCTTCGCGGAGTACGACGCGAAACGCGCGCGATGGGTGGAGACGAAGCTCGAACGCGCGCTGACGATTTGGGGTGAGGTGACGGGGGGGGAGTTTAAGACGCTGGAGGCGTTTAATTGGTACTACGGGGAGGATTTGGACGCGCGCGACGGCGCGAACGCGAAATCCGTGACGTACATGCTGCCCGCGGTGATGAAAGCGTCGGCACCGCGCGCGGTGGCGGAGATATGCGAAGTCGCGTGTCGCATCGGTGCGCCGAGAAGCGGTGCGATCGATTTAGGGGACAAGCTGCGCGCGCAGGCGGTGGCGAAGCTTGAAGAGGCGGCGGAGTTTGATTTGCTCGAAGACGACGAGTTGGAGACGCTCGAGGCGTTGAGGAGTTGGGTCGTGGAGGAAAAGTAGGTGGGAAGAAAAATTCTGTGTTGATGTATTTATTGTAATGTAAGAACTCGGTTGCGTTGAAGAATTCATTACGCGGGCTTTTCGGTGCAAAAAAGTACGCTCGCGCGGGTGCGTTTTAAAGCGCCGTCGGGCGCCCACCGTCGACGCCGTCGCTCGACGCCTCGGCGGAGGCGCTCAAAAACCCTTGCGCCCACGCCTCGTCGCGACTCCATCCGTCCTTTCCAGATGAAATCGAATTCACCGCCGTGGGCTTGGGTTCAGACGTGTACGACGGTCTAGCGCTCTCGACGCGCGAACCGACGGCGTCGAGAAGATCGTTCGCCCACGGCGCGCCCGGCATCACTCCCGACAGATTGGGATCGGCGAAGTGGGTCTCATCTTTCGGAGCCACCACGTACTCTCCCAATCGACGCTTGATCGCGTTCAGAGCCATCTCCGCTCGAAGCGTGCGCTTTTCAAGTCTTCTGTTCTCCGCGTTCAAGCTGAGCACTTCGCGCTCGAGCGAAAAGTCGTCCACGAGCATCTTCGCGCGCTCTAAGTGCATTTGCTCCACCTTCGCCCGCAACCGCTTGCGGTCGGCGCGCGCGGGCCAACCGAGAACCAAATTCCCAAAAAAAGCGCCGAAAAACCCACCCTTCATCACCCGTCGCGTCTCCGGCTTGAGATTCATCCACTCCTTTCTAATCGGCTCCGTCACCGGCTTCAACAAATTATTAATCTGCCTCGCCGTCGGCCCAAAGTGATCGACCGCCACGTTCATCGACGGCTGTATCAACTTCGCCTTCTCATTCATCTCCTTCGTCACCACGTTCTGCGTCGACTGCGCCCACGTCGCCGTCGTCGCCGTCGCTCGTCTCGTCAGCTCGCTCGCCTTGTCGAACCACTTCCCCCACCCCCCGCCCTTGCCGTCGCCACCGCTCGCGCTCGTCGAGGCCCCACCGCTCGCGCTCTGCGCGCCGCTCGCGCCGTTCGGTTCCTTGATCGACCGCACCGCGCGTCCGCGCGCGCCCGTCGTCGTCGTCGTCGTCGTCGTCGTCGTCGTGCGTCGTCCCGTCGCGCGTCGTCCCGTCCCTCGTCGTCGCGCGCCGTCGTCGCGCGTCGTCGCGCGTCCGCGAAACGCGCCGGGCGCGCCGCGATCGAGTCCGCGCGCGCCGAGTCCGCGCGGCGGCGGCAGCATGGCGCCGCCGTCGTCGCGCGTCGGCGTGCGCGGACGCGCGACGACGCGTCGCGTCAACGGCTCGGTCGGACGAACGATGCTACATAGCGCGATTGGAGGTATTTTATGACCTCAGCGTTCATATTAGGACGGTGCATGTACCTATTTACCGGACGAGGACTGCGTCGTATCGGTAAACAGTGCGAGCGACTGACGCTTCAGTCGCGGTCGCGCGACGGACCCGTCGTCGCGCCGCGGCGCGCGCGACGGACCGCGAGCGAGGCGTCGTCCGTCGCTCGACGTCCGCGCGGCGTTCGCGCGCGCGATCGAGGCGCGCGCGCGTCGCGACGGACGACGATGGTGTTCGAGCGGTTGTTGGCGGACCAACTGAACGCGAGGCTCGGGCGCGTGCTCGAGGGCGTCGATCGCGACGACGTGCGCGTGGGCGTGCTGAACGGAGACGTGCGGATACGGCGGGTGCGGGTGCGGGCGTCGGCGCTGACGAAGATATTGGACGAGCCGAGCGCGCGGGTGCGGTGCGGATTCGTGGACGAGCTGCGCGTGCGCGTGCCGTGGAGGAACTTGGGGAAGGAGGCGGTGCGAGTGACGTTTCACGGGGTGTACGTCGTGGGGGAGATCGATGTGAACGGAGACGACGAGGCGCGGGAGAGCGAGGAGGAGCGGAGGGAGAGACAGCGGGTGAAGGCGTTGAGGACGGCGCGCAGGGCGGCGGACGCGGCGGAGCGGGCGTGGTTGAAGTGGAATCCGGCGGTGAACGCGGAGGCTTTGGAGGCGGAGGACGGCAGGGAGAGCGCGCAGGATGGGGTGAGGAAGAGGAGCGCGATCGCTGGGCTCATCGACGTCGCCCTGGCGAACGTTCTGATTGAAATTTCAAACGTGCACGTCAGAATCGAGGGCGAGTACGGAGCGGGCGTTCCGTGGGGAATGGGACTCGTGCTCGAACGCGTGTCGCTGACGACCGTTGGAGAAGATTTCGAAAATGCCTTCAAAGTCGGCGGTTTCGCCGACAGTTTACGAAAGATGATTGCGTTAGAGCGCGTCGGCGTGTACGCCGATTTCAATTCGCCGTCAGTCGCGTCAGAGACGCCGGGCGGTTGGCGAGGCATCCGCGAAGACCAATTCGTGCGGAAAATGTCCGCGGTCTTCAATACCGAGGTTGGCGAGCGCATGAAAGAAGGCACCAGCGGCGATCTCGTGATACCGCAATCGTACGTATTCGGACCGTTACGAGGAACGGCGACGTACGCGAGAAGAGGTCACGCCGAGGACACCAACACGCCGCTGCATCAATTACGGATGGATATAAATTCTATTCAAATCAGCATCAAGTCAACGCAGCTTAAGGTGTTTTACAGCATGTACTCTAATTTACGCACCAGTCGCGTGCGGTACACGTATGCGCATATACGCCCAAGGGTCGGCGTCAAAGGAAATGCGCGTTTATGGTGGCGTTTCGCGGGCGCCGGCGTTCAGATGCACGTCGACGAAATACGTAAACGGCGTGGATTGGACTTTAAATCTAGTGTTAGCGCTATGGTGCGCATAACTGAGGCTCGCCAGCGTTATATTCCTTTATACGTCAAGCATTTGCGCTCTGCACCGCCACCTCCAGAGTGTCTAATCGCCGAACGCGCCGAGCGACGCAATAAGCTTTGGCCACCTAAACTGAAGATTGGGATGTCGACAGAAATTGATGAAATCGAAGAAGGTATTCCCCTGCAGAGTATTATTACTTTCCGAACGCTGGCGCACGTAGAATACCGGGAGTCTGGCGGGGTGAAAGCGGCGGTAGCGAGAGAACGAGCGGCTCGCTTTGGCAAACGTCGCGTCGTCAGAGCAGTCGTCGGTCTCGCGGGCGGTGGTGCGAAGAACACGGCAAAGGTATTGAAAGGGCTGTCGGCGCCGATTCGTGGTCTTGCTCGAGCAGTTAACAAACGCGACTCGACAGCATTATTAGTCGAGAGGCAAAAGCGTTTGCGAAAGTCGCAACCGGAAGAAGATGATGATTCAAACTGGCGAGAAAGTCTAGAGAATACGGTGCAATTGAGCCAGCGAATGGTGGCTCTAGAAGAAGAAGCCGTGCACTCTTCGGTTGAGCTATCCGGAGTGGTGAATGTTGAAAAAGTATTAGTTTGCATGGTTGATGACGAGGTTGACAATCCAATCGGTGAGCAGGAGATTTTTAGAATAGGTGTCCATGAAGTCAGTTTGGGAACGCTGCGAGGTTCTGGACGACGAGAACAACGCGTTTCTATCCGCCGATTGGCGATCGTAAGCCCGGAAGGGACACTACTCGATTCCAGTAAGACCACTGGTAATGAAGAGAGAGCGACCTCTCTCGATCGTTCACAAGTTGCGTTATGGGACAAGGCGTCCGAGTGTAACGCGGTGCAATTGCAAATAGTCAAAGGCGATGTCGAGACAGAAGAAGATATCTTCATAAAGTTTCAGATGAGGCAGTCGATCGTGCACTTATTGCGAGAGCCTTTAGACAGAGTGGCGCGAGTGGCTGTGCGACACAAAGTGACGACGGCATATCTCGAATCTTTCATTTACGACGATGAAGCGAAACAGCGCAATCACACACACTCCATCGAAAAGCAGGCAGATGAGTTCAAAATCAGACCAAGAGTGCGATTAGACGCGCGAGTTCACGGTCCCGTGATTATTTTGGATGGCGACGGCGTAAACTTACGCATAGACCTTGGTACAACGGTAATTGAGTCTATGACGCCAGTTTCAGCTGGCATCGAGAGCTCACTAGCAAAAGAACACAATGTTTTCTCATTTCAATGCACAGGATTCCAAGTCGGATTTATCGACGATGAATGGGATACGAATTCGAACCGACCTGTGGAAGATGAACAGATAATACTTCCGCTGTTGAGTGCACCGTCGTCAAACACCGTCGTGATTCAAAATTTGAATGCCGCATCCGATGCGCCGAATCTCAAGGTGCACTCAAAGTTCAGCGCCATTGATATTTCGGTTTCTCCTGTGCGAGTGTTTAAGATCCGTTCTTTGGTCAAGGCATTGAAGCCAACAACGTCCATAAGTGAGGAACACGTCGCCGCGGTTGTCACCGAAAACGAGGTCCGAGTGCTGCTGCTGCAATTGGATGAAAGCGGCGAAGTGTGTTGGATACCGGCGACGATGTCGTTGCAAAACAATAGTTCTATGGATATTAGAACGATTAATGGGCTCAAAAGTCGAACAATTCACATCAACCTCATGGAAAGCAACGGGGCGAGCAAATTGCGAAGTGACATTTGCGCGAAACTCTCCTTGCACAAGGACGTACTCACTATCGGTGAAACTGTGCATTCTTTGGACGAGTTAATGATTTCAGCTATGTCGGATGATCTCAGCGTGATGTTTGATATTGACGATGATGATGCGAGATCTCGCGACGACACGGTCCTGTTCGATGCATGGTACGCACGGATTAACGGCGTCGCTCGCGAAAATATCACTAGGCTGACAAATGCTGCAAAGAGCGGCAAGCTGTCGAAGACTCAAGTGATTTTAAGTGTCGGCGCCGAAAAGCTGTCTGTTCATGTTTTTGCACCTCTCAAAGCACATCCATCCGAAGATGATTCCGCTGTGATAAATGACGAATCAGATTCTGAACGAGCGCTCGCAAGCCTTTGTTTCGACGAGCTCAACTACGACTCGTCGTTGGCTCGTACCGTGAAAGTCCATCATATAAAAGCAAACTCACTCGTTTTGTACGACAGATATGCAAGTGAAGGTCTTGGACGCGAGTGCATCGCCGGAATTGGAGGACAGGGCTCCGGTCAACCCCTACTTACAGTCACGGTCGCCGTTCGCCATCAGAGCGATCCCCAATATTGCGGATTGGACAAGCTGATCGAAGTCGACATTCACAAAGAGTTAGTGATGAATATTCGTCGGCCCACGCTCCTTGCATTGATCTCGTTGAGATTCAGACTGCGTCCACCCGGTTTCAAGATTATTAAGATCATGCCTGATGTATCGTCGCGCATCATGATTTCTGGCAAGCTCGTAAAACGGATCAAACGCGAGATACGCGTGAACGTTGCGGCAGTGACTGCGAATGGCTTTTATGATCACGACAAAGAGATGGATGTTCCTGTGCTAGTGTTGCGTGCCGAAGATTCGTATTGGAGCACCATTATCAGTCCTCCAACACGTGAAACAAGCGTAAGCGTTGGCACCATAAAACTTGCGACGGGACAGATGCAAGCTCGGGGCGCTTGGAATCTACAACCTTCACCCGAGTCGAGCTCAAACATCATACTTTTACGTAATAACGTGTACGACAGAGGAGAAGAATTAGACGGGGCCGATGTGTCGTGGGAGATCGAGCTCGGAAATTTGGACATAGTTATGACTCCTGAGATGAAGGAAATTGGATCGTGGTTCGCATTCTTTCGTCAAATAAGACCTGATCATATTGAAAAGTACGTCCACCCATGTGCACGACCTCGAGCTGGATTTCAAGTGCTCAAATCCCGTCTCTTGATCAAGATGGACGATCAAAGGATCACCTTGCCCGTCGCCCTCAGCGAGGGCGAGTCAAATCACGACGTCGTCATCAACTCAGGATGTGTAGAAATCACCAGATCATTTTCTTCGAAAGCAATCAATGAAGCGCATTCAATATTTTGGCAAACAACGGCATTGAGCGTGTCAGAGTTTGAAGTAAGTGTCATCTCATTTGCGGAGAAGCGGAGAGAAAGCGTTTCTAAAATTACGCAGAAGCCGTTTGGTGTGAAATTGTCTTTGCGGAAGAGAATTGACAGTGGCCCCGCAATCGTGAATGAACTCGATGATAAGAACAAAATCAGAGTGCAGCCTATTTTCCTCGACTTATCCGGTAGCGAATTTCGATGTATCCACGATTCCATCAAGAACATTCAGTTGAGTAAAGTTCGGCCGAACGTCAAAGTGGAAAATCCTATCAGATGGGGTAGCGTCGGACCGCTCCCTGTTTCAGACGTGCTCGCGCCGGCATCGTTGAAGTCGATGGAATTGAGCGTTATTCTGAGCAGCGCAAAACTCCGCGTCTTCCGGCTACCGATGCAAAGTCGTCCCCTCTCGACGATAAAGGTAGTTGGCGTCGACGTGTTTGTCGTAAAAAACTTGAATCGCAAGTCTGGAATCAATCTCGACGCTACCGTGGATATGATTGGCGTCGACGATAATTCTCGACAATCCCAGAACCTTAAAGTCAAGCACGTTCTCTATGCGGGTTCTCCGAAATTACCATTGCTTCATTTGACGCTCGGTGTGAATGATGACAGCACGCGCCTGCGAGTTTCGCTACAGCATGTAGAAGTATTGCTGCGTGTGGGAATCATTTTGGATACCATACGGACTTTCGCACCTCGAAAATTTGGAGGGGTCTTTTTAGCCAGTACGATTCTTCCTCAAGACATTAAGTGCGTGCACGGCAGTGACTTCCATCTCGATAAGGATGTCACTCTGACGAAAAGTACGAGACTGCTGGCCGACGATCCCAAAATTGTTGCTGGCAAATATGTGCTGCGCGGAGGTGGACATACCATAAAATTCGCCGATGGCAAAGGAGCGATCATTCGTCATCATTCCCATGGCTCTCGACGCAAGACGATGCCACGCATTATTATCGGTCATGGCGCAACGCTGAAGATTGAAAACGTCACCTTCAATTGTACACGCTCAACATTGTCAAGGTTTATCAAAATGATGCCCGGCGGTAGTTACTCCCTCGGTAAGAGTGTTTCCTTTGACGAGACCGAAGAAGAGTTGATACCGGTTCACGATGGTCTTGTTGAAAGCACACCAGTTATTGATGCCGCGACAAAGCGTGCAGAAGAAGGACCAGGGCGAAGAATGAAGGAAATTAAAAAGAAACCGCTGTTGGTCGAGGTGGATGTGTCATGCGTACATATAGTCATCGGTGAAGAATTGAGAGCTGATCAGATCAACTTGATGTTTGGAGTCGATGTGGCAATAATTCGGGACGAAGAATTGAACACGACGGGAACTTATCAGCTACTTCGTCTTCGTACGAAGGACACTATGAAACCACCGCTTCTGGAACCAGCAAGCGTGACAATGCACGTTGTATCGCGTGATGGCGGCACCACAACTTGCACGGGGTGTGTGACACCTATCAAGATGCAGTTGAGTCCCAACAGGATTTGTATCTTGAAGAATTTCACGGAACGTATTGAGCGATCATTTGCAATTGCGCCCATCTTGCAAACCGGCGTGTATTCGTGTGTCTGGGCAGGACATGCAACCACTTTAACAAAAAAAGTAACTGAGGCGGGTGTGCTCCGACAAAATCAAGCCGGTAGCAATACTTCCTACTCTATCTGGAGACCCGTTGCTCCACCTGGTTACGCCATACTAGCTGATGTCGTGAAGTCTGAAGGAGGAGCTCCTGAAACGCAAGTTTTGATCGTTCGGGATGCGCCCGCTCTGTGCACGTTGCCAGAGAGATTTGAGAAAGTCAAAGGCACCGCAAATCCTTGCCTGTGGCGCCCGATCGCACCGACGGGTTTCGTGAGCTTAGGCGATATTGCGTCAGTATCGGATGCGGATGAACCGTCGCTGGACGTCGTCCGGTGTATTCGAGAAGAGCTCGTGACGAACATCGGTCAAGCGTCTACACTCGCAAACTTTCGCTTGTACGGAGATTTCAGTCAATCGAATACAACGTTGTGGCAAATGAATAACAGAGTCCGCGGATTCGTGGCGGTCTCGAAGTCGAATATTCGGCCTTACGCGTACGACATTCGCTCCCCTCCTGGATTTCAACGCAAAGTTTCGACGGGAACCAAGGAGAAGATAAAGCTGCAGGAAAAGGAGTGCGAGTGTGCCACCGCGGTGAATTTCAAAAAGATTGGCATGGCACAAAACGCGAAGTCAACTGTTGGGTTTTGGGAAGTCATTCCGCCTACGGGTTATGTATCCACCGGACACTGCATGAGTGTGGGCAAACTTCCGCCTTTAAGCAGTAGAGTGTTCGCGGACGATAAACGTACTTTTCGACAACCAGAGTCATATGAAAAAGTTGCTTCAGCGCGTACGTACGGCACCACACAGCGTTTGACAATTTGGAAACCAGTGCCATGCGCCGGGTTTGTGAGCGTCGGGTTTGTTGTCACCACTGAAGATAACGAGCCTTCTGTGAATGACTCGATCGTCTGCGTCCGAGCAGAATTGGTATCTTACATGCATCAAAGGAACTGGACTACAGACAACTCTGTTTGGACAGTTGACGAAAATGCTGCAGACACCACGCACTTCTGGATCACAAATGATCACACGAAAAATTTCGTTATGAGTGTTTTGACGACTGGCATGACGCCCGATTTCGGCTTTGATATCGGCTTCCTAGAAAGCTCTTCGTTAAGGGGGCAAGTACAAATGCCAAATTTCATTATGAAATTCGACGTGCCTCTTGTGAGCGTCGGACTCTCATTTGAAAGATTGTTTCGCAACCAGATGCTCTTCTTGCTTCGATTGGAAAAAACGAAGTTGAGTTGTACGAAAACGTCGAAATTGAATCTGTCGTTAGATTCTTCGCTGTCTCTCCTGCATAGAAATACGCGACTGGGATACAGTCTAGAACCCATTGTGGCGCCGTGGAAGTTTTCGGTTCTGTTGGATGACTCAAAAAATGATGTTTCGGGCGTGAATCCCGCGGGGTTGGACATGTTCATTGAAAGTAAAAAGAAGATTGAGATAATCGTCAATCAAGCCTCCATAGTTGACGCAGTGGATGCCGTGATGCAGTTTAAGAAACCACGCGACAAAAACTCAAAAATTGCACATTTGTTGGCTTACGAAGCCGTGCAAAACAACGTCATTGTGAATTCCACGGGACGCGACTTATGGGTTCGCGAACTGAATGGCAATATACAAGAAGTACCGCCTGGAAATAGCATTTCGCATTTGGTACATGCCGCTGAAACCGAAGCAAATTCTGGATTCGAGAGTGCATCAAATGAGCAGACGATGCGCGGTATGACTGACGTCGTTGATGACATGAATCATCACGGTGACGAACAGCTCATTATCGCACACCTGATGATGGATATCGTGGCAATTGACTCGTTGGATGACTGGCTTTACCCCCGCATAACTTTCAAGATTTGGGATGAGGCTTTGCAGGGTCATCGTACCGATCCATTACCCATCGGCGTTACGCGCGGCTCAGCAAAGTTACCGATCCCTCATCCTTTTTTCCATCGCGATAGTGATAGCGAGTTCATCAACAATGACGATATCACCATTATCGTCGAAATTTCTCATATTGGGCCAAATGGCGAAACATTGAGCTTCAGTGGTGACTTTGAAGCTCCAATCGAACAACAACGCGGTGGATGGATTGGCGGTAAAACTGGAAGCTGGATAGACTGTGCTGCAGGCAATGGTGACTCCGTGAGAATTAAGCTGCGCGCTCGAGTGGTGGAAGGTTTGAATGCGACGCCAGTCACAGAAACGGTAGAGTTGTATCAACTCTTAAAGAGTCCGCAGAAAACGATTATCAAGAGTAAATTACAAGTTGAATCACCACCTCTCATCGTGTGTCGTACGAATGACATGGTGAAGCAATGGTGGACAAGAGATCATCAGCAAAGTAAAAGTGCCCTAAGTGCTTGGAAGCCGCACGTCCCATCGACGTATGAACTCGAGACGAGATATAAGTTTTGTTCGAGTAGAGCTGAAAACGAGTATAAACTCGTACCTTTTGGGACCATCCTCTTGCCCGGCCTCATCGCGCCTCGCAGTGCGCTCATGGCAGTTGTCTTAGAACATAATTCAGATCAGCGGGCACCGACTGCTTTTCCCTCGGGGTTCGAAAATATTTGGACGAGCGATAAAAATGATGTCTCATTTTGGAAGCCCATTGCACCAGACGGTTACGTTGCAGTTGGTAACGTGGTTGCGGCGAGCGCCGAAATGCCTTCCACCGATTGCGTCGTTTGTGTTCGCGAGGATTTGACAAAACTTGCAGAAGTGCCTCCGGATGTTGCATGGAAATCGAACAGACGATTTCGCAATAATGATGAAAGAGAATTGGCGCTTATTCAAAACGGCCAACTGAGTACTGGTGGATGGTCGTTCTTGAAGGAGAAAATCAAGCGCACGAGTCCAGGCGTGATTTCGAACGTCATTCCATCTATGCATAGACTTAATGACAGGATGTGCATTCATTCTTTGGATGACGAAGGTATTCGCGAGTTTTGGATCGATAACCGCACTCATACAGATCATATAAAGCAAGAATTACAAGCTGGAGAGTCAATTCTCGCCATTTCGTTTTCTCCTTCCGGGCCGTTTGAGCAAGTGCGTCTTAATCTAGGCGCTTCACACGTTGTTCGTCACAAGACTCACGATTTAGTCTTTGACAGTCAAAAGGGGCATCTTTTGAGCTATGTTTCGTGCGAAAACGAAACAGATTCTGATATATTCGTTGATGTTCATCCAGCTATGAAGAGAGAACTCACGACTTCTAATTTGGACATATCTCTGAGTGAGAAGTATGAGTCGCCGAGCGATGTCGCGGATATAGAAGTATTTGAATCGGAACGATATTACCCGTTGAGAGGATGGCGTGCTCCAAAAGACGCTATCGTAAAAGCTCGTTATAGCAGGCATAAAAGTGGACGAGGTTCGCAAAAACGGTTTCCAGACGTCAAAGCTCCAAAAGGTTTCAGATTTGAAGGACCGTGGGAGCTCGACAAACCACCAAATCTGGTGAATGACGACGGTTGGGCGTACGGTGCTATTTGGCTAAGGAAGTGGCCACCGCCTCGTGGATCAGACAAAAGTAAAGGTCGTGCAACCCGTCGCCGACGATGGTTTCGTCGTGTCGTTCGATTGAAATCAGCTGAAGAAATTGATTCGCGCGTTTCCCTTCATAACATGAAGCGAGATTTCATCGAAGATTGGCACGGCACGTTGGCGGTACACGGACGTCTTACGCTACCTTCTTGTTCACGAACCGAGTCCTACATGCTGGCGTTACGCACGGGGGCTGACGTCGCATCAATTACCGCTCCGTCGTTTACCGAGAGAGATGACGCGCTGGATATTCGTGACGTGTTATCAGAGCAAGGCAACTGTGCGCTTGCTTACAACAACCTGCACGATCACTTTCTTTTGGTCAAAGAAGAATTGTCGAATGATGTGCAAAGTAGCGCGATAGGTGCTATTCCAGGCGTCAAGATTCGTGTCGTTGCCCCTGTTCACGTTGTCTCATTGATGGATTGTCCGTCGCAAGTTGTTTTGTACGCCAATGGCGAAGAAAGAATTGCCATGCATCTTGCCGCGAACGAAACGAAACGTATCACGGCGATCGATGCAAACTGTGATACAATAGAGGTGCTCGTGTCTTTGTTCGAAGATTATCTCAGCCTTAGTAACGACAGGCCGCTGCGTCTAGATGTCACCCCGGCTGGAAGTCCACCGGCGCCACAGGTAAACTGGTTGAACATCAAAGGCTATCCGCATGTGGTTTCTATGCTGTTGATGGAGACGTGTAGAACTAGAATGGCGGGTGATAAATTCAACGATGATCCTTCGCAGCATCTCTTGAGTCTGACGTATCGCAATGTGCTGATGGTTACAAATGCATCACCGATCGACATTAAGTGTTTGGCGTGGGTCGCTGGCACAAGTACGACAAACGTGCACATAGATGCATACGTTGGGGTACCCAAAGGCGAGTCGCAACCTGCCATGTTTCTGAAATCGAGTGCGAAAACCCTCGCCAAAGTTTCGAGCAAAGAATTTGTGCTCGGTTTTTGTATCGATTCGTCTCCAGTACTAGTGAAAATTTCACCAAGTTCTGAGCCCGTGATGTTTACGCTTATGACAGCAAGTGGGGACGAACTTGCCTTTCAATGTTCCGTAGTATTATGGGAGGGTCAAAACACCAACGCCGCGACATGGCCAACGCTTGAAGTTGTTTTACAACCCGTGCTCGTGGCGATCAACTTGACTCGAATTCCTCTCGCGATTCGCTCAAACACTATGGAACACAAGATACTCGAGCCAGGTTCATATCCCACGCCGTTTTCTTTGGATATTAAGTCTTCGAAAAGCGTAGACGAAGTTGAAGCCGTGCTTAATCAAGCCGCGATTCAAATAGCGGATATGTCGTGTCATTCGGAAGGAAAAGATATACTTTGGAGTTCGCCGCTGCAGAATTTGGTGCGCTATTCTGGAGCGATGTGGAGCATCCCACAAGGTGCCTCCCCCTTGGCGGATGAAATTAATGCATTTAGAAGACTTGGAGGTATCGACGAGTCTGGCGAAAACGTAAATTTCAAGGCACCTATCATCGTTCAGTTTCTTGTCGAGCGCGGTGAGCACGGTTGCTTCAGGGTCTTTTTTAGGGGGGGCGACGGAGCATCTCTGCAGAAGGCGCCAATCATGATCAAAAACCATTTGCACGAACCTTTACTCATTCGACAAGTGAAAGCGAACGACTTTGAGGACGTAGAAAAGAAGTCGGTGCAAAAGTCCACCGTGCGACTACTGCAAGGTATTAAGAAAGCCTCACACGGCGTAGGACAGTCTTTTGCAATTCGCCCGTTCTCAGCGATATCTTGGGCGTGGAGCGTCCCAGGTATTCCTATGAGATTGGACAACTTGAAAAAACAGGAGCTCGAGGCAAACGCCGCGGAGCTCGCATTTCGAAAGCGGAAATTTTTGGAGATATCGAACAATACAGGGGATCACGTCATCATAGAGATAAACGCGTTCAGCTCGCGATTCAAGGGTTTCATGCACCTCGGCGACATGCAATTTGGAGAACTAGGCAAGCGCACGTTACAGGCAACGATTATTGGTGAATGGCGTGACGCATCGTTCGTGATCTTCGTGGTTGATAAAACGATAACGTTTGACAACTTGTCTTTCACGACTGAAATGACGAATCAAGCGAAAGCATTGACGTTGTACGCGCGGCAGCAAGAAACGCACATCTCTGTCAATTTGGCTGGCTTCTCCGTAACAATCATCGATCGCCTCCGCGACTCATTCGTCGAGTTATTCCATCTCACGATCGACGACGTGATGATCAGGCACGGAATCAACTTAATCAACAGCAGTTCTGTCTATAGTTATCTCAGAATTGGTGCACTGCAGATAGATTTTAGCACGCATGACGCAAGCTATCCAGTCTTCGTTTGGCACGACCCGGCGGACGGGCACTTGCTTGAAGCGTACGCTACTTTGAGTATGAATTCTCATATCGGTGGTGACTCGATCGATGTTTATCACGTCCAACTAACGACAACGAAGAAAGGCCTCGTGATTCGCGCCGGTGAAGATCTCGTCTGGACAATCTTGAACTTTTGCAGACTCCTCCAAACGCAACTTCCACAACGCAACGCTTCAGCAGGTTCCGCCATCGCGCCACGCGAAACGTTTGTTGGAAAGCAAACCTCACAAGATAGTTTGCTGAATATCGCCACTTTATACGTGGAACCGACATCTTTTGTTGTCACGTTTGCTCCAAATTCCGATATCCGACCTGCAGACGCCGACGCTCGGATGATCGCCGCGTTGACGTTTGCAAGTTTACAGCGCCTGCATTTGGTGCTCAACAAATTTGATAAATTCGATGAGAGCATACTTCGTTCGAATTTGATTCGCGAATTCCGAAACTATTTCAAGTCACAAATGATAGCGCAAACGCTCAGTGTCATGACATCGATGCACACGCTGACAAACGTTTCCACGGGTCTAGATGCAGTGAGCAAGGCGGTCGAAACCGGCTTCGGCGTACTCGCGCCTTCTCGTACGGCGCCTTTGGCTCGTTTGCCATCTTCTGTCGTCGGCCGAGGAAGCAGAAGCGACGGTCAGGGCAACTTTGCGAAAAGTGTATTCGTTGGTCTGAAACGACTGGGGGGTGGTATTTCTAAGGGAATTATCGGCCTTTTCGTCAGCCCTGTAAAAGGTTGCATGGAAGGCGGCGTCGTGGGCGGGTGTAAAGGATGCGCTCGAGGCGTCGCCGACTTGGTAGCTAAACCGACCGCTGGCGCGTTAGCTCTCGCCTCAAAGACGGTCGAAGGCGTAGCCAATGCCGCTAAAGGCGTACAGACTGCCGCGTGGGACATCATCACCACGAATAATGTCTCAAAAGCGTGCATTAAACGCCTCCCCATCGCCGTGCGATCGGATGGCATCATTCGAAGATGGGATGCGCACGACGCGTTGGGTGTTTATTGCATGCGCACATGCGTCGTGTCCAGTCGAACACTGGGCATTTCTTACTGTCCGGGCGTGAAAGACTCATTCTCCTCGATGCATGACATTTTCGGTGAATATTTGTTGCTTGTCACCGACAAGCGCGCGTTGTGCGTTCGGACGCCGGAGATGGACGGGGCCATGCCGGCGCGCGCGCCGACTTGCGCGTGGTACATCTCTTGGAGTGATGTGAGCTCGATATGGATCGAAAACTCTGTGATCATAAAGTTGCAGATGAACGTCACGAGTGAGGGCGACACTTCCAACCTGGGTGCGCAGAAGCGTGAAACCGAATCTTGTTTTTCGATTCGCGCTAGAGCCCAAGACGAGGCGGCGAACATCGAAGCCGCGATGCGTCAAAGCTGGAACGCCTACCTGGATACAACAGAAGAAGAATAGAATCACAATTAATGATAGTACTAGCAGTAATTCGCAGTGCGCGCGCCGCGTCAACGCCCTAACCCAATCTTTTTCAACAGCGATTTTGATTCGCTCGCGAGCGCCAACCTCTCCGTGAGCTCGTCAATCTCCTCCTCCGTGAGCTCCGTCTTCACCTGATCGCCGTCCGGCGATTTCCCTTGTATCTTACGCACGAGATAAATGATGGAATCCCGCTCGTCGTTCGCCTTACGCAGTCGCTCTTGAAGACTTTCCAACAGTTGCGTCTCCCGTTCGTCCGTCGGCGCTCGCGCCTCCCTCGACCCATCTCCCCGCTCATCCCGCGCCTTCGTCTCGCGCGTCGCCACCATCTCCATCGCATCGTTCGCGCCTCCGCGCCTCGCGCTCCCTCCGTCGTCCGCGCGCGCCGCCGCGCCTCGCGCGCCGCCGAACCATCCGAATCCGCGTCTCCCCCTCGCCTCCATCGCCGCCGCCCGCGCCGCCTCCCGCGCCGCCTCCCGCGCCCGTATCCTCGCCTCGATCCGATCCCCGATCGACTGCCCCCCCCGCTCGCCGAACACGTCGATGTACGACGCGTACCACGCCCGCGGCGCCGCGCACAGCGTCATCAACCCGAGCGTCATCCACGCGATGCACGCCCTCGCCCGTCGCGTCCCGCGCTCGTGCGTCGCCCGCGCGTGTTGCGGCGTCACCTGCGCGTGTCTCGTCGGCGCCCGCGCGTCGCGCTCGCGTCGCTCGACGCGCGCGCGCATGTTTTCTTCGATTCGGCGCGACGTCGAGTGGCGCGCGTCGCGTCACTTCGCGCCATGTCGCTTCGACTCCGCTTCGCCGGCCGCGGCGTCGGCGGCGCGGACGACGCGCGCGAGCGCGCGAGCGACGATCGCGTCTCCTTCGGCGTTTTGCGGCTGTGCGTCGGTCGAGGGACGTTCGCGCGGTGGAAGAGCGTGCTCTTGCACTTTAATCCGGAATCCGCGAGCGTCGTCGCGCGCGGACGCGCGAACGCGCAGAAGCGCGCGGTCGAGGTGCGACGAGCGAGCGCGCGACGCGCGACGAACGAACGCGCGACGCGACGAGCGAACGCGCGACGGCGCGCTGACGATGCGGGCGAAAACTTTAAACCGATGCACTTCATTCGCAGGAACGGTTATCGCCGTTTTCGATGTCGATGACGTTTGAGACGCGAGAGGCGTGCGATGCGGATCGAATCGTCGAGGCGCTGGCGCGCGTGGTGGTGGACGACGGCGCGCTGGGCGCCGAGGGGGAGACGCCGAGCGATTTTGAGGCGCGCGTGACGACGATGAAGGCGGACGTGGCGGCGCAACTGGACGAGGCGAAGAAAATGTACGAAGAGAGGGCGAGGACGGGAGGCGCGCCGCGACGATTGACGCTGCGAGAGATGGATAGGAAGATGAGCTTCAGGGACGTCGCGAACGCGGTACGCGCGGACGCGGGAGCGTTCAATTGGTACCTGGTTCGCGGAGACGCGAACGGCGCTTCGGAGGTGTTTAACGCCGGCGGCGGGAGCTTGGACGAGATGAAGAAATCGTTGGCGTCCGACGAGGTGTTTTTCGGGCTTCTGCGCATGGGTTTCGGGCGCGGCGCGTTTCGGCGCGTGAAGCACATATTCATTCACTGGTCCGGCGCCGACGTCAATCCTTTGAAACGCGGCCAACACAACGCGAATGAGGAGGCGATTCGCAAACTCGTCGGACCGGTGAATCTGAGCCACTTCGCGACTGAGATGGATGAGATGAATCTAAACGATTTACTCGACAAGGTGAAAACTAAGGTGGTGCTGGACGGCGAGGCAATCGACGATGTGGAAGATCTGTTCAGTTTGGAATCGTACATGGTTTCGTGCGAAGACGACGCCGAGGCGATGAAGCGTGAATTTCCCGACGCGATACGTGAAGGCGACGGCGAGGAAGACGAGCAAGAACCAACGTTTGAAGAGGCTTTGGAGTCCGTGCGGGATAAGTCTCAGCCGTACAATTGGATGTTGTGCACGCTTTAAAGCCGGCGTTCTCTCCATAGCGACGCAAGGTACCGTAGTTTGTAAAACAATTGAATAAAAGTTGTTGTCACATTTCTAAACTTCGCGCTTCGACTTCTTGCCGCGTAAGATTCCCGCCGCCTTTGCTGATTTCACGACGCCACCAAGCTGCGCGCGAGCGGCAACTTTTTTGCTATTGCGTCGATTCAAAAGTTTTGGATCAAGCGGCCAATACGCGTACGGCTCGAGCTTGGTTTGCTTCGAGTAGACGTCACCAGTCGTCTTACCCTTCGCCTTGTACAAATCAGCGCTGTGGCGCTCGTGCGTCGTGCGCTGCCGTTTGACACCGTTGGAATTGTGCGTACCAACCGTACGCGAAGACTTGCCGGTAGCGTTCGTCCGCGCGGTGGCGGCGCCTCGCGATTTACCAGTTTTGGACGTGTAACGTGAGCGACCGCCTTCAGACGCGTTGTCTTCCTCTTCTTCGCGTCGACGCTTCGCGCCTTCGCTCTCTTCAACAATCATGAGCTTGCCATCAGCGCCCGTACGGTAGCCACTGTCATCGTCATCGTCTTCGAACTTCACACGACGACGTTCTCCTTGCGGTAGCATCGATCGGCGCATGGCGCTATCGTCCAACAAATCAAGCGGGGCGTCGCCGGAAGCAGGAAGTCGTGCACCGCCCGTCGCGCGCTTCGCAGCCGCGGCTGCGGCGGAACGAGGACCCTCGCCACCACCTCGTCTAGAGGCTGGGGCAAAAGATCCTCCATCACGACCTCCGCGTCCACTTCTGCGCGATCGGCCGTCGTCGCTGTCGTCGCCCTCGTCGTCGCTGAAAATGTCGCCGTCGCGCCATTCTGAACGTCTCGCCGTTCGCGTGGACTTGGCGCCGTGTTCACTACCTGCAACGGACGATTTCTTCTTCTTTTCTAATCGTGTCTCCTCGCGCTTGATGTGCGCGATAAGTGCCATGTGTTCTTTTGGCATGCTCGCTTCGACGACTTCGTAACCACAACGTTTGCACATGCGTTCCAACACGACACGCACCTTGAGCTTGAAGCGATTCTTCGAATCTTCCGACCAATGCAACAGCGCTGGGACAAGTCGCGGAAGTTCGGCGGCGAGATCTTGTTGAGGTAGACGCACGACGACAACCTTCACGAAGCCGAGGCACGACTTGACCACTTCGCGAGATTTTCCTTCGAGCAACGCGCACACTGCCGGTAAGAGTTCAGGAACGGTGGACACGAGCGCAGAGGAAAATTCGTAGAGCAAACGAGCGAGAGCCATGATGGTGGCCGATTGCATCTGAGGTGACGAGCCGACGATGCCAGCGAGCACGGTGAGGAAAAATCGTCGAACGCCCACACCCATTTGCTCAGTCTCCATCGCCTCGTCGTCCTCCTCCTCTGTAGCCGCGCCGAGCCAGGCGGCGACGCCTGCGTTACCAGAGCGCGCAACTCCGCGTGCCGCTTCTGCATTCTTGCGCTCGATTGATCGTGGAATGCTTATCAAGAGCTGATACGCCAGCGTGCGCGTGCGCGCGTTGGTTTCTTTTGTGGCGAGAATGAGTTCGGAGAGAAGCACAGTGAGCGATCCAGTTTCGGCGATGCTCCCGGCACCGTCGCCGCCTTCCTCAGCGTCCGCCGCAGCGTCGCGTTCTTGAAGCGCTGGTAAAATCTTACCGATAACTTTCAATCGATACCGTCGCGCCGATGGTAAGCAACAATCAACGCCAGAAACGAGGAGCTCTTCGATTTCCGCCGCGCGCGGTTCAAGCCACTTCCCGTCTTGTGCCTCGCACAGCTCGTTGAGCAACTTGTATGCGCGCTTTTGAATCACACTTTCCTTCTCCAGACACGCGGGTTTGGCAATTTTGTAAACCATTTCCAAGCCCTGATCGTCCAAGCCGGAAACGAGCGCGAAGACGAGATCCATGAAGGTGCACCTTCGTGCGGTCTTGTCGTCTCCGCCCTCCACCAAAGCGTCCGGCGCGCCCGGATCGTCCGCGGTCACTTTGACGAGTTTGCGCAGTACAGTCCTGAAGAAGCCGCCCAACTGCGCTTGATCGGTCACTTTTGCAAATGCACCGATTGTATGCGACAGCTCACCACGTCGTGACGTCGGTGACGAAACGAAGAGATTAAAAAGAATGGGCAAAAAGTTCCGAGCGTACTTGCTCACCGCCGCGAGCTGCGCTTCGGCGATATCAACCGTGAAAGTCGCGGGCATTTGATCATCGTTGGGCTCACCCGCGGCGATTGTGGACGCACCGTCACCGGCTTCGTCGTCATCGTCGACTTCGTACACACCAGCGCCGATTCTTCCTTGACGAATCAAGCGCTTCAAGCCTTCGCAAATGGGCCCTTGCAAATCGATTCTCGAACTCAACGCATTGCCTAAATCCTTGGCAATCAACGGAAACGCGTCCGAGGCGTCGCTCGGCCAATTAGCAAACGCTGGAAACAGGCTCCAAAGTGCGTGCTCGGCGGCACCGCAGCGCTGCGCTTCGTACGAACTTTGAGAGTTTCGCGCGTGCTCGGCGCGAGCGCCCAACGCGCGCGCTTGCGGCAAAATGGCGTCAGCAAAAAATCCCATATTCGCTCCAACCAAACCAGAGCGCAACAACGGCACGAGCCAAAGTCGTCCAGTCTCTTGACTCGCTGCATTCATGACGTCTTGCTCGTCCACTTCCATGCCGTCTCCGTCGCCTTGACGGTTAGCGAGCTCGGCGTCGATGGCTTCTTCGAGCTTTAACGGAAGCGACGCGAGCACCTGCTCAGGACCTATGGCTTGAATCGCCGCCGTGATGCAGTCTTGCAGCTGTTGTTTGCACATCAACTCGCTCGCGTGCTCGCCCATCTCGCCGAGCGCGTTCAAAGTACCAGCCAAGATTGGCCCGGACGCGGGACCAAGGCGCATGAACGCGCATGTGGCGACGGGAATGGAAACAGCCCACGCGCCGCGATAGCGGAACCCGATCGCGGACTCAATGCTCGACGCCACGGACATCAACGTCGTCGGTTTGGACGGCGCGGACTTCCCCGCCGCTCGCGCAGATGCAATAGCCTTGATCCCTTCTTGCACCATACCGGAATCGATGCATGAGCGCACGAGCGAAATCAACGCTTCGGCGACCTCGGTCGCAACGCCCTCATGAGGCGACGCGAAGAGCTTCACGAGGGAATGAAACGTCGTCGGCAACGCTTTTGCAGAGGCTTGCGCGTCGATGGCGTGGAGCTTACACTGCGCGCGAGAGAGCAAGCGCGCCAAAGAAATCACCATCGTCGGCGCCGTGTTCAAGTTCGCATTCGCCACGGCGGCGATGGGCGCCATCAGCCCTACGATCGTGTCCGCGCTCACGCCTTCGCTGCCGTCATCGGCATCCATCGTGGGCGAATTTGCGAGCGCCAGAAGCGCTTCCGTGGCGTGTTGCGTGAGCAAAGGCTCATCCAAATCCAATAATCCCGCGCACGCATCCGCGCACGCCCCGCACGCGGGTTCGGCGAGTTCGGGCAACAAAACCTTCATCGCGCCGAGCATGTACAGCGCCTCCGTCGCCGCCGCCGTCGCGCGCGCGCGAGCATCTTTCGCACCCGCCGCACCTCGCGCCTTTTGCATCTCCGCCGCCGCGCGTTCGGGCGCCTCGCCAATCTTTCTCGCGAACGCCGCCGTCATCTCCCCGTACGCCGCCGCGCGCGCCGCGTCCCCACGCACCCTTCGCACGACGTCTCCCAGCGCGTGCACCGCCGCCTTCCGCACCTTTGGCCTTCCATCGATCGACAGATTCAACGTCGCCTGAAACGCGCGCTTCCCGTGTTTCTCGCTCGTCTCTCCTCCCGACTCGCCCTTCGTCGTCGCCGCCGCCGCCGCGCACGACGCCAACAATCTCGCCACGTGTCGCATGCTCTTCGGCGACCTCTCGCTCACCACTCGTCCGCATCCCATCACCACCTCGATCGTCCGCTCCATCTTCGCCCGTATCACGCGTCCATCGACGTCCGCCGCCGCCTCGGCCGCGCACGCGCACACCGCCTCGAGCGCCTCCAGCGCGTCCTCGCTCCCGTCCGTCCCCGCCCGCGCGCTCGCCCGCTCCAGCGCCCCGAACGCCGCCGCGAACACCGACGTCGCGTTCACTCGCATGTCTCCCTCCGCGATCGCGCGCTCGACCGCGTCGCACGCGCGCACGACGCGCGCCGAGCTCGCGCTCGCGCTTCGTCCGTGCGCGCGCCGCAACCGCTCGAGCGCGCCCTCGGGCGTCGCGCGCGCGTCGCGCGCGTCCGCGGTCGGGCGCGCGTCGTCGTCATCGCTCGACGCCATCGCGTCGAGCGCGTCGAGCGCGTCGAGCGTCGGCGCGCGCGCGAGTGGCGTCGCGCGCGCGTGGCGGCGGATGGCGGCGATCGACGTCGCGCGATCGATCCGACGCCGTTCGCGCGGCGCGCGCGGAGGGGCGCGCGCGAGCGTTTTTATCGGCGAGTCCGTCCGCGCGATGACGCGCGATGACTCGCGTCGCGTCCACGCGCGACGATTCATTCATTCGTGCATTCATTCACGGTTCGCTGGCTACCGCGAACGCGCGCGCCGGCGCTGGCTATCGCTGACGCGCGCGACGACGCGCGCGCGATCACGCGCCCTCGAGCGTCGCCGCGCGCGCCTCGCGCACGGCGCCCGCGAAGGCGTAGAACTGCGCGACGCTCATCTCCATCTGCTCGAACCAACGCCCGTCTCGCGCGTCGTCGTCGCTTCGCGCGTCGTCGTCCTCGAGCGTCAGCCTGACGACGACGCGCGAGACGCCGCTGGCGTTCGTCTCGCTCGTGCTCGCGGTCACGGCGAGGCGCCAGGCGAGATCGACGCACCGCGGCGGCATGGAGTGCGGCGCGCGCGGGACACCGCGACGCGATGGCGAACCCGTTCGCGACGCTCGACGGCGACGCGCGCGGCGACGACGGGCGAGACGACGGCGAGAGTGGCGACGCGGCGCGCGGCGCGCGCGCGGCGACGGCGGCGACGCGCGCGAGACGGACGACGACGACGACGACGAGGGCGGCGAAGAAGCGCGAGACGGCGGCGCGGCGAGCCGAGGCGGAGGCGATGCGCGCGCGCGCGCACGCGGCGATGGCGATGGAAAAACGAGAGGACGATTGGGGGAAGGTGGCGAAGGGATCGGGAATCGCGAGGAAGGCGGCGAAGGAGATGGCGAAGACGATGACGACGACGGCGGCGAGGGACGACGACGACGCGACTGGAGAGACGACGACGACGACGACGGAGACGACGGAGACGACGGAGACGACGACGACGACGAGTGATGCGATGGCGAAGGTGAGTGAGGTGTTCTGGCACACGTTCGAGGACACGGGGGCGTCGTGTTGGTGCGTGCGAGTGGAGGACGAGGACGGCGAGTCGACGACGATGTCGATTACGAAATCCGTGCCTCGCGCGAGAAAAATTCCGAGCGATGGGGGCGAACGACCGGTGTTGGTGAGCGGCGAGATTCGACTATTACTCGCTGAGTGGGACGATCGCACGCGCATCGATCGAGCGAGGCGCGCGAAGGCGAAATTGAAGGCGGCCAAGGCGGCGGCCAAGGCGGCCGCGGAGGCGGCCGAGGCGCCGGCCGAGGCGCCGGCCGAGGCGCCGGCGGTCGAGACATCGCCCGCGCCGGTGGCGGAGACGCTGTCCGCGGCACCGCCTGATTTCGGCGCGACGCGTAGAGCGCCGCCGCCCGGGTTCGAAAAACCTGCGTTTCGAGTCGTGCACGTGCCGGTTGTCGATCCTGCTGTCGAGGCGAGGCAACGCGAGCTCGAGGCGCAAGTCGCGGCGTTGCAAGCGCAACTCGCCGCACAGCAGATGATGCAACAGACGACGTACGCGCCACCGCCGCCAAGCTTTTCGGGAGGATCATCGATCTGGTAACTCGTTATTTGTTCGTTGTAATTGTCACATTGACAAATCTAGCAAACGCGAGCGCAAAATAATCTACAAATAATCTCAAGACGATTCTTCGTCGTCGCAACGCTGGAACTCGAGCTTCATCTTTCGAGGCGCGGGCCACGTAGAGATAGCCGCCATAACGACGTCGAACGACTCTCCACGAGTGGAAAATCTGATTTGCTCTTCGCCTTTTTTAACGCTCACTCCGCCGTAGTCCATTTCGCTGTTGAACACGATCGCCGACGTAGCGATTAATCTATCACCCACGCTAATCAGGCCGCTCTGCTCGGCCGCACCGCCGGGCACGAGTTCTTCGACAAAAATATTTCCATTTTTATCGTTCGCCAGAAACATGCCGAGCGGTTTCTTCAGTTCCACCGCGTATCTCGCGCATCCCGGGGGAACCGGTTCGTCGTCCGCCGCCGCCGCGCGGCGGCGGGTGAGCCGACGCCGAGACGGTCCCGCGCGCGGCGTCGCGACGGCGCAACGAATGGCAGCACTCGTTGTCATCTGCGTTCGAAAATAAGAAGCGAAAAAGTGAAAATGTCAGTCTTCGTCCGCTCGCTCGTTCATCGTCTCAGAGAGTATGGTCACAAAATATCCACATTGGGTATTCGGTAAAGTTTTTGGGTTAAGGTTTTCATCTTCCTTGACGACGGCGCGATTGAAGTCGAAGAAAAACGAACGTCGAGAACGACGACGACGACGGATGTAGCAGGGGTTCTAGAGGCCGTTAGTCATGGACAGACACGAAGCCCGCTTTACCCAAGCGTCACTCTACGGGCGTCTTCTGACGCGTCCGCGAATCTTTGAATCGCGGCGCGCACGTTCGAGATAAATCTCGCACCCAACATCGATCGAAAAGTAAAATAAATCCATTCAGCGGCGTGTCAGTGTTTCGTGAATCTTTTCACCGCGCCGAAACGCTCTAAAGGTGTCCTAAGATATATTGACGAAGTCATCACCCACACCGCCGAAACGGCGAGAAAAACCAAACAAACAAACCAACGATCGCGTCAGGAATCAAAAATGATTTCGTTTCAAAGGAAGCCACTGAACACGGAGTCCTCAATTGAACTATGCCTTGATTCGAGCATCACCCGCGTCGTCGTCCGTCGTCTTCGTCGTCTTCGTCGTCGCTCGACGAGAGAAAAATCCACCCGCCGCTCGCGCGCGTTTCCAAGCCTCAGCTTAACGAGATTCACAAGTTTGATCGTCACCGAAATCAGATGGTACGGACAAGTGTGTCTCATCATCGGCTTCGCGCGCGCGACGGGCGGTCGCGCGTTTTCGTTTATCCGGCTAGCGTTCCGGCGTCGCGGGACCGGCCCGCGCGCCTCGCTCACGGTTCGCCGCGTCTCGCGCGTCGCTCGCGCTCTCGCGCCCGTCCCGAGAGACGCGCGCTCGATCGCGTGCGTCATCGCTCGACGGTGGTTTATCTCGGCGCGACCGAGCGCTGCGCGCGTCATGAGCGGGACGCGGCAGTGACTCTAGAGTGGATCGGCCTCTCGCGTTCTCGCGCGTCGCGTCGTCGTCGTCGTCGTCGTCGTCCTCGTCGCGTCGCGTCGCGTCGTCGCGCACCTCGTCGCGCGTCTCTCGCGCGCGCGTCTCGCGTTCGCGCGCGCTCGCGTCGCGCGGTGCGGTCGGGTCCGATTCGCCGCCGCCGCCGCACACCGCGACGCCGCGACGACGCGCATGGAGACGGACGCCGACACCGGACGGGTGCGCGTGAAACCCGCGCTCGAGGCCGTGCGCGCGCACGACGGCCCGCTCGAGATCGATCTCGGGACGCTGCGCGTCGTCGACGCCGCGCCGCTCGATGTCACCGCCGCCGACTCGGGCGAGGCGGAGGCGCACGCGCGCGAGCGCGCGCGAGACGTCCTCCAGCGCCTGGTCGCGGAGTTGTTCGCGCTGCCGAGCGAAACGGACGCGCACGGACGGTTCGCGCAGTTGCCCGAACCGACGACGACGTTCCCGAGGCTGCGCGCGTTGCCCCCGAGCGAGGCGCCGCTGACGAAGTGGGAAAAGTTCGCGAAGGAGAAGGGGATCAAGAAACGGAAGCGAAGCAAGGAGGTGTTCGATGAGAAGACGGATGAATGGAAACGGCGGTATGGGTATCAACGCGCGAGGGACGGGAACGATGTCATCATCGCGCCGGGGAAGATGACGGACGTGCCGGGGAAGACGGAGGACCCGTTTACGCGCGAGGAGCGAGAGAAACGGGAACGGACGTTGAAGAATCGAGAGAAACAAGATAAGAATTTGATGAACGCGGTGGCGGAGAAGGGTGCGAAGGCGTTACCGCCGACGCTGCGATTGGCGGTGACTGGTAAGAAGGACTCCGTGGGGAGCGGGAAGCTAGGGAAACGGGAGATGAAGGACGTGGCGGCGCGCGTCGCGCACTCCACGGCGTCGGTTGGCAAATTCAACGCCCCAGTGCCGGGAGACGATAAGGTCAAGGTTCGCGGCAAGCGACGTCAGTTTGCGAGCGTGACGGATATGGATTCTGAGCGTAAGAAGAGCTCGGAAATCATCGATAAGTTGCTCGCGAAGGAGAAGCGCGGCGGCGTCGTCGACGTCAACGCGGCGGCGCGGAAGATTCAGCAAGAGAAGGAAAAGGCGAACCGCGTGAGCAAGCGCAAGAAGGCTGACGGCGAGAGTAAGGAGCGGGCGTCCGGTAAGCGAGGGAAACCATCCGCAGCCGGAGGCGCTCGCGCGAAGAAGAAGTGATTAGATTGTGATATAACCAAACGACGACACGACGTTAAAGAACCGTAACAAACATCGCGAGTACATGTCGCGACCCG